>Ga0310691_10001003_pt1 | contig 46503 bp, 40 predicted proteins | sample 176DNAGHGlowgp2_FD_203887 | JGI IMG/M metagenome (GOLD analysis project Ga0310691, IMG submission 203887) | Sheep rumen microbial communities from Palmerston North, Manawatu-Wanganui, New Zealand - 1766 DNA GHGlow gp2 (v2) (version 2) | ecosystem: Host-associated > Mammals > Digestive system >... | reverse complement strand
CCAACCTGTTCGCCGGACTTATAGCCTATAACCTACTACCAAAGAAGCCTGCCATGAATTTGGAAATCATCGACAGAAGCAGACTTATTGCCTAAGGCTTACGTCGAACTCACGTATTAGAAAAGGCGGCTGCTCGTATAAATGAGATACGCCAGAGCTGCACGTCATATAAGATTGGCAAAACAGGTATGCCTCTTGAATCGAGGCTCAATGAGCCTGATTACAAAGATGATTATACTTCGATTGAACCAGTATATGAATCAAATAATAAGGAATTGTGCAGTTTTGCTGAGTCAGAACTGATAAATACTTTTATAGATGATCCTCAATGCGACAATAAGAAAGATGGAGATCATAGCATAGGAGATAATTTGGCAGATACTCCGCCATTCTATGTTTATGTTGTCAGTCGATAGATAGGCAGACTTTAAATAGGATATTACCTGAAGGGTTGATACATATCTTAGAGAACTACGAGTCAGATTTCGCAAGATGGTCGCACGACCATCGCAAGTTTTTACAAAATGCCCCAACAGACGGTGGCGACCTCCCGGCCATCAGCCGCCAGTTTCCGCCAAAACACGCAAACACGCAGTGCTTGGGGAGTAGTGGCGAAACCTTGGTGACAAGCTACAACGAAAACGATTATTCTTCTAATAATAAAACATTTAGCAAAAATAATACGGCAATAAACACCACCAACAACACGTCAACCCGCAGCGCTGCGTGTTTGCGTGTTTTGCGGGAAACTCAAGGGAAAACGGGGCAGGACACGTCGACCACCGACGGCAGTCAGGTGACCTGTATTGAGACTTTTTCTGACAAAATGGACACCGCGTCGCTGCATCGCCCCACCATGACCAGTAGTTAGTGGCTATCAAACTCCCGCTTTGTGGCTATCAAACTCCCGCTTTGTGGCTATCAAACTCCCGCTTTGTGGCCATCAAACTCCCGCTTTGTGGCCATCAAACTCCCGCTTTGTGGCCATCAAACTCCCGCTTTGTGGCCATCAAACTCCCGCTTTGTGGCTATCAAACTCCCACTTTGTGGCGGGCAAACAGGATTTTTGAGGGGTTATTTCGAATCAGTCCGATAAACCGGCAGAACGGGGCGGCAGCCCCTCCCATCAAGGGGAGGGGTGCCCGAAGGGCGGGGTGGGGTCTGAAACTAAAACAACAAGAGAATATTACTGACCCCACCCCCAACCCCTCCCGTACGATGGGAGGGGAGCGGCTGCCGCCCTGGTCGTCGCGGATATTTCGCGCGGCATTCCCCTCACTTCCAGCGGCTTGCTTCTATCTTTAGGTGGAAGAAGGTAAGGAGCAGGGTCTGTATCTTTTACCTAATATTTTTTACTCTCGTTTGATGATAAAGAACCCTAATCGGTGAGAGATTCCCTTTTGGTTCAGTGAACGCAGCTCGTAGAAACCGTCGGGCAAGGCAGCGATGCTTATTCGCCGGGTGTAGGGTGAGGTGTGCAATAAGTTGCCCGTCAGCGAACAAATCATGACATGGTCAGCATCCAGCATGCCACGCTGTGAAGGTAAGTCTAACGAAAGACCGTCGTTAGGCAGCAGTTGTGGCTCCTTGCCCATGCTCTTTGCCCATTCCAGGGCAGAAGGCTGCTGCTTGGCGGCACTCTCCTGACCGTAGCGGTTGACGGCAGTGACAGCATAGTATAGTGGCCGCTGGCCATTGCCACGAGGCACGGTGAGTGTTGACCACGGACGGCGGACGGCTATGAGGTTGGCAGCATTGCTGATGTCGACGGGCTGCTGGGTGGAAGCATAGACGTTGTAGAGCAGATAGGGACCGTCGCTGCGGTCTATGGCTCCGCCCCATGCGAGATGGTCACCGTCGGTGGTGCTGTTTACGGTGAGCGTGGTCGGCGGGGTGGGGGGCAGTTGGCCGGCCCATGTCATGGGTGGAACGAGCGCTGGTTGGCGGTCGAACTGGTTGGCATAGTCGTAGACGCCTTTGATGTTGTCGAGCAGGAAACGGGCCCGGAAGTAGCAGTGGCCCAGTCCGAGCTGGCGTGACACATTCAGCTGGCGTTGAACCTCGCCCAAGGGCCAGTTGCCCTCAGCACGTGTCAGCATGTAGACGGCCAGGCCGGCAGCCACGGTACGCTGATAGCTGTTCTCCTGCCAGTCAATGGCGAAGGGATAGAACTGGTTGCCCTTGAAGTAGAGCATGGGGTAGAGCTGGTCCATGAGTCCGTCGCTCAGCCAGCCCTGTGCATCCTGGCAAACCTTGTTGTAGGCATTCCAGCCGCCGGAGCGGTAGCGGGCGAGGTCGTCAAACTTGCCCACGGGCGAGCAGCTGAGTTTTACCCATGGCTTATGCAGCTTCACCCGTTGGCTGATGCGTCGCACGATGTAGGTGATGTTTTCGCGGGCAGCAGCACGTCCTATGGTGTGCCGCCACGTCTCCGGATAGCGGATGTAGTCGAGGTGGATGCCGTCAATGTCGTAGCGGCGGGTAATCTCCTCGCAGATGTCGGCCAAGTAGTCGGCCGTCACGGGCGATTCCGGGGTCATGTAGCCCTCCTCGCCAATGCGCTTGATGAGCGACGGATAGCGGCGTCGCAGCTGCTGGCAGCCGTAAGTGTTCCACTTGCCGACGGGCAGCGTGACGACCCATGCGTGGAGCTCCATGCCACGGCGGTGGCACTGGTCGATGGCAAACTGTAGGGGGTCATAGCCTGGTGAACGTCCTGGACGGCCAGAGAGACAACCGTCCCAGGGCTCAATGTCAGAAGGGTATAGGGTGGTAGCGCGGATGCGTGTCTGCAGCAAAATCGTGTTGATGCCTACTGCCTGTAGCTGGTCGAGAATCTTGATGAGCTGTTGTTGCTGCGTGCGGATGCCCATGCCGTCGTGGGCATAGGACGATGGCCAGTCAATGCCTCCGATGGTGGTCAGCCAGACGGCCCTGACCTCATGCTTGGGTTGGGAAAAAGCACCGCCCAGCATACAGAACAGGAATGTATAAAATAATGTTAATCGCTTCATTTCGTTTGCAAAGGTACGCGTTTTTCGCGGAAAAAGTGTACCTTTGCAGATGTTTTTTAATAGCAATGCCAAAATGATAACATTTGTCGTGAGCCTCGTGGCTCTTGTTTTAGGCTATTTCGTGTATGGCCGTTTCGTTGAAAGGGTGTTCGGCCCGGACAATCGTACCACTCCTGCGGTCGAGAAGGCTGACGGTGTCGACTTTATCGTGCTGCCGGGGTGGAAAGTGTTCATGATTCAGTTTCTGAATATTGCCGGCACCGGTCCTATCTTCGGTGCCATCATGGGCGCCAAGTTCGGTCCGGCGGCATACCTGTGGATAGTCCTCGGCTGTATCTTTGCCGGTGCCGTCCACGACTATCTCTGCGGCATGCTTTCTATGCGCCATGGCGGTGCCGGACAGCCTGAGCTGATAGGCATTTATCTGGGCAAGACCACCAAGAACGTCATGCTGGTGTTCTCGGTGTTCCTGCTGATGATGGTGGGAGCCGTGTTTGTGTATAGCCCTGCGCTCATTCTTGGCAAGATGTGTAGCGACGACTTGCTGTGGGTCTACATCTGGTGTGGCCTCATCTTCGCCTACTACATCATCGCCACCATGCTGCCTGTCGACAAGGTTATCGGCAAGGTGTATCCGCTGTTTGCCGTTTCCATGCTTTTCATGGCTGTGGCCCTGATGGCCGTGCTCTTCGTCAAGTGGCCCGCGCTGCCAGAGCTCTACGACGGCATCAGCGGCGAAGGCTTCAACACACCCATCTTCCCGGCCTTGTTCATCACCATTGCCTGTGGAGCCATTAGCGGTTTCCACTCCACACAGACCCCGCTGATGGCCCGTTGCGTGAAGAATGAGCACATGGGCCGCCCCCTGTTCTACGGTGCCATGATTACCGAGGGCCTTGTGGCGCTGATATGGGCCACGGTGTCCATGTATTTCTTCTATGGTGGCGCTGCTCAGGAGCTGGGCCAGCCGCTGACCCTTCAGGCACCCGAGGTGGTGACGGCCGTCAGCGAGGGCTGGCTGGGCACCATCGGCGGTCTGCTGGCCCTGCTGGGTGTGGTGGCCGCCCCCATCACCAGCGGCGACACGGCATTACGTTCGGCGCGTCTCATTATAGCCGAGTTCATTCACCTGGAGCAGAAAACCATCATGAAGCGCATCTGGATATGCATCCCCCTGTTCGGAGCCACCCTGCTGCTGCTGTTCTATAACATCGAGAATCCTGACGGCTTCAACGTCATCTGGAACTACTTCGGATGGGCCAACCAGACGCTGGCCGTCTTTACCCTCTGGGCCATTACTGTCTATCTCGTTCGTGAGCAGAAGCCCTACTGGATAACGCTGCTGCCGGCCGTCTTCATGACGATGGTATGTTCTTCGTTCCTGATGGTGTCGAAGAATGCCTTCGGTCTGGACATGATGGTCGGCTATGGGGTTGCAGGAGCAGCCTTTATAGTCTCCGTCGCCTGGTTCTTTACTTGGAAGAACAAACATTCAATCAATAATTAAGTTACCAATGAAAAAGATTGCACTATTCATCGTCGCACTGGCCATGTCGCTGACGGCCAATGCACAGTTTGAGAAAGGAAAGAAGTATATAGAAGCCTCGCTGTCGAGCCTGGACTTGAGCAGCCAGGCCAAGCATTTCCATTTCGGCATCAATGCCCGTGGTGGCTATCTCTTTGCCGACAACCTCATGGGGTTGGCCGAGGTGGGTTACGACCATACGGAGGATTCTTCCGACACGTTCAACTTCGGCGCGCTGGGCCGCTACTATATCACCCAGAATGGTCTTTATCTCGGTGCTGGTCTGAAGTTCAAGCATAGGGGCGGGGGCGACAACGACCTGATGCCCAACGTGCATGTGGGCTACGCATTCTTCCTGAGTCGTACCATTACCCTGGAGCCGGAGCTCTATATGGACTTCTCGACGAAGGACTTCGCCAAGTCGTCCTACGGACTGGGTGTTGGCTTTGGTATTTACCTTTAATTATTCAGATAGTCTATGTTAAGTGTAGAAGAATTAGTGGACAGGCTTATCGACCTGTCGTTTGCAGAAGATATTGGCGACGGCGACCATACCACCCTGTGTTGCATTCCCGAGGATGCCATGGGCAAGAGTCATCTGCTCATCAAGGAAGATGGTATTCTGGCCGGCGTGGAGGTTGCCAAGGAGGTGTTTCACCGTTTCGACCCCGACATGAAGGTCGAGGTGCTGATGGGCGATGGCTCCCGTGTGAAGAAGGGCGACATCGCCATGGTGGTCACGGGCCGTGTGCGCTCGCTGCTACAGACGGAGCGCCTGATGCTGAACATCATGCAGCGCATGAGCGGCATCGCCACCATGACCGACCGCTATGTGCAGCGGCTGAAGGGCACCAAGACACGTGTGCTCGACACCCGTAAGACAACGCCCGGCATGCGCATGCTGGAGAAGCAGGCCGTGAAGATTGGCGGCGGCTGCAACCATCGCATCGGCCTGTTCGACATGATACTGCTGAAGGACAACCACGTCGATTTTGCCGGTGGCATCACCAATGCCATCGACCGTTGCCACGAGTACCTGAAGGCCAAGGGCCTCGACCTGAAGATAGAGATAGAGGTGCGCTCGTTTGACGAGCTGCAGCAGGTGCTCAGTCATGGCGGCGTCGACCGTATCATGCTCGACAACTTCTCCGTGGCCGACACCAAGAAGGCCGTCGACATCATTGGCGGGCGCTATGAGACGGAGTCGAGCGGTGGCATCACCTACGACACCATCCGCGACTATGCCGAGCAGGGCGTCGACTTCATCTCCGTGGGTGCGCTGACCCACTCAGTGAAAGGGCTGGACATGAGCTTCAAAGCCTGTTAGGCCCTTCGGGCAATGGGGCAATGGATAATGGATAATTGACAATTGGGACGTGAGGTATAGCAGTCTTGTCTTTCTGGTGCTGATGGTCATGGCGTGTGGGAGCGACGACGCGGATAATGGCGTCCAGCAGTCGGCCGCTGTCAGCTACGTGTCGCCCATCGACTACGACATCCAGCTGGCAGGCAACTTCGGCGAGCCTCGTCCGTGGCACTTCCATGGCGGCCTCGACATCAAGACCGACAACCAGGAGGGTAAGCGCATAGGCAGCGTGGCCGACGGCTATGTCAGCCGGATTACGTGCAACAGGTACGGCTTCGGCAATGCCATCTATGTCAATCACCCTGACGGCCATACCAGCGTCTACTGCCACCTGAAGCGGTTTGCCGATGAATATGAGCGCGACCTGAAGCTCAACCACCGCGACACGCTGGACCTGCGCTTCCCTGCCGACCGTTATCCTGTCCGGGCGGGCCAGCTGATAGCCTATAGCGGCAACACGGGGCACTCCACCGGTCCGCACCTGCATCTGGAGCTCCACGACACCGAGACGTGGCAGTTGCTCGACCCCCTGGAGTTCATCGGACAGTATGTTGCCGACACGGTGGCACCGGTGGCTCATTCCTTTATGGCAGTGCCCGTCAAGGGCGAGGGCGAGTTCAATGGTGGCAGCGGCAAGCAGACCTTCGGCTTCGGCTTGGGCGATGTCCGCCAGCAGCACATCCGCCATCACGTTGACCGGACGTTTACGGCCTGGGGCAGGGTAGGCTTCGCCCTTTGGGCCGACGACTATGCCCAGGGAGTCTACAACCACTATGGCATCCGCCATACCCAGCTGTTGGTCGATGGCAAGGAGGTGTTCCGTGCCGATGTTCACGGTATTCCCGTCAGTTGTAACCCGGAAGTAAACCTTTGGGGCGACTACGACCATTGGCGCCACCATCGCACATGGTACCTGAAGTCATATCGCGAACAAGGCATGCGCCTGCCCATCGTACACACGGGCTTCGACCGTGGCATCGTGGTGTTCGACGAGGAGCGTCCCTACCGGCTCACCTATGTGCTGCGCGACTATCAGGGCAACGAGTCTCAATTCGCGTTCACCGTCCGTGGTGTAAGAAACAAACATATAACAATCAATAAACGAAAGAAACTATGGAACGACTATCTTTATTGGCAGCAATGCTTGTGGCCTCTGTGTACGCTACGGCCTGCACCAACTTTATCGTAGGCAAGAAGGCATCGGCTGACGGCAGTGTCATCTGCTCTTATAATGCTGACTCCTACGGAGCCTTCATGTGGCTCTACCACTATCCGGCCGGCAAGCACCAGAAGGGAGAGATGCGCCAGATTTACGAGTGGGACACCAACAAGCATCTGGGCGAGATACCCGAGGCTGCCGAGACCTATAACGTTATTGGAAATATCAACGAGTGGCAGGTGACCATTGGCGAGACCACCTATGGCGGTCGTGAGGAGATGGTCGACTCGACGGGCATCATCGACTATGGCTCGCTTATCTACATCGCCTTGCAACGCTCTAAATCAGCACGTGAGGCCATCAAGACAATGACCTCGCTGGCAGAGACTTACGGATACTACTCGGAAGGCGAGACGTTCACTGTCTGCGACCCTGAAGAGGCTTGGCTCCTGGAGATGCAGGGCTGCGGCCCGGACCGCAAGGTCAGCAAGGAGCGTGTGGTGTGGGTGGCCCGTCGCATACCCGACGATGCTATCTGCGGACATGCCAACCAGAGCCGTATCGGCCGCTTCCCCATGAACGACAAGGAGAACGTGCTCTACTCGAAGAATGTGGTCAAGTATGCCCGCCAGATGGGCTGGTTTAGCGGCAAGGACGAGGACTTCTCGTGGAAGATGGCCTACGCCATTCCCGACTTCAGCGGCCGCCGCATCTGCGATGCCCGTGTGTGGAGCTTCTTCAACCACCATGTCAAGGGCATGGACCGCTATCTGCCGTGGGCCCTGGGCAAGGACAAGGATGCCGAGGACATGCCGTTGTGGGTCGTTCCTGACAAGAAGGTCAGCGTGGCCGACGTGATGCACGACATGCGCGACCACTACGAGGGCACGCCCCTGGCCATTGACTCCACCGATATTGGCGGCGGCATCTGGCAGATGCCTTACCGGCCTACGCCGCTCTTCTTCAAGGTCGACGGCAAGAAATACTTCAACGAGCGTCCCGTGTCAACCCAGCAGACGGCATGGACCTTCGTGTCGCAGATGCGCTCCTGGCTGCCCCGCCAGGTGGGTGGCTGCTTCTGGTTCGGCAACGACGACCCCAACATGGTGGCCTACACACCCGTCTACTGCTCGATGACCCGCCAGCCGGAATGTTACAACACGCCCGGCGTCGACGGTCTGACATTCTCCATGGACAATGCCTACTGGGTAGAGAACTGGGTGGCCAACATGGTCTATCCGCGCTATTCGAGCCTGTTCCCGTCGCTGCGCGAGGTGCGCGACTCGCTGCAGCAGGCATACCTGCAGCAGCAGCCCGTCATCGAGGACAAGGCCCGAAAGATGGAGCCTGCCCAGATGCAGCAGTTCCTCAACGACTACAGCGTGCAACAGGCCCAGCAGATGCTGGCCCGCTGGCGACAGCTGGGTTTCTACTTGGTGGTGAAGTACAACGACATGATAGTAAAGCCCGAGGAGAACGGCCAGTTCGTGCGTAGCAAGTACGGCCTGGGCGCTACGGTGAAGCGTCCCGGCTATCCCGAAAGCTATGCACGCAAGCTCGTCAAGGACACCGGCGACCGCTATGTCTACCCGGAGGAAAAGTAATGGCGGAATACCGTTATCCGTTATACCGTAATATCGTAATATCGTCAAATCCTATAATCCCGTAATCGACATGACGCTAATCATTGTTACCATGCTGCTGCTGGCCTATCTGCTGATAGCCACAGGACATCTGACGGGTGTCAACAAAGCCGCCATTGCCATGTTCCTCGGCACGGTGGGGTGGGTGGTCTACGTCTGCTGGGGCACCGACTTTGTCATGGCCCACCACCCGCAGGAGTATCTGGAGTGGCTTGGCGGCCGTGTGGGCGATAGCGATGCGGTGAAGCTCTTTATATATAATAATGTGTTCCTCAACTACGTGGGGCGTGCTGCCGCCATCGTCATGTTTCTGCTGGCTACGATGTCCATCGTGGAGCTGCTGAACAACAACGGCTGCTTCGACTTCATTTCCGAATGGATTCGTACGCGCAACTCCAAGCGTCTGCTGTGGACCATTACGCTGGCCACCTTCATCCTGTCGGCCAACCTCGACAACCTGACGACGACGATGACCATGCTGGTCATCATGCGTGGCATCCTGCAGAACTCCCGCCAGCGCATGTATGTCGGCTCGGCCATCGTGCTGGCGGCCAACTGCGGCGGCTGCTTCACGGTCATTGGCGACCCCACGGGGCTCATTCTCTGGGGCGACGGGGCGGTGACGGCCTCCCACTTCTCGGCATTCCTGGCGCTGCCGGCCTTGCTGGCATGGGTCGTACCCACGATAATGATTAACCGCGAACTGCCCGACCGTCTGGACACGGCGTGGAGCCCCTCGCCCTACCGTGGCGACGACACCCGCCTGAACCGCTGGCAGCGCGTGGTCATGCTCATAGTGGGCATTGGCGGACTGTGGTTCATTCCCACGTTCCACAATATCACCAAGCTGGCCCCCTTCCTCGGTGCGCTCTGTGTGCTCAGTGTGCTGTGGGTGGTCAACGAGGCATTCAACCACAAGCTCATGGCTGCCGACCAGATGACGGGTCGCCGCATACCCATGTCGCTGCAATACGGAGCCCTGCAGCAGATGCTCTTCATCATGGGCATCATGCTGGGCATGGGCGTGGTGGCCGAGACCGGCGTCTGGAGCGACGTGGCCACGTGGTTCGACACCTACATTCACGATGTGTGGCTCATGGGCATCGGTGCCGGACTGCTGTCGAGCGTTGTCGACTCGTTCACCATCGCCATCTCTAATATCTCGCTCTATCAAGTGGGCGTGGGCGACGTCGCCGTCAACGGTGCCTACTGGAGCATCATTGCCTTCACCACGGCCGTGGGCGGCTGTCTGCTCTCGGTGGGCAACATCAGCGGCATAGCACTGATGAAGACCGAGCACCTCCGACTGGGCTGGTATGTCAAGCACCTCACGCCCAAGGTCCTCCTGGGCTGGATAGTGGGCTACATCGTGCTGTGGTGCGAGCTCTATTTCTTTAATCTATAAACACAATCTTATTAATATTATGGCTATGACTAAAATCAAGACTATCGGCATCCTGACGTCGGGCGGCGATGCTCCCGGCATGAATGCAGCCATCCGTGCGGTGACGCGCGCAGGCATCTACAACGGTTTCAACATCAAGGGCATCTATCGTGGCTACGACGGACTCATCAAGGACGAGGTGCAGGCGTTCACCACAGAGAATGTCTCAGGCATCATCACCCGTGGCGGCACCATCCTGAAGACGGCCCGCTCGAAGGAGTTTATGACCATGGAGGGCATGACCAAGGCTTACGAGACCTGCCAGAAAGAGGAGATTGACGCCCTCGTCGTGATAGGCGGCAACGGCTCGCTGACGGGTGCCCGCAACTTCGGCATGGAGTTCGACTTCCCCGTCATCGGCTTGCCGGGCACCATCGACAACGACCTCTATGGCACGGACAACACCATCGGCTACGACACCACCATGAACACCATCATGGAGTGTGTTGACCGCATCCGCGACACGGCCAACTCGCACGAGCGTATCTTCTTCGTCGAGGTGATGGGCCGCGACGCCGGTTTCCTGGCCCAGAACTCGGCCATCGCCTGCGGTGCCGAGGCAGCCATCATTCCGGAGGAGATGACCGAGGACGACCAGCTGGCAGAGTTTATGGGCCGCGGCATCCGCAAGTCGAAGAAGTCGTGCATCGTCATCGTGTCTGAGAGTCCCAAGTGCGGTGCCCTCTACTATGCCGACCGCGTGAAGAAGGAGTTCCCCGAGTACGACGTGCGCGTGTCTATCCTGGGCCACCTGCAGCGTGGCGGTTCACCCACCGCCCGCGACCGCATCCTGGCCAGCCGTACCGGCGTGGGGGCCATCGAGGCCATCAAGCAGGGCCAGCGCAACGTCATGGTGGGCGTGCGCAACAACGAGGTGGTCTACGTGCCCTTCTCAGAGTGCATCCGCACCGACAAACCCTTTGACAAGAAGCTCATCAAGGTGCTCGACGAACTGAGCATTTAATCCCTGTTTTTTTCGGGCAGGCCAAGGCGTGACTTTGGGCTGCCCAAACCCAGACTTTGGGCTGCCCAAACTCCCACTTTGGGCAGCCCAAACTCATGCCATGGCCTGCCCAATGTCATGCCATGGTCTGCCCAATGTCACGCCATGGCCTGCCCAAACTCATGCCATGGCCTGTCCAGACAAACAGCGCGCGGCAACCGCCAAATGATAACAATTACAAAAAAAGTGGAAAATGATTTCTTTGTTTGCAAAAAAATGCGTAACTTTGCGCTCACGTTTATCGAACGTTGGCTAAAACTATAGAACAATTAAATATTAAACAAACTGCTTATGTCACAGATTAACGGACACATTTCGCAGATTATCGGCCCCGTCATCGACGTGTTTTTCGACACCAAGGGCCAGGATGCGGAAAAGGTGCTCCCGAAGATTCACGAGGCATTGTCGATTCAACGGCCCAATGGGGCACAGCTCATTGTCGAGGTGCAGCAGCACATCGGCGAGGACACCGTGCGCTGCGTGGCCATGGACAACACCGACGGTCTGCAGCGTGGATTGGAGGCAAAGCCGCTGGGCTCACCCATCGTGATGCCTTCCGGCGAACAGATTAAGGGTCGTATGCTGAACGTTATCGGTCAGCCTATCGACGGTATGAAACAGCTCGACATGAAGGGTGCTTACCCCATCCACCGCGAGGCTCCGAAGTTTGAGGAGCTGTCGACCTCGAAGGAGGTGCTCGCTACCGGCATCAAGGTCATCGACCTGCTGGAGCCTTACCTCAAGGGTGGTAAGATTGGACTCTTCGGCGGTGCCGGTGTGGGCAAGACGGTGCTTATCATGGAGCTCATCAACAACATTGCCAAGGGCCACAACGGTTTCTCTGTATTCGCCGGTGTGGGCGAGCGCACCCGTGAGGGTAACGACCTCATCCGCGAGATGATAGAGTCGGGCGTCATCCGCTATGGCGACAAGTTCAAAGAGGCCATGGCACAAGGCAAGTGGGACCTCTCACTCGTTGACCCCGAAGAATTGAAGAAGAGTCAGGCAACACTGGTCTACGGCCAGATGAACGAGCCGCCCGGCGCACGTGCCTCCGTGGCCCTGTCAGGACTGACCGTGGCCGAGGGCTTCCGCGATGCTGGCGGCAAGGACGGCGGCGCTGCCGACATTCTGTTCTTCATCGACAACATCTTCCGTTTCACCCAGGCCGGCTCTGAGGTGTCCGCCCTGCTGGGACGTATGCCGTCAGCCGTGGGCTATCAGCCGACACTGGCTTCCGAGATGGGCACCATGCAGGAGCGTATCACCTCCACCAAGTCAGGCTCCATCACCTCCGTGCAGGCTGTGTATGTGCCTGCCGACGACTTGACCGACCCCGCCCCGGCTACCACGTTCACCCACCTCGACGCCACCACCGTGCTCGACCGTAAGATAGCCGAGCTGGGCATCTATCCCGCCGTCGACCCACTGGGGTCCACGTCGCGCATCCTCGACCCGCTGGTCGTGGGCAAGGACCACTACGACTGTGCACAGCGCGTGAAGCAGATACTCCAGCGCTACAAGGAGCTGCAGGACATCATCGCCATCCTCGGCATGGACGAGCTCTCCGACGAAGACAAGTTGACCGTCAACCGCGCTCGCCGCGTGCAGCGATTCCTCTCGCAGCCGTTCTCCGTGGCCGAACAGTTCACCGGCCTGCCCGGTGTCATGGTGCCTATCGACGAGACCATCAAGGGCTTCAACGCCATTCTCGACGGCGAGGTCGACGACCTGCCCGAACAGGCATTCCTCAATGTCGGCACCATCGAGGACGCGAAAGCAAAGGCCAAGAAACTGTTGGAGGCAGCAAAAGGCTAAGACGAATTGACAATTGGTAATTGATAATTGACAATTATGTTAAAGCTGAAGATAGTATCGCCTGAGCGAATAGAGTTTGACGGAGAGGTCAAGAGTGTGCTCGTGCCTGGCTCGCAGGGCGAGTTTGAGATACTCAACGACCATGCACCCATTATCTCGACGCTCGACAAGGGCGTGGTAGCGTACGGACTGCCCAAAGGCGAGAAAGTTCAACTGCCGATACTGGGTGGCTTCGTAGAAGTGCAGCAGAACGAGGTGTCGCTCTGCGTAGAAGTGAACGAATAGGCCATAATGTAATAAAGGTACGCGCGATGGATAACAGGAAAACGTCCCAGTGGTACATTTCGTGGGTGATGTTTTTTGTCACTACCATGTTTGCCGGGACAGCCTTCGTGGGAATGGCCAGTCATGGCTTTGTTTCCTCCCTGTTTCATCTCATCTGCTCCCTGATATATATCTATGGATGGCAGGCTATAGCCCGCCGCTCACCAGAGCTGATGCCCAAATACTTCCTGGCCGCCTCGGCCCTGCGCCTGATGGCAGCCGCCACGGTGCTGCTGGTATTCTGCGTGGTGAACAGGGGCGACATCGAGACCATCAAGTGGTTTGCCATCGTGTTCATCGTCTTCTACCTGGTCATACTCGCATTCGACGCAGTATTCTTTGCTAAAGTAAGTAACAACAAGAAAGTAACCAAATGAGAAAACTAAGTTCAATATTCCTCCTAATGGTTATGCTCTGCCTCGCGCTTCCCGTGCAAGCGGAGAAGAAAGAGGGTGGGGTAAACCTCAAGGAGATATTGTTCGGTCACGTGCAGGACAGCTATATGTGGCATGTCACCGACTTCGGCGGCAAACCCGTAATCATCCACCTGCCCATGGTCTTCTACTCCGAGCACTCAGGATTCCACGTGCTTTGCTCGTCGCAGTTCGAGCACGAGCCCAACGCGGAACAGCTGCGCGCCGGCGAGGGCTCGGCAGCGGGATTCTACATCCAGGGTGCCGAGGACGAGAAAGGCCGCATCGTGGAGCGCGTGGGCAGCGAGCTGGTGCCCGTCTGTTTCGACATCAGCATCACCAAGACGGTGCTTGTGCTGTTCATCAATGCCATCCTGCTCGTCTGCTGCATCCTGACGGCCGCCCGCTGGTGTAAGAAGCACAAGGTGGACGACCCGGCACCCAAGGGATTCACAGGACTCATTCACATGTTCGTGATGTCGGTCTACACAGACATGATTAAGCCGTCGTTAGGTGCCGAGGCACCCAAGTATGCCCCCTACTTGATGACGTGCTTCTTCTTCATCTTCATCACCAACATCATGGGTGTGATGCCCTTCCCGCCCGGAGGTGGCAACCTGACCGGCAATATCACCTGCACCATGTTCCTGGCGCTGTGTACGTTCCTCATCGTCAACGTCACAGGCACCAAGGCATACTGGAAGGAGATATTCTGGGGCGACGTGCCCATGTGGCTCAAGTTCCCCGTGCCCCTGATGCCGTTCATCGAGTTCTTCGGCATCTTCACCAAGCCCATAGCGCTGATGATTCGACTCTTTGCCAACATGCTGGCCGGTCACGTCATCGCCATCTCGCTCTCGTGCATCATCTTCATCATGTTCGCACTCGGAGGCACCATGGGCAACGTGCTGGGCACCATCATGACGCCCGTCAGCGTACTGTTGAGCATCTTCATGATGCTGCTCGAAGTGCTGGTGTGCTACATCCAGGCCATGGTGTTCACCATGCTCTCGGCGGTCTTCATCTCTATGTCGCACGTCAAGGAGCATCACGCCTGATTCACAGTGTGTTGCGACTCAGTCGCAACAGACAGACAAGCAAAAAGTAACAACAATTAAATATTAACAACTAAAACATTTAAGATTATGATTTCATTATTATTAGCAGCAGATGCACTCGCAAAGCTCGGTGCTACTGTAGGTGGTGGTTTGGCAGTTATCGGTGCAGGTATCGGTATCGGTCGTATTGGTGGACAGGCTATGGACGCTATGGCTCGTCAGCCCGAGAAGATGGGTGGCCTGCAGAGCTCCATGATTCTGGCCGCAGCACTTGTCGAGGGTGCTACCTTCCTGGCACTCGTCATCTCCATCCTCGCCTTGTTCGTCTAAGCGGACAGACGGAGGATATAGTGCAACAAACTGATAGTAATCCTACATTAATTACTCCAGCTTATGTCATTAATCACCCCTGATTTTGGACTGTTCTTCTGGATGACCTTGGTCTTCCTCGCGGTCTTCATCATACTAAGGATATGGGGCTTCCCCGTCATAGTGAAGATGGTTGAGGAGCGTAAGGCTTTCATCGACGAGTCTTTGAAGAAGGCTCACGAGGCCAACGAGCGACTGGCTAACATCCAGAAAGAAGGCGAATCCATCTTGCAGGAGGCACGCGAGAAGCAGGCCCAGATACTACGTGAGGCCGCCGAGACGCGCGACGCTATCGTGGAGAAAGCGCAGGAGAAGGCAAGGAGCGAGGGTGCCCGACTGCTCGATGAGGCCAAAGCCGCCATCGAGCAGGAGAAGAAGGCCGCCATTGCCGACATCCGCCAGCAAGTAGCCACGCTGAGTGTCGAGATAGCCGAGAAGGTGCTCAAGCAGAATCTCAAGGACGACAAGTCGCAGATGGATTTGATTGACCGTATGCTGGACGACGTTTCTGTGAACTGATTCTCAATTGTCAATTCCCAATTATCAATTGAACTAAGCGTATGGATATCGGAGTAATATCGATGAGATATGCCAGGGCACTGCTCAAGAGTGCTACCGACGCCAGGCTCGAAGACACCGTCTATCAGGACATGATGACCCTGGCCAAGAGCTATATTGACGTGCCCGCGTTGCGCCAGACGATAGACAATCCCATGGTCTCGAAGGACAGCAAGGAGGGGCTGCTCACCACAGCCGTCGGACGGGAGCCCAGCCAGCTGACCACGGCCTTCATAGCCTTGGTGCTCAGGGAGGACCGCGAGAACATGATACAGTTCATGGCCAACTCGTATGTCACGCTTTACCGTAAGCAGAAGAACGTCATCCGTGGCAAGCTTACCACCGCCGCCCGCGTCTCGCCCCAGACGGAGCAGAAGATGCGTCAGATGGTGGAGAGCAAGACTAATGGTACTGTGGAGTTTGAGACCGAGGTGAACCCCGACATCATCGGCGGCTTCATCCTTGAATACGACACCTTCCGCATGGATGCCAGTGTCAAGTCCAAGCTCAACAACATTCTACAAACACTCGTTTGATGACGATTTAGCGATAAGTCGTAAATAGTAAATTAGTAAATCGTATATTAAGTTTATGTCAGATAAGATTAAACCAAGCGAAGTATCCCAGGTGCTGCTCGAACAGCTGAAAGGCATTCAGAATGCCGAACAGTTTGACGAGGTAGGTACGGTGCTCACCGTCAGCGACGGCGTGGCACGCATCTACGGACTCCGCAATGCCGAGGCCAACGAGCTGCTCGAATTCGAGAACGGCACCATGGCCATCGTGATGAACCTGGAGGAGGACAACGTCGGTTGTGTGCTCCTGGGCTCCACGTCGGGCATTAAGGAGGGCATGGTCGTCAAGCGCACCAAGCGCATAGCTTCCATCCGCGTCAACGACAACATGCTGGGCCGCGTCATCAACCCCCTCGGCCAGGCTGTCGACGGCAAGGGCGACATTGACCTGAAGGATGCTTTCGAGATGCCGCTCGACCGCAAGGCTCCGGGCGTCATCTACCGTCAGCCCGTGAAGGAGCCCTTGCAGACCGGACTGAAGGCCATCGACTCGATGATACCCATCGGGCGCGGCCAGCGCGAGCTCATCATCGGCGACCGCCAGACGGGCAAGACCGCCATTGCCGTTGACACCATCATCAACCAGAAGAGTTTCTATGAGGCCGGCAAGCCCGTGTACTGCATCTATGTGGCCATCGGCCAGAAGGCCAGTACGGTGGCAACCCTCGTGCAGACCCTCAAGGAGCACGGTGCCATGCCCTACACCATTGTCGTGGCTGCCACCGCTGCAGACCCCGCCGCCATGCAGTATTATGCCCCCTTCGCAGGTGCCGCCATCGGCGAGTATTTCCGCGACCGTGGACTGCCCGCCCTGGTGGTCTACGACGACCTCTCGAAGCAGGCCGTGGCCTATCGTGAGGTGTCACTCATCCTGCGCCGTCCGTCAGGCCGTGAGGCATACCCCGGCGACGTGTTCTATCTGCACAGCCGACTCCTGGAGCGTGCTGCCAAGATGAACGAGCAGCAGGAGGTGGCCGAGCAGATGAACGACCTGCCCGAATGTATGAAGGGTCACGTCAAGGGTGGCGGCTCGCTGACCGCACTGCCCATCATCGAGACACAGGCCGGCGACGTCTCTGCCTACATCCCCACCAATGTCATCTCCATAACCGACGGACAGATATTCCTCGAAAGCGACCTCTTTAACCGAGGCTTCCGCCCCGCCATCAACGTGGGTATCTCCGTGTCGCGTGTCGGTGGCTCGGCACAGATAAAGTCCATGAAGAAGGTGGCCGGTACGCTGAAGATTGACCAGGCACAGTATCGTGAGCTCGAAGCTTTCTCTAAGTTCTCCTCTGACATGGATGCCGTGACGGCTATGACCCTCGACCGTGGACGTAAGAACAACCAGCTGCTCATACAGCCGCAGTACTCACCCATGCCCGTGGGCGAGCAGATAGCCATGCTCTATTGCGGCGTACACGGCCTGATGCGCGACGTGCCCATCGACAAGGTGCGCGAGTGCCAGACCCAGTTCCTCGACAAGTTGCGCAGCAGCGCCCCCGAGGTCATCGACACCCTGGCCGCTGGTAAGATAGACGACGACACCACTGGCAAGATAGAAGCCATCATGGCCGACATCGCCGGCACGTATAAGTAATCCTTTGAACTTTGGACTTTGAGCATTGGACTCCTTGATTACGCTGTAATTGGAAGTTCCGGACTCAAAGTCCAAAGGGAAAGAACTAATCAGAAAGTTCAAAGTTCAAATCTCAAAGTTCAAAGATTATGCCAAGTCTGAAAGAAATCAAAGGCCGTATCGCCTCGGTCAACAGCACACGCAAGATAACCTCTGCCATGAAGATGGTGGCCAGCTCCAAGCTACACCATGCGCAGGTGGCCATCCAGAACATGCTGCCCTATGAGACACTGCTTGAGCACATACTCAAGTCGTTCCTCGCCGCCGAGGCCGAGGCACAGACCGTCTTCGACCAGGAGCGTCCCGTCAAGCGCGTGGCGCTGGTGGTATTCTCCAGCAACTCGTCGCTCTGCGGAGGCTTCAATGCCAACGTCATCAAGCTGATGATGCACACCGTCGATGCCTACGAGCAGGAGCTGGGCAAGGGCAGTGTCGAGATATATCCCGTGGGACGCAAGGTGGCAGACAAAGCCCGCAAACTGGGCTACGACATCAAGGGCGACTTTGCCTCACTGGTCGACCACCCCAGCGTCCGTGAGTGTATCGACATGGCCATGGAGCTGGGGCAGAAGTTTGCCGACGGCGAGATAGACCGCGTGGAGCTCATCTATCACCACTTCAAGTCGGCCGGCTCGCAGATACTGACCAACAAGCAGTTTCTGCCCATCGACCTGGAGAGCGAACTGGAGCGCGACCACGAGCGCGACCTTACCACCAACATCGTCACCAAGGAGGCCCAGGACTACCTCAAGCGCAACCGCAAGAAGAAAAAGGTGGTCAACGCACAGGGCGAGGAGGTGGCGGCGCTCAACGACAACTTCATCGTCGAGCCCGACATGAACACCGTGCTCTCGCAGCTCTTGCCTAAGATGGCTCACCTGATGCTCTACACGGCACTCCTCGACAGCGTAGCCTCCGAGCATGCCGCCCGCATGGTAGCCATGCAGACGGCCACCGACAATGCCGACGAGCTGCTGCGCGAGCTGAACCTGCAGTACAACAAGTCGCGCCAGCAGGCTATTACGTCCGAGCTACTCGACATCGTGGGCGGCAGCGTCAACAGCTGACTTTCGCGCCCACAACCTATCGTCAAAGCGAGGTTGTCTACTACAATAGGCACCCTCGCTTTATTATTTATTTCCTACCCCTTACCGGCATTCTTGGGTGCTCACGTTCGGAAAAGCCCAAATAAATTTGGCTTTTCGCTCGCTTATTCGTACCTTTGCACCCCAGAAATCAAAAGCTAACATTATTTATGGGAAAGATTATACTGACTGGCGACCGCCCCACGGGCAAGCTGCACTTGGGACACTATATCGGGTCGCTGCGCCGCCGCGTAGAGCTACAAGATGCCGGCGACTATGAGAAGATGTTTGTGTTTATGGCCGACGTACAGGCCCTGACCGACAATGCCGACAACCCAGAGAAGATTCGTCAGAACATCATCGAGGTGGCTCTCGACTACCTCTCGGCCGGCCTCGACCCTGCCAAGTGTACTATCTTCATCCAGAGTCAGATAGCCGAATTGGCCGAGCTGACCACCTACCTCATGAATCTTATCACCGTCAGCCGCGTGCAGCGCAACCCCACGGTGAAGACTGAAATCAAGATGCGCAACTTCGAGGCCAACATCCCGCTGGGCTTCTTCTGCTACCCCGTGTCACAGGCCGCTGACATCACCCTCTTCAAGGCCACCACCGTGCCCGTGGGCGAGGACCAGGAGCCTATGCTCGAGGTCACCCGCGAGCTCGTTCGCCGTTTCAACCAGACCTATGCCGAGGTGCTGGTGGAGCCCAACATCATGCTGCCTGAAAATCAGACGGCCCGCCGTCTGCCAGGCACTGACGGCAAGGAGAAAATGTCCAAGTCATTGGGCAACTGTATCTACTTGTCCGACGATGCTGACACCGTGTGGCAGAAGGTACGCTCCATGTACACCGACCCGGAGCACGTCAACCTCAACGACCCTGGCCATGTCGAGGGCAATGCCGTGTTCACCTATCTCGATGCCTTCTCCAAGCCTGCCGACTTTGAGAACTACTGGCCCGAATACCAGTCGCTCGACGAACTCAAGGACCACTACCGCCGTGGCGGTCTGGGCGACATGAAGTGCAAGAAGTTCCTCAATCAGATACTCAACGACATGCTGGAGCCCATCCGTCAGCGACGCCACGAGTTTGAGCAGGACATTCCCGAAATCTACAACATCCTACGCAAGGGCACCGAGCAAGCCCGCGAGACTGCTGCCCAGACCATGGCCGAGGTGCGTCAGGCTATGCAGATAAACTATTTCGACGACCAGGAGCTCATCCGCTCGCAGGCCGAGCGTTTCCGTGCCAAGTAAAAGCCGCCGTAACGGCACTGGCTAGCTGGAAACACATATAAACACAACACTCACACAGGGTGAATAGGCCTCGTGTGAGTGTTGTGTCGTCATGCGCCACTCGCACTTTATTTCAGCATCATTACGACAATGCTCTTGGCCGGGAGGGTGGTCGTGAGCGTGCCGCCAGTCAGCTTGTAGTCGCTGAATGGCCGGGGCGATACGGTGTCTGGATGGTCGAATGCGTTGAACGACTGTGCGTCGGCAGCCGTCAGCAGACGACCATTGGCCTGGCGACAGGCGGCTCCCTCAAGGCGGACGGCGACGCGTAGCGGCTGGGTGAGCGAGACGTTGGTGAGGGCCACCACCAACCGGCCGTCAGTGCTGCGGGCGGCAGAGGCCGACAGCAGAGGCACGGATTTGCCATCGGTGGTGGTGACTGATGCACAGCTGATGTCGGACGGCAGGAAGGTGGCTGCCTGGAAGGGCTTGTACATCTCGAAGACGTGGTAGGTGGGCGTGAGCACCATGTGGCCGGTGCCCTGCTGGTCGGTGAGTATCATCGACTGCAGCACGTTGACCACCTGGGCGATGTTGCACATGCGTACTCGCCCGGTGTACTTATGAAACACGTTGAGCATGAGCGAGGCCACCATGGCATCGCGCAGCGAGTTCTGCTGGTAGAGGTGGCCGGCAACGGTGCCCGGCTCCTCGTCCCACCAGGTGCCCCATTCGTCGACCATAAGGGCAATCTTGCGTTCGGCATCGAGCGAGTCCATAATGGCACAGTGGCGGCTGACGACGGTCTCCACATCGAGACATTTCTGCAACGTGAGGTAGTATTCGTCGGACGAGAAAGCGGTGGCCTTGCCCTTGTGGGCCCAGTCGCGTACGGTGTAGTAGTGGACGGAGAGGCCCTGCATGCGCTGTCCGATGCGTTGCATGAGCACGCGTGTCCAGTTGTAGTCGTAGTCGCTGGCTCCAGAGGCTATGCGGAAGAGCTGGTTGCCGGGCTGGTCGCGCAGGTAGGTGTTGAACTTACGAAACTCGTCAGCATAGTATTCTGGCGTCATGTTGCCGCCGCACCCCCACGCCTCGTTGCCGATGCCGAAGTACTTGACGTGCCAGGGCTTCTGGCGACCGTTCTGACGGCGCAGGCGTGCCATGGGCGTGTCGCCGTCGGAGGTCATATACTCTACCCACTGTGCCATCTCGCGCACCGTGCCACTGCCGACGTTGCCGCTGATGTAGGGCTCGCAGCCCAACAGCTCGCAGAGGTTGAGAAACTCGTGGGTGCCAAAGGAGTTGTCTTCGATGGTGCCGCCCCAGTTGTTGTTGCGCAGTGTCGGACGGCTGGCCTGCGGACCGATGCCGTCCATCCAGTGGTAGTCGTCGGCAAAGCAGCCGCCAGGCCAGCGGAGCACCGGCACTTGAAGGGCCTTGAGTGCCTCGAACACGTCCTTGCGGTAGCCGTGAATGTTGGGGATGGGGGAGTCTTCGCCCACCCATAGCCCGCCGTAGATGCAGGAGCCAAGGTGTTCGGCGAACTGACCGTAGATTTCGCGACTGATAGTTTGTGTGCCCTGATTGGCATGGATGGTGACCTGTGCGTCCTGTGCGGGCGTGCTGATGGCCAGTGTCAGGGCGGTGGCCATGCTGAGAAGTCGGTTGGTATGCATAGTGTTTTAGTTTTAGTTGACGAGTTGTTTGTAATGATTGTCAGTTTGTCAATTCTTGATACACAACGTTACGAAGTAGCCCAGGCGGTAGAGCTTGAAGAGCAGCAGGCTGGGATGACGGCCTTGCAACTGGTGGCGCTCCAGGGGACCAAACAGCGCGTGCCACAGACGGATAGGACCGCTGGGCAGACGGCTGGCGGCAGTGAGCAGTCGGGAGTAGCCGCGCATCTCGTGACGAAACTGCCAGAGCGTGCGCAGGCCTTCCTCGGTCTTGGCCAGGAAGTCGGCATTGGTCTCGAAGACCTCAAAGCTCATGGGATTGTCGATGTGGTGGATGTCGATGGCTGACAGCTGGAGCTGCTTGCCGAACAGCACGTCCTCGTAGCCATAGTAGCGGGCACGGTGGTCGAAAGGGTGGGCGAGCATGATGTCGCGGCGCACCATGAAGTTGGACGTGTGGAAGTCGAGGTGGGGCTGGCGGAGACGCTGGCTGAGGGTGTGCTTGTGGGCTTCAGCATGCTCGTAGCGGAAACGTAGGTTGCCGCGCCAACGGTCGGCTGTGCCCCCGATAGACAATCCGCCACAGACGACGAGCCAGTGGCCGGGACAGTCGGCGTATTGTCGGAGAAAGTCAGCACAGCACACTACCATGTCGCTGTCGATGAACACGAGCCAGTCGTGGCGTGCCTCAGATGCCAGAAAGTTGCGGATGGCAGCGCGCCCCACATTCTTCGGCCGGCAGACATAGCGACAGTGGGGCAGCTGGTTGATGGCATGGTTGGCTTGGATGGTGTCGGCCTGCGTGGAGCCGTCGTCGGCGACAATGATTTCGTAGTCGGTGCCGAGGGTGGCCGCCTGCTGCTGTAGGCCGCTGACCAATGACGCGCAGACGTAATTATAGGTAGGTATGAGGATAGACAGGCTTTTCATGACTGTTACTGGTGATGACGATGTGGGTGCAAAGGTACGAATTAGCGAGCGAAAAGCCAAATTTATTTGAGCTTTTCCGTGGGTGAGTACTCACAACCGTAGGTCAAATGGCCGGTCAAAGGAACGAGCAACAACGGAGAGTAAGGCACAAAAGCGGGATAATCGGTGGAACGGGTGGATAAAAAATGTTAAATCAGGAGTGGCGTACAGCAAATTCCTGTGGTGCGACCCCTGACGACTCGATTTTTCTTCGTACCTTTGCACCCGCTTTTACGAGCTAAGAGCAATGAAATTCAAATTATTAATTCATTAATTAAACATTTTCAAGACAAATGGCAACAAAAATCAGACTGCAGCGTGGCGGACGCAAGAGCTATGCTTTCTACCGTATCGTCATTGCTGACGCAAGAGCACCACGTGATGGTAAATTTACTGAGAAGATTGGTACGTTCAACCCTAACACCAACCCTGCCACAGTAGATTTGAATTTCGAGCGTGCATTGTACTGGCTTGAGGCCGGTGCACAGCCTACCGACACTGTACGCAACATACTGAGCCGCGAGGGCGTGCTACTGATGAAGCATCTCCGTGGCGGTGTGAAGAAAGGCGCCTTCGACGAGGCTACTGCCCAGAAGAAGTTCGACGCATGGAAGGCTAACAAGCAGAAGGGCCTGGAGCAGGTGGCTGCCGACGAGGTTAAGGCCAAGAAGGAGGCTGCCGCCAAGGAGCTTGCTCAGGAGAAGAAGATGAATGAGGAGATAGCCAAGAAGGTGGCTGAGAAGAAGGCTGCCGAGGCTGCCGCCAAGGCTGAGGAAGAGGCTGCCAAGGCTGCCGAGGCCGCTGCTGCCGAGGCTCCCGCCACTGAGGAGGCTCCCGCCGAGGCATAAAAGGGATTCTTCAGTAATCAGAAACATGGTGGGTGATGGATGTTTGGTGTTAGACGTTGGTGATATGTAATAGCCAGCAGCTAACCACAAACACTCATCACCCACTTTCCATTATCTATTGCCATGCACATCCTCGAGATTCCTTCTTTCTTTCCGCCCTATGGCGGACTGTTCTGTCTGGACCAGGCCAAGGCACTTGCTGCCTTAGGCCATGAAGTACGTATATTAAGCAATGTGCAGCTGGGCATGACAATCGGATGGAAGGATTTTCTCACGCTACCCTACGGTCGTTACGAGCACCAGGTGGACAGCATTACGGTGCTTCAAAGCTATCAGCGCGGGCTGCCAAAATGTATCAGGCACAATGCCGAACGCTGGGTGGCCATCGTGCAATCCATGTTCGGCGACTATGTCAGGAAGTACGGTCGGCCCGATGCATTGCACGCCCACTGTGCCAAGTGGGCCGGCTATGCGGCCATGCTCATCAGCCGGCAGTACCATATTCCGTATGTCGTCACCGAACACCTGCCACTGATGCTCCTGGAGCAGGAGTTTGGCAAGGCCCCCAGTGATACTTGGCAGATAGCCCTGCTGAAAGAAACCTACCAGCGGGCAGGCATGGTGGTTCCCGTTTCAGAGGAGTTGGTGGACGATATAGCCTGCTACTATGGCAAGGACTACCATTGGCAGTATGTGTCGAACACCATAGATACCGATTTCTACCACTTTAAGAAGCGTGAGCCGCTCGAAGGCAGGGCATTTCGCTTCTGCTGTTTGGCTGACTATTATTATCGCAAGGGCTACGATGTGCTGTTTGATGCCATGCGACAGTTGCAGCAGACTGGAGTAAGGGCAGAACTGCATGTGGCAGGACTTTTCACCGACAGTCATGCGTGCAAGGAGCAGATTGAGCGGCTCGGATTGAAAGATGTGATGTGTTATGGACGGTTGGACAAGCGTGGTGTGCGCAACTTGCTCTACCGTTCTGACGCATTGGTGCTGGCCAGCAGAAGCGAGGTGCAGCCACTGGTACTGCTGGAGGCGATGGCGACTGGTATTCCGGTCATTTCTACGGAGTGTGTACCCCGTTGCCAGCGGCTATCGGGATGCTCTATCGTGCCGATAGGGGATGCTGAAGCTTTAGCCAAGGCGATGCGGCAAGCCGTAGAACAGCCTGTGACAGATGGGAAACTTTATGCTGAGCAGGTCGTCGGATTGGCTTCCCCCGCCGTTGTGGGACGGCAACTGGAAGCTATCTTCCGGTCGCTGGTGTCCTCGGCCACCTACAGCGAGAGATAGCACTGCTCATATTGGCGGGCCACTTTCAGATAGTCGTGGTGGCGGCGTACGTACTCTATGCTCTGGCGCTTCAGTTCGGGTAGCCGGTCGGGGTGAAGCACCAACTGTTCTAGGGCTTTATAGACGCTGTCGTAGCTGGGTGTGACGTTGATAATAGGACGCAGCTCATGCTCCGCGATGATGTCATAGTTTTCCGGCTCACCGCCACCCACCACTACGATGCCCTTCGACATGGCCAGCAGCGAGTTCATGGATGGTGTGTAGCTGTATAGCTGGTCGAGCTGTACGTCGCTGCCGTCCATCATCTGCTGATATTGTGCAAAGGGGACACCCTCGACCTTGATGAGCTCCACCCGTTTCGGATATTGCTGGCAGATGGCTTCTGCGGCCCGCAGCATGATGTCAGTACCCTTGTAGGTGCTCCTGTTCTTGCTGATGCCTATAAAGAGCCTGACCTTGTCAGACGGGCTTGCCGGATGGGGCGATGACATTCGGATAGGGAGCGGGATGAAGGTGGTTTTGTGTGGAAAGACAGGGGCATAGCAGGCATGATACTCGTAGAGTGCGGTAACGATGGCATCGGCATCCTCGGCAATCAGACGGTTGAGGCGTTCCTTTTCCGTACCTAACCAGTCAGCTTGCTCCTTGACGGCATCGGCATCGGTACGTATAGTCTTGCCGATGTTGAAGTCGCTGTAGCGTAGTGGCGAGTGGTAGGTGCAAGTATGCACCCAGTAGTAGTCCATTCCAAAGGCACCCAGGACGACATGGCGGTTATGCTTGCGCAACCAGTTGTAGAAGAAGAACAATCGTTCGGCCTTCAGCTCAAAGAACATGGGATTGATGAGCTGCACGATGTCGTAGCCCGTCATGCAAGGTAACAGCCTGTAGAGACGTGCCATCAAGCGGATGCCTCCCCATTTTCCTGGCTTGCGGCTGACATCGATGTCGCGAGGGTAGTTTTTCCAGAAGTCGCCGTTGGAGACGACGGTCACCTCATGGCCCAGCGTACGCAGGCCCTCAGCCAGCGTGGCGTGTACGTTGCTATATTCGCCTAAAAGGAGTATCTTCATCGTTCGCGTTTCATATAGGGCAGACTATGTAGCAGTATGGTACGTCCAATGCTTGTATTGGTCATGCGGCGAAACCATGTGTACTTCTGCGAGTAGTTCTGGTCGGGTAGGGGAAAAAGCCCTTCGTCGTATAGCTCCTTCAGTCTGCGGTCAAGTTCCTGACGTGAGCGAGTCAGCACGATGGTGTTGTAGATATAGGCCATCGTGAGTTGTGCTACACGGCGCTGCAGCGCCAGCTTGTCGTTCTGGGGCAGCCTGTCGGCACGTAACTGAAGATTCTTTATCACGCTGAAAGTATCTTCAAGGCGTTTCTGCTTGCTGACATCGTCAGTCTGGTGTATTACCGACTGACGATGCTGCCGGTAGAAGTACGCTTTGGCATTGGTTTCGCAGACATTCTCGGTTCGCAACAGCAACTGGGCAGTAAACTCCTCGTCCTCGCCATTTGCAATGCCAGGAGTGAATCGTAGTTTGCTCAACGTCAGTCGCTTGAACAAATATGCCCATGCCGCCCCACGGATGTTCTGCCGCAGCATCAAGTTCGTACCGCTAATGAGAGATTGGTCGGTAAAAACGTTTTGGGAGCAGGTGCTACTGGTGAAGTCGAACATCACCATGTCTATGTTTTCGCCCTGGCGGATGATGTCCAAGCAATGCTCATAGGGAGCCTGTAGCAGATAGTCGTCGCCGTCGACAAACTGTATGTATTCGCCATGCGCCACCTCCAAGCCTAAGTTGCGGGCAACACTCACCCCGCCATTCTTCTGACGCATGTAGACAATGTCATTGCCGTAGTGCATTAGCCCGTTCATGGGACTGACGTCCGAACCGTCGTCAACGACAATAATCTCGCGCTCGTGAGGCTGGAGTGAGAGTGCCAGAATGCTGTCAATGCACTCACACAGCATCTGCACTGGCAAGTTGTAATATGTCAGAATGAAACTAACTAATGGAGTGTCCGTCCTTTCGTGGTGGTTATTCATGTGATTGACTGTCTTGTCTGATTAGTTTCTTGAGCTTCATTTTTGTCTCGTATGATAGGGACTGGGCAAAGAACTGAATGGTGTTGAAAGCCCAGTATTTGAGCTTATACTTTACGGCATGACCAATGCTTTGGGCTTTCCGCTGACTTGTCATCATCTTCTCGCACAGACTGTGTATGTCGGTTTTGTCGTTTTTAGCCTGGCTGGGCACCGCTGCTTTCTTGTGTATCACAGCGATGATATGACCTGTGTCCAGTTGACGGTTTACCTCCATCGTGGCAAACGGCTTCAGCATGTCGGTGACATCGCTGCGCCCTTCTTGGTTCCAGATTATAAGATGGCCATTATCTTCATTGATATTGTATTGGTGAAAGCCCTTATAGTGTTCTGTCTCAGCCTCATTAGGGTGATGGTTCAAGTAAACCACTCCGCCTATACGGACGGTTTGTAGTGCCTCTATAACTCCCTTGATGGGCTCCGAAGAATGGTCTAGTGCATTCTGGATAATCACCAAGGCTGTATCCTGATTGGGGAAGAAGGCAGACAGATGCTCCATCATGCCGAATTCGATGGTGGGTAACTCGCGTTTGTGTCGAGCTGCAATGGCGTTGAAATAGTGTGCAAGAGGGTCGACATAGTGGATATCGAGTGGCTTCCTGACCTTGCCTTCTCCAACAAAGTTGCCTGTGGCAAAACTCATGCCGCATCCTACATCCAAAACCTTTCCTGCTGGCTGGCTCAAGAGAAAGCGGTTAGCATCAAAGCCTTCCAAACAAATGACGGACCCTAAATGTGACCAGCGCATGGTACTCATGAAGGTCTTGGTCCATCGGCATGCGTTGTTCCAGAAAGCCACTTCGTAGGCGATGCCATCCGTCCATTTTTCGTATGCATGGCGTTCTTTGTCTTTCATAGCCGCAAAGGTAAGGCAAAAAACCGAAATAGCAAAATTATTTCCCCAAATTGTTAGCGTGGCAAAATAAAGTACAAGGAAATGCGTTTCTATAACAAAATACGATGAACACAGAGCAGAAGGACAACTACGACCATGTGCTGAAATACACGAGCCTTTTTGGTGGCGTGCAAGGGCTTGTCATTCTAATAACCCTTGTACGCAATAAGTTTATGGCCTTGTTTTTAGGAACAGCAGGTGTAGGGTTTAATGCGCTGATGACATCGGCACAGAATTTTGCGGCTCAATGTACCAACTTAGGTATCTCGTTTGGCGGTGTGCCCAGGTTGTCGGAACTCTACGAACAGCAACGCACAGATTTGCTTCACTATTACATACAGATAATACGAATGTGGAGCCTAATAGCAGCCTGCTTGGGCTTCCTGTTTAGTATAGCCATTAGCCCACTGGTAGATAATCTGTCGTTCAACTGGGGTAATCATACACTCCACTATGCGCTTTTGGCTCTGTCGGTGGCAATGATGGCGATTATAGGTGGAGAGACTGCCATCTTAAAGGGCACGCGCCGCTTGAGTTCGTTGGCAAAAATACAGATTAGTACGGCCCTTGCTTCCGTATTGGTATCAGTGCCGCTATATTACTTCTTCTCTCTATCGGGTGTAGTGCCTGCTATCGTGTTGACGGCTTTTCTTACAATGTTGGTTACTCTTAGTTACAGTTATCGTTGTTATCCGTTACACCTTCGTTTCAGCAGGAGCCAGTTTAAACATGGAGCGGGCATGATTAAACTGGGCATAGCCTTTGTATTGGCAGCCGCCATAGGCAGTGGCTCAGAGATGTTCATCCGCTCGTTTCTCAATGTCGAGGGAAGCATGGACGATGTGGGCATCTATAATGTCGGCTATATGCTGACCATCACCTATGCCGGCATGGTGTTCTCGTCGTTGGAGAGCGACTACTTCCCCCGTCTGTCGGCCGTCAGCAAGGACATCGCCCAGACCAACGACACCGTCAACAAGCAGACGGAGGTGTCGCTCTTGTTGCTGGCCCCTATGCTGGTGGCCCTCATGACCATGCTGCCAGTGCTCGTCCCGCTCTTGTTCTCTACCGAATTCATGCAAGTGGTGGGCATGGCGCAGGTGGCCGTGCTGGCCATGTATTTCAAGGTGCTGACCATGCCCATCGCCTATATCACGCTGGCCCGCAGCCGTTCGCTGTCCTATCTGTTTTTAGAGACGTTCTATTTCGTCGTGCTGGTGGTAGCCATCGTGTGCTGCTATCGCTGGTGGGGCATCTGGGGAACGGGTGTCGCCATTGTGGTGGCTCATGTGGCCGAACTAGTCATGGTGGGCGGCTATGCCTATTGCCAATATGGCTTTCGGAGCACGTGGGCGATAGCCGGCTATGCTGGTGGGCAGCTGTCGATAGGTCTGACGGCCTTCGTTGTGTCGCTGATGGCTGCCGGCTGGGCCTATTGGATAGCAGAAGCCGCGCTAACCTTCGTCAGCACGGCTTATTCCGTTTCCGTCTTGCGCCAGAAGACGCACCTGTGGGAGGCTCTCAAGCGTAGGCTGAGGCACTAAGGCTTCCGGGGTGTCAGAACCTGAAGTCCAGTTCCACGTCCACCAGATTGTAGTTGTGCTTGTCGGGATTGCTGATGGTACGGTCGTTGACACGGGCGTATTCGATGTTCAGCTGCACATGCTTGTTAAACACGTAGTCGGCTCCAATCTCGTAGTAGGTCTTGCTGCTTCCCCATTCCTTACGGTCGCGGTAGAGGTCGTAGCGGGCCTTGACATGCAGCTTCTTCTGAATGATGGGCGCTATACAGAGCGCATAGATGCCGTCGGCTTTGTCGCCTGCCGATAGGTCGGCTCCATAGCCTTGCGAGTGGACATACTCCGTGCGGAACGTCCAGTCGTCGGCGGTGACGTATTCTGCCGACAGGGCATACCGGTTCTTAGGCACGCTGCGGCTGGTGGTGGTGCCGGTGGCAGCATCGGTGTAGCTGATGACCCGGCTGCCCGTCCACCCGAACACACCGAGGCGCAGGCCACTGACAGGCATGACCCACAGGCCGCCGATGATGTCTTTGCGGTTGTCGGCATCCTTACGGTTGATGCCTTCGCCGTTGAACACACCCACCTGATAGTGGAGCAGGTTGCGCCCGCTGGCATTCTTCAGGAAGTCGCCCTGAATCTGTACGCCGATGTCCCGTCCGTTCGAGGCATGCTCGCCCGTGCGGTCGGACGATCCCACGAGCTTCGATATAGGCTGTGCGTACGACATGAAGCCCTGCGTGATGGGGTGCATGGGGTTCTCGAAGGAGAACGAGCGCTTAAACTGACCGGCTTTTACGCGAAAAAAGTCGCGTGGCTGCCACTCGCACCAGAGGTCTACCAGTCGTGGCGAGGCTCCCAGCGTGGAGGTGTTGCCGTTGATTTGCAGCTGCACTTTCCATTGAAAGTCGCTGATTTTGCCGTCTAATGACAGGCGTGCCAGGCGCAGCTGGAAGGAGTTCTCCTTGCCGCCTTCCTTGTCGAGGCCCTGATATTGCAGCATGCCATAGCCGCTCAGTTTGATGTCCTTCACCCATTGCGGCAGTTCAATGATGGTCTTCTTCTTTTCCTGCGCGTTGGCGTCCTTCTTGTCTTCTTGCGCATTGGCGCTTATTGTGATGGCCATAAGCCCCAATGCTAATAGTCTTTTCTTCATGGTTATCGTTTTGTAAGCAATACTACATTCTCTACGTGGGGTGTATGAGGAAACATGTCGACGGGCTGCACCACTTCCACCTGATAGTCGGTGTCCAGCTCCTGCAGGTCACGGGCCTGGGTGGCCGGATTGCAGCTGACGTAGACGATGCGGCGGGGCTGGGCCTTGAGAATGGTCTTCACCACGTCGGGGTGCATACCGGCGCGTGGTGGGTCGGTAATGATAATGTCCGGACGGCCGTGCTCATGGATGAAGTCGTCATTCAGTATGTCTTTCATGTCGCCGGCAAAGAACAGCGTATTGGTAATGCCGTTCAGCTGGGCGTTTACCTTGGCGTCCTCGATGGCTTCGGGCACATATTCAATGCCGATGACCTTGCGGGCACGCTTTGCCACAAAGTTGGCGATGGTGCCTGTGCCCGTGTAGAGGTCGTAGACCAGGGGCTTGTCGTCAGACGGACCGTCTTGACCGTCTGCGTCAGCCTGGGCTGCCAGACCGTCTCCGAAGGCTAGCTCGCGGGCAACGCTATAGAGGTGGTAGGCTTGCTCGGTGTTGGTCTGGTAGAACGACTTGGGGCCTACCTTGAAGCGCAGGTCCTCCATCGTTTCAATGATATGGTCCTTGCCCTTGAACAGCAGGATGTCCTGGTCGCCGATGGTGTCGTTGCATTTCTGATTGTCTAAGTACATCAGCGAGGTAATCTGTGGAAACTGCTCGCCGATGTGCTCCATCAGTTTCAGTGCCTGTGACTTGCTCTCGGCCAGTGTCACGTCTGACGTGTGGTCGTAGTGGAACTGGAATATAAGCATCCATTCGCCTGAATTAGAGTTGCGTACGATGACGTCGCGCAGCAGTCCTACCTGCTGGCGTAGGTCGAAGAACGTCAGCTCATTGGCCACGGCGTAGTCGCGGATGGCATTGCGTAGCTGGTTGTGGAGGTCGTCCATGAGGTAGCACTTCTCAATGGGCAGCACCTTGTCAAAGGCTCCTGTAATATGGAAGCCGATGGCCGGCCGGTCCTTCAGGCTCTGGCTGGTGTCGTGGGGCAGGCGGGCTATCTCCTCACTGGTCAGGTAACGCTTGTTGGCACAGCCGAAGTCGAGCTTGTTTCTGTATTCCTGTGTCTTGACGCTTCCGAGTATGGGGCGTATCTGCGGCAATGCTATCTTGCCGATGCGTGTCAGTTGGTCGCTCACCTGTTGCTGCTTCATGCGTAGCTGCTCGTCATAGCTTATGTGCTGCCACTTACATCCGCCGCAGGTGCCGAAGTGCTGGCAGACGGGCGCTATGCGTCGCGGGCTGCGCTCGTGAAATCTCACTATCTCGGCCTCCATGAAGCTGTGCTTCTTGCGGCGCACCTGAAGGTCTACGACGTCGCCGGGGGCGGCCCATGGCACAAACACCACCATGTCGTTGACTCTGGCCAGGCACTTGCCTTCGGCGGCATATTTCTCTATGGTTATCCGCTCCAGGAGCGGTAGCTCTTTCTTCTTTCTTGTCATTGCTCTATTGTTTTTCACTTTTCCCTTTTCCCTTTTCCCTCTCAAAGGTGTATTGTCCGCGTTTGTGGGTCAGCGGGCCGTAGTTGATGGCATGCTCCGGACAGTGGTGATAGCATGCCAGGCAGCACGTGCAGCGGCCATCGTGGAGCCAGCGGGGCGGGGTACACTCGATGTTGCCTACGGGACACACGCGCTGGCACTTGCCACACCGCGTGCATCGGTCCACGTCGACCGTAAATTTACTGTCGGTGATAAGACAATGGTTGAAGAACCCGCCGATGACATACGAGTAGAGCCTCGGCGTGGGACCTTTCTCCAGCTCCACGAGTCCGCGTCTGCGCTCTTTCACCATGCGGCAGATATGCTGCGCCTGCCTGCGTGCATTGGCTATCTTCTCGGCCGCGCGCTCATCAGAGTCGGTGTACATGAACGGCAGGCAGACGTAAGACTCAGGCATGATGACCGAGAACAGCGTCTCGGCCTGTAGTCCCTTCTTTGCCAGTTCGCGGTTGAGAATGGTCATCACGTCACCCGCACTGTCGCCACAGGTGGTCAGCGCATAGACGAAGGTGTCGGCGGTAGTGCCGTTGAACGTCGCCTCACGGATGAATCGCCTGACTATTGCCGGTGGTTGCCATCCGTGGGTGGGAAAGCAGAAGCCCAGTCGTTCGCCTTCCGTGAGCGTATAGTCAAGTGTGGGCTGGCCCTCTTTGGGGTACAGCGCTGCGGCCATGCTCACAAGCCGTTCGCCAGTGGCTTCGGCCAGCTGCTGGGCGAGCCATCGTGTGTTGCCAGTCCCGGTAAAGTAGCATATCATGCGTTTTCAAAGTTTGCTTACAGCGTGCAAAAGTACACAAAAAAACTGAAATAGCCGCCGTTCGCCCCCTAATTAATGGCTATAATGCGATTTTATGCCGAAACGACGGCGATAATGAAAAGTTTTTTCGTACCTTTGCCCTCCGTAACGAGCAACCGAAACATAAAACGACGAAACAAGATGGAGAGAATGAACATGAGGCAATGGGTGGCTGACATTATCAGCCGCCGTGAGGTGACGGCTTTGCCTGTGATGACCCACCCCGGCATAGAGCTGAACGGCCACAGCGTGACCCAGGCCGTGAGCGACGGACGGGTACACTACGAGGCAGTGATGACGCTGACACGCCGATACCCCAGCGTGGCGGCGGCTACCATTATGGACCTGACTACCGAGGCAGAGGCATTTGGCGCGGAGATAGCCTTCAGCGACGATGCCGTGCCCGCCGTCAGTAGCCGCCTGCTGAAGGATGTGGAGAGCATCTACGCCTTGCAGGTGCCTTCGCTCTCTGCCGGTCGCATTCCGGCATACCTGAAGGCCAATCTGCTGGCTGCCCGCGCCGTGGCCGACCGTCCGCTGCTGGCTGGGTGCATCGGTCCATTCTCGCTGGCCGGCCGACTGTACGACATGTCTGAAATCATGGTGTTGCTCTATGAACACCCGGAGGCCGCCCATGTGCTGATGGAGAAGTGTACGGCATTCATCGAGAAATACTGTCTGGCCCTGAAGGCTACAGGTGCCAACGGCGTGGTGATGGCCGAGCCTGCTGCCGGTCTGATGTCCGACGATGACTGTATGACCTTCTCGTCGCAGTATGTCAAGCGCATTGTCGACCGTGTGCAGGACGACACGTTCATGGTGGTGTTGCACAATTGTGGCAACACGGGCCATTGCACCCATGCCATGGTGGCCACCGGGGCCATGGCTTATCATTTCGGCAACAAGTGCAAGATGGAGGAGGTCATCGGCGAAGTGCCGCCTACGGCGCTGGCCATGGGCAACATCGACCCCGTGTCGGTGTTCAAGGACGGCATGCCGTTCAAGATGCGCCAGACGGTGACTGACTTGCTCGAGAAGATGCGCCCCTATCCGAACTTCGTGCTCAGTAGTGGTTGCGACACGCCTCCCCACACCCCCTTGGCCAACATTGATGCCTTCTTCGAGGCCCTCGACGCCTTTAACAGGGAACCATAGCCCCACGAAGCCCTGTGACGCAGAAGACGCTGACATACGATGCGCTACGGCTCAGGCCGGAAGACCTGTTCGAGCAGATGGGCTATGGCGCTGCGGAGCCCGACGATGCCACCCGGCGCGAGGCGCAGCGGGTGATGGACGAGGTGCGGCCGTGGCTGCGCCCGCAGTTCTGCTATCAGGTGGTGGCCGACCGGCCCGCCTTCGACATGGGCCGCATCATAGAGCGCCAGCTGAAGGGTGCCGAGGCTTATGCGCTGTTTGTGTGTACCAGTGGGGTGGAGTATGAAGCCTATCAGCAACGGCTGAAGGAGCAGGGCGACATGGTGCGCACGTTTATTGCCGACGCCCTGGGCAGCGTGCTCGCCGAGCGCTGTGCCGACCAGATGGAGGCCCACCTGCAGGCATCTATTGACAAGCTGCACTGGCGCCACACCAACCGTTTCTCGCCGGGCTATTGCGGATGGCACGTCTCGCAGCAGCAGTTGCTGTTCCCCTTCTTCGACGGCCATACCTGTGGCGTGCAGCTGACCGACTCGTCGCTGATGGTGCCCATTAAGAGTGTCAGTGGCATCATCGGCCTGGGTGCCACGGTGCGCCATATGGACTACACCTGTGGTCTGTGCGACTTCAAGCAGTGTTACAAGCGTAGGCGGAAACCCGCTTAATCTTAATCCGTTACCTTCTTCTTGCCCGGCATGTAGTCGTGGACATACTGCCTGAGCTGCTCGGCGGCACCGGCGCGGTCGGGCAGGTAGCGCAGGATGACGGTCAGGATGCGGTCGCCGTCGTCGATGATTTTGGCGTAATACTCAAAGTCCTCCTCCTGACCAGTGTGGATGCTATAGTCGTCGCCGGCCTCTATGAGTTCGGCCCCCATGCCCATCATCTGCTGACCCGGCGACCGCAGGATTTCGTCGCCCTTGTAGGGTCGCTGCTCCATGAACGAGAGCGAGAGGTCGTCGTTGAGGAACACCTCCATCTGGTCGTCCTCTATATAGATGTGGCGCAGGTAGCTGGGGTATTGGATGTCGATGTCGAGGGTGGGGCTGTGATAGAATATGGTGTCCGACTCGGCGAGGCTGATGTTGAGGCTGTCGTCGGCGGTGAGCGTGTTGCTGAACGATTTGAGCTGTTGGCCACGTCCCTGACACGACAGGCATGCCGTGAGGACGATGACCGCCAGCAGCAGGGTTAGGCAGGCAGAAAGGTGTTTCATATCCATAGTCAATTATCTATTGTCCATTGTGCCCTCTGGTCACATCAGCATACGTTCGAGGGAGGCAATCTCTATGCGGCCCCGGTGGAGCGTCAGCAGGTGGTCGGCCTGCAGTTGGTTGAGGGCCTGGCTGATGTCGTCGCGGCTGGCATGTAGCTCGGTGGCCAGCTGGCGCATGAGTATGTAGAAGGTCTTCGGTCCGGCCGGGTACAGACTGCGTAGGAAGAAGAAGCGGATGATACGCTCGCGCAGCGTGCCGGGAGCCTGTCGCCAGGCATGGTGGCGCAACCGCTGGGCCTCGGTGGCCAGCATGTTGAGCAGGTTGAGGCGGAAGACGAGCTGCGTCTCAAGCAAGAGCATCACTTCCTGCTTGTCGATGCGGATGAGGCTGCACGCCTTGGTGGCCTTGTAGGTGGCGGTGTGGCGTTGGTGGAGTCCGAAGAGCTGTTCGGGCTGCACGATATAGGGCGCGTTGACCTGCTCCACCACGCGGCAGGTGTGGTCGTCGCTCTGGCTCTCTACGGTCAGCGTGCCGTCGGTCAGGAAACAGAGATGGGTGCAGGGGTCGCCCTCGCGGACAAGCCGTTTGCCCGTTGCCAGCTTGAGGAAGTCGAACTTGGTGTGGCCGGTGACCTGCATGAGCTCGGCCTGACTCATGCCCTGAAACAGTGTGAACTGGAGCAAACGGTCGTAGATGTTCATAGCCGCTTCGCCTTTTATGCTTACTTTCCGGCTATTCTGACCGTTGGCCGCTAATCTTGTCCTTCAGCGACGGCGAGTACCACACGCGGTTCTTGCCGTGGTCGTCGTAGATGAGGTAGGCCATGAGGTCGGGGTTGCGTTGCAACACCTGCCGGGCACCGTCCAAGCCCATGACCATGAACGAGGTGGCATAGGCATCGGCACGTGCACACTGGTTGGCCAGCACGGTGGCCGAGAGGATGTTGTGCTGCACGGGGCGGCCCGTCTTGGGGTCGATGGTGTGGGCATAGCGCCGGCCGCCCTTCTCGTAGAAGTTGCGATAGTTGCCGCTGGTGGCCATGGCGCGGTCGGTGACGTTGAGCACGGCCTGCACCTCGCCGCCGCCGGTGGCGGCCTCGTCGGTAGGCTTGATGACGCCTATCTTCCAGGGCAGCCGCTTGTCGCTGATGCCGTGGGTAGCCACCTCGCCGCCGATTTCCACCAGATAGTTCTGTATGCCCTTCTCCTGCAACAGGCGGGCCACCATGTCGACACCATAGCCTTTGGCAATGGCCGAGCAGTCGAGCTGGATGCGCGGGTCGGTCTTGCTGATGCCCTGGCGGCCGTTCTGCTTGAAGCAGGCCACCTTCTGATAGCCCACCAGCCGGCGGAGGCTGTCAAGCTGATGGTCGTTGGGCATGACGCTGTGCTTGAAGCCGAACCCCCAGGCGTTGACCAGCGGGGCGACGGTGATGTCGAAGGCCCCTTGGGTGTCGTCGGACACCTGTTGGGCCATGCTGAACACGTCGATGAACATGTGGCCCGTGGGGCTGTCGGGGATATACTGTTCGCCCTGGTTGATGCGTGAGATGACGCTCCGTGGGTTGAACATCGAGAGGGCGGAGTCTACTTCGAGCATCTTGGCCTTCAGCTCGGCGTGCAGGTCATGGTCGTACTGGTAGGTGATGCTGTAGGTGGTGCCGAAGATGGTGCCGCGATTGTGGTGATAGGGCATGTTCTGCTGTTGTCGGATGATGAGTATGGTGCCGACGACGAGCAGGGTCAGAAAGGGCAGTTGCCACAGCAGGCGTTTTTTTTGCTTGGGATCCATGGGGGGTAATGGGTAATGGGTGATGGGTGATGGTGGTTGGGTGATGGGTGTTGGGTGATGGGTGTTGGGTGATGGGTGTTGGGTGGTGGTGGTTGGCTGTTGTATATCACCATCCCCCATCACCTACCACCCATCACTCACTCAGATGTCGATGATGACGTTGAAGTTGGCGGCAAACTGGTCTTTGTCGTAGATTCCGAAGCCGGGCACGTACCACATCTGGCCGATGTTGACATCGCTGTGGTGCAGACGCCGCTTGTAGCGCACGCTCCACCCGAGGTGGAAGGGCCCGTAGATTTTGGCGTCGATGCCCATGACGAGCTCCATCCAGTGCTGCGAGCACGACAGACCCTCGATGCCGAAGCCCGCCTTCGACTTCCACACGGGGTCTGGCAGGTTGTCGCGGATGATGTCGGCCTTGTAGGCGGTGAAGGCATAGCGGAAACCGGCATAGAGCCGGTTTGACTGGTGCTTGCGCCGGAGGATGTTCCAGTCCATGCCGACGCGGAAGTAGGGCGCTGTGGTCTTGTAGGTGATGTGTGTCACCTCGTCGTCGTTGTGGTTGGCACGGCCGACGCCTACCTCGACGATGGGGAACCACTGGTCGTGCAGGTTGATGCGCAGGGCACCCTCGTACTCTCCGTGGTCGCCGAACAGGAGCTTGGCGGCTCCGACGAGGTCGAACGACAGGGAAAATCCTCTGAAGAAGGGTATGGTGTCTTTCTCCAGTCGGAACATCTTCTGGGCGGGCAGCAGCGTGGGCAGTGCAAGCAGCAACAGCAGACTAACGGTCAGCCTTGATATAGAGGTGCAGATGTACGGTCTGAGGGTCATAGGTCACGTTGGGATTGTTGATGATGACGGAGTCGATGATGTGGTGGGTGGTCAGCACCGAGGTGAGCAGGTGGAAGTAGGCGGCCTGACAGTCGACGGACTCAAAGTGGGGGATGTTCTCCTTGAGTATGCGGATGGTGTCGTAGTGGTGTACGTTGTTGGTGTCGCCCAGCTCGACGTAGAGCACGTCTTCGGGCTGGGTGTGGCTGATGGGCATGGAGAAGGTGCTGGCGCCATTGTGGCCGTTGAGCAGCAGGGTGTCTTGGCCGTCGGCGCGTCGGATGCTTATCCACAGGGTATCGTAGCGCAGCGAGTCGGCCGTGCCATTGGGTTTGCGCAGGGCATACTGCGTGGTGACTTTGTTCTGTATCGGACAGTTGATGCTGGTGCAGGCCAGCAGGAGCGTCATGATGAACAGCACCATGGGCAGGCTGGCGATGACGAGGTGGACGAGTGGTCGGCGATGGAGGTGGGGTGTCATAGCTGGGTGGTGGGTGATGGGTTGGTGCGGATGCCTTCTTCTATCTGGTATTCGTTGCGGCTGGCGCTGTTGCGGCTGATGAGGTCGCCCAGGAATCCGGCCAGGAACAGCTGGGTGCCTATCATCATCATGGTCAGCGAGATGTAGAAGTAGGGCGAGTCGGTGACCAGGCGCATGGGTACGCCCTGCGAGAGGGCCCACAGCTTCTGGGCGCCGATGATGAAGGCGGCGATGAAGCCTACGAGGAACACCAGGGTGCCGAGGAATCCGAACACGTGCATGGGCTTCTTGCCGAAGGTGCCTAAGAACCAGAGGGTGAGCAGGTCGAGATAGCCGTTGACGAAGCGGTTCCAGCCCATGAACTTCGACTTGCCGTACTGGCGCTTCTGGTGGTGAACCACCTTCTCGCCTATCTTGTCGAAGCCGGCATTCTTGGCCAGGTAGGGTATGAAGCGGTGCATCTCGCCGAACACCTCGATGTTTTTCACCACCTCGCGGCGATATGCCTTCAGCCCGCAGTTGAAGTCGTGCAGGTTGTGGATGCCGCTCACCCGGCGGGCGGTGGCGTTGAAGAGCTTGGTGGGAATGGTCTTCGACAGGGGGTCGTGGCGCTTCTGTTTGTAGCCGCTGACGAGGTCGTAGCCCTGCTCCTTGACCATGCGGTAGAGCTCGGGTATCTCGTCGGGCGAGTCCTGCAGGTCGGCATCCATGGTGATGACGACGTCGCCCTGGGCTTCCTTGAATCCGCAGTAGAGTGCCGGCGACTTGCCGTAGTTGCGGCGGAACTTGATGGCCCGCACGTGCTCGGAGCGTGCTGCCAGTTCGGTGATGACCTCCCACGAGTGGTCGGTGGAGCCATCGTTGACGAAGATGACCTCGAAGGTGAAGGCGTTTTGCTGCATGACGCGCTCTATCCAGCTGTAGAGTTCGGGCAGCGACTCGTCTTCGTTGTACAGGGGTATGACTACTGATATATCCATGTTTGCTGTTTTTCGGGTTTGCAATGTTAGTGTTTACGACTTGACGGCCTGCCGCTGCATGATGGCGGCAAAGGGCAGTCCGAGCAGGAAACCGGCTGAGATGTTGATGGTCAGCATGTTGAGCGCATAGTCGATGGGGCGCAGGCTGGCCATCTCCTTGAGCGACTGGGCCACCTGTTCGGTCATGCCATAGGCGTCGAGCAGCTGGCGGTGCTCCTTGCTGTTGAGCACTTCGGTGAACGTGGCCATGAGGTGGCCGCTGTCGATGAAGGCGAAGTAGACGTACATGGCCACGGCCAGCAGCAGCCCGGCATAGAAGAACGTAAGCACGTAGTAGGCATAGCCGCGTGCAAACGAGATGATGCCCTCGCGGGCGTAGTTGCGGAAGTGGCGCAGCCGGCTGGCGGCATAAAACGGCGAGTAGGCCATGAAGCCCAGGGCCAGCATGCCCAGCAGGGGGTTGGTCAGTCCTTGCACGTAGCAGATGAAGGCTGCCAGCCACAGCAGACTGAGCAGTGCGCCGTCCTGACGTGCGAATGCTTTCAGTTGAACGTATTCCTGTGGTGTCATAATCGGGTGCAAAGGTACGAATAAGCGAGCGAAGAACCAAAGAAAAATCGTGATTTTTCTTTGGGTTTTCCGAGCGAAAGTACCTACGGCCGCAGGCCAAAGGTACGAATAAGCGAGCGAAGAACCAAAGAAAAAACGTGTTTTTTCATTGGACTGGCCGGTCATTTATTCGTTCCTGGTCTGTTAAAAAAGCCTAAAGCGGCGAAAATGTTGCGTGCATGATGGCTGTTGTTAGGCGGAAAAGTCGTACCTTTGCAGCCGCAAAATCAAGACGGGCAGTCCTATACGGCCAGCTCCCTCGGAATCCCCCAGGATGGGAACATAGCAAGGGTACTTGGTTGTAGCGGCGCGATATAGACAGCTGCCCACCCGCCTCTTTAGCTCAGTTGGCCAGAGCACGTGATTTGTAATCTCGGGGTCGTTGGTTCGAATCCGACAAGAGGCTCAGAAGCAGAGAAATGAGAAATGGCACGTTGCCGTTTCTCATTTCTCGTTTTATGCGGGCTGGCTTGCTGGTTAGTCCGTACCTAAGCCAAGGTTTGGGAACAGTCTGAAAATCCAGTTGCATGGTCGCGCAGCCGCTCCCCTCCTTTCAAGGGGAGGGGTGCCCGAATGGCGGGGTGGGGCCTGTAACTAAATCATCAAGAGGATATTACAGACCACACCCCAACCCATCCCCTTGAAGGGAGGGGAGCGGCTGCCGCCCTGTTCTACAGGTTTATCGGACTGATTTAAGGTTTGGGCCGGCCATAGTGTCAGTTTGGCCGGACCAAAGCGGGAGTTTGGGCAGCCCAAACTCCCACTTTGGGCAGCCCAAAGTCAGGGTTTGGGCAGCCCAAACTCGGGGTGGGGGGCAGGCAGGCTATTGGATGATGGCACTCCAGCCGCCGCCAGGGGCGAGGTGGATTTGCAGCACGTCGCCGTGGGCCACCGTCTGCCGGGTCTTCTTGTAGTCCGTGGCGTCGCGGTCGGCATTCACGCCGTCGGCAAAGAGGGTGGCCTGATGGCTGCCCGTAGCGAGCATGTCGAGACGCACGGTGAGGTCGCGGGGCTGCCAGTTGGTCATGGCGGCCAGATACCAGGTGTTGCCCTTGCGGCGGGCCACGACGACATATTCACCCAGCTGGCCGTCGAGGGCTATGGTCTCGTCGAACACGGTGGGTATCTGGCTGATGAAGTCGGTGGTGGCCTGCTCGCGGATGTATTTCGTGGGCGCATCGGCCAGCATCTGCAGCGGGGCGTCGAAGATGGTGTACATGGCCACCTGGTGGGCGCGGGTACCCTGGCTCATGGGGTGGTCGTTGTTGCCGAAGAACTGAGCCCGCGTAGCATTGGTCATGGCACCGGGGGTGTAGTCGAGCGGACCGACAAGCTGGCGCAGATAGGGTATGGTGACGTCGTAGCGGGGCTGGTCGTGTAGCGGACCGTCGCCCACGCGGGGCTCCCACTTCGAGTTCTCAAGGCCCTTCACTCCCTCAAAGTTGACAATGTTGGGCCATGCCACCTGAATGCCCGTAGGCCGATAGCCGTGCAGGTCGAGCAGCAGGTGGTGGCGGGCAGCCGTCTGGGCTATCTGCCATGCCGAACGCATGACGGCCTGGTCGTCGCGGTCGAAGAAGTCTACCTTGAAGCCCTTGATGCCCATGTCGGCATAGTATTTGAAGTCGGCGTCAGTATGCTTGATGCAGTTGCGCCACGACGACCACAGAATGATGCCCACCCCCTTCTGTCGGCCGTAGTCGATGAGTCGGCGGAGGTCGATGTCGGGGTTCAGCTCCGAGCGCAGGCTCTCGTCGGTGCTCCATCCCTCGTCAATGATGATATACTCCAGGTGGTTGTTGGCGGCGAAGTCTATATAATATAAATAGGTGTCGGTGTTCATGCCGGCACGGAAGTCCACGCCGGTCAGCATGGTGGCGTTCCACCAGTCCCAGGCCACCTTGCCGGGGCGAATCCACGACGTGTCGGCTATCTGGCAGGCAGGACCGAAGCGCTGGGGCAGGCGGGTGTTGAGCAGCTGGGTGTCGCGGGTGGTCACCAGCACGATGCGCCATGGCAGCCAGCCCTTGACGTCGCGGGCAATGTAGGCAGCACGCTCGGTGGGCACGAGGTTCAGACGGGCATGACCGCCGATGACCTCCTGGTTGGGGTAGGGTGCGAAGGCGGCACGCAGGCCGTGCTGGCCGTTTTTGACCAGGAACATGCCGGGATAGTCCGTAGCACCCATGTCGGCCACGACGGCCAGCTTGCCTTCAGGCAGGCGGACGGCCAGCGGATTGATGGCCAGTGAGTCGGCGAACATGCGTGACAGGGGCTGTGCGTCGTAGTAGCTCTCGAACGAATAGCAGTAGCGCTCGCCACCCCGGTTGTCGTTGACGTAGGGAATGAAGGCATCGTAGTCGGCGGCAAAGTTGAACTGGGCCGTCTCGTCGTTGACGGTCAGCGGCTTGTCGGCCAGCACGCGGATGTGGTAGGCGGCAGCATCGTTGTCGGCACGAAACTCCACGGCTATCTGACGGTTGCTGATGGTCAGCGTGTTGGCGTCATGGCTGCCTTTGGCTTTCTTCATGTTGGCCAGGGCTCCGTTGAGTCCTATTGCCGAGGGTGTCAGCACCTGGGTGGTGCCGTGCTGCACCTCCCACGTCAGCTGCTGCTTGTCGGCATGGACGGTGATGTTGAGCTGGCCGTCGGGCGACGACAGCCGATAGTCGGTAGCCCACAGACCGGCGGGCACGAGCAGCATGAGCAGGGCCAGCTGCAGGTGGAGCAGGCGGTGGCGCCAGCGGTGCCACCAGCTGTGCTCGCCGTTGACCTCGTGCATCAGGAATCGGCCCTCGTGTTGGCAGGGCTGCCAGCTGAGCTTCTCCTGTTCCAGTCCGAAAGCCTCGCGCATCAGCCAGCTGACACCCTTGGCAAAACGTGCCATGCCGCCCCATCCGAGCAGCCGCTCCCGCCATGAGCCGCCACGGAAGGGCTCGTAGTCAGCGGGGCTGTTAATGAGGGTGAAGTAGTAGTCCATCAGCAGGCGCATGTCAAGCCGGCCGTTGCGATAGCAGTCGTAAAGCTGTTGCAGCCGGGGGGTGATGTTGGGCGACAAGGGCTCGTCGTCGGTCTGGCGCAGGGAGCGCAGGTGCTCAGGGTATGCCTGTACGACGCGGGGCCGCTTGCGCTGCTGTTCGTTTTGCTCGCGAATGACTTCGGCCTCCGACATCCAGTCGATGCTGACGTCCTGGGGAGCACGCAGCCCGAACTCAAAGAGCTTTTCGACGGCGTGGTAGCCGATGCCTTCCACTTTCTGCTGCTTGGCCCACTGGTAGAGCATTTGCCACTCCTCGGGCGAGGGGCCACGGTCGAGACACGAGAGTCGGCCGATGGCCACTTGCATAAGTTCAAAACGTAATCGTTCCATAGTAGTATATCAGTTTTAGTGTGCTTGTTTGTGAGTTGTTGCCGTCGGGTGGTGCTCACTCCAGGTCTACCACGGTGATGCCTGCACCGCCAAACTGCACATGCTCGTCTTTGGCGCGTGTAACGTTGGGCACGGTGTTGAGGTATTGGCGGATGAGCTGGCGCAGAATGCCGCTGCCCGTACCGTGGAGTATGCGTACGCGGCTCATGCCCACGAGGATGGCATCGTCGATGAAGTGCATGACGGCATCCACCGCCTCGTCGCCACGCATGCCGCGCACGTCCAGGTCCTGATGGAAATTGTGCTTGCGGTCCTCAATGGTGGCGCTGGTCATGCGGGTGGTCTGAATGGCCAGGGCCGAGTGGTCGTTCTTCTTCTTCACCTCCTTGACGGGGTCGGCGTGCTCCAGTTGCTCTATCTTGACCTTCGTCCTGATGTCGCCGAACACCACCGTGGCCTGCTTGCCGCTGAGGCTCTCTACACGGCCGATGGTGGTCAGACCCTTCATCTTGACGGTCGACCCGACGGCAATGGCGGGCTTGTCGGATTGCGCACGGGTGATGCTGGCAGCGCCGCTCTGGGCCTTGGCCTGAAGGGCTGACTTCTCCTGCTTGCGCTTCTCCTTGCGGGCCTTGCGCTCCTCCATCTGGCGTAGCTTCTTGGCAAAGTCTTCCTCGCTCATCAGGCCGCGCGTGTCGTCCTGTGCCACCTGCTGGCGAAACTCGTTGAGCTGTTCGCGCACCAGGCTGGTCTTCTCCTTCTCGGCCTGTGCCTCGCGAATCTCGCGGATGGTGTTCTCTATCCTGCGGTTGGCCTCGCGCAGCAGCTCGTCGGCCTGCTCCTGAGCACGCCGGAGTATCTGTTTGCGCTCGCGTTCTATCTCCTCCAGGTTGGTCTCGTAGCGCTGTATATGGCCTTCGAGCGACTTCTCGTGCTGGTGAATGGTCTGCCGCTTGCCCTCCCAGTAGCGTTTGTCGCGCACGATGTCCTGCAGGTACTTGTCGCTCTGTATGTATTCCGAGCCTACTATCTCCGAGGCATCGCTGATGACCTCCTCGGGTATGCCCGTCTTACGTGCTATCTCAATGGCAAACGACGAGCCCGGCTGACCGATTGACAGCTGGAACAGGGCCTGCATCTGGTGGCGGTCGTAGAGCATGGCACCGTTGACCACGCCGTCGTGACCTTCGGCAAAGTGCTTCAGGTTCTGATAGTGGGTGGTAATGATGCCGAAGGTGTGCTTCTTCCAAAACTGCTTGAGCACGGCTTCGGCTATGGCTCCGCCAATGGTGGGCTCGGTGCCGCCTCCGAACTCGTCTATCAGCAGCAGGGTGCGTTCGTTAGCCTGGCGCATCATGTTCTTCATGTTCAGCAGATGGCTGGAGTAGGTGCTGAGGTCGTCGGCTATCGACTGCTCATCGCCGATGTCGAGCATGATACTCTCGAAGATGCCGCACGTGGAGCGGTCGCCGACAGGAATGGGCACACCACATTGCAGCATATATTGCAGCAGGCCCACCGTCTTCAGACATACCGACTTGCCGCCGGCATTCGGACCGGAGATAATCAGCAGCCGACCGTCGTGCCCCCCCTTCCTCTCTCCTCTTTCCTCTTTCCTCTCTCCTCTAAGAATAATATCCAGCGGCACGGCTGTCTTGCCCTGTTTCGCCAACGAGCGCTCCAGCAGGGGGTGGATGGCCCTTATCCAGTCCATGTGCGGACGGTCTACCACCTTGGGCTCTATGGCTTTCATCTGTTCTGCCAGACTGCTCTTGGCCTGCAGGAAATCGATGACGGCCAGAAACCGGTACGAGTCGAGTAACTCCTGCACGTGGGGGCGCAGCTCGTCGGAGAACACCTTCAGTATGCGCACTATCTCACGACGCTCGGCTGCCTCCAGTTCGCGCACTTTGTTGTTGGCCTCTACCACCTCGGCAGGCTCTATGAACACGGTTTTGCCCGTGGCCGACTCATCGTGGACAATGCCCTTGATGCGCCGCTTGACACCTGGTGCAACGGGTATCATGAGTCTGCCGTCGCGCACCGTCGGAGCAGCATCTTTGTCTACCAGCCCGTCGCGCTGGGCCGAGTGCAGTATAGTGTAGAGTGTGCGCGATATGGAGCCTGCCGTCTGCTCCATGTCGTGACGGATGCCTGCCAGCACCATTGATGCCGAATCCTTGATGTGGCCAAACTTGTCGAGTATGGAGTCTATGCGGCGGATAATGGCCGGAAACGTCCTCACACCCTCGGCCAGCTGGTGCAGGGCAGGGTAGTCTGGCGTGTCAGTCTGCTCGCCGTCGTTGCCCTCCCCGTTGCTCGGTTGCCGATTCAGAAACGTTACAATATGACCTGTTGTCTCCAGCGACCGCCTTAGGTCGTACACCTCGTTCTCCTCCAAGTGCGTATTCTCCAGCCGGATACGGGCTATGGCCGCGCGGACGTCAAAGAAATAGTTTAGCTCAGGTTTCTCGGCAGCCGACAGCAGCAGCCGGAATTCACGCACCTGCTCTATCTGCTCAATAACGATGTCCACGTCGGTCGAGAAGCTCATCTCGTCAACCCGTTCACGGCCCATGGCCGACAGGCATGACTCTCGTAACAATCGTCGTATCTCGTCGAATCCTATCTTCGATTCAAAGTTCACTGGGTAAATCATGCTGCAAATTTACTCATTTTTGCCTAACCGACAAAAAAGTTCTCATAAAATTTGGTTAATTCCGAAAAACTGCCTACCTTTGCATCGCTTTTTCAGACGACAGCCCGATGAGCAATCCTTCCAAAGGGACTCATCACTAAAGGAGAGATGGTAGAGTGGTCGATTACAACGGTCTTGAAAACCGTCGTGCTGAGAGGCACCGGGGGTTCGAATCCCTCTCTCTCCGCAATATCACTTGATTATCAGTGATTTACGAGATTTACACCCAATTTTACACCCAAAAATGTAAGATTGGGTGTTTTCTTTTTAATAGGCCAGAAGGTAGCATAAATCCGCTGA
>Ga0310691_10001001_pt1 | contig 46565 bp, 31 predicted proteins | sample 176DNAGHGlowgp2_FD_203887 | JGI IMG/M metagenome (GOLD analysis project Ga0310691, IMG submission 203887) | Sheep rumen microbial communities from Palmerston North, Manawatu-Wanganui, New Zealand - 1766 DNA GHGlow gp2 (v2) (version 2) | ecosystem: Host-associated > Mammals > Digestive system >... | reverse complement strand
CCCGTCGAGCGCGTCAACATCGAGAGCGTCGGCAAATTCTACGACTTCCTCGTGGAGGTGCTGAAGAACGTGAAGTAGTCCGTTTTTCGGAATCATTAACTAAAAACGCAGTTCCGGACTTTTCCGGGACTGCGTTTTTGCTGTTAGCTGTTGGCTTTTGGCTTTTGGCTTTTAAACATAGACAAATGACTTAGACTTAGACTATTCTCCATTCACTGTTCACTATTGCCTATTGCCTGTTGCCTGTTGCCTGTTGCCTTTTGCCTTTTGCCTTTTGCCTTAAAAACGAAAAAGAAAAAAAGAACCATGTATCCTCAGAGATACCGAAAAAAATTGTATTTTTGCGCGCTCTTTTGAGAAAGGAAAGTTGGCCGAGCGGCTGAAGGCAGCGGTTTCGAAAACCGCCAGGGTGTAAAAGCTCTCACAGGTTCGAATCCTGTACTTTCCGCAAAAAAAACCGCCGTAAGTTACACTGAAACTTACGGCGGTTTTTATTTTATTTTTATATGCGGTAAAATATGCAGGTTTTGTGCCTGTGAACTTTCTTGGCCATGAGCCAGACGCTCAGTTGCTCAAGATGGTTCTATAGCGCATGTCGCCAGTAATGACTGCGGAGATGGGAACACCCAAGATGGTGGTGGCGGCACTGCCGCTTGCAATGCTGGTCCATTCCATAACACCGTTTACGGGTGGTTGGATGGTGGGATGGGTCATGCTGACACTGACACCGAAGTTGATAGGAGTGTTGGCAATCGTGGTGTCAATTACGAGATTGACCGTGTCGTTTTGAAGATGAAGCCCATCAATGTCAACAATACCGCGCAGATAAAGAGCGTCGTTGTTGCTGATGATGATGCCGTTCTCGACTGTGGGGTCGCTTTTGACGGTAATCATTTCAACGTCAAGGTCTTTGTCAAGAGGGAAGGAGAACATGTTGAGCACATTGATGGAGAGCTCGGTATGGCGGGACATCAGGTATTTGCCCAAATAGGGAGTGATGTCGATGACAGGGTCATCGGTGTTGTTGCCGCCGGGGTTGTTGTTGCCGCCAGGATTGTTTGGATCTTGCTCGCAACCGCACATTACCAGGGCCACAAGGGTCATGATGATTAAAATACTCTTTTTCATAATTATTTGAATTATTGGATGATACTATTCTTATATTTTTTCACGCCAAACCTCCAGTCCCTGCGAAATTCGTCAAACTGAATCTGAAGATATAACGTGGCAAATATACAATTTATTATGGATTGTAATCGTGAAATATTTTCGTTGTGTCGCATGAATTCTTTTGTTTTTTAATTCATAGGTCATTATCCCCTCATACGCTTCAACGGGTGCGAAAAATGAGATCTAAACGAGCACATATTTTTCATCCAAAATCAAATTAAGACAAATAACAATTTGATTTTTAACCAAATACAATTCTTAAAAAAACTTAAAGTTCAAATCGGATTTTTATTAGATTTGCACCGTCTTAATTTTAGATTATGTTTTACGGCTTCAAAAAGCGAATGATGTGCCAGATACTGGCCAAACGGAACAGACAAAACCCGTTTGACTACCAGTATGCCGAAAATTTCTCCCTCGAAGGCGAAACAGATGCGATGCTGAACAATTCCTACTATTTTTCAGCCCACGACGAGAAAATGTCCGTCTTTGCACGCCTGGGAAAGAGAGTTCATTCGGAGGAGACATGGTTTGTTATCTATATAGGCGGAAAGGTTTACTCCTTGCAACGGGAATATTTCCCTGTCGGTGCATCCCCTATACAGGTGGAAAAAAACGGTGAAAACTGGACTGTTTCTTATCAAGGCAAACTGAATGAAACCGACGAGGCCTGCCTTCACGCAACCTTTGTAGGCAAGCAGAAACCCATTGATTTCACGAGCGATATGCCGGCGGAGAGGATGGCGGCAGGAATCGCCAACGAGAAATGGAGCAAATCGTTTTTCGGTCAGCTGCAAAACGTCAGCGGACAATGCCACTATGAGCAGGAAGGCGTGCTGGAAGGCCAACTGACGCTGAACGGCAATACCACAGATTTCCGTCTGCCGTGCGTACGCGACCATTCCTTCGGAAAGCGAGACTGGAACTATATGAACAACCACCTCTGGCTGATGGCCGTTTCCCAAAATCAGCAGCTCAACTACTCCTTAGTATCTTTTCCCGTGATGAGCGTCCTGGAGGTGGGGCATTACCGAGACAAAACAGGGCTGCATTTCATGTTGCAGGCAGATCTGGATTTTCAGCGAATCAACCAAGGGACTATTCCTCACGAACTGGCTTTTCGCATGAAACTGGACGATTCCAGAACAATTCCCGTTGAGGCGAAGTTCTTGACGGGAGTCACATACCATTTTCAGGAAGGCATATATATTCTGCACGAGAACATCGCGGAATTCAGGATTGACGGCAAAACCTGCCGCGGCATTTTGGAAATCGGCTTCAACGCTGACAAAAACCGTTATTTCAATCAAAGAGAACTAAAGAAGATAAGAAGATGAAAATTTACCAGTTAGGACAATTACCGGAAGAGATTTATCCGTCCGTGGGAGGAAAAGCGAAAGGGCTGGACATGTTGGTTCGGCACGGATTCATCGTTCCGAAAGGGTTCGTCATCACCGACACAGAACAGATTGACGAAGAGGCTGTTTATCAAGCTTTTGATGCCATGAATGCGGAGAAAGTGTCAGTGCGCTCGTCCGCCTCCAACGAGGATCAATCATCGGCCTCCAATGCCGGACAATATGAAACTTGCCTGTTCGTGGACCGTTCCCATCTGATGGGAAGCGTCAAGAAATGCTTGGAGTCCCTGAATTCCCGCCGCGTGGAGGACTACGCCCGCCACTTCGAATTGAAGCGAGGCACGATGAACATCGTCGTCCAGGAGATGATTGACAGCGACAAGGCGGGGGTGCTTTTCACCGCCGGTCCGAACAACGGGTCGGCCATCCTCATTGAAGCGGTCAGCGGGCAGGGCGAGAATCTGGTTTCCGGTCAGGTCACCGCCCACCGCTACGAGATATCCCGCAAATATTACCGTCCTTGCAGCGACGACTTGCTCAACGAAAACGAGATCAAACGGCTCTATGAGACCGGGAAGAAAATCCGGACGGTTTTTGCGGAAGAAAAAGATCTGGAATGGGCCATCCACAACGGACAGCTCTACCTGTTGCAAATGCGTCCCATCACGACAGAAATCATTGACATTGAAGAATTTGACCGCGACGATGACTTGAGCGGGCATCTCTTCACCAAACGAAATGTGGGCGAGATGATGCCGGGAGCCGTCACGCCGCTGACGCTGTCCACCTCCGCGAAAGCCATCGACTACGGCATGCGCTATATGCTCTACAAAGCCGGTGTATATAGCTCTCCATACGAAGAAAAACCGTTGCGGCTGATTTCCTCCATATCGGGACATCTGTTCTTCGACATGAATCTGCTTTACAACATGTACACGAAGGTCGGAATCGCCAACCCGCAGTCGATGAACCTGTCCATCATGGGCGAATACCACGACTACCCTCCCATCACCGCCAAGTTCTCCAATCCGATAGTCCGCGGCATCAATTCCGTGAAATTCCTGCGTTATGTGATGTCTGGCAGGCGCGCGATGAAGCGTTTCGACACGATGCTGACCAAAGTCCACTTCACGGAAACCACCTCATATCAAGAACTTTATCGGAGCATAGACCACAATCTCACCTATTTGGACGAAAGCCTCATCTACCATTATGCTTCGTCCTCGTCTTCCGGAAGCGCCACCAGCACCCTCTACATGATGCTTGACAAGTATTTCCCGGACAAAAAGAAGTATCAGTCTTTTCTGTCGCATCTGCTGACCAACATCCCCAACATCGAGAGTGCCGATATTCTCTCGTGCTTGCAGGAGATGGCGGCATTAATCAAAAAGCGCGAACCCAAAGCCGTGGATTTCAGTGCTGGCGAATTGTTGGAATTCATTAAAAACGACGCAGAAACCAATGCCAAATACCAAGATTTTCTGGCGCGTCACGGCCACCGCTGCATCAAGGAGGCGGAGATGAGGAACAAACCATGGCGAGAAGACGAGCTCCCGCTGATGAATTACCTGCAGAGCATCATCAATTCCCCGATGAAACTCGTTCAAAGTGAAGAAAAGATAGACCTTCGTAAAGAATTTGCCTTTATCCGGAACCCTCTGTTAAAACGGGCTTCCATCATTTTTGCCAAGAGGGCCAGACAAGCGGTGGTGGATCGCGAATACACAAAATCACAGTTGATCCAAATCATCGACCTTTTCAAACAGCAGTACGCACGCTTAGCCAAACTGATGATGACTGCCAATGTCTTGACTGACACAGATTTGATCTACTTTCTGACGCACACGGAGATCGGCAAGCTCATTGACGGCGACTCTACCTTACTCGCCGTTGCCGAGAGAAGACGAAAAGCATACGCCATTCAGGAAAACCTCTCGTTTGACGATATTTATATCGGAAAGCCCACAGCGGATGTCTTCGATGTGGGGCAGAATGACGGTGTGATGAAGGGTGTTCCCGTCTCAAACGGGGAATGCGAGGGAATTGTGCGCGTCGTTTATTCCATAGACGACGCCAACAAACTACAAAAAGGGGAAATCATGGTGGCGCGGTTCACGGATATCGGCTGGACGCCGTACTACTCGATCGTAAACGGCATGATCACCGAAATCGGATCGTCGTTGTCTCACGGAGCGGTCGTGGCGCGCGAGTATGGGCTGCCCGCGATTGTCAACATGAAAGGGGCCACCAAACTGCTGAAAAACGGCGACCGCATCAGGATGGACGCAGGCAAAGGAACGGTTGTCCTCGCCGAAGCCTCGTAAAATCCTTTTTATTTGATATTGATGAACGGAATCGAGCCGCTACCTACATATTGCGGCAGCTCGCCATTCCATTTCTGCACGGCCTCGTACTCCACGAGCTTCTGGTTGCGTTCCAAAGCGGTGGCCTTGATGCGCATGGCCTCGGCCTCTGCTTCCGCCTTAATGCGCGTCTGCTTGGCCTGCTCCTCAATCTGGACGGTTACATTCTTGGCTTTCAACGCGTTCTGTTCAGCCACCTGCTTCTCTTTGATGGCCGTCTCGAACTGATCGTCGAAGTCAATGTTCACCAGCTGGAAATGGATGTTCGTGAAATACTCCTTGCTTAACGTTGTACGGAGTTTGTCCTCGATCTGGCGGCGCACTTTGTCGCGATTCTCCACAATATGCGTGGCAGCGAAATTGCCGAAGCTCTCCTTCAGCGCACTGCGGACGTAAGGCACCACGATGCGGTTGTGGTAATCTTCGCCTACGTTCTTCATCAACTTGGCAACATTATCCTTCACCAAGTCGTAGTTGATGGTGTAGTCCACCTCCGAAGTCTGCACATCACGAGTATAGCTGTTCTCCTTGCCGTCGAACTTCTTCTGCTGGATGTTCACGTGTTTCACCGTTTGAACAAACGGGATCTTGAAATGCAGACCGTCGCCGATCACGCGGTCCTGAATCCGCCCGAAGGTGGAGAGAACTCCCCGCTCGGTCGATTTCACCGTATAAAAAGAAGAAAAAACGACCAGAAGAGCAAAGAAGATGGCAATGCCCCGCAAGGTCCATTTGAGAGCCGTCTTTCCGGCCGACTGATTGTTGATGTTTCGTTCCATATCGGTCAAAGGTTTAAGGTTCAAAGGGGTTGTTTTTATCGTTAGACGCTATAATTTTGAAAAAACTACATTTTACAATTCAACATTCAGCATTCAACATTCAGCATTCAACATTCAGCATTCAACATTCAGCATTCTTAATTAGAAAAGACTCCCTTAATCGGATAATGGTCCGAAATCAGCGAACGTCCGTACTTATCGCTGTCCAAAGTCTTGAAAATCATCGGTTTGGCGTTTTTGTAGAAGATATGGTCGATGACGAAGATGTTGGCGGCGGAGCCCCAGCCGTTGTAAGTGCCTTTGTTGTCGGTGACGGGAGCATCCTTGCGGGCCTGCTTCAGCACCTTCTTCAACGGGACGAAAATGTCACTGCTGATGTCGGAGTTGAAGTCACCAGTGAGAAAAACAGGAGCTTTCTTGTCCTTCACGATCTCTTTGATACGCTGGGTGATGAGCTTCACCGACTCACGACGGGCAACCTCGCCTACGTGATCCAGATGCGTGTTGAAACAGTATAAGTGCTTACCTGTCTGCTTGTTGCGGAAGTAACCCCACGTCACGATACGGTGACAGGCGGCATCCCAGCCCCGTGAACAGACATCCGGCGTCTCGCTCAGCCAAAAGTCACCGTGTTCCACCACCTCGTAACGTGCTTTGTTATAGAGTATGGCCATGTGCTCCCCACCCTTCTTGCCATCGTCACGGCCAACGCCAATATACTCATAGTCAGGTAGATTCTTCAGCAAATAGTCCAACTGCACGAAATAGGCCTCTTGCACGCAGAGGAAATCGGGCCGCTCCATTTTCACCATAGTGACAGAGCAATCCTTTCGGTTGTCCCAAATATTGTCGCCATCGCCAGGGTTATTGTAACGGATATTGTAGGAAATGACCGTTGTGGTGTCCTTCTGGGCATTTATCATGCCACAACATCCTAAAAAACAAAATATTATAACAAATATTCTTCTCATATTCATCATTCTTCATCGGTTATCCATGCGCTACCAAGCTCTTGTCCCTGACGGGACAGCTCAGGGAATATTCTTCATTTTGCATTCTTCATTCTTAATTGGAAAAGACATACTGCAAAATGTTCGCGCCCATCTGCAACGCCTTCGTGCGGGTAGCTTCGGAGTCCTTATGAACGACGAAATCCTCCCAGCCGTCGCCGAGGTCGCACTCGTAGGTGAAGAGGAATACCATGCGCCCCTCCCAGAAGAGGGCGAAAGCTTGCGGAGGTTTGTTGTCGTGCTCGTGGATTTTGGGCAGACCGTTCGGGAAGTTGTACTTCTGGTGGAAAATCGGATGGTTGTAGGGCAGTTCCACCAGCTCCAGTTCTGGAAACACCTTCTTCATCTGCGCACGGATGTAGGGCGACATTCCGTAGTTGTCATCCGCATGGAGGAAACCGCCGGCTATCAGGTAGTTGCGAAGATTATCGGCTTCCGCATCCGAGAACGCCACGTTGCCGTGGCCGGTCATGTGGACAAACGGATAGCGGAAGAGATCCGCGCTGCCCACCTCCACGGTCGCGGGCTTCGCTTCGAGCGACATTCCCAACTGCTGGTTGCAGAACCTAATGAGGTTCGGCAACGAAGTCGGGTTTGCATACCAGTCACCGCCACCGTTATATTTCAGCAATGCAATCTGTTGCGCCGGAGCCAGCAGACACACTATAAATAATAATATGATCAGAATTACCTTTCTCATAACACGAATTCAAAAAACGGGCAAAGGTACATAAAATACGAATACAAACAGAAGGATGAATTTACCGCAGTAGAGACATTTCTTGAAACGTCTCTACTGCTCGAGGGCGGCGAACGCGAGTTCCGCAGCACGCTGCTCCGCTGATTTCACGGAACTGCCAACCGCCTCGGAAATCCGCTGATCGTCAAGGTCGATATAGGCGCGGAACAGATCCCGCTCCTTGTCCGGTTCTGAGACATGGGTGAATGTCAACTTGTGTTTGTGACGCTGCGCCCAGATCAGGAGGCTGCTTTTATAATCGGTGTTCTCCGCATACACCGCATCGATATCCACGTGAACCAAAAAAATATTGTCCAATACGATATGAGCGGTTTTTTTATAACCCTGGTCACGATAAATGGCTCCAACAACAGCTTCAAAAGTGTTGCCAGGGAGTGTTTTGGAGGAAATATGGCCCGCCATGGTGGTGATGTCATTCAAGCCCAACTTGAGGGCCAACTCGCTCAGCCGCTGTCGGTTCACCAACTTGGAACGCATCTGGGTAAGCACTCCTTCTGGTTCGGAAGGGTACTTATGACAAAGGAAATCTGCGATTATCAAGCCCAGCACCGCATCGCCGAGAAATTCAAGGCGTTCGTTGTTCTCCCGCCCGCCGATGGGAGAAACCTCGGTGGCGGATTTGTGAAGCAAAGCTTTACGGAATAAATTAACGTGACGGACCCTGAATCCGAAAATGTTTTTAAAATATGACCGAATCTGCTTGTCCGTCAGGTTCATAACTCACTCCCTGTATTTCACATACAACAAAGAGACATTATGACCTCCGAACCCAAAAGAGTTTGACATTGCCACATTCACCTCCTTGGAAATAGCCTCGTTCGGCACAAAATTCCAGTTTACAGGCAAAAGCGGGTCCAGATGCTGCAGATTGATGGTCGGGTGAATGAGGTTGTCGCGCATGGAGCAAAGAATTGCCACACTCTCGACAGCAGGACCGGCCCCCAACAGGTGACCAATCATGGATTTTGTGGAATTGATGGCGATTTTAGGTGCATAATCCCCGAAAAGCTGCTCGATGGCTCGGCATTCAGAGAGGTCGCCTAACGGAGTGGATGTCCCGTGCGTGTTGATATAATCGACATCCTCGGGTTTCAAATCCGCGCTTTTCAAGGCGTTACGCATGGAAAGCATGGCGGCCCTTCCCGATGGGTTCGGGGCTGTGATGTGGTAATTGTCGGCGGTCATGCCCACTCCAACCACTTCGGCGTAAATGCGTGCGCCGCGCGCTTTGGCGTGTTCCTCGCTTTCCAGGATCAGCGTGGCCGCACCCTCACCCATGACAAAACCGTCGCGGTCCTTGTCGAACGGGCGACTGGCATGCTCGGGGTCGTCATTCCGCGTGGAGAGCGCCCGCATGGCATTGAAGCCGCCCACTGCCAACTCGATGATGGCCGACTCAGTGCCACCCGTGACAATCATGTCCGACTTGCCCAACGCAATCGCGTAACAGGCGTCGCCAATGGCATTGGCCGAAGAGGCACATGCGGATGTCGTGATATAACAAGGCCCCTCCAAGCCATATTTCAGGGCGATGTTTCCAGAAACGGTGTTAGCAAGCACCCTCAGAAGGTGGAACGGACTGAAGCGAGGTTCCCGGTCCTGGATCATAAACTGCTGCACAGCCTGCTCGGAGGATGTAAGCCCTCCTATCCCGGTTCCAAAAACCACCCCCACCCTCTCTTTGTCCACACGTGACCAATCTATGCCGGCATCGCGGACGGCCTCGTCCGTGGTTATCATAGCATATTGCGCGCAACGATCGAGCTTCGAAAGCTCTTTCGGGGTGAAATGGTCTGAAGGGTTGTAATTCTTTAACTGACAGGCGAATTTCGTTTTAAACTTCGCTGTGTCAAAATAAGTAATGTGGCTGGCACCGGACTTACCTTTCAAGAGGTTCTCCCAGTACTCAGCCACATTATTTCCTATTGGCGTTAAGGCGCCAATGCCTGTTACAACAACGCGTTTGAGGTTCATCACAAACGTATTTTTGTAAACTGCAATATTCTACTTGCTTGCAAGAAGATTTTCAATGTATGCTACTGCATCACCCACTGTGGCGATTTTCTCAGCATCTTCTTCAGGAAATTTAATGCCAAATGCATTCTCAAATTCCATAATCAGCTCGACCGTGTCCAGCGAATCAGCACCCAAATCGTTAGTGAAACTCTTTTCGGGCGTCACTTCAGCCACATCAACACTTAATTTGTCGGCAATAATTGATTGTACTTTTTGTAAAATTTCTGACATAGCATTTGATTTTGAAATAGGCGGCAAAAATACATTTTTTTTTGATATAATAACCATAATCATTTTTAAAGAATCAACAGGGTTATCCACACTTTTTCCGAAGCGCAAAAAACCGGCATCCCAAATCACATTTTTGCACCGAAAAACCAAAATCATGCCAAAAAGGGCACCAACTCCTTCCCAAAAATGTCCGTTTTTTTCTTTCTCTCAGGCATAACACTTCAAAAAATCAGCTTATATCAAACTGATTTTCAATCGCTTAATTTATTGTCAAAAAAAAATATCATCATAGGTGTTTTCGTATCAAAAAAATACTATCTTTGCCACCGCAAAAACGATGAGACGTTCCTTGAAAATTATGCCGATATAGCTCAGTTGGTAGAGCAGCTGATTTGTAATCAGCCGGTCGTTGGTTCAAGTCCGACTATCGGCTCAGGCATAAAATGAAACAACGATGGGAGAGTTCCAGAGCGGTCAAATGGGACAGACTGTAAATCTGCTGGCTAAGCCTTCGGAGGTTCGAATCCTTCCTCTCCCACTTGTTTTTTTTTTGCGGAAGTAGCTCATCCGGTAGAGCGACAGCCTTCCAAGCTGTAGGTGGCGGGTTCGAGTCCCGTTTTCCGCTCCAAATTGTTTTTTTCATAACATTTAGATGATGACATTGGTAAAGCAACAAAATTCGATTTTGTTGCTTTTTTTGTTTTGCATCAGTATGCAAAAACGGGCGTAAAGCTCACCTTTACGCCCGTCAATAATTTCAAAATGGTTTACCTACTGCTCGACCAACTGCTTGACAGCCCGTTCAAGATCGGCACCGCGCAAGTCACGTTGCACAATGCGACCCTCCTTGTCCAGTAGGAATGTGGACGGGATGGAGCGCACCCCATAGATGGAGGCGGCCTTCGACTGCCACTTCTTGAGATCACTCACGTGATTGGGCCACACTAACTTATCAGCATCGATAGCGCGTTTCCACGACGCGGCGTCACTGTCCAACGAGACACTGAACACCTCAAAGCCCTTGTCGTGATATTGGCTATAGATGCGGGTCACATTCGGGTTCTCGCGACGGCAAGGCCCACACCAGGAAGCCCAGAAATCCAACAGCACCACCTTGCCGCGCAAATCAGACAACTTGCGCATCTTGCCGTCAGGATCCGGGAACTCCAAATCGGGAGCGATGGCACCGACCGCCACTTTGGAGGCAGGCGAATTCATATAGCTCCAACGATCCTTCACAATCAAATGCTCTGGATACTTTTCATGCAGCGCCGTTATAACTTCATTGTGCAACGCGGCATTCTGTTCCCTCGGGAAAATGTCCAAAAACATAAGCACGCAGATATCCTGCTTGTTCGCCCTGATGGCATCCTTCAGCCGGGAGGTCAGATAGGCATCAAGCTCGTTATACGCTTCTTGGTATTTCTGCACTACCTTGCTCACTTTGCCTTGCGACTCTCTGACGAGCATGTCCGCATTCTGCTTGTCGTTTTTCATCAACGCCTCGTATGCCGCCTTCTGGCCAACAGCCTGCTGCAAAGAAGGATACAACTCCTCCAGAACACGGTTCACCCACTTGGATTGATTTCCCTTTTTGTCCCAAAGATTATTATATGCCAACGAATCCTTCTCCGCCAACAACTGATGGATTTTCGGCATCAACTTGCCTATGACTTCTTGCGCAATCTGATGCCTGTTGTGCAAATCCGACTGATACTGGTCAAAAACACGGTAATAATCCTGCGCATCTGCCACTCTCTGCCCTGAAAACGAGTAATAGCGGGAGACATTCTCCTGATAATTGGCGAACGGCGTGTAATCTATCTCTGTTTTCTTCATCATCCTGTTGGCAGCATCCGCGCACTCGAATACCGCATTGCCCTTCAGTTTCCCGTTAGACAACTCTCTTGAATAAGTACGATAAAGGGTATCCAAATTATCGAATGCAGACAGAAGGTAGTTGTCCACGTCATCGTTCGTCTGACGATACATGTTGATTTTCTGGGCGAAATCTGACCAATACTGCTTGTCTTTGTCATTTTGAAGTGCCTCATTAATGCTGTCCACTGCCTCTTTCCGATGCAAGGCGAGATAGGACATCTGCTTCACCTGGTTCATTGTTTCCGAACCGGTCACAGCAACAACCTGTTGAAGGTTTTCAGCATCCAAAGTCATGTTCACGGTTTCACCTGGGGTGATAACCATCAACATTGACGAGCCATTGCCGAAATCCAGCCGGTATATGTCGTTGGGGAGATTCACCGTCATATTGAATTTGTCGTTCCTGATGTCCGCAGAGGCATAGTTCGTCTGAGAACTGCCGTACGCACTGGACAGATTCACATGGTCAAAATGATTGTTCAACAGGGAAACCTGCAATTTTGTGGGTGACTGGGCGAACAGTGCATTCACCAGCAAAGCCCATAACATAAGCACAAAACAATATCTTTTCATAATTTTTTTAAATGGCCGCAAAGATACACTTTTTTAGTATAACTGAGACTTGAGACTTAAGATACCTGAAACTTCATACTAAGGTGCCATCTTCTCATTCAGCATTCTTCATTCAGCATTCTACATTAAAAAATGCTATCTTTGCCGCATAAAATATATATTGTATGAGTAACAGTATCGAACACCTTGACGACCTCTTCCCAAAGTCTTTTGACGAGGCGCAGAAAGCGAAAGCTAAAACTTTATTTTACAAACAGTTGTCTTTGTTTGCACACGAATATTACCGGGGCAAGATGGGTACGCTTCCCAAGGTTCCCATCGAGAGTTTGAACTGGTTCAATGCCTGGTACACGCCGGGCGTTTCAGCCATTTCCACCACCATCCGCGACAATAACGATCGTTCGTTCCAGCTCAGCAACCGTTCGAACATGGTGGCGGTGGTCAGCGACAGCACCCGTGTGCTCGGCGACGGCGACTGCACGCCTCCCGGCGGACTGGGCGTGATGGAGGGCAAGGCACTCATCATGAAATACTTAGGTGGCATTGATGCCAGCGCGCTCTGTATCGACAGCCGCGATGAAAACGGCGAACACCAACCCGACAAGATCATCGACTTTGTGAAGATGGTGCAGCCCAGCTTCGGGGCCATCAACCTCGAAGACATCTCGCAGCCCAACTGCTTCCGCGTCTTGGACGTGCTGCGTGAGGAGTGCGACATTCCCGTCTGGCATGACGACGCGCAAGGCACGGCCTGCGTCACGCTTGCAGGTGTGCTGAACGCGCTCAAGATTGTGGGCAAACGCCTTGAGGATGTGAAGATTGTGCTCTACGGATCAGGTGCGGCAAACTGCAGCATCGCCCGACTGATGATGGAGGACGGCGCGAAACCCGAGAACATCATCTTATTTGACAGTAAAGGAGCTTTGCATAAAAACCGCGAACGTTATGCTAATGACCCGCGCTACTACCCGCAATGGAAACTCTGCCAAACAACCAACCCGCAATGTATTGACACTGAAGAGGAGGCTTTCAAGGGTGCGGATGTCTTAGTGGCACTCTCCAAACCGGGCCCTGACACTATCAAGCCGGAGTGGGTTTCACTGATGGCGGAGAAAGCCATCGTGTTCGCCTGCGCCAACCCTGTGCCGGAAATCTATCCGCATGCCGCCAAGGCCGCCGGCGCCTACATCGTGGCCACCGGTCGCGGCGACTTCCACAACCAGGTCAACAACTCCGTCTGCTTCCCTTCCATCCTGAAAGGCACACTACTCGTCGCCGCCCGCAAGATCACCGACGAGATGGCCGTCTGCGCCGCTCATGCCATCGCCGACTTCGCCGAGCGGCAGGGCATCAGTCCCGACCGCATCATGCCCACCATGATGGACAGCGACCTCTTCCCCGAGGTTGCCGCCGCTGTTGGCGAATGCGCCGTGAAAGCCGGCCTCGCCCGCAACCCGCTCACCCGCGAGGAAATCCACAAACTGGCCAAACACGACATCGACGAAACCCACCGTGTGATGGATCTTCTTGTCGGACAAGGCATTATCGAACAATTCCCCGAGACGGAAGTGAAAAGGATTTTCAACGAGGTGGTAGCGACGATGACACGAGGATGAGACGATGAGACGATGAAACGATGAGGCGATGAGACGATGAGACGATGAAAGGGACTTTACAGACACCAATCACCAATCACCAATCACCAATCACCAACTCAATAACCAATAACCCATAACCAATAACCATTAATGTTCACCAACAACATCCAAGCATTCAAACAGTTAGGTCAAAACCTCGCTGTCCCGCAATGGGTTGACGCCACCTTCGGGGAGGCCATTGAGCGGCAGTACCGTGAGAACAGCTGGTTCACGCCGGAGTTCTGCCGATATGCGCTGTCTGCCATTTCGTGGATGCTCGCGCCTGAGGCTTTAGACACATATCTCGCTCGATACCAAGACATTGTCCCCGATACCGCTCCACGCAAGCGCGTCGCGGTGATTTCCGCCGGCAACATTCCCCTGGCGGCTTTCCACGATTTCTTCTGCATCCTCGTGAGCGGCAACGACTATCAGGGAAAGCTCTCGTCGCAGGACAAGCACCTGCTGCCCGTGCTCGCGCAAGAGCTCGTCCGCATCGAGCCTGCCTTTGAAGAGCGCATCTCGTTCGTGGAAAAGGTTGCCGATTTCGACGCAATCATAGCCACGGGGAGCAACAACAGTGCACGCTACTTCGATTACTATTTCAGCAAATACCCGCACATCTTGCGCAAGAACCGCAACAGCGTGGCCGTCCTCAACGAAACGGAGAGCGATCAAGAGCTCCGCGCGCTTGCAGACGACATCTACCTCTACTTCGGCCTCGGCTGCCGCTCCGTTTCCAAACTATTCGTGCCGAGACACTACGATTTCGTGCCGTTTTTGCAGATTTTAACACAAGAAAGCCAACCCATCGCACTGCATCACCAGTTCAACAACAATCTGGAATACCAAAAGGCCGTCCATCTGATGAACCAGATTCCCTACATGGATGCAGGAACTTTCCTGCTCGTTGAGAATCAGAATTATGCGTCCCCCATTGGGATGATAAACTACGAGTTCTACGATGATATTGAAGTTGTCAACGACCGCTTGGAAGCCGACTCCGAACTTTTGCAATGCATCGTTAGCCGTGACCCACGCATCACCCGCGCGGAGCCCTTCGGCAGTGCCCAGTCCCCCACCCTCTCCGACTATCCCGACGGCATTGATACGCTACGCTGGATGTTGGCTATTGGCTGTTAGCTATTGGCTATTGGCTATTGGCTGTTCTACTGGCGAGAGACTGATACCTAATAACAATAACAATAACTATAACTATAACTGCTAACTACTAACCAATCACTCTTCACCAATCACTCTTCACCAATCACTCTTCACTAATCACTCTTCACTAATCACTCTTCACTAATCACTCTTCACTAATCACTCTTCACTAATCACTCTTCACTAATCACTCTTCACTAATCACAAGAAAAATGAAAAAACGCATCATCGTCACTTTGTTCATCTTGGTCGGATTGTCAGCTATTCCGCTGATTATCGGCATCTTCTACCTCTATACGGAAGCTGAGAAAGTGCAGCGCAGCATCTTTGTGAACGAAGTGCTGACGGCGGGCAACGAGGTGGTGAACCGCATTGACGCCACCATCAAGAACGACACCACAGCCCTTATCGGCATTGAGGCGGCCAGCCTTGACCAGAATGAGATTGACACCACGAACGTGATTTCCATTCAGCAAATCCGCAGATTCTTGATTGACAGCGTCAACAATCAGCCCATCGGAGTTATCAAGTCCACCATTTACTTTCAGGAAAACAACAGTCAAATCATCGCCAACGACACGGAATATTTCACTGCGGCATTCCGGCGGTTGTTCCCGCTCTACAACGAGCCATGGGCCCCTAAAAACCCGCAAAACGGCATCTCCAACGCATTCAACATCAAGGACAAAAATCTGATCCAACTAGACAGCGCAACCACCGAACTTCTGAATGCCGGCACTCTGCGGTTGATGATCACAGAAGCGTTAAAAAATGAAAATGTCGATTCACGATTCGACTTCGCACTCTTTAACGCCTTCACATCGCAATTCGTTGTCGAACCGCAATACACCCAACCCGACAAAGTGCTCAACAGCGAATTTGTCTTCCTGCTGAAATACAACGAGAAAGTAAGCTCGCCTCACTACTTGATCATCTACTTCCCTACCGTACGCGGCATTGTGTTCAAACGTATGAGCAGCATTATCATCCTGATTGTAATCTTCTTCGTCATCACTTTCACCGTCGCATTTGTCGCCCTTTATTCGCTTTACCGCCAGAAGAAAACTCAAGAAGTGACCAACGATTTCATCAACAACGTCACCCACGAATTCAAAACTCCCATCGCGACCATTTCGTTGGCTTGCGAGGTACTCGCCGACCCTTCCATGCTCGGGGATCAGGACATCCGGGCCTCCTACGTGGAAATCATCAACGACGAGAACAACCGGCTTAAAGACATGGTTACCACTGTGTTAGAAACAGCACAGCTGCGCAAAGGACAAATCAAGATGAACATCGAGCTTCTTGACATGCACGAGCTCATCCAGAAAATCACAGATAGCTTTGCCCTGATGATAAACTCATCAAACGGAGTGCTGACCGTCGCGCTGAATGCGGACAACCACCAATTGTTCGGCGACCGCACCCACCTGACCAACTCCATCACCAACCTGATCGAAAACGCCATCAAATACTCCACCAACAGTCCGGAAATTCTGATCAACACCCTGTCGGACAACAAGAATTTCATCTTCTCGGTCACCGACAAAGGTGTCGGAATCCCGCAGAAAGCCATCACCAAGATTTTCGATAACTTCTACCGGGTGCCGCATGGCAACATCCACAATGTCAAAGGTTACGGATTGGGCTTGGGCTATGTGAAGAAAATCGTCCACCTGCACCATGGCCACATCGAGGTGCAGAGCGAGGAGGGCAAAGGCAGCACGTTCACGATATATTTGCCGTTGAAGATTGGGAAATAATTGGCCATTAGCTTTTAGCTGTTGGCTGTTGGCTGTTAGCAATTTGTTGGCCACAGCACTTGTTAGATTCCCACTTTTAAGAATACCAGGGGAATTTAACCATGAATTATGAATGAATGAATGAATGAATAAATAATGTAACAAAAAGCAAAGAGCAAAAGGCTAATAGCCAAAAGTTAAAAAAAAAGCAGCGGCATAAAATTTACACCGCTGCTTTTTCTTTCACCAAGTATAGAAGACTACACTCTCTCCGCCTTGATCGCAGCCTGCGCAGCAGCCAAACGGGCCACGGGCACGCGGAACGGGGAGCAGGAGACGTAGTTCAGACCCGTCTTGAAGAAGAACTCCACAGATGCAGGATCGCCACCGTGCTCACCGCAAACACCGCACTTGAGGTTGTTGCGGGTGCTGCGACCACGCTCCACGCCGAGCTTCACCAGTTGACCGACACCTTCCTGATCGAGGGTGTTGAACGGGTCAGCGGGGATGATCTTCTGATCAACGTACTCGTGGACGATAGCGTTCACGTCGTCGCGGGAGAAGCCGAACGTCATTTGCGTCAGGTCGTTGGTGCCGAAGCTGAAGAACTGTGCCACTTCAGCGATCTTGTCAGCCACGAGCGTTGCGCGCGGGATCTCGATCATTGTGCCGAAGAGGTATTCGATCTTCACGTTGAACTTGGCCTCGACCTCAGCCTTCACGCGGTCAGCGATGGCTTTCTGGTGTTTCAGTTCGTTGACGTTGATGGTCAGGGGCACCATGATTTCGAGGTGCGGATCGTGACCTTCGTTCATCAGTTCAGCGGTGGCCTGGAACAGGGCGCGGAACTGCGTTTCGGTGATTTCCTGATATACGATGCCGAGACGCACACCACGGAGACCCATCATCGGGTTCACTTCGTGCAGAGCGTCGATGCGTTTCTTGATTTCTTCGTAAGTGAGACCGCGCTCATTGGCGACTTCACGTTGTTTGTCCTCGGTTTGCGGGACGAACTCATGCAACGGGGGATCCATCAAGCGGAAGGTCAGCGGTTTGCCGTCCAGAACCTTCAACGTGCCCTTAGCGGCTTCCTTGATGTAGGGTTCCAGCTCGTCGAGAGCAGCCACGCGCTCTTCCTTCGTGTCAGAAAGGATCATGTTGCGCAGTTTCTCGAGAGGTTTCTCGCTGTTCTTGCCGTAGAACATGTGCTCGATACGGAACAGACCGATACCCTCGGCGCCGAAGTTGACAGCGTTCTGAGCATCTTCCGGCGTGTCGGCGTTGGTGCGGACACCCATGGTGCGGTATTTGTCAACGAGAGCCATAAACTCTTGGAACAGAGGATTCTCGGTGGCGTCAATCATCTTGACTTCCTCGCCATAGACCCAACCCTTGGAGCCGTTCAAGCTGAGAATGTCGCCTTCCTTGAAGGTCTTGCCGTCGATAGAAACGGTGCGGGCGTTCATGTCGATCTTGATAGCGTCGCAACCGACGATGCAGCACTTGCCCCAACCACGAGCCACGAGAGCAGCGTGGGAGGTCATACCGCCACGGGCGGTCAGGATGCCGGTAGCAGCACGCATACCTTCGACATCTTCGGGGTTGGTTTCCTCACGAACGAGGATGTTTTTGATCTTCTTGGCCGTGTAAGCCATAGAAGTTTCGCTGTCGAAGGCGATTTTACCGACAGCACCGCCAGGACCTGCGGGCAGACCCTTCGCGATGACGGTGTGTTTCTTCTCGTCAGCGGCATCCAGAATCGGGTGCAGCAGCTCGTCGAGTTGGGCAGGAGCCACGCGGAGCACCACTTCCTTCTCATCGATGAGACCTTCGTGCAGCATGTCGAGGGCCATGGTCATGGCAGCCACACCGGTACGTTTACCGACACGGCACTGGAGCATATAAAGTTTACCTTCTTGGATGGTGAACTCGATATCCAGCATATCCTTGTAGTTCTTTTCCAGGATGTTGCGGATGTCGCAGAGTTCTTTATAGGTTTCAGGCATCAGCTCCTGCATGGAGGCGAGATGCTTGTTCTGTTCGTTCTTGGTGTCGTCGTTCAGCGGGTTCGGGGTGCGGATACCGGCCACCACGTCCTCACCTTGGGCGTTGATCAACCATTCGCCGTAGAACTGGTTGTCGCCAGTAGCAGGGTTACGGGTGAACGCCACACCGGTGGCGGAATTGTCACCCATGTTGCCGAACACCATGGCTTGCACGTTGACAGCGGTACCCCAATCATCGGGAATACCCTCGATACGACGGTAAGCGATAGCTTTCTTGCCGTTCCAGCTCTTGAACACGGCCTTGATGCCGCCTTCCATCTGAGCTCTCGCGTCATCAGGGAACTCGGTACCGAGCACCTCTTTCACCTTGGCCTTGAAATTCTCGGCCAAAACCTTGAGCTCATCGGCAGTAATTTCGGTGTCGCTCTTGTAACCCTTGGCGGCCTTGAATGCGTCAAGCATGTCATCGAGTTGTTTGCGGATACCCTTGCCGTCAGCGGGCTCAATGCCTTCGGATTTCTCCATCACGACGTCAGCGTACATCATAATGAGACGACGATAGGAGTCATACACGAAACGGGGGTTGTTGGTCTTCTTGATGAGTCCGGGGATGGTTTTGGAACTCAGACCGATGTTGAGGACGGTGTCCATCATGCCGGGCATGGAGCTGCGGGCGCCGGAACGACAGGAAACGAGAAGCGGGTTCTCGGCGTCGTCGTATTTGAGACCCATAATGTTCTCCACGTTCTTCATGCCAGCCCAAACCTCATCCATGAGGCCTGCAGGGAGTTGGCAGTTGTTGGCATAATAAGCCGTGCAGCATTCCGTAGTGATGGTCAGACCAGCCGGAACGGGCAAGCCCAGCAAACACATTTCAGCCAAGTTGGCGCCTTTACCGCCCAAAAGATTCTTCATGTCCGCTTTACCTTCGGCCTTTTTTCCGCCAAAAGTATAGACATACTTCACATTGTTATTCGTCATTTTCAAACAGTTTTGAATAAAAAAAATTTCTCTAAAAACGGCCGCGAAAATACAAAAAATGTGGGCACAAATCAATATGAACGTGAACTTTTTTTCAAAGTCACGAACAAGGTATAAAATCCTTCGCAAAATTCGCTTAATTCGCCGACATTACCCCACGGTCACGGCTGTTCCTGACGCGGTGACCATCAACATGCCGTTGTTCTCGCCCAGCACCTCGTAGTCGAGGTCAATGCCGACCACAGCGTTGGCGCCCTTCTCCATGGCGCGCTGTTCCATTTCCCGCATGGCGGCGTCACGAGCCTGCGTCAGCTCATCCTCGTAGGAGCTCGAGCGACCGCCCACAATGTTGCGGACCCCCGCGAAGAAGTCCCTCACGAAATTGACACCGGCAATAACCTCGCCGAACACAATGCCATGATAGTTTACAATCTGTTTTCCTTCAATTGTGGGTGTGGTGGTTAAAATCATAATGGTTGGTTTTAAGATGAGGCTGCAAAGATACGATTTTTATTGGTTTAAGGTTTAAGGTTTAAGGGTTAAGGTTTAACCCAACTTTCACCCCCCTAAAAAAAATTGACCCTATATTCGGGGTTATTCCCGAGGATACGATTTCGCAAGCCGCTGATAATCAGCGTTCGGTCTGTCAAGCCGCACGTGTTTTGCGTTTTGTAGGACACCGTCGTTTAAAAAACATATTGTATTTTTGCCGCCATGCATGCGAACGTACAATGGCGACACAACCCCGCGACGGGCGAAGAGGCTCCTTACTACAGACTCAAGGAGTCATATCGCGACGTGTGCGGCACCGTCCACTCGCTCGTCGTGCTGAACATCGGCTTCGAGCCCGCGCTGGTCCCTCGCCAGATGCGCCGCATCGCCGCCGCGCTGACCTCCCGCTTCGCCCACCGCCACCAGAAAGACGCTTTCGGCGGCCCTTTGGAGGGGCTCGACCCTGCCGAGCGCGACTACGCGGAGCGGTACTGGCGGCAGATGATTACAGACGGGCAGATTGACCGCTTCGACAACAGGGAGGAGCAGGCGCGGCAGCAAGAAGGCGGAGTCCGGCCACGGGGTCTATTTCCTGCGCACCAACGTGCGGACCTTCGACGAGAAGACCACCTGGGACTACTACAACCTGATACGCGAGATCGAGTGCACGAACCGCCAGCTGAAGACCGACCTGAACCTGCGCCCGATCTACCACCAGCGCGACGACCGCAGCGACGCCCACCTGTTCCTCGGGATGCTGGCCTACTGGGTGGTGAACACCATCCGCCACCAGCTCAAGGGAAAGGGGGAGAACGCCTACTGGACGGAGATCGTGAGGCGGATGTCCACCCAGAAGCTGGTCACCACGACGGCCTTCAACGCGCTGGGCGAGAAAGTGGAACTGCGGCAGTGCAGCGAGCCGTCGAAGCAGGCCCGCGAAATCTACTGGAAGCTCGGCTACAAGGAGGCTCCGTTCAGGAAAATGAAAATCTGTAGGTCACAGCAGCCTCCCGACTGAAACGCCAATCCCCACTAACAGGGGAAGTGCGCCTTGCTAGGAGTGAAAGTTGGGTTACGAAGTGGTGAAAGATGGTTAGTCGCGAAGGCAGCGCACGGAGAATCCCCTACCTTTCCCGCCGTTGGATATTCTCAACATGATGGGGTTATCGTAGGAGAGGTAGCGACAGACAGCCGCGTCGCTGCCCATTGCCGTGGCGGTCCAGAAGCAGGTGGTCTCGCCAAAGCCAGAATAGCCATTTTTATTGTAATCTCCAGCAGGCAGCGCGGAGAAGCCAGTGGCATTGTTGGTGCTCTGCCGCCAGCCGACCTGACAGGAATTATTGCTGTTTTTCCATTTTTTAGTGGCCGCCAATGCCTTTGCATTGTCATCCACCTCGCCGTTGCAGCCATATTTGTCGCCTGCCGTCTTCGTCAACTGATTCCATTCAGCATCGTTAGGCAAGTGCCATCCTCTCGGGCACGCTTTCATGGCCGCCGGCCAATTATACAGCATACCGTACTCCTCGACATTCTTCATATTGTTATCGGGATAGAACCGCCAGGGCGAATTATAGTCAAGCGAGCTGCCTCGCGAAATCGTCGTACCGTCCGGGAAGTGCATGGTCCGCAGGTTCTCGGCCATCCAGCATTGGCTGCCGATCTGCACGGTCTTGTAGGTATTTCCGTCATAGTCCTTCACAGAAGTGCCACAGGTGTACTGCGCCATGACGGAGGCCGCCGCGAACAGCAGGACGGCCGTAAGGATAAATGTTGATTTTTTCATTGATTTATTGGATTTGATTTGTTTGTTTTAGATTCCAAGATACCACTGCATAAGCTGTAATTCCGAGAAGAAAGTCACATTGCTCCCAAACGATTTAGGGCCTTCTGGGCCTGTTCATTACCCTGCGCAGCGGCTTTTCGATACCATTTCTTCGCTTCGGAGATGTCCTTGCTGACTCCATATCCATTCTCATACATATTTCCCAAATTGTATTGTCCAGAACTTTCACCCTGTTCGGCTGCCTTTTGGAGCCAATATACTGCTTTGTCGTAATCTCGAGTAACTCCCACACCTCTGGCATATAATACCCCAATGCTCCTTTGTGCGACAGCGTCACCTTGTTCGGCGGCCTTACGATACCAGAAAGCAGCCTCGGCAGCATCTTGGGTCACACAACTTCCATTATAGTACATATTTGCCAAAGCTTTTTGAGACAGTAAATGACCCTGCCTGGCGGCTTTTTGATACCAATATACGGTATTGTTGCAATCTTTTACCAACACATCCTCATATCCATTTTTATACATAAAACCCAATTGGTACTGCGAATCGGCATATCCCTGATTAGCAGCCTTTTGAGTCCAGTAAACAGCTTTTTGAAAATCTTGTTTCACACCGGTACCATTGGCATAACAATTTGCTAAAGCAGCTTGGGCCTCTGCATAACCTTCTTCTGCAGCCTGTTTGAAAGCCATTGCTGCCACATCGTAATTACCTCGTTCCCAACTGCTCAATCCTATACGGTAACATTCGCTTGGAGATGAACATGCCACACGAAGATTGTCAGGTGAGGAACCAACCACAATTTGTGCATTAGTTGAAACAACTATGAGAACAATGGTCACAATCATGACGATTTTAATTTTGGCATCCATTTTCATTTTTCTAATATATTGATTATTACTCTATTTAACGTTTTTGCACTATATATTCTACCATCCAGACTCGCCCAGTTCCTGAAGTACCCGTTGGGCTGGAGCATAACCTTGTACTGCCGCTTTCTTGTACCATTGGAGAGCCTTTTGATAATCCTTGGGGAAAGGATCTGAATCGACCCCAAATAGTCCCCCATTTTTGCATAAGTAACCCATCATATATTGCGCATTAGGCTGTCCCTGTTCCGCAGCCTTACGGTACCATTTAATAGCCTCATTACCATTTCTTGGGAGCTGATACCAACCATTGTGGTATGCATCTCCCATTTTAAATTGTGCATTAGGGCAACCTTGTTCAGCAGACCTACGCAACCATCGTAACGACTCTACCTTGTCCATGTCAACTCCGGAACCACTGAGATACATTATACTCATGTTATAGGAAGCCTCACAGTAACCTGCATCAGAGGCTTTTTTAAACCATTGTATAGCCAATGCATTATTTTTTTCTACTCCGAAACCGTTTTCATACATCACACCTATGTTGTTTTGTGCTTCGGCAAAACCTTGATCGGCAGCTTTACGCATCCATTTTAAAGCTTCTTGATAATCCTGATTGACACCTTGTCCTGTGGCATACATGGCGCCCAAGTATGACTGAGATTCGGCATGACCAAGATTTGCATACTTCTCGAAAATCACAAAAGCATCTTCATAAAATTGTTTTTTATAGTTCAGTTTGGCATATTCAACCTCTTCTTCGACATTTTTGGAGGTGCCACCAGAATTTTGCGCCGTAAGGGAGGCCGCCGCGAACAGCAGGACGGCCGTAAGGATAAATGTTGATTTTTTCATTGTTTTATTGGATTTTGAGTTGTTTATTTCGGATAAAGATAATGGAAATTAGGCAATTAGACAGTAACATTCATGAGAGTCATTTTCACTGCCAAAGATTTGTTCATTCCTGTCAGTTGCGGACGCAGCGAGCGAACAAAAAGCCTTTATATCCTTCAAAAGACCATTCGTTTGATTTCCGATATCTGAAACCGAGGGGGGCGGATTCTTCCTCACTCATTTCCGAAGTCCAATAACTCCAGCCTTCAATCATAGACAAACGGCTTGCATAACTGCCAGACGGGTCATTGTTGCTCAAATAACGCCGCAACTGTTCCCACTCAGCCTGGCTCGGTATATGCCAACCGCTTGGACAAAGGCCCTGCTTACTGGTGACCGTATAAATGTCTGTGGTCCCAGAACTATTCCTTGACTGTTTGGACTGTCTTCCTTGCGGTTCCCTGTAGTTTACCACTGCACCCCAAGTATATAACTTGCCAAAGGAATGATCATTCTTATAGTAGCAGAAATCTTTTTCCAAGTAACCCAAACTGCCCCATTCGGGATTGAAATAGGACACCGAGGATCCGTCAGAATAGATTGTGGCACGCAATTCTTCCGCCATCCAGCACTGACTTCCGATCTGCACGGTCCTGTAGGTATTTCCCTCATAGTCCTTCACGGTGCCGCAGGAGCTCTGCGCCATGAGGGAGGCCGCCGCGAACAGCAGGACGGCCGTAAGGATAAATGTTGATTTTTTCATTGATTTATTGGATTTTGGTTAAAAAGACATTATCACAAGCCGATGGCATCAATTACGGGGCTCCGTATTCTCCATCAACAATATTGTCCGGATTTCCATTTTCGCCCGGTGTCCCCCCACCTGTAGAGCCGCCCGCACTATAGGTGTAGATTTCCACGTCGTCGAGGTTGAGACGGAACATATCGGTGATATTGTGGTGGCGGAATGCAATATAGACCGTTTGACCGCTATACGGTGAAAGGTCAACGGTGTATTGGGTCATGGTCGGCGTGGACACTTGGTCATAAAGCAGCGTGGTAGTGAAATCGGAGATTGCAGTACCTGTGGTAGAAAGATAGACCGAGAAGTGCTCCGCAGCATAGTTGGGATCCTGACCTGCGACCCAAAACGAGAGCGTGGCATCACCAGACAATTCAACAGCAGGGCTAATCAGCCAATTGTCGGGTGTTAGCACTGTGTTGTTCACCCAGGAGGCTGAGGTGACACATCCATCACCCGCGTGGACGACACCACTCGTCACATACCAGTTGTTTCCGTCGCCGTCACTATCAACAGTTGTCCATCCATTAGGAAGCGAGCTGGACTCGAAGCCCTCTTGAAAGAGGAAAACCGTGTCGATATCGTCAAGTTCTATAACACCGGGCTCTGTTGTTCCATTGTCATCTTCGTCGCGGAGACAGCGGACGGAGAACCCGCGGTACTTGCCGTAGTTGCCCCTGTGCACGAGCGCGCCGCTGTAGTTCAGGTAGCGGCCGTAGGCGTTGCTGCTGTCGTACTGCGTAGCACACCAGAAGTAGGCGTAGTAGCCCGCGTCGTGGAACGACGAACCGAGGCAGTAGCCTGCCGGAACGGCGGAAAAGCCCGTGGCGTTGTTCGCCGTCAAGTCGTTGCCCACCGTGCAGCTGTTCGATTGTGTACTCCACCCCGTCTCAGATGCCAACGCCTTGGCAATATAGCTGCTGTTGCCGCCGCAGGTGTATTCGCTCTGGCTGCTCACATAGCTCTCCAGCTGAGTCCACTCGGCATCGCTCGGCAGATGCCATCCCGCAGGACAGATGCCCCTGCGGTGACCCGTGAAGCTCACGGACACCGCACTGTTGTAGCTGCTGTTCACGCTCAATTCCCCGTAAGCCGTGTTGAACGTATCCACCGCCGCGTTCCAGTTGTACAGCAAACCGTAGTTCATCGGCGCATACGTGGCGGAGTCGTTGCCGTACCAGCGGGCCTGCTTGCCCGTGTAGGTGTAGCCCGTACCAGGGTGCGGAATAAGGTACGTTCCCGTGCTCGGAGATGTGGTGGTGCGCAGATTCTCCCGCATCCAACACTGGTCGCCAATCCGCACCGTGCTATAAACATTTCCTTCGTGATCGGTCACGGTGGGCGTGCCGGGACAGGGCTGGCCGTCAATATTCGACGACGAAGCACCTGAACATGTAACATGAATTGCAAAACCGGATTTAACAACGCTCTCATCGGAAGTGAAGCGTATGGTCACTGTGCCATTGTTCGTCAAATAGATAGAATCCGAACCCGTGTAGTCTCCAAGCAGCGTGCCAGAAATTCCCTCTCCTGAATAGATATAGATATGGTCATAGCTTGATTCAACTGTATAAGTCCCTTCCAAAACGACTTCCTGCCCTTCCGTGACTGGGTTCACCACCAAATAGCCGTCAGATGAATTCTGATAATCGCCCGAGGATCCGCCATTGTCGTAAATCCAGCTGTCGCAAGTTGTGATAGTATAATTCCCGGTTTTTGGCACTGTGTTTTCTGCAATGAAACTTATTTCTTCACCATACGCTGTTCCTTCTGAATTCGTAGCGTATGCCCGCACGTAGTAGGTAGTTCCTTCAATTAAGCCCGTAATCGAACTGGTGAATTCACCTGTTCCACCTCCTTCACTCGTATGATTGTCAGCGATGGTCGGGTTCGGAGAGGTGCTCCAACAGACACCGCGTGCGATAACAGAATAACCATTGTCATCAATCACATTCCCTCCGCATGCAGCTGAGGTTGCCGTGAAATTGGTCACCGCAGCAGTAATTACCGCAGGTTTCATTGCGCCAGAACATGTGATATGGATGGAGAAACCAGAGTCAACAACAGATCCATCAGAGACAAAGCGTATTGTTAAAGTTCCATCATGCATTAAAGATATTGTTCCCGTACCCGTGTACTCTCCAAGTTGTGTTCCAGAAATACCCTCTCCTGAATAAACATAAATATAGTCGTAATCCGATTCAACAGAATACGAACCTTCCAAAACGACTTCCTGCCCTTCCGTGACTGGGTTCACCACCAAATAGCCGTCAGATGAATTCTGATAATCGCCCGAGGATCCGCCATTGTCGTAAATCCAACTGTCGCAAGTAGTGATAGTAAAATTCCCGGTTTTTGGCACTGTGTTTTCTGCGATGAAACTTACTTCTTCACCATACGCTGTTCCTTCTGAATTCGTTGCATACGCCCGCGCGTAGTAGGTGGTTCCATCGTTCAGCCCTGTAATCGAACTGGTAAATATACCTGTACCGCTGTCGTCGCTCGTGTGACTGTCAGCAATGGTCGGGTTTGGAGATGTGCTCCAACAAACACCGCGTGCGGTGACGAAATCGCCACCATCAGAGGTCACGTTGCCGCCGGAGGTAGCTGAGATGGAGGTAATACCAGAAACGCTATTGGTTGTCACGGTAGGCAATGAAGCACTGCCGTCACTCGTGTTATCGCGGAGACAGCGGACGGAAAATCCGTAGTACTTGTTGCCGTAGAACCATTCCACGCTAGCCCAATTGCAGTACAAGCTGCGTTGTATCGCAGCGGTGGGGTAGCCGTTGTTGTAGTGCTCCAAGGAAGACCAAAAATTAGCGATGTTGCCTACGGCCGAGAACGACGAATCGTGGCAATAGCCTACAGGAACAGCGGAAAAGCCTGTGGTGTTGTTCGCGAAAACACTTTGGTCACCAGCATTACACTCCCCACCACAGCTGTTCCATCCCGTTTCAGATGCCAATGCCTTAGCAACATTATAACTGTTATCTCCGCAGGTGTATTCACTTTGGCTTCTCACATAATTAATCATCCCCATCCACTCAGAATTGCTCGGCAAATGCCACCCCGCAGGGCAGATGCCACGGCGGAGTCCCGCGGAACCCACCGACACGGCATTGCCACTGGTGTCGTTCACGCTTGTCTCCCCGTATGCCGTGTTGAATGTATCCATTGCCGCATTCCAGTTGTAGAGTAAACCGTAGTTCATCGACGCATACGTGGCCGAGTCGTTGTTGTACCAATGAGCCTGCTTTCCCGTGTAGGTGTTTCCGGTGCCAGAAGCCGGAATGAGGTACGTCCCCGTGCTTGGCGAAGTGGTGGTGCGCAGGTTGTCGCGCATCCAGCACTGGTCGCCGATCTGCACCGTGGCATACACGTTGCCTTCGTGGTCGGTGACCGTGGGAGTGCCGGGGCAAGACTTCTCATCCACCACGGCAGTTCCTCCCGTATTATCCTCATCGCGGAGACAGCGGACCGACAATCCGTAGCGCTTGTGGCTGACGTACCTGCTCACGGCCGCGGACTGGTAGTACAGGTCGCGGTCGAAGGCGGTGTAGCGGTTGTAGGCGTTGTTGCTGCTGTAGTTCTGCGTAGCACACCAGAAATAGGCGATGTTGCCCGCGCCGTCGAACGACGAACCGTAGTAGCCTGCCGGAACGGCGGAAAAGCCCGTGGCGTTGTTCGCCGTCACACTCTGGTCTCCTGGATAACACCCGTCACTGTAACTGTTCCACCCCTCCGTGGAGGCCAACGCCTTGACAATGTAATTACTGTTGTTGTCGCAGGTGTATTCGCTTTGGCTGCTCACATAGTTCGTCAGCTGAGTCCACTCGGCATCGCTCGGCAGATGCCAGCCTGCAGGACAGATGCCCCTGCGGTGGCTCGTGAAACTCACCGACTCGGCACAGTATTTGTCAACGTTCACACTCGTCTCCCCGTAGGCCGTGGTGAATGTATCCACCGCCGCGTTCCAGTTGTACAGCAAACCGTAGTTCATCGGCGCATACGTGGCGGAGTCGTTGTTGTACCAGAACGCCTGCTTGCCAGAGTAGGTCCAAAACGTGCCGGCGGCGGGGATGAGGTACGTCCCGGTGCTTGGCGAGGTCGTTGTCCGCAGGTTGTCGCGCATCCAGCACTGGTTGCCGATCTGCACCGTGGCATACACGTTGCCTTCGTGGTCGGTGACCGTGGGAGTGCCGGGGCAAGACTTCTCATCCACCACGGCAGTTCCTCCCGTATTATTCTCATCGCGGAGACAGCGGACGGAAAAGCCGCTGCTGCCCTTGTAGGGGTTGGTGCGGTACACATCGGCGCCGTAGTAGTCCAGGTAGCGGCCGTACGCGTCGTAGCTGCCGCTCTGCGTAGCGGACCAGAAGTAGGCGATGCCGCAGTAGAACGACGAAACGCTGCGGTAGCCTGCCGGAACGGCGGAAAATCCCGTGGCGTTGTTCGCCGTCAAGTCGTTGCCCACCGCGCAGCTGTCCGAGTGTGTACTCCACCCCGTCTCAGATGCCAACGCCTTGGCAATATAGCTGCTGTTGCCACCGCAGGTGTATTCGCTCTGGCTGCTCACATAGCTCTCCAGCTGAGTCCACTCGGCATCGCTCGGCAGATGCCAGCCTGCAGGACAGATGCCCCTGCGGGGGCCGTTGAATGTCACAGACACCGCGTTGTTGTAGCTGTTGTTCACGCTCAATTCCCCGAGGGCCGTGTTAAACGTATCCACCGCCGCGTTCCAGTTGTACAGCAGACCGTAGTTCATCGGCGCATACGTGGCGGAGTCGTTGTTGTACCAGCGGGCCTGCTTGCCCGTGTAGGTGTAGCCCGTGCCGGCGGCGGGGATGAGGTACGTCCCGGTGCTTGGCGAGGTCGTCGTCCGCAGGTTGTCGCGCATCCAGCACTGGTTGCCGATCTGCACCGTGGCATACACGTTGCCTTCGTGGTCGGTGACCGTGGGAGTGCCGGGGCAAGGATGGGCGTCCTGGCTACCAGATCCACCGCCTCCCAAAGTGGTAAACATCACCACATCCCCGTATGCAGTGTCATTGGAACCAAAGTTGATGGCGTATGCCCGGGCATAATAGGTGGTGCCCTGTGTCAAACCCGTAAGCGTGTTGACAAAACTGCCAACACCCTGCCCCTCATCCTGCGTATGGTCATCGTCAACAGTCGGTTCCCCTACTGTATTCCAACAAATTCCCCTCATCACCACAAGATCATTCGCCGTACCGTTCGACAAGACCGTACCCGCACCGCTGGCTGAATTTGCAGTGATGTTGAACACGCTGTCTGTCCTTACCACGGCGGAGTAACCATGGTCGGATATTAGCACTGTGTCACTGTATCCTGTTCCCAGATCGTTCTTAGCATACGCACACACAAAATATGGGTTCTGCGCGACATTTGCCGGAACAGAACACAAAAAAGTGCCTGTACCCTGTCCCAACGAACCCACTACTTTGGTGGCCGAAGACATGTTCAGGTTCGTACTATAATATATACCACGCTCCGTCACATCCAAATTGCCATCATCCACCACAATGCCCTGCACCTCGTTCCATACATTGTTATGCGTATTATAGGTTGGGTTTACAAAAACCGTTGGGACCGATTGTCCATTATCTATGGTGAAATGCACAGTACAAGTGCAGTCGTTCTTGTCAACCACAGTGATGGTGTGACCTCCGTTGGATAGAGGTATCGTCAATCCAGGCAACATGGAGGGTGTTACAAATGGAGTTGAACTCCCGTCCAAATAGAATCGGTACGGGGCGGATCCATTTCTGACCACTACCGCTACCGAACCTCCGTTCAACGAATAGTCCATTTGGATATTACACGCGACACTTGGATTATGATACTGAGCCACACAATTGTTCAAATCCTTGACATAATAAGTGTGATCCGGAACCAGTGTCGGTTTCATGTACGAATAATTTATCCCGTCATCGGAATACTGCCAAGGCTTATGACCGCCAGAAGCCTGCAATTGACCATTCACCACCGAAAGTTGCAAATTAGACTGGAGGCATGGATTATTTCCCGCTGTGGCGAAACAAATAATGGGTGATCCATCGATATGCTTTCCATCACAATCATACACATACACTTCCACAACGGCGGGCATTACCCCGTCAGGTTTCCAGTAAATATCGACTAACTGACCTGATGAAACCATGGTGTCAATTGTCGTTTTATTCCAAGTATGGCCAGGCTGAAATGCTTGGTTATACCCTTCAATATGTCCGGACGAACAATGAACATGTACTCTCAACTTAGACATGAGAAACTCGGAGAGATCACCATACACTTTAAAGGATACCGGATGATAAACACCACCACCCATATCATAGTTCTGCGGCGTAATGGCACATTTCTCCAAGCGGTCTGGATTTTTTTTCTCGTAAATCGTATCAAAAGTACCCTTATAATTTATATCAAAAATCTTCCTTTTCAAAGCTTTCATGGAAATACCGACTTTCCATGGTATGTCAAATGCGTATTCAGTCGATGCATTTTCAGACGACGTGACAGGAAAACAACTTCTTAGATTCATTCTCGGGCCGATTTCTGCGTAAGGTCCAAGACGTCCATATAATTCAAGGGATAGCTTGTTTTTCACAGAGAAAGAAAAATCAACACTGGCATTTACAGTCCAAGGAGTGACGCTTTCCGCATGAAAACCTTGAAACGGTTTGAAAACACGCAGGAGGACCTCTCCGTCATCATATCTCAGTTCATGACCTAACACCACTTCTCCTGTCACAGACCACGATTTAAGCAATGCTATTTCAGCTTCTCCTTCTAATCCACCAACCAGTTGATATTTAGCAGTAATTACAACAGGGATTGGTCCGACCATAAATAGGACAGGTTTATTGATAATGAAAATAGGTTCTTCAAAGTCGGCTATATCTGCATGTGCATTGAATGATGCTTTGAGCTTTAGAATAAACGATACAGGCATCCTGAATTGATTCAAATAATATGTATGAACCCCTCCATTCTTTGCTTTGTAAAAATCAAAATCTGTGATAAAATCAGGGGCGGCATGGAAATCTGAAACAGTGAGCGCGAGTGTGATATTTGTATCTACATTTCCCGGCAAAAAAGGAAATTTCAGAGAAGTCGACTTGCTGCCATCTGACACACTGCATTCCATTGGATACTCATAGAACCTCACTCTACCGTCCAAGTAATCAGGATTCTCAGCCAACTCTGCACGTGTAGGCTGATGATCCACCCGCACATACCCTTTGGGCGCTTTCGGTCCCTTTGCCGGGGAAACCGCAGAACTATTTAACACACTGCCGTCAAAATTGAAGGCACCTTCCTCAATGAGGTCGTCCAAAGTTGCTTGCTGCGTGTACATCTCCACTGTGTCGCCCTTCTGCTCAAAAGCCATCACCTTCCGCAGGAAACCGCCGTTGGGGATGCCGACCAGGATGGTGGAGTCCACAATGGTGGGAACAGGGTAGTTGAAAACGATCCGGTAAATGCCAGTCGCCATCTCCGCCGAGTCGTTCAAAATCAGGTCGGTCGTATCAACTACCACAATGTGGTCGGCGAAAACGGTGTGGATGAAGCGCAACGTCACCGTGTCGGTGCTCGTTCCACAACTGTTGGTCAGCGTCCAAGTCAGCACGTACAGGGAATCCGGACCCTGGAAGAGCGCGTAGGGATCGGTGGGGTCGTCAATGGCCGCGCTGTCACCAGACAGCACCGTCCACAGTCCTGTCGCGTCCTCGAACTCGTTTCCGAAAAGCTGAGCCGGTTGGTCCGCATTCAGCACGCGGTCGCGACCGGCATCGGCACGCGGGATCAAGTGCAGGTGGATGGTTTGCGAATACTCGGAAGGGCACTGGTTGTAGGTCATCCGGGCACGGTAATAACCCGATTCTTCGGGATAGAAGACATAGAAGGTGTCGTTAGCGTCTTTGATATTGGTCCACTCAATGGTATCTTGGGAAACCTGCCATTGCACGATGCCATACTCGTAATTGCCGATGGAAAGCCGCACGCTATCGGTCCCGACACAATACTCGAGCACCTCCGTCGAATGAGAAACAGGAACAGAGTCTGACGTACAAGGGGTATCCACCAGAAGGGCGAAAGAGAGGTAGGAATCCGTGGTGAAAGTGGCCTGCGTGCTGTAGCCGGTGCCCGCCGCGTTGGTGGCGTAGGCCCTCACATAGTAGGTTTGGCCTGCCTCTAAACCGGAGAGCGCGTTGAAAAACATTGCCATCCCGGTCGGGCAGTCCACATGGCTGCCCGTCACAACCGGATTGGGCTGCGTGCCCCAACAGAAGCCTTGCGACAAGACCGTGGAACAGCCGTCGGACTGCACCGATGCCATCACGTTTGCCGTATGGGCACTGACGCCATACACCTGCACCTCCGACAATGTCGGAAGAGACGTCACACCCACCGTCAAGTTCAACGTCACCACACTGTCACAGCCGTTGGCCGCCGTGAGGGTCTGCGTGTAAGTGCCCGACTGCGTGTAGGTCTGACCGTTCCACACATAACTTCCGCAAGAGCTTGCGGCGAAGCTGTGGGGAACGGGTTGGTTCACCGTCAAATTCAGCGTCACCACGCTATCGCAGCCGTTCGTCCCTTGGAAGGTCTGCGTGTAAACACCTGATTGCGAATATGTGGCGCCATTCCAGGTGTAGCTTCCGCAGGTGTTGACAGCGTATGTCGAAGTCACAGAATTCGACATCGTCAGATTCAAGGTCACCACGCTGTCGCAGCCGTTCACGGCCTGAAAAGTCTGCGTGTAAGTGCCCGACTGCGTGTAGGTCTGGCCGTTCCACATATAACTTCCGCAAGAGCTTGCTTCAAAGCTGTAGGTTATTGGCTGGTTGACCGTCAGGTGCAAAGTGACCACACTGTCGCAGCCATTTGCTCCCTGGAACGTCTGGACATAGTCGCCCGACTGCGTGTAAGTTTGCCCGTTCCAAGTGAAAACGTCGCACGTTGTGGCATTAAACATGCTGAAATTGAGCGGGACACAATGGAACACAAGCTGAAAATCCTGAGACCCGTACTGGGGCTGAAGAATCGTGTCGCTGGTATATTCGACATCGTTCGCCAAGTATTTCCCCACATAGCACATCAGGTCGCCCTGTTCAAACTCATGGTCGGTAAGCGCATTCTTCGCCCCTCCTAACTCATATTGGATGAGTCCGGAACTCATGCCCAAGTAAACGAGGCGGTTGGCCGCTTCACTTCCTTGGTTAATGATTTTAATGGTAGCGCTGTGACGCTCAGTACTGGCCGTCACCAAATAAGTCTGCGGGGTGTTCAGTATCACCCGGAACACGTGAATTCCAGCCGGCAAATCCTGTGTGATGTCCGTGATTCGCTTGCCGTTCAGGTCGCACACCATGACGTTGACTCTTTCATTCTCCGGCAGCTGCAACGAGAAATCAGAACTTCCCCGGAAAGGGTTCGGGGTATTCTGCGACAGTGCGAAGCGAGACACTGAAACGTGATCCTCTATGCCGACGCCCCCCAACATCAAGATGGTGTCTGGATAGACCAATGTTTCCTCCCATCCACGGGTTAAGTTTTTGACCTCGACGCGGTTCAGCTGTACATAAGCTCCATCACTTCCCTGTCCTGTAAACCGCAGTGTTGTGGTATTTTGCGCGTGCAAGGATGAAAATGCGCTTATGCCAAGCACAAGCGCAATAAGAGACAATAATTTTTTCATATCGAGATATTATTTATGCCATTTAACTTGTTGTTCTTCTTCCATGACAAATAGTCTATATCTATTTCAACCTACCATGACTTACGGATGGTCATGGCCATGATCATTCACGCCCCCGCTCGAGCTCCCACCATTTGCCACACAACGAACAGACAACCCCACATTCTTTTTGTTGGATTTGGAACTCACTGTGGCCTTATCATAACTAATGGTACGGTTATAGGCTATGGAATCGTTGAACATATCGGCCGTCCAAAAATTGGCCGTATAGTATTCTTCAACAAACCCCATTTCATATTTCCCATAAGGGTCCGCACCGAAGCCGGTGGTGTTGTTATACATCTGGTAATAGCCCGGGGTACCGGGTGTAGAAGAGATTTTCCATTGACTACGGATCGCCAAAGCCTTGGCAATTTTAGCGGGGTCGCCTTCGTAGCAGAGAGGCTCATACGACCCGACAATCTGTTCCATCGCCGTCCATTCTTCGCCAGTGGGTAGATGCCAGCCATCGGGGCAGACAGAGCCCGCCGCAGCCCAATTGTAGAGTACCTCGCCGTTCGGGTACGCATAACACAATGGCGTATGGTGATCCATGACATTCTCCGTCAAAATATTCTGGCCTGTCGCATCCGTGGTGACCGAGAGGTTTTCCGCCATCCACCACATATCCCCTATCTTGAGGGTCTCATACTCCTTTCCCGTGCCGTCAGTCATCGTCCCTGTTTCAAATCGCGGCATATCATCCTGATATGGCTCGAAGAAAGCCGTGAAGGACAGATCTGACGAGATCCTAACCTTGCGGGGATTGTCGGTGTTGCCGTCGTTCCAGCGGGAAAACATGTATCCCGAATTAGCATTGGCGCGTATCGTTACCTCAGAATTAGGTTCGTAATCACCCGATCCCAATGCCGTTCCCATTGAAGGGTCGTTCACCTCCACCGTCAGATGGTAGGTTTTCGTGCATGACGAGAATGCAACAACCGTCGCCACCATCAAGACCAAAATACCTATTCGATAAAAATTCGAAATCTTCATAAACAGTTTCTCTTTTATTGTCTATTCTACTCATTCTTGACGCAACGGACTGAACGTCCAAATGACTTGTCGGCATCACATTCAACCACATCAGGCTCATTATACACGAGACCGAACATGCGGGCATTATTATTATCGACTTCGTCAGCCAGCCAAAAATTTGCCTCAATCGAATACTTTCCAAAACAGTTGTTAATTAGCGGAGTATAGTACCCGACAGGCATTGCGTTAAACCCTGATGCATTGTTTGAAGGAATGTTGACATCATCCACTACAACGACAAAAGGGCCTATTGCTCCACCAGCTCCTTTGTATCCGTTTCCCGGCGTGCCGGCGCTGTCGCATTTGGCCCAAACCGTTTTTGCCGCCATTGCTTTTGCAATCGCATTCGAATTACCTTTATAACCGTATTTCTTCACGCTACGCATATAGGTTGTCAAAGCTTCATAGTCAGCGGTGGTAGGCAAATGCCAACCCTCGGGACAGACTTGTTGAGCTGCGGACCAGTTATACAAACACCCTCTCTTTTTCAAATCCTTCTCGTCATCGTTTACAAAATAACAATACGGAGTGGTATAGGAATGTGCGTCATCATCAGAGGAAACCCAAATGTTTTGACCATTGTTGGCTCTGGTGGTCCGCAAATTTTCCACCATCCACCAAGTTCCGCCATAGTTTTTTGTTTTATACTCGTTGCCTTCCCAATCCACTACTGTGCTTTTCTCCTCCTTGGAGCAAGCGGAAAACAACAAAACTGCCATTAAAAAAAACACTATTCTTCTCATAAATTGTAAATTGTTTATGTTTATTATTTGTTTTTCACACATCTGACAGAAAACGCTTGATGTATTGTTGGCCATTGCACTCTTACTGTATCGTCGTTGAACATAAGACATATCGCACAAGCGTATTCCACGTTATTTTGTGTTGAAGTCCAAAGTAAAGTGCGATGATAATAGCCGTAAAAATCAGGATTACTATCCGTACCAGCCAACGTATAATAGCCTCCCACTGGCTGCAAACCAAATCCCGAGGTGTTATTGGAAGCAGAGTGATAGCCCGGTGCGCCAACCACAGTGTCACAAGGGTTCCAATCCGATTTCGAGGCCATCGCCTTGGCCACGGTTACCACATCATCATTATACACCCCCGTGTACTCTTTATCCATGTAGTCCATCAGTTTTCGCCAATCTTCAACGGAGGGGAGATGCCAGCCGTCAGGACAAATCTCATTGGCGGCGGCGAAATTATACAGGTATCCACGACCGAGTGTCGTATATTCCTCTTTGTCGTAAACATAGTAGGCCATCGGCTCCTCGTAAGAGAACTGCCCGTTTGCGGGGCATTTGAGGATGTTCTTGCCATCCTTGGTGGTCTTGGTCTTCATGTTCTCCACCATCCAGGTCTGGCTTCCATACGTCTTGATGGCGTATTCATTGCCTTCATGATCCTTTACAGTTTCTTTGCCGACGGGTTCGTTCGGCTTGACTGGTTCCCTTTCGCATGCGAACAACAGCAAGATGGCAAATAACAACAATAACGGTAATTTTTTCATAGCCGAATTCGTTTTATTTATTAAACTTACTTAATTTTACGATTTTGCAAAAGTATAATTTACACACTAATCTCTCTAATGGCGACTGTTGTATTTTCGCAACAGTTACGCACAAAAGAAACAACACACATTCATACTTTCCTCACTCGAAATACAATAAAAATTGTACCTTTGCCCGCTTATTTCCGATTCACTCGGAAATGATGCGGAATTTTTCAATCTATAACGAAACCCTTTTTGATCGAAAAGAAATAGAACAAACTGAAATAGAATAAATTAAGCATTTGCCAATTGTTCGGCGGCATCCTGGAACCTGAGAAATTTCAATGCTACATCCCGAACAAGTCGTGAATGTCCGCGTAAGCGTGGGCATGACTTGTCTGTTGTAGCGGGTTATCTCAGGACCTCAGGATGTGGACAAGGAGTGTTCACGTTTCTTTGTTCCCCGATCCGACGGCCATGCGGCACACAGAAAACAAGCCGTTATGCCACAAATCCCACCCATAGGAGAGTACATTTTCGAACAGCTGAGAGTCCAAGGCCGCAGCGTGGTCTGGCTTGCAAACCAGCTGCACATCAACCGCTCCACTTGCTATCGCATTTTCAACAACAACAGCATCGACACCCAACTGCTGTTCCACATTTCACTGCTGCTCGGGGTGGATTATTTTGCCTATTTCTCGAAATCGTTGAAAGAGAGGGAAAAGGGAATTGATCCAATGGAATTAGGAGATGGATGACAGATGCGTAAGTGGCACGGCGACAGACGATAATTAACCAAAATGTTTAACCAATTAGAAGTTGCGCCCGACACAAGCCAGGGTAGAAAAATTGACGGGCAATAAAACCGGGAAGACGGCAAACTTCTTTGATGTGACTCCTGAAGAGATACAAAACTTGAATTTTGACCAAATTAATTTGTCATGCAAACAATAGAACGATTTATGGGCTGGCTCAAACGCCAGAAATTCTGGAAAGTGTTTTTCCTTGCTTGGGGATTCATGTTTGTTTGGGACTTTATTGTCGCCGCGATATTGTATTTCGCAGGCGCGGAGTTCAGTCAGCATGTGGCCAAAAACGAGGACCTATTCTTTAATTCATTGTTTTTTCTTCCTTTGACCACCATGGCTGCCTTGCTTGAGGAAATCATATTCCGTTGGGGACCCATGCTTATCCTCAATTTTGTGCTCATGTGGATGTATCGGTCAGGACACCTCTCGAAAGAGCGTTTCTTCGAGGTGGAGAAATATGCCATCCTTATTCTCGCCATTGTCTCCAGCATCGTGTTCGGTTGGGTGCACGGCACCGTCTGGAATGTGCTAATTCAAGGTGTCAGCGGGACTTTGTTCATGCTCATATACCTGAGAGTCTTTTTCATCCGCAGGGATCGCGGGCAGAGAAACCGGTGGCAGTTGGTCTCACTTGCCGAATCAACATTACTACATGCGGCATCTAATCTGCTGTTAATGTTTTTATAATAATGATAACCCATGGAAGAAATAAGTAGAACGATAGAAGAGCACAAAGCGGCCTTGAATCGGGTCATGAAAACCGATTTCGACCAAGAAAAATCCACCATCCGGTTCGGACTCGGACAATGGTTGAAAAAGCCTGTGATTTTGATATTATGGATTTTGACAGGGTTATCTGTATTATTTTTGCTGGCAGCTATTCTTATGCCCCACAGTAAGGGCTCCACAGAAGCCGTAACTTTCATTTCCGTTCTCACACTCATATTTCTGCTCCTTATCAGAGAGTTTTCCTACGAGTTTAACATCAACCTCGCCGAAGGCACATTCAATTTCAGAGGCCAATTGAGGAAAAACAGAACCTTTTCGCTGGCCGACTACGAAGGAGTAGAAACACGGCATACCATCAAGGACTTTCCAGAAGAGTTTCGGGTAAAGTTCAAGACCTCTAAAGGGACAAAAAGCTATAAGTTGGCCGACTTGAACATGGGCCATGCCTGTAACATTGAGCCGAACCATGAAGCTGTAAGCGCCTTGTGGGATGCCATTATCCGGCAAATGCAATCGGATAGTAGCAACAATCCTGAATCTAACAACAACCAAGAAGTTGCGCCCTGCACGGATTTAGGGTAATGTAGTCCCTTAAACCTAAAACAATATTCTCCCTCTCCCCTCGTTAATCAGCAAACAAAACCGCTATTATGTCCAGAACCATGCGCATCTTCTTAGCCATCATCCTGGTCACCGTTCTGTCCCCCTTGTCATCCGAGGGGCAGGCGGATCCAATATGGAAACATCGAGCCGACAGCATCACCGCCGGGTGCAAGACCTCGTATGAAAAGGCCAAAGCCATCTACCTGTGGCAAGTCGCCAACATCAAGTACGACTACAGCGGGAGTATCCATTCCTCGAAAAGCTGCTGGAGACTACGCAAAGGGGTATGTCAGGCTTTTAGCGAACTATTCGTTGATTTGGCCAACAACTGCGGCGTAGAAGCCTGGATGATTTGCGGGGTGGCCAAGACACTTGAGTATCCTGACGGGGACGGGGGACACGCATGGGTGGAGGCGAAAACTGAAAAGGGAACCATCCTCATCGACCCCACATGGGGGGCATGCCATTTTAAAACAGGCGACAACCAGACACAACTTCTGTCCTGGTTTGACGTAAAGCCCGAGTGTATGATTTTCACCCATTTCCCAGACAGTCCGAAGGACCAGCATCTCGCCACCCCTCTAACCGAAGAGCAATACAAGGCGCTGCCCATACTCGACCCGTTGCTTGTGAAAAAAGGGGTGAGCGGATCCGCCGTCCTATCCTATTTTCTCAAGCATCCCGGGGCAAAACCACCTGCTGTCGTAAACAGAGGACGCGCACTTGAAGACATTCAGTTGGTACAGGTGCCATACGGCAGAGCATTACAGATAGGCAAAACCTACACTTTCAAAATCCGATGCCTTAAACCCGGCATTGTCATCTCTTCTACGGAAGGCAGATGGGTGAAAGACGGCAACATCTACACCCTTGTGCTTCGCCCGACCCGCGAGGGACGGTTCACCATCGACACTGATGATGCTTTTGGAACATTCATCCGTTACGAAGTGGTGAAAAATGGTTAGTCGCGAAGGCAGCGGACGGAAAGGCCTCTTCCTTTGCCGTCGTTGGGTATTCTCAACACAAACAAGTTGTCGTAGGAAAGGTAACGGCAGATAGCCGCTTCACTGCCCATTGCCGTGGAACTATCTGATTGACGACCGAGGCATGAACGGCACCAGCGAGTTCAAGGGCGAATGGATTCAGTTTGGATCAAAGCGATTTCCCGAGCTGTCGGGAAGATGCCAGTACAGAACGTGACATCTATAATGTTGATGCATACGAACTAATGAAAGCGCTCAACGTGGAAACACTTGATGATTTATTCAAGGCTGTAAAAGAACGTTTCAGTTTCGACACGTTAGGAGAATTTCTGAAAGAGAATAATATTCATTTCAATGCTTATGCCCATTAATTAACTAATTCAAGTTTTGCTTGTTTGTTTTCCAACGATATGTACCTCAGAAAAAAGTCTTTTCTTGCAAAGGTGTTGTCATTCTCGATGCCGAGACTCTCGTCCGCACGCTTTTTCCGGCCACGGCACATCGTGCCGATGCGGGACAATTCCCCTTATATTTTAGAAGGGGTGGCCGTAGGCCGGGGTAGTAATATGTGAAACACCTTCAAACCGAGACTTTCCAGATACTTGTCCCGTTGTGCGTCATAATCAGCCTTCCCGTTGCGTGAGCCTCCGTCAATTTCGATCACGAGTGCGAGCTTTTTCACGAAAAAGTCAACGATATAGTTGCCAATGACTTTCTGTCTGTCGAAATCAAGGCCGTGGAACTTTTTTTTGTGCACTTGTTTCCAGAACGCAATCACGGCCATGTTGCCAGCCCTTCGATTCTTGCGGGCATAGCCCAACAACTCCCTGTTTTCAGGGAGATTATGGACGTAATGGTCTTTGATTCGAATATCGTTGATGAGGGTCATTTTTTTCACAAGGAATTCTGATGTTTTATATTACCCTAATTTCCGCAAATACCCCCTTCAGCCTCCGGCGGGTGCCTCAAGGCCGCGCAGAGGTGATGCCTGTTGACGAAAAATGCGGTTGCGCGGCCTCCGGAAGCGCGTTTTATTGACGAGAGCGCATAAGTTCCCCCACCCAAGCGAATGGGGCGAGGAGGAAAAACCGTAAGGGATTGGATTTACAAACGAAGCTGGTCGTAAGGACGGCAGGTGTAAAGCAGCAGGTGCCACTGGCGGCCGCGGAAGACCCAGCGGAACGGCACCTGGACGAAGCGGAAGACGAACTTTTTCACCCGCGAGGTCGCCTCCAGACCGAAAGCCGTGTTGGCGGCGATCTTCCCGACAAGCCAGACGTAGAAGTTGCGGATCAGAGCCGTAAGTGTCATGAACACAGTGTTTTCTTTCATGAACGAGAAGGGCAGGTGCTTCCAGCCGAAGTCGTTGTTCTGCATGTCGAAGGTGCGCTCCGACGTGCCGCGCTGGTTGTAGAACTCCACCACCTCGCGCTCGTTGCTCTCCCAGTCGTTGGTCAGGATGCAGCGATAGACGTAGCTGTTGAACAGGGTGGACTGCTTGTCTTTGACGAGCGTGCGCTGCACCACGAGCCGGTAGCCGCGCTCGGCGAAGAAGACCGTGAACGGCAGGCTCGCCAGCCCGCACTTCTGGTGGTTGATTTCGGTCTTCTGCCATTCCTCCTCCTTGATTTCGGCGATGCGCTTTTCCAAGGATTGGCAGTTCATGTCTCTGATATAGAAGGTGTTGCAGTTGCAGCAAGTCACCTCCACCACCTGCTGACTGTAGGAGCCGCAGTCCATGCGCGCCTTGTCCACCTTGATGCCGTTGGCTTTCAGGTGCGCAAAAGCCCGCTCCAGGGTCTCCGCCTGCTCGAATTTCAAATTGGCGTTTCCGTCGCGGTTCTCGATGTAGAATGGGTGCAGGTTGATCTGCGCGATGCCGGGGAAGTAGCCGTTGGCTTTCTTGTAGGAGTAGGTCGCGTCGTACTTCTCAGTCTCGATGAACTGGTTGTCGTAGTCGAACGTCACAGGCTGTTCTTTGTTGACCACGCCCAGATGCAGCAATCCCTTGAGCAACAGGTCGTTCAGCCTGTTGTTGATGTTGAACTGGTAAGTCTTCCCGCTTTCCACCGCCTGGAACCCGGTGTTCTCCACTGCAAGGCCGCGCAAGTCGCGCCCGATGGTGTCCGCGCTGCAGAAGCGGTAGTCAGGGTTCGCCTTGAAGGCCTCCTGCCGGAAGAAGTTCACATCCTCCAGCACCTCGCCGCCGCTCACGAAGACGGACGTGAGATTCTCAACGACGTTCGAGTAGGAATATTTTGTGTTTATCCCCTTGACTCCCAGCAACTTGTCAACCAATGCTGCAAGTCCGGATGAACGAAATTGATCAATGATGAAAAAAATTCCACCGAAACTGTTGATTCTATCGTTTTTAATTTGTATTTTTGCTGCCATATTTCTCACCAATTGTTTGCTGAAGTAAGCGATCGCAAAGACAGGTGAAAAATACGAGAATGGCAAGTCGTTGCTAATTTATTTATTAACAATGACTTGCTGATTTATCAACAGTTAAAATTGAAAGAAATTTACGGAATTAAAGATTACCCATTATCTTTGCGGCATGAAATCCACCGCCAAATATCAATTTATCATTCTTGCTGTTGTCCTATTGCTGACCCAGTACCGCTGTACGACATGTTCCACCTCCAAATCCTTTTCCGACAGTGAGAAAACGTTGACAGAAGACACGAGCCGAGTGATGATGGATGCTGATTTGTCCGAAAAGTTGCAACAGCATTGCAGTTTATGGCTCCATTCGTGGGAAAGGGAACTGACAACGGACAGTTTTGCGCTCGTTCGTAGTTATACATCATCACTGTCCACCGATTGGGAAAAATTTGACATCTCGGAAAAACACTTCTCTGATTATCGGGACAAAATATATCACTCACCAAACAGCTCTTACGCCTTGGACGTGTATTCGTATAATCTCATCTTAAACAAGAAAGGTGCCAAAACATACGCGGAATTAGATGCGGACATCCAAATTTATGTCATAGACATCGCCCATCATCAAAGACTACCGATTCTCTTTCTCGGCCCCTCAGCAAGCATTGACGATGGCTATTGGCTCTCCGACAGCACGGTGGTTCTGGTAGGTTGGGAACGATGTTTGGATTGCCCTGAGGAAGCATACAGACCAGTCGTGCGCAAAGTAAACGTTTTTACTGGCGAGACTGATGAATACCATCATACTGCAGCTTTCCCTCATTACAACAAGGATTATTTGAAACAAAAGTTCCCCGAAATTATTTTCGATTTTTGAAAAATCCTACCTCCGTACCGTCACCCGCGCACCGTCTCCCTGCGCCCTGTACTCCGGGGCATACATGCACTCCACCGTGGTCGCTCCGGCGGAGAAGTCGCCGGACTGGGTGGCAAAGACATCGTATTCCAGTACTATCGTGCCTTGCGGGAAGCGGCTGAAGAAGAAGCAGTTGGCGGCATCGCGGGGACTCTCCACCCACCATACACCGCCCTGATTGCCCTCGCGCTCGTGGATGTTCACCGGCTCGAAGGCCGCCGCCCGCGGATCCTTGACCTGCACGTACTCTAAATCGCGGTCGCTGGTGATGACGAGCTTCACGGTGATGCGCTCGCCCAGACGGACAGGGTTGTCGGCGGTCACCGGCGCGGCGGTCTTCCCGTCGCCGACAGCCGGCTGGTGGTAGAGCGTGCGCCGCACCGACAGTCCGCTGCCCGTGGCCTCCACCTTGTCGGGGACCTCCAAATACTGCCAGTACGCGGCCCCGAAGGCCGGGTGCGTGCCGTCGGTGCGCACGGCGATGTCGGCCAACGCCGGGGTCATCGTCTCCGACTTCCACACCCGCTGCAGGTAGCCAGTGCCGGCTTCGGCACGGGCGGCTTCCGTAGCCGTAATTTCCTCGCCGCCCACGGTGACGACAGTCGCGGCGGGTTGCAGCAGGTCGGCCGGGGCGCCGAGCAGCAGCGCATAGACGGCCTCCGCCGTGGCTTTCGTGTTTGACCAGCTGTTGCCTTCCTTCTGCATCAGCAGCCACTGTTTCATCATCGTCAGCTCGTCCTCGCGCGGCGAGATCTCGGTGAACGCCTCGATGAGCAACGCCTGCCGCTCGATGGGTGCCTCGTACCAGCGGTAGTAACACCCGCTGTACTCCTTGCGCCAGCACATCCCCTTCTCACGGTCAATAACCGACTGCTGACGAATCGTTTCCATAATGTCCTTCGCTTCTTTCACTCTGCCGATGCGATACAAAACCAACGCCACCTCCGCCTGACGGGTGAACTTGGCTTTCTCCAAATCCTCCATCATCCGCGTGGTGAGATTCTGCACGTAAGGCTTTGAAAGCCAAACGGAATCGAATGGCGCGAACGTGCGGGCGTAGAGGTAGTGAATGTCTTCTTCAGAGAAATAGAAGGTGGCTTTGGGATCTTTCTCCAACCGTTTCAGGTACGCCTGATAGTCCTCCTCCTGATACCGGTCGGTGGCGCGGATGGCCTTGTCGAGCATCTTGTCAGCGTTTGGCACCGTGATACCCATGCGCTGCAGCTTGTAGAAGCCCGCCACGAGGTGGTCGGTGATGTACGGGGAGTAGCTCCAGCGTCCGTACCAGTCCCAGCCGCCGCCTAATAACTGATTGTTCTGCAGCTTGTTGAAGCTCTTGTCCAACACCTTCTGCAGGTTCTCGTCGGCGAAGAGCTTGGCGGTCTCTATCCGCTGTTGCGACTCGATTTGCGCGTCCCGCAACCACGGAGTCTCCTCCGTCAGCATACTCTGCAGCGACTCGTTTTTGAGCAGCGGGGAGGTCAATGCGTTGTTCACTGTGTCGCTCAGCCATTGGGTGAACACCTCGCGGAGACCGGGGTTCTGCGCGAGGGCGTGCTGCACGGTGGCGGCCGCGAACAGCTTGCTGAAGGTCTGCTCGTTGCAGTCGTTAGGGTAGCGCATCAGGTACGGCAGTGCGCGGATGGCGAGCCACGCGGGGTTGGTGGTCGCCTCCACGGTGTAGCTCAGAGGCTGCATCGTGGGAGTGCTGTGCGTGCGGTAGCGGCGGAACGTGATGGCCGTGTCGCTGCCCGCAGGCACCACGAACGGGCACGATTCCGTCACCAGCATCCGGTTGGGCAACACGGGCAGGAGGTTCTCCTCGCCGTCGCCGTAGTTGCCGGCGCGGGCCACCATCCGATAGCCGATGGCAGGGATGCCCTCGGGAACGATAATGCGGAATTGGACGGATTGGGAGGCGCCGGTTGGAACATGAATTTCCGTTTCCCCATTCGTAGAGACGCAAAATTTTGCGTCTCTACACCGGGGATTAAACACCATTTCCACCGGTTGTTCGTCTTCTGCATTGAAAAATTCCACCGTCACCGTGCCCGCCAAATCGGATTCACTGCGGTTGGTGATTTTAGCACGGAGCGTGAGGGTGTCGCCCTCGCGGAAGAAGCGCGGGGCGTTGCTCTGCAGCATCAGCGTGCGGCGGCTCTGCAACAGCGCGGAGACACTCTCTTTGCGCATGTCCTTGGTATGCCCGAAGGCGTAGAACTCCCATCCGGTGTATTGGTCGGGTAAGGTGAAGTCGATGTGCACGCGGCCGCTGTCGTCGGGATGGAGGTTCGGGTAGAAGAAGGCCGTCTCCACGAAGTTGCTGCGCGGGGTAACGTCGGGCGAAAGGGTCGGTTCCGTGACCGTCTCGACTATCTCTATCTCCGGAGCGCTGTCCGTGCGCACGCCATCGACGATGGTCACCGGTCCGTCGCTGCGATTGCCACGCACGGAGGTCATCGTCCCGTCCACGGAAGAGACTCCATCCAAATTAGCCAATGCGCTGGCCACGTCAAAGCCGCCGGACGAGGAGGTGTTATCCGCGCTGAATACCGGCGGCTCCCACGCGACAACCACTTCATTAAGTTCATTTGAGGTTGTGTTGTCCTGATAGTAAATGTATCTCGGCATGGGCGACTGCACCTTCTCGTAACGCAGTTTGGTCTTCGAAGCGATCCCTTTGTTGTAGCGGGTGTAATCGCTGTAGGCATCGGACAGATCATAGCAGTGGTTTCGGAATGGCCTCATCAGGGCTTGGCGGATTTTGCGCGGAATGCTGAATCTTTGCGGATAATAGTGCTGCCCGTAGTCGGCCTTGCGCATGCCCAACTCATACAGACTCCCGTCGATCATCCAGGCTAAAAGTTCCGCCTGCTGCACGGATTTCGAATCGCCGTCGGTGAGGGTGATCTCCCAATGTTCGTTGCTGCCGGGCTCCGACACGTCGCGATAGTGTGTCAGCTTGGCGTTCATAATCAGCTTGCGGTAGCGTTTGTTCACTCGCTCGATATAGCGGGCATCCAGCGGCAACAACGTGTCGCGGATAACTTTATGGAGCTGGTCGTCTTTCACGATGCGGGCGCAGAAGCTGAGATTGCGTTTGCCGCCACGGTGCGTCTTCACCGTCACGGTACGTTGCTCCTTGTCGAGCGGAATGCGCAGGGACTTGAGCTTCCGCTCTCCCTGATAGACGTCGCAAATCGCTACCGCGTTACGCAGACAGCTGCCGACCGAGAGGGTCAACGGTTCGCCAAGGTTCTCCGGCACTGAGACGAAGGTCGCCCGAATCGGTTGGTAAGGACGGAAATCCGAATCGTTGGAACGGTTCACTGTGAAGTGCCGTTTCGCCGATGCCGTTTTCCCGGATTTGTCAACGCATTCGAC
>Ga0310691_10001000_pt1 | contig 46566 bp, 31 predicted proteins | sample 176DNAGHGlowgp2_FD_203887 | JGI IMG/M metagenome (GOLD analysis project Ga0310691, IMG submission 203887) | Sheep rumen microbial communities from Palmerston North, Manawatu-Wanganui, New Zealand - 1766 DNA GHGlow gp2 (v2) (version 2) | ecosystem: Host-associated > Mammals > Digestive system >... | reverse complement strand
GGTTGCGGTCGGTGTTGTCGATGAGCAGTTCCGGAATCTCGGGGATGTCCATTTTCATGCCCTGCTTGCCGGCCATCGAGAGGACGTCCTCCTTGTCGGCCTTCTCGATGTGGTCGAGCAGCTCGCTCACCTGACGGCCGAGGAACGAGGAGATGATGGCGGGCGGTGCCTCGTTGGCGCCCAGACGGTGAGCGTTCGTGGCGCTCATGATGCTGGCCTTCAGCAGTCCGTTGTGCCGATACACGCCCATCAGCGTCTCCACGATGAACGTGGCGAAGCGCAGGTTCTGCTCAGGCGTCTTGCCGGGGGCGTGGAGCAGGATGCCGTTGTCGGTCGAGAGGCTCCAGTTGTTGTGCTTACCCGAGCCGTTGATGCCGGCGAAGGGCTTCTCGTGGAGCAGCACGCGGAAGCTGTGCTTGCGGGCCACGCGCTTCATCACGGACATCAGCAGCATGTTGTGATCCACGGCCAGATTCGTCTCCTCGAAGATCGGTGCCAGCTCAAACTGGTTCGGAGCCACCTCGTTGTGGCGCGTTTTTACCGGGATGCCCAACTCCAGTGCCGTAATCTCCAAATCCTTCATGAAGGCCTGCACGCGCTCGGGGATGGCGCCGAAGTAGTGGTCGTCCATCTGCTGGTTCTTGGCCGAGTCGTGGCCCATCAGCGTGCGGCCCGTCAGCAGCAGGTCGGGGCGTGCGGCGTACAAGCCCTCATCCACGAGGAAGTACTCCTGCTCCCAACCCAGGTTCGAGGTGACCTTCTTCACCGTCGGGTCGAAGTAATGGCACACCTCCGTGGCCGCCACGTTCACGGCCTTCAGCGCGCGCAGCAGCGGAGCCTTGTAGTCCAGCGACTCGCCGCTATACGATATAAATACGGTGGGGATAATCAGTGTGTCGTCGATGATAAACACCGGGCTCGTCGGGTCCCATGCCGAGTAGCCGCGCGCCTCAAACGTCGAGCGGATGCCGCCGCTGGGAAACGAGCTCGCGTCCGGCTCCTGCTGCACCAGCAGCTTGCCCGAGAACTCCTCGATCATGCCGCCCTTGCCGTCGTGTTCGATGAAGCTGTCGTGCTTCTCGGCGGTACCCTCGGTCAGCGGCTGGAACCAGTGCGTGTAGTGCGTCACGCCGTTTTCCTTGGCCCACTGCATCATGCCGGCAGCCACCGCGTCGGCCACCGCGCGGTCCAGCTGAGCGCCGTTGTCCATCACGTCCTTCATCTTCTCGTAGATGTCCTTCGGCAGGTACTTGTACATCTTCTCGCGGTTGAACACATGCTTGCCGAAGTACTCGCAAGGTCTCTCACTCGGTGCCGTCACTTCTAAAGGCTTCTTCTTGAACGCCTCGCCGACGACCTGAAATCTCAATTCGTTTGCCATAATTGTGTTTGTTTAAGGTGGTTAATATTTCATTTACTTAGATATTCATTTACTTTCTCGGCCGCTTGCTTGCCGGAGGCAATGGCGCGGACGACGAGGCTGGCGCCGCTGGCGGCATCGCCGCAGACGAAGACGTTCTCCGGATACTCAGGGTGCTCGGGCTTGAGGAAGCCCATGGCGAGGAGGACGAGCTCGGCCTTGATGATTTCGGGCTCACCGGCTTCGACCATCTGTGGACGGGGAGGCGGGGAGCCCGCAGGAGAACCTGCGGGAACCGTAACGGGCTTCCAGTCGATGGGCTGGACGCGGACACCAGTGACGTGGCCGTCGCCTTTCTCATCGAGGAACTCGAGGGTGTTAATGTTCCAGCGGCGGGTGCAACCTTCCTCGTGGGAGCTGGTGGTCTTCAAGATGACGGGCCAGTTTGGCCAAGGAGTTGCGGGGTTATGTCCCACGGGCGGCTTGGGCATAATCTCAATCTGCGTCACGCTCTTGGCTCCCTGACGATGGGCTGTACCGATGCAGTCGCTACCCGTGTCACCGCCGCCGATGACGAGGACATCCTTACCCTTGGCGGTGACGCGCTCCTCCTTCGAGAACTCCATGCCTGCGAGGACGCGGTTCTGCTGCGAGAGCAGTTCCAAGGCGAGATGGACGCCTTTGAGATTGCGACCGGGAACGTTCAAATCCCTTGCCACAGGGGTGCCAGATGCAATTACGATTGCATCGTAATCGCAAAGTTGAGAGTTGAAAGTTGAGAGTTGAGAGTTATTGGCTGCGCTGTCAGAGGCCGAATCATTTTCAATTTTCAATTTTCCATTCTCAATTTTTACGGCGGCGCCGTAAACAAACTTCACCCCCTCCTGCTCCATGACGCTGATGCGGCGGTCGATGATTTTCTTGTTGAGCTTGAAGTTGGGGATGCCATAACGGAGGAGACCGCCGGCGGCTTCGTTCTTCTCGAAGACGGTGACTTCGTAGCCCATATAGTTGAGCGTAGTAGCGGCGGCGAGACCGGCAGGGCCGGCACCGATGACGGCAACGCGCTTGCCGTTGCGCTCGGGATGCTCGATGGTGACGTAGCCTTCGAGATAGGCGCGCTCAGTGATGGCAGCTTCGTTCTCGCGGTTGGTGACGGCCTCGCCCGTGGTGAGGTAGAGCACGCACGCCTTCTCGCAGAGCGCCGGGCAGATGCGCCCTGTGAACTCCGGGAACGGGTTGGTCTTCTTCAGGAGTTTGTAGGCCGTCTCCCATTCGCCGCGATAGAGGGCGTCGTTCCATTCGGGGTCTTTATTGCCCAGCGGACAAGCCCAGTGGCAGAAGGGCACGCCGCAGTCCATGCAGCGGCTGGCCTGCTCCTGACGGTCGCGGGTATTGAGTGTCTGTTCCACCTCGCCGAAATCGTGGATGCGATCATGCACAGGCCGGTAACCAGCCTCCTTGCGAGGAACAGTCAGAAATGCTTTCGGATTTCCCATGTTTCCAATTGATAATTGATAATTGACAATTGATAATTAATAATCGCGTTGTACTCCTGCAATCTTCTCGCGGAGGCGGGCCATCTGCTCTTCCTGCAGCACGCGCTTGTACTCGATAGGCGTTACCTGGATGAAGTCCTCGATGTAGCGGTGCCAGTCATCCAGCATACGGCCTGCGAGGGCGCTGCCCGTGTGGAGGTAGTGCTGGCGGATGAGTTCGAGCAGTTCCTTGCGTGAGACGCCGTCCTCGACCAACGAGAGCTCCACCATGTCCATGTTGCAGAAGTAATCGAAGGTGTGGTCGGGGTCATAGACATACGCCAGACCGCCACTCATGCCGGCAGCGAAGTTGCGCCCCGTCTTGCCGAGCACAACCACACGACCGCCCGTCATGTATTCGCAGCAGTGGTCGCCAGCGCCTTCGATGACGGCGATGGCACCGGAGTTGCGCACGCCGAAGCGCTCACCCACACGGCCATTGACATACAGCTCGCCGCTGGTGGCTCCGTAGAGACCCGTGTTGCCGGCGATGATGTTGTCCTCGGCACGGAAGTCGGTACTGACGCGGGCAGGAGACAGGATGCTGATGCGGCCGCCAGAGAGTCCCTTGCCGAAGTAGTCGTTGCACTCGCCTTCGAGCTTCAAGTTGAGGCCGCGCACGGCGAAGGCGCCGAACGACTGACCCGCCGAGCCCTTGAACTTGATGTTGATGGTGCCGTCGGGCAGACCGGCCTCGCCGTACTTCTTGGCAATCACACCCGAAAGCATCGTGCCTACGGCGCGGTCGGTGTTCTTGATGGCGTAATCGAGGTTCACTTCCTCTTGGTCGTCGATGGCCTTCTGAGCGGCCTTGATCATCTCCTCGTCCTTCACGCCGCTGACCTTGGTGAACTCGCCGCGGTCCCAGTAAAGGGGCTTGTCGGTGGCGGACTGATGAAGGAGGCGTGAGAAATCGATGGTGGTCCATTTGGCCTCACCCTCGAGAGCCTTTATTTCCAAAAGGTCTGTTCTACCGATGATGTCCTTCAGCCTGCGCACGCCGATTTCAGCGAGGTACTCGCGCACCTGCTCGGCAAGGAAGGTGAAGTAGTTGACGACATACTCGGCACGACCCATGAAACGGGCGCGGAGGCGTTCATCTTGTGTGGCTACGCCCACGGGGCAGGTGTTGGTGTTGCATTTGCGCATCATGACGCAACCGAGGACGATGAGCGGCAGCGTACCAAACGAGAACTCGTCGGCACCGAGCATGGCCATGATAATCACGTCCTTGGCGGTCTTCAGCTGACCGTCGGTCTGCAGGCGCACCTGGTTGCGCAGGCCGTTGATCACCAGCGTCTGCTGGGTCTCGGCCAGACCGATTTCAGGCGAGATACCTGCGAAGCGCATAGAGCTGGCAGGGCTGGCACCCGTACCGCCCTCGGCACCGCTGATGACGATGAGGTCGGCCTTGGCCTTCGCCACACCTGCGGCGATGGTCCCTACCCCACTCTCGGCCACGAGCTTCACGCTGACGGCAGCTGTCGGGTTGATATTCTTGAGGTCGAAAATGAGCTGTGCCAGGTCCTCGATGGAATAGATATCGTGATGCGGTGGCGGCGAGATGAGCGAGATGCCAGGGATGGCGTTGCGCGTCTTGGCGATGATGTCATTCACCTTGAAACCGGGCAACTGTCCGCCCTCACCGGGCTTCGCGCCTTGTGCCACCTTAATCTGAATCTCTTCGGCATTCACGAGATATTCTGCCGTTACGCCAAAGCGACCCGATGCAATCTGCTTGGTCTTGCTGGAGAGCGAAACGCCGTCCACGTCCGTATGGTAGCGGGCATTGTCCTCGCCGCCCTCACCCGTGTTCGAGCGTGTGCCAAGCTTGTTCATCGCCAACGCCAGTGCCTCATGCGCCTCGATGCTCAAGGCACCGAAACTCATGGCACCCGTCACGAAATGTCTGACGATGCTCTCCACAGGTTCGACTTCGTCGAGGGGAATGGGAGAAGCCTCACCCCCGGCCCCTCTCCCAGAGGCGAGGGGAGTAGATACCTTCTTAAAGGTGAGGAAGTCGCGCAGGAAGATAGGCTTTTCTTTCTCATCGACCATCTGCGCCCACTCCTTGAATTTCTTGTAAGAGCCAAGTCTTGTGGCAATCTGAAGGTTCGCAATCGTTTCGGGGTTCCAAGCGTGGAGTATGCCGTCCTTGCGCCAGGAGAACTGGCCGTTGTTCGGCAGGATTTCGTTGATCTCGGCAGGCTTGAACGCCTCGTCATGAAGCCTTATTGCATCCCTCGCGATTTCTTTCAATCCGATGCCACCGATGGTGCTGACCTCCGTACCGAAATATCTCTTGAGCAGATCCTCGCTCAGTCCGATGCTCTCGAAAATCTTGGCGCCGCGATAGCTGCGGATGGTGGAGATACCCATCTTCGACATGATCTTCTTCAAGCCCTTATCGACGGCTTTGATATAGTGGCTTTCAGCCGTTGCGTAATCCTCTTGGATTTTGTGTTTCTTCACAAGGTCGTCCAACACAGCAAAGGTCATGTACGGGCAGATGGCGCTGGCACCGTAACCCAGCAGCAAAGCCGCGTGCATCACCTCGCGAATCTCACCGCTCTCTACGATAAGGGCGGTCTGCACACGCTTACCAACACTGATCAGATAGTGGTGAACGGCAGAGACGGCCAACAAACTTGGAATGTAGAACCACATTCCCCCGGTGGCCCCCTCTACGGCCCCCGAGGGGGCTTCGATAGTTTTGTCGGTGAGGATGATGTAGTTCACGCCTTCATCGACACTGGCCTCTGCGTCCTTACACAATTTGTCAAGAGCTACCCGCAAGGCTTCTTCTGCCTTTTCTATAGTAGCCCCCTCGGGGGCAGAAGGGGGGGCTACTACCATGGGGAGTTTCTTTGTGTTGAAGCCCTTGTAGCGGATGTTACATAGTATATCAAGTTGCGTGTTGGTCAGCACCGGCTGTGGCAGACGCACCATCTTGCAGTTCGAGGCATCGGGTGTCAGGATGTTCGTCCCTACCGCGCCGATGTACTCCGTCAGACTCATCACCAACTCCTCGCGTATCGGGTCGATGGCGGGGTTCGTCACCTGCGCAAACTGCTGACGGAAGTAGTTGAAGAAAATCTGCGGACGGTCGCTGATGACGGCCAGCGGCGTGTCGTTACCCATTGCCGCTACGGGCTCCTGTCCGGCTGTGGCCATCGGGATGATCGTCTTGTCGATGTCCTCCTGACCGAAACCGAAGTTGATGAGCTTGCGTTCGAGGTCGGCGACACCGTTCTCCACATGGCGACCGCTCTTCAGCTTCTCCAACTGGATGCGGTTCGTCTGCAGCCACTCGCGGTAAGGATGTGCCTTGGCCAACTGCTCCTTGATTTCGCCGTCGTAGTAAATCTTACCTTCTTGCGTGTCAATCAGCAGAATCTTACCCGGCTGCAGACGGCCTTTGCTCACCACGTCGCCCGGCTCGAAGTCCATCACGCCCACCTCAGAGGCCACGACCATCATGCCCTGCTTCGTAATCGTGTAACGGCTGGGGCGCAGTCCGTTCCTGTCAAGCATTCCGCCTGCGTAGCGGCCGTCGCAGAACAGCAGCGCAGCAGGACCGTCCCACGGCTCCATCAGAATCGAATGGTATTCGTAGAACGCCTTCAAGTCCTCACTGATCGGGTTCTTGTCGTTGAAGCTCTCGGGCACCAGAATCGCCATCGCCTGCGGCAACGAGAGTCCGCTCATCATCAGGAACTCAAACACATTGTCAAGCGAAGCCGAGTCGCTCATGCCCTCCTGCACAATCGGGCGCAAGTCCTTGATGTCACCCAATGCCTCGCTGCTCAACACGCTCTCCCTTGCCTTCATCCATCCGCGATTACCGCGAATGGTGTTGATCTCGCCGTTATGCGCCAGCAAACGGAACGGCTGTGCCAGCGACCAAGTCGGGAAAGTGTTGGTGGAGAAACGCGAGTGCACCAGCGCCAAGCCGCTCGTGAAATAAGGGCTTGACAAGTCTGGGAAGTATCGCCGCAGCTGACCGCTCGTCAGCATACCCTTATAGATGAGATTCTTGGAGGAAAGGGAGCAGATGTAAAAGTCGCGGTCGCTGACCCGATTCTCAATCCGCTTCCTTATTTTATATAGCGTGCGGTCGAGCGCAAGAGCGTCTTGGAAGTGAGCATTCCCCTCCGTCACAAAGATTTGCTTAATCTCCGGCTCCACTTCCCTTGCCGCAGCACCCAGCACCTCCGGGCATGTCGGCACAGAGCGCACGTGCATCAGCTGCAAACCCTCGCGCTCAATTTCCTCGATCATCACGCTTAGGATCTGCTCCTGCGCCTTCTCATCCTTCGGCAGGAACACCAAGCCCGTGCCATACTTACCTTTCTCCGGCACAGGAATCCCCTGCAACAGAATAAACTCATGCGGAATCTGCACCATGATACCAGCGCCGTCGCCCGTCTTGTCGCGCGTCTCAGCGCCGCGATGCTCCATATTCTCCAGCACCCGCAGTGCGTTATCCACCAGCTCGTGGCTCTTGCCGCCGTGGATATTCACCACCATGCCCACGCCGCAGGCATCGTGCTCGTAAGCTTCTTGATATAATCCCTGATTCATTTGACTATTTATCGATTTGCGATTTTACAATTTATCATTGACTCGGCGAAGTGCCTCTTTCGTGTTCTCGTGCGTACCGAAAGCGGTCAAGCGAACATAACCTTCACCGGCGGAACCGAAGCCGACACCGGGCGTGCAGACGACATGCGCGGAGCGTAGCATCCAGTCGAAGAACTCCCAAGATTTCATGCCGTTTGGTGTCCGAACCCATAAATACGGCGCATCTACACCGCCATAGACCGTGAAGCCCATGTCCGTGAGCACTTCGCGCATCAGGCGGGCGTTCTCCATGTAGTAGGCGATGGTGGCCTTCACCTGCGTCTTGCCCTCGGGCGTGTAGATGGCCTCGGCAGCACGCTGGCTGAGGTAGCTCGTGCCGTTGAACTTGGTCGATTGCCGACGGTTCCAAAGGGAATTCAAGGAAATGGTTTCGAGTAAACCTGATTTTTCACTTTTCACTCTTTCACTTTTCACTCCTTTGGGCACCACCGTATATCCGCAACGGATACCCGTGAAGCCTGCTGTCTTGGAATAGCTGTGGAATTCCACGGCGCACTCCTTGGCACCGGGTATCTCGTAGATGCTGTGGGGTACGTCTTCGCTCTGGATATAAGCTTCGTAAGCGGCATCGTAGAAGATGAGGGCGTTATTGTTGAGGGCGTAATCCACCCACACCTTCAACTGCTCGCGCGTGAGTGTGGTACCAGTCGGGTTGTTGGGATAGCAGAGGTAGATGACAAGCCCCTTCCCGTTCTCCCCCAAGGGGGAGGTGTTCTTCCCCCCTTGGGGGGATAAGAGGGGGGCTTGTGGCACAAAGCCGTTCTCCGCGGTGCAGGGCAGATAGACAATCTCGCGGCCGGCCATCATGTTGGAATCCACATACACGGGATAGACGGGGTCGGTGACCGCAATGCGCACGTCCTTACTGAGCAGCTCCTGGAAGTTGCCCGTATCGCTTTTGGCACCATCGCTCACGAACACCTCATCAGCATCGATGTCGATACCGCGAGCACGAAAATCGTGCTCCACGATGGCCTCGCGCAAGAAGTCGTAGCCGCGTTCAGGGCCATAACCGCGAAACGAAGCCGCCACCGCCATCTCGTCCGTCGCCTTGTGCAGCGCTTCGATGACAGCAGGGCAAAGAGGCTGTGTCACGTCGCCGATGCCGAGGCTGATGATGTCGGCCCTGGGGGCTTCTGCCTTATATGCTTTCACCTTCTGTGCAATCTCAGAAAAGAGATAGGCACCAGAGAGCTTCAGGAAATTCTCGTTAATCATATTTTCAATTTTCAATTCTCAATTTTCAATTTCAACCTCCCCTTCATACACGAACTCTGCCGGGCCCGTCATATACACGTGTCCGTCGCTTTCGCGCCATTCAATCTCCAGCTCGCCGCCATCCATGAGGATGCGGCTCGCGTGGCCGGCGCGTCCCGTCTTGCAGGCTGCCACCGCTGTAGCGCAGGCGCCCGTACCGCAGGCCATTGTGATACCACTACCGCGTTCCCAAACGCGCACTCGAATGCCGTCAGGACGCATTTCGGCGAATTCGATGTTCGCGCGCTCAGGAAACGCAGGGTGGTGTTCAAGTATTGCTCCTTCGCGAGCGACGTCAATCGCGTCCACGTCGTCCACAAAGATGACATAATGCGGGTTGCCCATAGAGACGAAAACAGACCCACCCCCGACCCCTCCCGTAATGGAGGGGAGAGCCTGCGGGTTGGCAGCCATCACAGTTGGGTTAAATTGCTTTTCGTTTTCAAAAACAGGCTCTCCCATATCTACAGTCACGCTTTCCACGATGCCATCAGTAATATGCAAGTAGAGAGTCTTAATGCCGGAGAGCGTCAGCAACCTAATCTGTTTTTCATGGTGACCACTCCCCTCGCCCTTTGGAGAGGGGTCGGGGGTGAGGCTTTTCTCATAGACATATTTCCCGACGCAGCGGCTTGCATTGCCGCACATCATCGCTTCCGAGCCGTCGGCATTGAAGATGCGCATCGTGAAATCTGCCTCTGAAATTGGTGAGCGTCCAATCAATACCAATCCGTCAGAACCGATGCCCTTGTGGCGATCGCTCCATTCACGCGCAGCCGCAGCCGGATCCCCTATATGATATAATAAGGTGTCAACGTAGATGTAATCGTTGCCAGCTCCATGCATCTTGGTGAAATGTATTTTGCGTTTCATTTTGATTGAAATGTTGCGCTTTTGCTGTCGTTTTGTTTAATTTCGATGCGAAGGTATGCCATTTTGCGCTATCAACCATCGAAAATGTATCAAAAACGCAAGCAAAAGATGATATTTGTTGACATACATCAATAGTTATGCTTCAAATTATGTCTTTTTGGAAGATTTATTTTGTTTAATATGACATTTTGCACTACTTTTGCACCGAAATCATTGCAATGTGACATATAGGACGCTCATTTATCAAATCGTTTAAGGTATGAAAAAGATTGAAGCGATTATTCGCAAGACAAAGTTTGAGGACGTGAAAGAGGCGTTGCTCAGCTCGGACATCGACTGGTTCGAGTACCACGACGTACACGGAATCGGACAGAGCCGACAGGAACGCATTTACCGTGGTGTCCAGTATTCGACGGATGTCATTGAGCGCGTGGCAGTGACCATCGTGTGTCGTGAACAGTTTGTCGATCCTACCGTGAAGGTAATCATCGACACAGCTCACACGGGTGAGGTCGGCGACGGCCGAATCTTTGTAAGTGAGATGATTGACACCTGGAGCATCCGCACAGGCGAACACGGCGATACGGTACTGAGAGATAAGAAATAAAGGATAACAACACAAAACACAACGATTATGAATGATATTGCACTTTCTATAGATACTGTATGGATGTTATTGGCAGCCATGTTGGTGTTTTTCATGCAGCCCGGTTTTGCGCTGTGTGAGGCAGGTTTCACACGCGGAAAGAACACCGTCAACATTCTGTTTAAGAATTTTGTAGATTTCATGTTTGGCTCGCTGTTGTTCTGGTTCGTGGGTTTCGGTTTCATGTTCGGGTCAGACGGCGCTGGCTTCATCGGTATGCCCAACTGGGGCGACCTCAGTTTCTACAATGGCGACCTGCCTGTAGAGGGCTTCCTCATCTTCGAGACGGTCTTCTGTGCCACCTCTGCCACCATCGTCAGTGGTGCCATGGCCGAACGTACGAAATTCTCGATGTACGTCATCTACAGCGCCATGATCTCGCTGCTCATCTACCCCATCGAAGGACACTGGACATGGGGTGGCGGCTGGCTATGTAACGATGGTGCCGACAGCTTCATGATGCGGACCTTCGGCGACGTATTTCACGACTTCGCAGGTTCTGCCATCGTACATAGCGTGGGCGGCGTATTGGCATTGATAGGAGCGATAGCCCTGGGTGCCCGTCGTGGAAAATACGCCAAGGACGGTAGCAGTCGTGCTATCCCCGGTCATTCCCTGACGCTGGCAGCCCTCGGTGTCTTCATTCTGTGGATGGGCTGGTTCGGCTTCAACCCCGGCTCTCAGCTTGCCGCCTCCGGTGAAGTCAACCGCACAGCCATCAGTCACGTTTTCCTGACCACGAACCTCGCAGCTGCAGCAGGTGGTGTCGCAACGATGTTCCTCACATGGTTGAAATACAAGAAACCATCGTTCTCCTTGACGCTCAACGGCGTACTCGCAGGCCTCGTGGGTATCACAGCGGGGTGCGACCTTGTGTCACCCGTGGGCGCAGTCATCATCGGTCTTGTCTGCGGCACGGTTTTGGTCTTCAGCATCGAGTTCATCGATCACAAGCTCCATATCGACGATCCCGTCGGCGCTTCCAGTGTTCATGGTGTCTGCGGTATTCTCGGTACACTGATGACGGGTCTGTTGTCTGTAAGCAACGGAGCTCTTTATGGTCACGGCTGGGGCTTCTTCGGAGCAGAAGCGTTTGGCATCCTCGTCATCGACCTATGGGCTGCCGCTTGTGGTCTCGCCCTCTTCTATGGTATCAAGAAACTGCACGGTCTGCGTGTTCCCGCCCGCATCGAGGATGAAGGACTTGACGTGTACGAACACGGAGAACTGTGCTATAACTAATCATCTAACTGGAAAACAAAAATGAAAAAGATATTTTATTCCCTGATTCTGTTGTTCGCCCTTGCCACCTCGGCAAGCGCAGAAGATAAAGTCTCTGCCATCCTTGGCACCGACCTCGTCAGTCAATACATCTGGCGTGGTCAGGATCTTGGCAACGTCAGCTGGCAGCCTACTCTCGGTGTGGAATGGAAGGGACTGAGCCTCAGCGCATGGGGCAGTGTCGGCATCAGCAACTGGTCAGACACGAAGAAACTTGACCTCACACTCAGCTACACCTACAAGGGTTTCTATGTGGGTATCACGGACTACTGGACCGACGGCATCAACTACTTCCAGTACAAGAATGGTGAGACCAACCACATCTGGGAGGCTGGCATTGGCTACGACTTCGGATTCCTCGCCATTTCGTGGTACACGAACTTCGCTGGTGCCGACGGTGTGAACGGCAGCGGAAATCGCGCTTACAGCAGCTACTTCGAGCTCAAAGCGCCGTTCCGTCTTGGCGGTCTCGAGTGGGAAGGTGCCGTCGGCATGGTTCCTTGGAAGACGACCACCTATGACACCAACGGTTTTGCTGTCACCAACGTCAGTCTGAAAGCCACCAAGGATTTCGTCATCAAAGAGAAATATCATCTCCCTGTGTTTGCAGGACTGACGGCGAATCCGGACTCTAAGAAGTTATATCTTCTCTGCGGCATATCATTCTATCTATAACTGCATATGAATACCAAGTACATCTTCGTCACGGGCGGCGTCGTTTCCTCGTTGGGAAAGGGCATCATCTCGGCCAGCATCGGTAAGTTGCTGCTGGCGCGCGGCTACAAGGTCACGATCCAGAAGTTCGATCCTTACATCAATATCGACCCGGGGACGCTGAATCCCTACGAGCACGGCGAATGCTACGTGACTGAAGATGGAATGGAAACGGATTTAGACCTGGGCCACTACGAGCGCTTCACAGGCATTCGCACAACTCGTCATAATTCCATCACCACAGGCCGTATCTACAAGACGGTCATCGACCGCGAGCGGCATGGCGACTACCTGGGAAAGACAATCCAAGTAGTGCCGCATATTACGGATGAGATCAAGAGGAGGATGCTAAGAGAGGGGGGCTTCGACTTTGTCATCACCGAAGTTGGTGGCACGATTGGCGACATCGAGAGTGCGCCGTTCATGGAAGCCATCCGACAGCTGCGTTGGCAACTGGGACGCGATGCGGTGTGTGTGCACCTGACGTATGTACCTTATCTGAAAGCTGCCGACGAGCTGAAGACAAAACCCACGCAACACTCGGTGAAGGAACTGCAGGGCATGGGCATCCAGCCCGACATCCTCGTACTCCGTACGGAACGCCACCTCGACGACGCCATGCGTCTGAAGGTGGCATCGTTCTGTAATGTCGATTTGGAGTGCGTGGTGCAGAGCGAGGACATGCCCAGCATCTATGAGGTTCCCGTGAACATGCAACGACAGGGCCTTGATGCCGCCATCCTGCGCAAGATTGGCATCCCCGTGGGTGAAACGCCAGCCATGAAAGCTTGGCACGATTTCTTGGAGAAGCAACGCAACGCCACCAAGGAGGTGCACATCGGTCTCGTCGGCAAGTACGACCTGCAGGATGCCTATAAGAGCATTCGCGAGAGCTTGAATCTGGCGGGTATCTACAACGATGTCAAGACAAAGATTCACTTTGTCAACAGTCAGGAGGTGACCCCTGAGAACATCGCCGAGAAGCTCAGCGGTATGGCGGGCATCGTCATCTGTCCGGGCTTCGGCCAACGTGGCATCGAAGGCAAGATCATCGCTGCCGAATACGCCCGCACACATGATATTCCCACCTTCGGCATCTGTCTAGGCATGCAGATGATGGTCATCGAGTTTGCACGGAATGTATTGAGGTATAAGGATGCCAGTAGTGCCGAGATGGACGAAAAGACGCCCCACAATGTCATCGACATGATGGAGGAGCAGAAAAATATCACGCAGATGGGTGGAACCATGAGATTAGGTGCTTATGATTGTGAGCTGAAAGAAGGCAGCAAGACTTTTGAAGCATACTCGCAGGCAAAACTATCTACTCCCCTCGCCCTTCGGAGAGGGGTCGGGGGTGAGGCTGTCATTAGTGAGAGGCATCGTCACCGCTACGAATTCAACAACGCCTATAAGGATGAATATGAGGCGGCGGGCATGAAGTGCGTCGGCATCAACCCCGCTGCCAACTTGGTGGAGATTGTGGAGATACCTGAGAACCGCTGGTATATCGGAACACAGTTCCACCCCGAATACTCTTCAACGGTGTTGCACCCGCACCCGTTGTTTATGTCGTTCATTAAGGCATGCTTAAGAAATTGACAATTGAGAATTGAAAATTGAAAATTCATGGAAGAGTTGAAGCATGAATGTGGTGTAGCGCTGGTGCGCCTGCTGAAACCGCAGAGCTACTACGAACAGAAGTACGGCACGCAGTCGTACGGACTGAACAAGCTCTATCTGATGATGGAGAAACAGCACAATCGCGGTCAGGAGGGGGCGGGCATTGCCTGCGTGAACATGGATGCACCCGTCGGCACGGAGTATATGTTCCGCGAAAGAGCGCAGGGCAAGGATGCGATAACGGAAATCTTCGAACGCCTCCCCCTTGGGGGAGGTTGGGAGGGGGCTCAATTATACATGGGTCACCTGCGCTACTCCACCACGGGCAAGAGCGGCATACAGTATGTGCACCCGTTCCTGCGCCGCAACAACTGGCGGGCGAAGAACCTCTGCCTGTGCGGCAACTTCAACATGACTAATATCGATGAGATCTTCGATAAGATTGTGCAGCAGGGCCAGTCGCCACGTGTTTACAGCGACTCCTACATCACGCTCGAATGGATGGGACACCGTCTGGACCGCGAGGTGGAACGTTGCTTCGTGGAAGCGAAGGAGCTGGGCTTGGAGCATACGGACATCACACGCTATATCGAGGACCACGTGCAAATGGCGAATGTGCTGCGCACGACGATGGCCGACTACGACGGTGGCTACGTGATGTGCGGCATGACGGGTTCGGGCGAGATGTTCGCCATGCGCGACCCCTGGGGCATACGTCCTGCGTTCTGGTACAAGGACGACGAGGTGATTGCCGTCGCCAGCGAGCGCGCTGTGCTGCAGACGACCTTCGACCTGCAAGTCGAGGACGTGCAGGAGCTGTCCGCCGGTCAGGCGCTGATCGTCCACAAGGACGGCACCAGCCGCTTGGAACAGATCATTGAGCACAAGGCCTACAGCGCATGTAGTTTTGAACGTATCTATTTCAGTCGTGGCAACGACTTCGATATCTATCATGAGCGCAAGCAGCTGGGGCAGCAGCTCACGGAGCCCATCCTGAAAGCCATCGACGGCGACACCGAGCACACCGTCTTCTCCTTCATCCCCAACACCGCCGAGGTGGCCTTCTATGGCATGATGGAAGGTCTGCGCAGCAAGGGCCTCAGCGTGCGTAGCGAGAAGGTGGCGTGGAAGGACATCAAACTGCGCACCTTCATCACCGAGGCCGGTTCGCGCAACGACCTTGCCTCACACGTCTATGACATCACCTACGGCTCCCTGCGCCCCTACAAGGACAACCTGGTCATCATCGATGACAGCATCGTTCGCGGCACGACCCTGAAGGAGAGCATCTTCAAGATCCTGGACCGTCTGCATCCCAAGAAGGTTGTCATGGTCAGCAGCTCGCCGCAAATCCGCTACCCCGACTACTACGGCATTGATATGGCGCGTCTGGAGGAGTTCTGTGCCTTCCGCGCCGCCATCGCACTCATCGAGGAACGCGGTATTTGGCAGTTAGTCAACGACACCCATGAGGCCTGCCGCACAGAGCTGCAAAAGAACAAAGCCGAGCAGCGCAATTGCGTTTGTGCGCTCTACAAACCTTTTACCGTCGAGGACATCAACCGCAAGATGGCGGAGATGTTGCGTCCCGCTGATATGCAGGCTCCCGTGGAGTTTGTCTTCCAGACCATCGAGGGCCTCCATGCTGCTTGCCCCAACCACCCGGGCGACTGGTACTTCACCGGCGACTACCCCACGCCTGGCGGCAACCGCCTCGTGAATGAGGCATTCATCAAATACGTAGAAGACATCAACCGTAGATAAATCGTCAAATAGTCAAATCTTTAAATCGTCAAATATAGTTATGTGTGGATTCGTAGCAACTCTCAAAACGAAAGGCGGCGCTCGTGAGAAACGGGAGCAGACGCTGAAGATGTCGGCAAAGATCAGGCATCGTGGTCCCGACTGGAGCGGGGTGTATAGCAGCGATAGGGCTGTGCTGGCGCATGAGCGTCTGGCCATTGTGGACCCGCTTTCGGGTAAGCAGCCGCTGTACTCGCCCGATGGCAAGATAGTGTTGGCTGTGAACGGTGAGATATACAACCATCAGGAAATCCGTCGCCGCTATGTCGGGCAATATGAGTTCCAGACGGGCAGCGACTGCGAGGTCATCCTGGCACTCTACCGTGATTTTGTCGCTGACAAAATCACGCTGTTGGAGATGATTGAACAACTCTCCGGCATCTTCGCCTTTGTGCTCTTCGACGAGAATACGGGTGACTACCTTATCGCCCGCGACCCCATCGGCGTCATACCTCTTTATATGGGACATGACAAGGACGGCACGGTATATGTGGCGAGCGAACTGAAGGCGCTGGAGGGACGATGCGACGAATACGCTCCCTTCCCTCCCGGACATTTCTGCACCAGCAAGCACGGGGGCAAAACCGAACGCTGGTACAAGCGCCCCTGGATGCAGTACGATGCAATGACGTGGTCTACCTCCGACAGCGCAGAGGCTGTGCAGCTGGTGAAAGACGGCCTCATGGCGGCCGTGAAGCGTCAGCTGATGAGCGACGTGCCCTACGGCGTGCTGCTCTCAGGCGGCCTGGACAGCTCCGTCGTCTCAGCCATCGCGAAGCAGTATGCCGCCAAGCGCATCGAGACCAACGACGAGCACGACGCCTGGTGGCCACGCCTCCACTCCTTCGCCGTAGGCCTGAAGGGAGCCCCCGACCTGGCCAAGGCACGCGAGGTGGCAGAATACATCGGTACCGTTCACCACGAAGTAAACTACACCGTTCAGGAGGGCTTGGATGCCATCCGCGATGTCATCTACTATATCGAGTCCTATGATGTCACCACCGTCCGCGCCTCCACACCTATGTACCTGCTGGCGCGTGTGATTCGTTCTATGGGCATCAAGATGGTGCTCAGCGGCGAGGGCGCGGATGAGATCTTCGGCGGATACCTCTACTTCCACAAGGCGCCGGATGCGCGGGCGTTCCACGAGGAGACAGTGCGCAAGCTCTCCAAGCTGCATTTCTACGACTGTCTGCGCGCCAACAAATCGCTGATGGCTTGGGGCATCGAGGGGCGTGTGCCGTTCCTCGACAAGGAGTTCCTCGACATCGCCATGAGCATCAACCCAGCGTTGAAGATGTGTGGCCTCACCCCCAGCCCCTCTCCAAAGGGCGAGGGGAGTTTTGAGATTGAGAAGCGAATTGTGCGCGAGGGCTTTGCTGAGATGCTGCCCGAGAGTGTGGCATGGCGACAGAAGGAGCAGTTCAGCGACGGCGTGGGCTACAGCTGGATTGACACCTTGAAGAAGATTACCTCCGAGGCTGTCAGCGACGAGCAGATGGCACACGCCGCCGAGCGCTTCCCCGTCAACCCGCCACTCAACAAGGAGGAATACTACTACCGCAGCATCTTCGCTGAGCACTTCCCCAGCGACTCCGCAGCCCGCAGCGTGAACCAGGAGGCCAGCGTGGCGTGCTCTACGGCCATCGCCCTCGAATGGGATGCAGCGTTCAAGAATATGAACGACCCCAGCGGACGCGCCGTGAAGGGAGTTCACGAACAGGCCTATTGAAAGGTTGAAAAATTGAAATATTGAAACGTTGAAATTTGACAATTGGACAATTTACAATTTGACAATTAGATGAAGCAGCAAGCAAGACTGATTCTTGATGACGGAACCGACTTCTGCGGTTGGTCGTTCGGTGCTGAGACAGGCACGGTAGGCGAAGTGGTGTTCAACACGGCCATGATGGGCTATCCCGAGAGCCTCACAGACCCCAGCTACGCAGGACAGATACTGGTGATGACATACCCGCTGGTGGGGAATTATGGAGCCCCCCTCTCATCCCCCCAAGGGGGGAAGGCAGGGAATGGGCTGCCGGAGTTTATGGAAAGTGACAGGATTCATGTGAAGGGACTCATCGTTGCGGATTATAGCGAGCAGTATAGCCACTGGAATGCGAAGGAGTCGCTCTCCGAATGGCTGAAGCGCGAAGGCATTCCAGCCATCACGGGTATTGATACACGCCGCCTCACCAAACTGCTGCGCGAACGCGGTGTGATGAGAGGACGGATTGAAATCTGTGGTGTCGTTGATGGCTGTTCTGCGACCAACGACACCACAGATTACGGTTCCATCAACTGGGTTGAGAAAGTCAGCTGCAAAGAGGTCATTACCTACAAGCCCGATAATTCTCAATTTTCCGCTCGGCCCAAAGGGACGCTTGACCCTTCAAGAATTCTCAATTCTCAATTAAAACGTGTTGTCCTCGTCGATTGCGGCGTGAAAGCCAACATCATCCGTTGCCTGCTTCGTCGCGGCGTGGAGGTCATCCGCGTACCTTGGGACTACGACTTCAACCAACTCGACTTCGACGGTCTCTTCCTCGCCAACGGCCCCGGCGACCCCGAGCAATGCGAAGTGACAGTCAAGCACATAAGGACCTTCTTACAAAACGAAACTGCCAGCGCGCAGCTTCTCCCCTCCCTAACAGGGGAGGGGGCGGGGGTGGGGCCTCGCCCCCTCATGGGCATCTGTCTCGGCAACCAGCTCCTGGCTCGCGCTGCCGGTGCCAAGACCTACAAGTTGAAATACGGCCACCGCTCCCACAACCAACCCGTGCAGCAGGTGGGCACGACGAAATGTTATATCACCTCGCAGAACCACGGCTATGCCGTCGATGCCAGCACCCTACCCTCCGATTGGGAACCGCTGTTCGTGAACATGAACGACGGCTCCAACGAGGGCATCCGTCACAAAACCAACCCTTGGTTCTCGGCGCAGTTCCACCCCGAAGCCTGCAGCGGCCCCACGGACACGGAATGGATGTTTGATGAGTTTATAGGGGGCCTCTCCCCCGACCCCTCCCCTGTTAGGGAGGGGAGAAAGGCTGCTTTTGATAGCAAGTTGGATAGAGCCCCCCTCCCTAACAGGGGAGGGGTTGGGGGTGGGGCTTCCTCTGTTTTATTGTTAGGCTCCGGTGCCCTGAAGATTGGGCAGGCGGGTGAGTTCGACTACAGCGGTGCGCAGGCGCTGAAGGCACTGCGGGAGGAGGGCGTGAAGAGCATCCTCATCAATCCCAACATCGCCACTGTGCAGACGTCCAAGGATGTGGCCGACGTGGTTTATTTCCAACCCGTGACGCCCGAGTTCGTGGAGCGAGTGATTGAGAAAGAACGGCCCGTCGGCATCCTGCTCTCCTTTGGCGGACAGACGGCACTGAACTGCGGCGTGGAACTCTATAAAAAAGGTGTGCTAGAGCGCTACGGTGTGAAAGTGCTGGGCACACCCGTGCAGGCCATCATCGACACCGAAGACCGCGACCTCTTTGTGAAACGCCTCGACGAGATTGGCGTGAAGACCATCAAGAGCCAGGCGTGCTCCACCAAGGAGGAGGTGCGCCGCGCAGCTGCCGAGCTGGGCTATCCCGTCATCCTGCGTGCCGCCTACGCTCTCGGCGGTCTCGGCTCCGGCTTCTGCGAGAACGATGCCGAGCTGGAGGCGCAGGCCGAGGAGGCGTTCGCCTTCTCGCCGCAGGTATTGGTGGAGAAATCGCTGAAGGGCTGGAAGGAAATCGAGTACGAGGTGGTGCGCGACCGCTACGACAACTGCATCACGGTCTGCAACATGGAGAACTTCGACCCGCTGGGTATCCACACAGGCGAGAGCATCGTGGTGGCTCCCAGCCAGACGCTCACCAACAGCGAGTACCACAAGCTGCGCGCCCTCGCCATCAAGATCATCCGTCACATCGGCATCGTGGGCGAATGCAACGTGCAGTATGCCCTCGACCCCAACTCCGAGGACTACCGCGTCATCGAGGTCAACGCCCGCCTCAGCCGTTCGTCGGCACTGGCCAGCAAGGCCACAGGCTATCCCCTGGCCTTCGTGGCTGCCAAGCTCGGCCTCGGCTACGGACTCTTCGAGTTGAAGAACTCCGTCACCAAGACCACCTCTGCCTTCTTCGAACCGGCCCTCGACTATGTCGTCTGCAAGATTCCGCGCTGGGACCTCTCCAAGTTCCACGGCGTGAACCACGAGCTCGGTTCCTCGATGAAGAGCGTCGGCGAGGTGATGGCCGTCGGCCGCACCTTCGAGGAGGCCATTCAGAAAGGGCTCCGCATGATTGGGCAAGGCATGCACGGCTTTGTGGACAACAAAGTAGCCCCCCTCTTATCCCCCCAGGGGGGGATGACCGATCCTGTTCTCTCCCCCTTGGGGGAGCTGGAGGGGGCTTTGCAGCATGCCACCGACACCCGCATCTTCGTCATCGCCAAAGCCATGCTGATGGGCTACACGGTGGAGCAGATCCACGCGCTGACTAAGATCGACCGCTGGTTCCTGCAGAAGCTCAAGCACATTGTGGATATCAACGCTCAGCTCTCCACTTACAACCCTGAGCTCTCAATGATGGTAGAGTTCATGGAGCCCTTGGAGCTCATCGAGTACCTCGAAGCCCCCGAGTTCGTGAACCTCCTCCGCGAGGCCAAGGTCTATGGTTTCTCCGACTTCCAGATTGCCCGCGCCCTCGGTCTCGGCGAGACACGCTCCATGGAGCAGGCTGCCCTGATCGTCCGCGCTTGGCGCAAGGAGCTCGACGTCGTCCCCACCGTCAACCAGATCGACACCCTCGCCGCCGAGTACCCCGCCCAAACAAATTATCTGTATCTCTCCTATCTCTAAACAATAAACAGTAAACTCTCAACGTTAATCTTTAAACTCTCATCTTTAAACGATCTTTAAACCTTAAATTTTCAATTTTCAATTCTCAATTTTCAATTATAAATCATGTGCGGAATAGTAGGTTATATCGGCACCAAGCGTGCCTACCCCATTTTGATTAAAGGTTTGAAACGTCTTGAATATCGCGGTTATGACAGCGCCGGGGTGGCGATGATCAGCGACAGCGGCGACCTCAATGTATATAAGGCCAAGGGTAAGGTGGACAACCTGACAGAGTATTGCAGCGACAAGGATGTATCCGGCTGTGTGGGTATCGCCCATACGCGCTGGGCAACGCACGGCGAGCCGTCGGCACGCAATGCTCACCCACACTATTCTCAGAACCGCAATCTGGCCATTATTCACAATGGTATTATCGAGAACTATGCCGACATCAAGACGAAGCTTCAGGCACAAGGCGTGGAGTTCAAAAGCGATACCGACACCGAAGTGCTCGTGCAGCTTGTGGAATATATCATGGAGAAAAAGAACCTCTCGCTGCTCGAGGCCGTTCAGGTGGCACTCCACCAGGTCATCGGCGCCTACGCCATCGCCATCGTGGACAAGCGCGATCCCCGCCAGATCATCGCCGCCCGCAAGCAGAGCCCACTGGTGGTGGGCATCGGCGAGAATGAGTTCTTCCTCGGCTCTGACGCCAGCCCGATCATCGACTACACAGACCAGGTGGTCTATCTCGAGGATGGCAACATCGCCGTCATCCGCTTGGGCGAGGAACTAAAGGTCATCAGCATCCTCGGCGAGGAACAGGAATTGAAGATCAAGACTGTGGACATCGACCTCGGCCAGATAGAGAAAGGCGGCTACGACCACTTCATGCTGAAAGAGATTTTCGAGCAGCCCGAATGTCTGAAGAACTGTATGCGAGGGCGTATCAATGTCGAGGGCAACCACGTGACGCTCTCCGCCATGATCGACTACCGCCAGCAGCTGCTCAGTGCCAAGCGCATCGTCATCGTGGCCTGTGGCACCTCGTGGCACGCCGGGCTCATCGGCAAGCAGCTCTTCGAGAGCCTCTGCCGCATACCCTGCGAGGTGGAGTACGCCTCGGAGTTCCGCTATCGCAATCCTGTGATTACGAAGGAGGATGTGGTCATTGCCATCTCGCAGAGCGGCGAGACAGCCGACACACTGGCCGCCATTCAACTGGCCAAAGAGCAGGGAGCCTTCATCTACGGCGTCTGCAACGCCATCGGCAGCAGCATCCCACGCGCCACGGACACAGGAACCTACATCCACGTAGGTCCGGAAATCGGTGTCGCCTCCACCAAGGCCTTCACGGGGCAGGTCACCGTCCTCTCCATGCTGGCACTATGTCTGGCTAAGGAATGTCAATCTATTCCCGAAGAGCTGTACCAACAGATGGTGAAGGAGTTGACGCTGATTCCCGACAAGCTGGAGCAGGCGTTGCAGACCAACGAACAGATAGAGCGCCTCGCCCCCATCTTCACCTACGCCAAGAACTGCCTCTATCTCGGGCGCGGCTACAACTACCCATTAGCCCTCGAAGGAGCTCTCAAGCTCAAGGAAATCTCATACATCCATGCCGAGGGCTACCCCGCAGCCGAGATGAAGCACGGCCCCATCGCCCTCATTGACAGCGAGATGCCCGTCTTCGTCATCGCCACCCGCGACCACCTCTACGAGAAAGTCATCTCCAACATCCAGGAAGTCCGTGCCCGTGGCGGCCGCGTCACAGCCCTCGTCACCGAGGGTGACACACAAATCCGCAAGTTCGCCGACCACGTCATCACCCTCCCCGACACCCTCGAATGTTTCCAGCCCCTCATCGCCTCCATCCCCCTGCAGCTCCTCGCCTACCACATCGCCGTCTGCAAGGGCAAGGACGTCGATCGTCCCCGCAACCTCGCCAAAAGCGTCACCGTGGAATAACCTCTTCACGCAATACATAAATTCTGAAATGAAGGGCAGGAGATGAAATTCTCCTGCCTTTTTTGTGCGGGTTTGAAAACAAATTGCTACTTTTGCGGCGAGGAACGTGACAATCGAATAGATTGTGCCTGAAACTGTCCCGATAAACACAAAACACAGAAATATGAAAAAATTCTTCTTGATTGTTGCGGCAGCGCTGACTGCCATCATCGTAGAGGCCCAGCCACTGCGCGACGGCCATTTCTTCAAGACCTTCAGCGATGCCGAGCTGACCGCACAGGCGGCTCCTGAGGTGTTCAGCCAGTGGTTTGCGCTCCCCGAGGGCACGGAGTGGCGCGAGGTGAGCCGCCAGACCGACGACATCGGTATGGAGCGCATAGAATATCGCCAGTACGTGAGTGGCATAGAGGTGGAATATTCACAGGTGCTGCTGCACGTCAGGGACGGCCGCGTGCAGAGCGCCAACGGCACCGTGATGGAGCAGAAACGCACACCCGCCAAGGTGCGGCATGCCCCTCTGGCGTATAAGAACGGCACGCCCGTCGATGAGTTTGGTCGCAGGCTGCTGCTCATCGACACCGACGGCGGCTACCGCTATGCCACGATGTGCATCTCGGAAGACGGTCGCTATAAGGTGTATCACGACGTGGAGACCGGCGAGGAGCTGAAGCGCGTGCCCCTCATGCACAGCGCCAACCCGCCCGAAGGCACAGCAGCCACCATGAAGGGCAGGTCCATCTACAGCGGCGACCTGCTCCTGAACGTGACGCAAGGCACCGACGACAGCTACTACCTCTACGACCAGCAGCGCAACATTCACACCTTGGTGGGAGCCTTTCTCCCGAACTTCTCAACTCTGTTTAGAAGCGGCAGGGCGTTTGACTACTTCCCGCGCCATGACCTCACCGATGAGGACATACGAACCAACAACTCGCAGAAAATAACGGAATGGTACACCAAAGTATTTGCCGACTTCGCCACTAACAACCTGCCGCACTTCGAGGAATACATCACCGATAACACGGCTTATGTGCCCAACCAAAGTGACACATGGACGGCCTATCACCTGAAGTCATTGACCTTGAGCGACAACACCATCGAGCTCGATGAAGACAGCTACCTGATCGTCACCTTCCGCTACAGCCTTGGCACTGTGGAAACAACGACCTACGGTCTATTGTGGAGTGGTAAGAAGAACAAGACCACCGAAACCATCGACTTCGCGAAGCGCAACAAGATCATCGTCATTCCCACCGAGGGCGCCACACTAATCATCACCCTCGTGAAGAATATCAAAGACGAGGCGACTCAGACGACGAAAGAGGTCCAGCAAGACGTGGAAATGATTCCCCTGACCTTCTCGCCCGACGGCACCGTGTTCGACGCCCAAGGGCAGAACATGAAGATACACGCGGAATACGAGGCCAACGCCTCCACCCCGCTGGCCGACATCCATTGGGGCATGGGGCGCACGGTGGACTTCTACAACGAGAAGTTCCATCGCGACAACTATGACGACCAGCACTCACCCATCTACAACCTCGTCTATATGGACGACGTCCAACGTGGCATCATCAGCTGTCCCTTGGACAATGCCGCGGCCATAGCCTCCTGCAAACCATATCCTATGGTTTACGGCATGGGCGGCAACCTCATGAATCCCGTCGTAGAGCTCACCGTCATGGCCCATGAATACACCCACATCATCACCGACCAAAATGCAAAACTCGAATACAAGGGCGAGTCCGGTGCCCTCAACGAGTCGTTCTCCGACATCATGGCCATCAGCGTCAAGAAGTGGGACAACCCCTCCTATGAGCCGTGGATCATGGGCGACGGCCTGATGCTGGAGTATTCTAACATGCGCAACATGAAAAACCCGAGGATGAGCATGGACGGCAAAGATGAATCCCGGCGCTGCCCAGGCTACTACCAAGGCTACAACTGGTATGACACCTCCGACACCAGCCGCGAGAACGACAACGGCGGCGTACACCGCAACAGCGGCGTGCAGAACCGCTGGTACTTCCTGCTCTGCGAGGGTGAGAGCGCCGACAACAGCGAGTTCGTAGAGGGCGGCCAGCCTTACAGCATGACGGGCATAGGCATAGAGAAAGCCCTGCAGATAGCCTACCGCACACTGATGCAGTATGCCACCAGCCAGGCACAGTATGCTGACATCCGCCTCTGCCACCTCCAGGCAGCCAAAGACCTCTATGGCGACAACAGCCCCGAGGTGGAAGCCGTAGCCAAGGCTTGGGACATCGTCGGAGTCACCGACGGCAGTTCCACCGGCATTGTTGAGGTGGACGCAAGCTCTCAACTCTCAACTCTCAACTCTCAACTTTCAGAATGGTACACGCTCGACGGCCGCCGCATCAGCCATCAGCCATCAGCCATCAGCCATCAACTCCCTCGGGGTATCTACGTGAATAACGGTCGTAAGGTCGTGATTAAGTGAGTAAACATAAAACTTGAAACATGAAACTTGAAACCAATATGAAAAAGATTCTCATGACGCTGGCAGCCGTCCTCTGCTGCCTGGTGACAACGGTCATGTTCTCCGCCTGCTCGAAAGACAACGACGCAGAAATCAAGAACGACCTGGTTGGTACCTGGACGGAGAAGAACAGCCTCTTCACCGACATCCTTACGATGAAGGAGGACGGCACGTTCACTTTCCAAAGCCATCTACAGCTATACAACGGTTCAGGCACCTACAGGAGCGAAAACGTCACCCACCAAGAACCCAATGTGAACTATGGCAGCAGTGGCAACAATAGCTACACGAATAATACGACTGTTGTCCGAACGCTCATCCTGAACTATACCGGGAAAGGTACCGAGCTGCTGGACATCCTCAAGTGCACCAGCAGCAAGTTGGAGATGACAGACCGTTACGGCAACACCTTCCACTTTAGCAAGTAATGACTATGCGCACTGTCAAACCTAAGAAGTTCCTCGGACAGCATTTCCTGACGGATCTGGACATCGCCCGCCGCATCGCAGACACCGTGGATGCTTGTCCCGACCTGCCGGTACTGGAGGTGGGACCGGGTATGGGGGTGATGACGCAGTTCCTGATGCAGAAGCCGCGCGTGCTGAAAGTGGTGGAACTGGATTTCGAGTCGGTGGCGTACCTGCGCCGCACGTGGCCGCAGATGGAGGACCATATCATCGAGGATGACTTCCTGAAGATGCACCTGGACCGCACCTTCGACGGCAGCCCCTTCGTGCTTACGGGCAACTACCCCTACAACATCTCGAGTCAGATCTTCTTCAAGATGCTGGACAACAAGGACTTCATCCCTTGCTGCACGGGAATGATACAAAAGGAGGTGGCTGACCGCATCTGTGCGCGTCCCGGCACGAAAGCGTACGGCATCCTTTCGGTGCTCATCCAGGCGTGGTACACGCCGGAATATCTGTTCACGGTGGAGCCCCATGTCTTCAACCCGCCACCCAAGGTGCGCAGCGCCGTCATCCGCCTCACACGCAACGACACGCAATCCTTAGGCTGCGACGAGGCGCTCTTCAAACGGGTGGTGAAGACGACCTTCAACCAGCGCCGCAAGACGCTGCGCAACAACATCCGTCCGCTCCTCAACGAGCTGGCTCCCGACGCTGACCACAGCGCCTTCCTGGCCGACCCGCTCTTCAACCTGCGCCCCGAACAGCTCTCCCTCGAGCAGTTTATCGCCCTGACACGTCAGGTGACCGCACTCGTCTGAGGCTTACTTCAAAATATGAACGAATAGCATTATGAAGAAGATTCAAACAATCGTTGTGCTGCTCCTGCTGATGGCGGGACAGGCTGTAGCACAGACCGCTGAGTATGACACCGACCGCGGCTTCATCCATCCTGGCGGTCTGCACACGCAGGAGGACTTCGACCGCGTAAAGGCACAGATTGCGGCTGGCAATGCCACGGTGAAGGCAGCCTACCAGAAGCTTACCTCATCAGAGTACAGTCAGAGCGGTGTGCAGACTTACCCCACTGAGATGATCGTTCGTGGAGGGTCGGGCGAGAACTATATGAATGCTGCACGAGGTGCGGCGATGGCTTATCAGAACGCTTTGCGCTGGAAGATTGCAGGCACAAAGGCCAACGCCAACGCTGCCGTACGCATTCTCATGGCATGGGCGAACACGACAAAGGCTATAGGCGGCGACTCGAACTACGCGCTGGCCGCTGGACTCTATGGCTACCAGTTTGCACAGGCTGCCGAGCTGATGCGCGACTACGAGGGCTGGAGCCGCGAGGACTTCGAGGCGTTCAAGCGGTGGATGCTCAATGTGTGGTACCCCTCTGCAATCGGCTTCCTGCGTGGACGTAATGGAACGTGGGAAAACGCCGGCAAATGGTGGCAAGCTCCTGGTCACTATTGGAGCAACTGGGGACTCTGTAATGCGCTATGTGTCATCAGCATCGGCGTATTGTGTGACGATGTTTTCATCTACAATCAGGGCATGTCCTATTTCAAATACGACCAATGCGGAACGTTCAAGGATCCGCGCACCGAAGTGCCTATCAAGAACGACGGTCTAACTGAATTCCTAGGTAACTTAGTGGTTACTACTTACGAGAGTGAATTGGAAACAGGTGCCTATGGTCTGCTCGGCCAGCTCAACGAGAGTGGACGCGATGCAGGTCATTCGTCTATGTCGCTTGGCGTGGCACTCGATGTGGCAAAGGTGGGCTGGAACCAGGGCGATGACCTTTTTGCCTACATGGATCACCGCCTCGCTGCGGGCATAGAGTACTTGGCTGCGCAGTCGCTGAGTGTGGAGGGGTTGCCGTGGGTGGATTATATCTATGGCACGAACGGATATTACTACACCGACTCGCGTTGCTGGACAATGACCAGCCCAGCCATGGGCGCACAGATGCGGCCCTACTGGGGCACTGTCATCGGCATCTACGAAGGTGTGAAGGGCATCGCCATGCCCTTCTCCGAGCAGGCCTATGCGAATATGGGCATCGACGGTGGCGGTGCTGGCTCTACCAGTGGCGGCTATGACCACTTGGGCTTCTCGTTGCTGATGAACACACGCGATGTGCAGCTCTGTCCTGCGGAACTGGTGCCGACAGAACTGACGCCGATGATGACCTACGGTGGCAGCATCACCACCAACCTCATCCCCAGTCTCACGCAGGAGAAGACGCGGAAGCTGGTCGTGAATAAGGATATATATCACAATGAGCTCGGCGGACTGGTCAACACCTTTACAGCCAACAACAAGACGGGCGTGCCCGCAGGCACCGCCATCACGCTGAAGCCCCAACTGCCGGAGGGCGAGGAGGACACGGGCAACTGGCTCTGGAACACGGGCGAGACCACGCGCGAGCTGGCCATCACCGCCGACAAGAGTTTCATCTACCGCGTCACCTACACCAACCATAACGGCGTGAAGAGCCAGCTGGCCTTCAGCATCGCCGTGCAGGGCGACTGCACACCGGCAGCACTCGCGCCCTCCATCACCTATAACGGCGAGACCACGAACGACACCATCGTCAGCCTGCTCTACGGCAAGACCTGTCAGCTGAGTGTGACACCACAATGTGGTTGGGGAACCTACAAGTGGAGCGACGGCAAGACAACCCAGACGATTACCACGGAGGTCATACGTGCCGATAAGGACTACACCGTGGTTTATACGAACCAAGGTGGTGCCACCTCGTCCATGACCTTCCACCTGCATCCCGTTGCGGCCGAACCGTATATCAAGATTGACGACACTACATTGAAGCAGACCGAAGCCATCATTGATGCCGGCGCCAGCCTGACACTGGGTCTCACGTTGCCCGCTGCGGTGAAAGCCGCTAATGTGACGTGGAGCACAGGTGACAGTGGTGCCTCCATCACCCTCGAAGACCTCCAGCAGAGTGCCACCATCACCGCCTCCTTTACGCTGAGCAACGAGGAGGTCGTCATCTCCTTCGATGTCCTCGTGCGCCAGAGCGGCAGTGTCACCGTTGAGAACGGCGACTATCTCATCATGGAAGTCGCCACGGGCCGGCTACTCACGGCTCACGGAAGCGGGCAGCAGGTCACCTTCGAGGCTGGCGATGCCACGACACCTGCCGAAGGGCAGAAATGGTTCGTGAACCAACAGTCCGAGCGTCATGCCATCATCAGCCTGCCCGACAGTCTGGGCATCCTCACCAGCGGCAAACTCAGTGCGTCGAAAGTGAATTCCTACTACTTTGAAAAGCCTGTCGCCTCAGACCGCATCGCTATCCATTCAGGTGCATCGGCCAGCTTCTTCAAATACTGGTCGGTAAATGCCGACGGCACTCTCGACCTCACTGCCAAGGCCCTCACACAGTACCCCTTCCTGCTACTGCCAGCGGGCGGTGAGACGGGCATCGAAGAAATGGAAAATGTAAAATGGGTAAAGGCTAAAGGGGCTGTCGCGGTGTATGACCTGAGCGGACGCCGGATTTCTGTGTCCTCAGTGCTCCCGGGGGGAATATACATCGAGAACGGCAAGAAGGTATTTATCAAATGAAACGCATCATCCTATTATTCTTCACTTTTCATTCTTTCACTCTTCACTCCTCCCCTATGGGGGAGGACGGGAGGGGGCTTCCATTATCAACGGCTACAACGATGAGCGTAAGGTGAAAGGCATCACCTTCGAGGGTATCAAGATCAACGGCCGCCTGCTGCACGACAAGATGCCTGGCAAGCCCGCGTGGTATTCCACCGCCGACTACATTCCCATGTATGTGGGCAACCACGTAGAAGACATCACATTCACCAAGTAAGCAATGCCACCTTCCTCACCGCCACCCTCCCATAGCAGGTGACGTCGCTGTTTAGCTGATGAAGCGGAGCTTTCGGCGATTGCGGGTTGGGCGGACGGCGAAGTGGAGCCAGATGGCGCCGCGGGCGTTGCGCTCGATGAGGAGTTCATCGAAGTCTTCGCGGCTCTCATCACTGATGTCTAACAGGATGACGGCGTAGCGGAGGGCTTGCTCCATACCGCTGACGCGGATGTCGGCGGCGCAGCCGGTGAGGTGGTTGGAGGTCGCGGCACCGCCAACGGCTTTATTCACTGCCGCAGACCTATATCCACTATTTATCACTATCGGAGCCTCCATGTATTCACTCCCCTCGCTAGCGATGCTCACATTTCTCTGCGCCAGCCTCTCACCTCCATCACGGGAGGGGTCGGGGGTGGGTCTATAGCGCTCGTTGTATCGGCTACGAAGCTTCTCCAACCAGCCACAGAGGCGTTTCAGGTTTGCGACTTGTGCCTCATTCGGCACGTTCATTAACTTCGTATTTGTTTTGGTTAACTCAGCGAGCGTAAAGTGCTCGCTGAGTCTGATACTTGTTTTTTCCATTTCTTGAACTTCTTGAACTTTTGAACTTCTTAAACTCTTTATTCTGGTCGTCACTTCGTTGACTTCGTCGACCTCGAACGCGACTCGGCCATTGATGCGAGCATTATGGCTCTCACTGCTTACTCGGTTCCTCAAAATTTGAAACAAAAATTTGAAACAAAAATTTTTTCTTTAATTTTCACATATAATTTTTGCTTTAATTTTGAGCGTAGCGACCAAATTGTCAACCTAAACCCTAACCATAACTATTAACCCTTGACTCCACGGCCCCTTAGGAGTCCTCCCCCTAACAGGGGGGAGTTAGAAGGGGGCTCCCAATATGAAAGACACCACAAAGAACACCCTGAAGCGCATCGGTGAGATTGTCATCACGATCATTACCGCCCTGCTCACCACCCTCGGCGCACATGCGGCTGGCATTGTGCAGTAGCACAAGGCAAATTGAGAATTGAACTTTTGGAGCAGCGAGAGCCATAAGAGCTTGCTCTTAAATGGCCGAGTCGTGACAAAAGTCAGCGAAGCTAAAATTGAGAATTAAGGGAACCGCCCTGCGCTGAAGCGTGGGGCGGTTTCTTCAAAAGGTTCTGGCGATATTCCTAAATGTGGCGAATTCGCCATAATTAAGATGGATGGGAATCACTGTTTCGTAAGTTCCTGAAACAGCATCTGGCCCTTCGTGGTTAACAAGTATTTTTGGCGAGGATGACGGGGTTTATCTGGATAGAGCAGACGGACGTATCCACCTGAAATAGCGGGAACCAGGTGATACTCCAAAAAGTTTTTCCTGTCCTTCAATCCTACACCTTTCAACATATCCTTGATACTACATTGGCTGTTCCCGATGATCTTTACCAGATTCCGAATCAACGGATTATCTGTCTGAAGCAAATCCTGAGCAGAGCTTGTGGGGGTACTTGTGGGGGTACTTGTGGGGGGCTTCCACTCTTCGGGTGGATTGATGATCATGTATCTGTTCTTAAGTTATTTGAGCAGGGAGAAGTAGGTGTCGAGGAGGTTCTTGGCGGCGATGAAGGAGGTTTGGCGGCCGTCGAGGACGTTCTGCTCGGCACGCGGCAGGAGGGCGGCGATGGTGTCGTTGTTGTAGAAGCTGTTGCGGAGCTGCTCGTTGATGCTCTCGTACATCCAGTACTTGGCCTGCTCGGCACGGCGGTGGTCGAAATAGCCGTTCTGCTTCACGAAATCGACATAGTCATAGATCATGTCCCAGACTTCCTTGATGCCGGTGCCGTAGAAACCGCTATAGCACAGAACCTTGGGGAGCCAGCCGCTCTCGGGCATCGGGAAGAGGTGGAGGGCGTTCTGGAAATGACGCGCTGCCAGGCGGCTGGGCTCCACGTTGTCGCCGTCGCACTTGTTGATGACGATACCGTCGGCCATCTCCATGATGCCACGCTTGATGCCTTGCAGCTCGTCGCCCGTGCCGGCCAGCTGTATGAGGAGGAAGAAATCGACCATCGAATGGCAGGCGGTCTCGCTCTGACCGACGCCGACGGTCTCGACGAAGATCTTGTCGAAGCCTGCAGCCTCGCAGAGGATGATGGTCTCGCGCGTCTTGCGTGCCACGCCGCCGAGGGAACCTGCTGAGGGGCTGGGGCGGATGAAGCTGTCGGGGTGCACGGAGAGCTTCTCCATGCGCGTCTTATCGCCCAGGATGGAGCCCTTGGTCTTCTCGGAGCTGGGGTCGATGGCGAGGACGGCGAGCTTGCCGCCAGTGCGCTCGAGGACATGGATGCCGAACTCGTCGATGCTGGTGCTCTTGCCGGCGCCGGGGACACCGCTGATGCCGATGCGGATGCTGTGGCCGCTATGCGGCAGGCAGCGCTCGATGACCTCCTGCGCGATGGCTTGGTGCTCGGGGTTGGTGCTCTCGACGAGGGTCACGGCCTGCCCGAGGATGGTGACATTGCCCTTGAGGATGCCCTCGACATAGTCATCGACGGTGAGGCGGCGTCTGGCGAAGCGGCCGCGCTGCAGGTAGGGGTTGACGGTCGAGGGCTGCTCAATGCCGCTGTTGACGACCAATCCCTTGTATTCTTCGCTATTCTCTGGATGCTGCATTCGAAGATTGAAAAATTGAAAAATTGAAAGATTGAAAGATACCTATGATGGTAGATGTTAAGATGGAAATATTGAAAAATTGAAAGATTCCGCTATGCTTCTCCATCCTTTGCAGATTTGATAATCTTCGTCAGAATGGCTATAATAAATTTATTTTCATTGCGATAAGATTCATAGTTTTCCTTTTCCATATACCGAGTTGCATAAAGAAGATCCAACCAATAGCCAGTCTCATCAGCCTCTTTTAAAGCAATATTCAACTTGCTAATGAAATCAGGGCGGCTCTGTGCATTGCGACTCTCACGGACATTGGCACCAATACTGGTTCCACTTTTTAGGATTTGCTGAGAGAGAACGTATTCTCGGTTCTGCTCCTGAAGTTGACGTGCCAATTCAACGATACGGACAGCATAATCAAATGTTTTAGTATGTATAAAATTATCTTCTGATTTCATGTTAAGAATTTCACGAATGAAACTTTCAATGTTTCAATGTTTCAATGTTTCAATTTGAAACGTCAACGTTTCTTAGGGAGTTTGGGCTTGACGGGGAGGATGCCTTGTTTGGTGGGACGGACATAGGCGATGGTGCCATCGGGGTTGAAGGTCATGCGGTCGATGCAGACTTCACGATGGTAGCCGGGACCCTTCTTCTTGTCGATATAGTTCTTATTGATGCGGTGATAGACGATATACCACTCGTCCTTGCCGGGCACCTGGATGACGCTGTTGTGCGCCGTGCCATAGATCTCGGCACGCGGCTCCTGCATCAGCACGATGCAGTCCTCAGCCACGGTGATGGGGCCCATGGGCGAGGAGGAGGTGCCGTAGGCCACGTGGTAGTTGGGCGAGCCGGTGTCATCGACGCTCCACATGAAATAGTAGATGCCCTTGCGATAGAAGACATAGGGCGCCTCGCGGTACAGGAAGTTCTCCAGGGTGCCGTTCGGAGGGGTGATGACCTTCACGGAGGTGGTGTCGATGCTCACCATGTCCTCGTTGAGCTTGGCGACCGCCATGTAGCCGTTGCCCCAATAGATGTAGTTGTCGCCCGTGACGGGGTCGTTGAACACATCGACATCAATCTGCTGGCCGCCTGTGAGGCCCTCGGGACGGAAGTCGATGAGCGGGGTTCCGAGGTCGTAGAACGGCCCTACGGGCGTGTTGGCAATGGCCACGCCGATGGACTTGCGGTTCTTCTTGACATCATGACCGCTATAATAGAGGTAGTAGTTGTAGTGGCCGTCGTCGCCCAGGCGCTCCATGATGGCCGGCGCCCACGCGTTGCCAGAAGCCCATGGCACCTGGTCTGTGCCGAGGTCGAGGACGATGCCCTCGTGCTTCCAGTCCACGAGGTCGGCGCTAGAGAAGGCGGTGAAATAGTAGCCGCCCCAGCCGGGCACGCCGTCCGTGGTGGAATAGATGTAGAAGCGGTTGGTGAGGTGCGAGAACATGATCTCGGGGTCGGCATGGAACTCGGGCAGGATGGGGTTGCCACTGGTGCGTACGCGGCGCGTGCGGGTGACCGCCGAGGCCTCGCCTCCCCAAGCGAGGAGGGCGATCAGGAGAAGGAATAGATGCTTTTTCATTGATTTGTCGTTATTTCGTTATTTCGATTTTTCGTTATTACGTTATATCGTTATTACGTTATTACGAAGATTTCAATCTTTCAATTTTCACGATAGTAATCGAGCATTTCGAAGATGTCGTCCTTGGAGGCTTGCTGGTTGATGCGGATGTCCCCCACTCCACCGAGGAGGGTGAAGTTGATGACGCCGGCGGTGTTCTTCTTGTCGTGGGTCATCAGCTCGTAGAGGCGGTCGTACTGCTTGCAGGTGATGGTGAACTGCCCGTAGGTCTCGCGGACGAACTGTGCCACCTGATGCAGGCGCGTGGAGGGGAAGCCACAGCGCGTGGCGGAGAGGTAGAGCTCGCAGACGAGGCCCCAGGCGACGGCGTAGCCGTGGAGGACGGTGCGGTGCTCCTCCATCGCCAGGCTCTCGAAGGCGTGGCCGGCGGTGTGCCCCAGGTTGAGGGCTTTGCGGATGCCGTGTTCATGGGGGTCTTCGGTGACGATGCGCTCCTTGACAGCGACGCTGTCGGCGACCATCTGCTGGAGGGCTGCGAGGTCAGGGTGTTCGATGTCGAAGGCTAGATGGCGGCAGAGCATGGCATCGTCTGAGATGAGGGCGTGCTTGAGCATTTCGGCGTAGCCGCTGCGCAGGTTCTGCGCGTCCAGCGTCCGCAGGAACTGTGTGTCGAGGATGACGGTGCTGGCGGCGTTGAAGACGCCAATCTCGTTCTTCAGGCCACGGAAGTTGATGCCCGTCTTGCCGCCCACGCTGGCATCGACCATCGCCAGCAGCGTCGTGGGAATATTGATGTAGGCGATGCCGCGCTTGAAGGTGGAGGCCGCGAAGCCGCCGAGGTCTGTGATCATTCCTCCACCCAGGTTGATGAGCATGGAATGGCGCGTGGCCCCACCCTCGCCCAATGCTGTCCAGACGGCCGCGAGCGAGTCGAGGGTCTTGGCCTCATCGCTGGCACCGATGGTAATCAGATTGAAAGATTGAAAGATTGAAACATTGAAACATTGAGAGATTGAATCATTGAAACAATCCTTCAAAAGCGGCAGACAGAGGTCGCGAGTGTTGACATCGGTGAGCACGAAAAGGCGGTCGGGCTGCACACGGTCGATGGCGGCTGCCACCTCGGCGCGCAGGTCCTGGCTGATGATGACTTGTTGCTCCATGAGTGGGAGGAATTGCTTTTTGATGCTGCAAAAATAGCACAAGTTCTCCGAAGCACAAAATATGCGCTCTTAAAAAATATAAAAGCGGTGCTCCGAAGTCCGAAGCACCGCGTTATCACGATGAAAATGGGGATTAATCGATGTCGTAGTCGAGCACAGCCTTGCGGTTGGCGAGCACGCGGTCGTAGTCCTCCTTGGACCCCACGACGATGCGCTCGAACTCGCGCAGACCCGTACCGGCAGGGATGAGGTGACCGCAGATGACGTTCTCCTTCATACCCTCGAGGTAGTCGCTCTTGCCGTTGATGGCAGCCTCGTTGAGGACCTTGGTGGTCTCCTGGAAGGAGGCGGCGGACATGAACGAGCTGGTCTGCAGGGCAGCACGCGTGATACCCTGGAGGATCTGCGTGGAGGTGGCAGGCACGGCATCGCGCACCTCGACGGGACGGAGGTCGCGACGCTTGAGGAGGGAGTTCTCGTCGCGCAGCTTGCGAGCGGTGACAATCATACCAGCCACCATGTTCTCGCTGTCGCCGGCATCGATGACCACCTTCTTACCCCAGATGCGGTCGTTCTCCTCGGCAAACTCGAGCTTATCGACAATCTGCTGTTCGAGGAAGCGGGTGTCGCCGGGCTCGTCGATCTGCACCTTGCGCATCATCTGACGGACGATGACCTCGAAGTGCTTGTCGTTGATCTTCACACCCTGCAGACGATAGACATCCTGCACCTCGTTGACGATGTACTCCTGCACGGCTGTGGGACCCTGGATGGCCAGGATGTCAGCGGGCGTGATGGCACCGTCGGACAGCGGTGTGCCGGCACGAACGTAGTCGTTCTCCTGCACGAGGATCTGCTTGCTGAGGGGCACGAGATAGCTGCGGGGCTCACCCGTCTTCGGGGTGATGGTGATCTCACGGTTACCACGCTTGAGCTTACCCATGGTGACCTCACCGTCGATTTCGCTGACGATGGCGGGATTGCTCGGGTTACGGGCCTCGAAGAGCTCCGTGACACGAGGCAGACCGCCCGTGATATCACCAGCCTTGCCGACGGCACGCGGGATCTTCACGAGGACGTCACCGGCGTTGACCTGCTGCTTGTCCTCGATGGAGATGTGACCGCCGATGGGGAAGTTATACGTGCGGAGCAGCTCGCCGTTCTCATCCACGATGTGGGCCTGCGGGATCTTGGTCTTATCCTTGGACTCGATGACGATGAGCTCGCGAAGACCGGTGGCATCGTCGGTTTCGACACGGTAGGTGACACCTTCGATGACACCCTCGAACTCGACGCGACCGGACATCTCCGTCACGATGACAGCATTGAAGGGGTCCCACTTGGCGATGACATCGCCCTTGGCCACCTTCTCGCCATCCTTCTTATAGAGCGTAGAACCGTAAGGCACGTTCTGCGTGAGGAGTACGATGCCGGTGTTGATATCCACGAAGCGGACCTCAGCCAGACGGCCGACGACCATCTTGGCGGGAGCGCCGCTCTCGTCGGTGATATCTACGGTACGGAGTTCCTCGAACTCGAGCTTGCTGTCATACTTCGCCTTGATGGTAGCGTTGGCAGCTGCGTTGTCGGCCACACCACCGGCGTGGAACGTACGCAGCGTCAGCTGTGTACCAGGCTCACCGATGGACTGTGCTGCGATGACGCCGACAGCCTCACCCTTCTGCACCATACGGGCTGTGGCGAGGTTGCGGCCATAGCACTTCATGCAGACGCCATGCTTGCTCTCGCAGGTGAGCACGCTGCGAATCTCGACACTCTCGATGGGGCTGGCCTCGATCTCGGCAGCGATGGCCTCGGTGATCTCCTCGCCGGCAGCCACGATGAGCTTGTTGGAGGAGGGGTTGATGATGTCGTGGACGCTGACACGACCGAGGATGCGGTCGTAGAGGGAGCTGATGACCTCGTCGCCGTTCTTGAGAGCGGTGCAGACGAGACCGCGCAGCGTGCCGCAGTCCTCCTCGGTGATGATGACGTCGTGGCTGACATCCACCAGACGACGGGTGAGGTAACCTGCGTCGGCCGTCTTCAGAGCGGTATCGGCAAGACCCTTACGGGCACCGTGGGTGGAGATGAAGTACTCCAGCACGGACATACCTTCCTTAAAGTTCGAGAGAATCGGGTTCTCAATGATCTGTGCCTCGGCACCGGCCTTCTGGGGCTTGGCCATCAGACCACGCATACCGGAGAGCTGTGAGATCTGACCGGCACTACCACGGGCACCGGAGTCAAGCATCATATACACGGCGTTGAAGCCCTGGTCGGCCTCGCGCATGGTCTTCATGAGGACAGCGGAGAGGTCGTTGTTGACGTGAGTCCACGCATCGATGACCTGGTTGTAACGCTCCTTGTCGGTGATGAAACCCATGTTATAGTCGCCCATGATACGCTCGACCTCGTCGTTACCGCGCTGCACGAGGGTTGCCTTCTCCTCAGGAATGATGATATCGCCGAGGTTGAAGCTGAGGCCGCCGTCGTAGGCGAGCTTGTAACCGAGGTTCTTGATACCGTCGAGGAAGGCGCAAGCCTTGGCGACACCGACCGTCTTGATGACATCGGTGATGAGGCCGCGGAGGGTCTTCTTGGAGATGACATCGTTGAAGAAGCCAACCTCTACAGGGATGATTTCGTTGACGATGACACGACCTACGGAGGTCTCCACCATGCGCTTGCCAATCTTGCCGTCCTCGAGCTTGTCCTTCACGATGACCTTCACGGGAGCGTGCACATCGACGCGCTTCTCGTTGTAGGCGATGATGGCTTCCTCGGGACCGTAGAAGGTGAGACCCTCACCCTTGGCACCCGGGCGCAGCTTGGTGATGTAGTACAGACCTAGCACCATATCCTGTGAGGGCACGGTGATAGGAGCGCCGTTGGCGGGGTTGAGGATGTTATGGCTCTGGAGCATCAGGATCTGTGCCTCCAGGATGGCCTCGTTGCTCAAGGGGAGGTGGACAGCCATCTGGTCACCGTCGAAGTCGGCGTTGAAGGCCGTACATGCGAGGGGGTGCAGCTGGATGGCCTTACCCTCGATCATGTGGGGCTGGAAGGCCTGGATACCCAGACGGTGCAGTGTCGGAGCACGGTTGAGGAGCACGGGGTGACCCTTCATGACATGCTCCAGGATGTCCCAGATGACGGGATCCTTGCGATCGACGATCTTCTTGGCGCTCTTCACCGTCTTCACGATACCGCGCTCGATGAGCTTGCGGATGATGAACGGCTTGTAGAGCTCGGCAGCCATCAGCTTCGGCAGACCGCACTCGCCCATATTGAGCTCAGGACCTACGACGATAACGGAACGTGCGGAGTAGTCCACACGCTTACCGAGGAGGTTCTGGCGGAAGCGACCCTGCTTACCCTTCAGCGAGTCGCTGAGGGACTTCAGCGGACGGTTGCTCTCGCTCTTCACGGCGCTGCTCTTGCGGCTGTTGTCGAAGAGGCTGTCAACAGCTTCCTGAAGCATACGCTTCTCATTGCGGAGGATGACCTCGGGAGCCTTGATTTCAATGAGGCGCTTCAGGCGGTTGTTACGGATGATGACGCGACGATAGAGGTCGTTCAAGTCGGAGGTGGCGAAGCGACCGCCATCCAGGGGCACCAGCGGACGCAAATCGGGCGGGATGACAGGCAGCATCGTCATGATCATCCACTCGGGCTTGTTGCGGTCGCGGCTGGCACGGAAGCTCTCCACGACCTGCAGGCGCTTCAGCGCCTCGCTCTTACGCTGCTGGGCAGTGTCGCTGTTGGCGCGGTCACGCAGCTCGTAGCTGAGCTTGTCGAGGTCGAGACCTACGAGCAGGTCGTAGATAGCCTCGGCACCCATCTTGGCCACGAACTTGTTGGGATCGTCGTCGGGCAGGAACTGGTTCTCCACGGGCAGACGATCGAGGTGGTCGAGGTACTCCTCCTCAGAGAGAAGGTCTAACTTCTCGAGGTGCAGGTTCTCATCTTCCTCCTTCTCGAAGGGACCCGGATTGATCACCACGTAACGCTCGTAGTAGATGACGGAGTCGAGCTTCTTCGTGGGCATTCCCAGCAGGTAGCCAATCTTGTTGGGCAGGCTGCGGAAGTACCAGATGTGTGCCACGGGCACCACCAGCTCGATGTGGCCGCTGCGCTCGCGACGCACCTTCTTCTCAGTCACCTCCACGCCGCAACGGTCGCAGACGATGCCCTTATAGCGGATGCGCTTGTACTTTCCGCAATGGCACTCGTAGTCCTTGGTGGGACCGAAGATGCGCTCGCAGAACAAGCCGTCGCGCTCGGGCTTATAGGTGCGATAGTTAATGGTCTCAGGCTTTAAGACCTCGCCATAAGAATTCTCCTTGATTTCCTCGGGCGATGCCAGTCCGATGGTAATCTTGGTGAAGTTATTCTTTACTTTTGAATCTTTCTTGTAAGGCATAACTTTAAAGTTGAGAGTTTAAAGTTGATTGTTTAAAGTTTAGTCGAGAGTCACACTGAGACCTAAGCCGCGAAGCTCATGCAGCAACACGTTGAGGGACTCGGGCACACCCGGGGTGGGCATGTTCTCGCCCTTGACGATAGCCTCGTAAGCCTTGCTGCGGCCTGTGATATCATCGGACTTAATGGTGAGGATCTCCTGCAGCACGTGAGAAGCGCCGAAGGCTTCGATTGCCCAGACCTCCATCTCACCGAAGCGCTGGCCACCGAACTGGGCCTTACCGCCGAGGGGCTGCTGGGTGATGAGGCTGTACGGGCCGATGGAGCGGGCGTGCATCTTATCCTCAACCATGTGGCCGAGTTTCAGCATGTAAGCCACACCCACGGTAGCGAGCTGGTCGAACTTCTCGCCGGTGGCACCGTCGTAGAGCTGCGTAGAGCAGTAACGGGGCAGGCCAGCCTTGTCGGTCCACTCGCAGAGGTCGTCGAGGGAAGCACCGTCGAAGATAGGCGTGGAGAACTTCACACCCAGCTCCTTACCGGCAGCGCCGAGGACGGTTTCAAAGATCTGACCGATGTTCATACGTGAAGGCACACCCAGCGGGTTCAGCACGATATCGACGGGCGTACCGTCGGCCAGGAACGGCATGTCCTCCTGACGTACGACCTTGGAGACGATACCCTTGTTACCGTGGCGACCGGCCATCTTATCACCGACGCCGATCTTACGCTTCTTGGCCACATAGACCTTCGCCATCTGGATGATGCCGGAGGGCAGCTCATCACCGATGGTGATAGCGAACTTCTTGCGCTTGAGCTCTGCATCCAGCAGCTTGTACTTCTTGATGAAGTTGATGATCAGTTTGGAGATCAAGCTATTGGTATGCGCGTTGCTGGTCCAGCCGCTGAGCTGGATGCCCGTGTAGTCGAGGCTGGCAAGAGCGCCCTCAGTGAACTTGGAGCCCTTGGCGATGATCTCAGCACCCATATAGTCCTTCACACCCTGAGAAGTGAGGTCCTTGGTGAGCTCCAGGAGCTTGTCGATGAGGATGGCCTTCAGGTCATCGACCTTCATGTTGAACTCCTCGTCGATCTTGGGCAGACGCTGCTTGTCGCGCAGCTTCTCGGAGCGTGTCTTGATGGCACGGGAGAAGAGTTTCTTATCAATAATGGTACCGGAGAGTGAGGGCGAAGCCTTGAGGGAGGCATCCTTCACATCGCCGGCCTTGTCGCCGAAGATGGCGCGGAGGAGCTTCTCTTCAGGTGAAGGATCGCTCTCGCCCTTCGGCGTGATCTTACCAATCAGAATGTCGCCGGGCAACACCTGGGCACCGATACGGATGATACCGTTCTCATCGAGGTCCTTGGTGGCGTCCTCGCTGACGTTGGGGATATCGGAGGTGAGTTCCTCAACACCACGCTTGGTTTCGCGCACCTCGAGGGAGAACTCCTCGACATGGACGCTGGTGAGGATGTCCTCACGCACGACGCGTTCATTTAATACAATAGCATCCTCATAGTTGTAACCCTTCCAAGGCATGTAAGCCACAAGGAGGTTCTTACCGAGTGCCAGCTCGCCATTGGCGGTGGAGTAACCCTCGGTGAGGATGTCGCCGGCCTTCACGCGCTGTCCCTTCTCGCAGATGGGGCGCAGGTCGATGGTCATATTCTGGTTCGTACGACGGAACTTGGGAATGCGGTATTCCTTGAGGGCGGGTTCGAAGCTGACGAACTCCTCCTCCTCCGTGCGGTCGTAGAGGATGCGGATGGTGGTGGCATCTACATAGTCGATGACACCCTCGCCTTCGGCGACAATCATCGTGCGGCTGTCCTCGCACACCTGCTTCTCGATACCGGTACCTACGATAGGAGCCTCGGTGCGCACGAGCGGTACAGCCTGGCGCATCATGTTGGATCCCATCAGCGCGCGGTGGGCATCGTCGTGCTCCAGGAACGGGATGAGCGAAGCAGCGATAGAAGCAATCTGCTGCGGAGCGACGTCCATCAGATCGACCTCTGTGGGCGGTACCACGGGGTAGTCGTCGTCCTGACGGCACTTGACGACCTTACGGATGAAGGTACCGTCGTCGCGCAGGGGCGCATTACCCTGACCGATGACGAGGTTCTCTTCCTCCTCGGCAGTGTAGTAGGCGATGCCCGCGTCGGAGAGATCGACGACACCGTCGTTCACCTTGCGGTAAGGTGTGGAGATGAAGCCGAGCTCGTTGATCTTGGCATATACGCAGAGCGACGAGATCAGACCGATGTTAGGACCTTCAGGTGACTCGATCGGGCAGAGACGGCCGTAGTGCGTATAGTGTACGTCGCGCACCTCGAAGCCGGCACGCTCGCGGCTCAGACCGCCAGGACCCAGTGCGGAGAGACGGCGCTTGTGCGTCACCTCGGCCAGCGGGTTGGTCTGGTCCATGAACTGCGACAGGGCGTTGGTTCCGAAGAACGAGTTGATGACGCTGGAGATGGTCTTGGCGTTGATGAGGTCGGTAGGCGTGAACACCTCGTTGTCACGCACGTTCATGCGCTCGCGGATGGTGCGGCTCATGCGGCTCAGACCGATGGCGAACTGGTTGGCCAGCTGCTCGCCCACCGTGCGCACGCGACGGTTGGAGAGGTGATCGATATCATCGACCTGTGCCTTGGAGTTCACCAGCTCGATGAGGTACTTGATGATCTCGATGATGTCCTCACGCGTGAGCACGCGCACCTCGGGATCGGTGTCTAGGTTGAGCTTGCGGTTGATACGATAGCGGCCTACATCGCCCAGGTCATAGCGCTTCTCGGAGAAGAACAGATTGTTGATGACCTCGCGTGCGCTGGCATCATCGGCAGGGTCTGCATTACGCAGCTGGCGATATATATAGAGCACAGCCTCCTTCTCGGAGTTGGAGGGGTCCTTGGCCAGCGTGTTGAAGATGATGCTGTAGTCACTGGCATCGGGGTCCTCGTGGTGGATGAGGATGGTCTGCTCGCCGCTGTCGAGGATGTCGTTGATATTCTCCTCGGTGAGCTCCGTCTCGCGGTCGAGGATGACCTCGTTACGCTCGATGCTAACGACTTCGCCGGTGTCCTCATCTACGAAGTCCTCGACCCATGACTTCAGCACACGTGCTGCCAGCTTCTGGCCTACGGCCTTCTTGAGGTTGGTCTTGTTGACCTTCACTTCCTCAGCGAGGTTGAAGATCTCGAGGATGTCCTTGTCATTCTCGAAACCGATGGCGCGCAACAGCGTCGTGACGGGCAACTTCTTCTTACGGTCGATGTAAGCGTACATCACGTTGTTGATGTCCGTGGCGAACTCAATCCAAGAGCCCTTGAACGGGATGATACGTGCGCTGTAGAGCTGCGTACCGTTGGCGTGGAGGCTGGAGCCGAAGAACACACCGGGAGAACGGTGCAGCTGGCTGACGACCACGCGCTCGGCACCATTGATGATGAAGGTGCCGTTGTTCGTCATGTAAGGAATAGGACCGAGGAAGACATTCTCAATCACGGTGTCGAAGTCCTCGTGGTCGGGGTCGGTGCAGTAGAGCTTCAACCTGGCCTTCAAGGGCACGGCATAGGTGAGTCCGCGCTCCAGACACTCTTCGATGCTGTAGCGGGGCGGATCAATGTAATAGTCCAAGAATTCCAGGACGAAGTTGTTGCGGGTGTCGGCGATGGGGAAGTTCTCGGAGAACACCTTGTACAAGCCATCGTTCTTACGCAATTCCGGCGGCGTGTCTAACTGCAGGAAGTCATTGAAGGACTTCAGCTGCACCTCGAGGAAATCCGGATAGGGCATCGGATTCTTCACCGAGGCGAAATTGACTCTGTCGTTAACAATTTTAGCCATTTATATTATATATGAGTTGTTGTTTCGGATCAGGTGGGACCGTGTATGGATGGTCCAGAATCACTTCAGGGCGTTGTTCTTTTCCTTAGACGCAAAAAGTAGAGGACTCTCTACCAGAGAGTTCTCTACCTATTGAGTCCGAGTGGTTACGGGTCGAAGCTTACTTCAGCTCGATCTCTGCACCAGCCTCCTCGAGGGTCTTCTTCAGAGCCTCAGCGTCAGCCTTGGGCATACCTTCCTTCAGCGTGCTGGGAGCACCGTCAACGAGCTCCTTAGCTTCCTTCAGGCCGAGGCCACAAGCCTCCTTCACGGTCTTCACGACCTGGAGCTTAGCGGCACCTGCGCTCTTGAGGATGACGTCGAAGTCGGTCTTCTCCTCAGCAGCGGGAGCTGCACCAGCGGCTGCGGGACCAGCTGCAACAGCAACAGCAGCAGCTGCGGGTTCAATACCATACTCCTCCTTGAGGACGTTCTTCAACTCGTTTACTTCTTTCACTGTCAAGTTAACCAACTCTTCAGCGATTGCTTTGATATCTGCCATAATTGTAAATGTGATTTGTTTTGTTTGACTTTGAGTAAATGAAAATTATTCGCCCTTCTCGGCGAGAGTCTCGAGGACACCGTGGATGGTACCGGCTCCAGACTCGAGAGCGGAGACGACGCTCTGCATCGGCGATTGCAGCATAGCCACAATCTCGGCGATGAGTTCGTTCTTGCTCTTGATGGCAACGAGGGCATCCAGCTGGTCGGCACCTACATAGAAGCCTTCCTCAGCGTATGCAGCCTTCAGTTCGGGGATCGTCACACCCTTGGGGTTCTTGCTGTTGAATTCCTTCAGCATCTTAGCGGGGGCGTTAGCCACCTGCGTGAAGATGACAGCGGTCGTACCCTTGAGAGTGTCATAGAGGGGTGAGTAATCAATCTCGCTGGCCTCGAAAGCCTTGTGCAGAAGGGTGTTCTTCACAACTACCATCTTCACTTCGTTCTTGAAGCACTGACGACGCATGGCACTGGTGCGTGCAGCATCCATGCCGGTGACGTCCACGAGGTAGAAGTGAGGATACTCCTTCAGAGTTTCGCCCAGCTTCGCGATGATAATTTCTTTATCTTCCTTTCTCATGATTGTAGCGTCTTAAAAATTAGATTTCGTCAACAGCCTTCGGATCGACCTTGATACCGAGACTCATCGTACTCGAAAGATAAATACTCTTCACGTATGTACCCTTGGCAGCGGCGGGCTTCAGTTTGATGATGGTAGCCATGAACTCCTTGGCGTTCTCGGCGATCTTCTCAGCAGAGAAGGACACCTTACCAATGGAAGCGTGCACGATACCAGTCTTGTCAACCTTGAAGTCAATCTTACCCTGCTTCACCTCCTTGATGGCCTGTGCCACATTCATGGTCACAGTACCGCTCTTGGGGTTCGGCATCAAGCCACGGGGACCGAGGACACGACCGAGAGCACCAATCTTACCCATGATAGAGGGCATGGTGATGATGACGTCAATATCCGTCCAGCCGCCTTTGATTTTTTCAATGTACTCGTCGAGACCCACATAGTCAGCACCAGCCTCCTTAGCTGCAGTCTCCTGATCGGGGGTGCAGAGGCACAGCACGCGGGTTACCTTACCCGTGCCGTTGGGAAGCGATACGACGCCGCGGACCATCTGGTTAGCCTTGCGGGGGTCAACACCCAGACGCACGTCGATATCCACAGAAGCATCAAACTTGGTCGTGGTGATATCCTTGACCAGCTGCGAAGCCTCTTTGAGGGTGTATGCTTTCCCTGCTTCAACCTTCTCTGCGACCAGCTTTTGATTCTTTGTCAATTTAGCCATAGTTCAATTGAAGTTTAAGTGTTATGCGGGAAAGTCACCCTTTACAGTGATACCCATACTTCTGGCTGTTCCTGCAACCAATCTCATTGCCGACTCCACTGTGAAGCAGTTCAAGTCGGGCATCTTGTCGGTGGCGATGGCACGCACCTGATCCCAAGTGATGCTGGCAACCTTCTTACGGTTGGGCTCTGCGCTACCACCCTTTAACTTGGCAGCCTCCATGAGCTGAACAGCCACGGGGGGAGTCTTCACGATGAAGTCATACGACTTATCGGTGTAGTAGGTGATAACCACAGGGAGCACCTTGCCGGCCTTGTCCTGAGTTCTGGCGTTGAATGCCTTGCAGAAATCCATAATGTTAATACCCTTGGAACCGAGAGCGGGACCTACTGGGGGTGATGGATTTGCAGCGCCTCCTTTAATCTGTAATTTGATTAATCCAGCAACTTCTTTAGCCATTGTTGTGATTCGTTATTAATTGAGTTATTAACGCGGAGTTTCAGGCGTGTAACAGTCGTCTTACTCCTTCGCTACTTGCATGAAACCAAGTTCGAGCGGTGTCTTGCGCCCGAAGATCTTGACCGAAACCTTCAGCTTCTTCTTTTCGTTGTTGACTTCCTCGACGATGGCTTCGAAGCCCGAGAAAGGACCGTCGGTGACCTTGACGGCATCTCCCTCCAAGAAGGGGATCTGCACGTCTTCGGGCACTTCGGCCATCTCATCGACGATGCCCAGCAGGCGCTTCATCTCACCCTCACGGATGGGAAGAGGCGTGTCTGTGCCCTTCGTCTCGCCAAGAAATCCCAGCACATTCGGCGTATTGCGCAGCATTCCCTGCACTTCGCCGGCGAGGATACACTCTACCAGAACATAACCGGGCAGATGGCAGCGCTCCTTCACGATACGTTTGCCGTTACGAATATCGACATACTTCTCCTTCGGGATAAGCACTTGGGAGACCTTGTCGCCGTAGTCGCCTTGAGCCACCTGAGCGTCAATGTACTCCTTTACTTTGCCTTCTTTTCCGCTGATGGCACGCATCACGTACCACCGCATCTGCTGACTTGCTGCCATAAGCTTCCTTGATTAGTTAGGATAGATTAACTCCATCGCATGCTGGAAACAGAAATCCATCACGAAAACTACCACCGCGATGAGTAGGGAAGCAGTTAATACTACAATCGCGCTGTTGAACAGTTCCGAACGCGTGGGCCAAGTGGTCTTATGCACGAGTTCTTCGTATGATTCCTTGCAATAGTTAAAAAATCTCTTGAACATATATATTCTTCTTTGAAGCACGGGAAGAGAGGCTCGAACTCCCGACACCTGGTTTTGGAGACCAGTGCTCTACCAACTGAGCTATTCCCGTAGGTCAGTTTAAAGTTTAAAGTTTAGGGTTTAATGTAAATAACTTTACCAGGGGAGGTCACCCGAAGGATTCCTCATTAAACTTTAAACTTTAAACTTTAAACCTTATATTATCGCAAAGCGATGAGAGCAATTAATCGTCGAGGATCTCAGTGATCTGACCGGAACCGACTGTGCGACCACCCTCGCGAATAGCGAAGCGCAGACCGACGTTCAGAGCCACAGCGTAGATGAGCTCAACGGTGATCTCCACGTTGTCACCAGGCATCACCATCTCGGTGCCTTCGGGGAGGTGAATCTCACCCGTGCAGTCCATGGTGCGGAGGTAGAACTGAGGACGATACTTGTTGCCGAACGGAGTGTGACGGC
>Ga0310691_10000997_pt1 | contig 46631 bp, 45 predicted proteins | sample 176DNAGHGlowgp2_FD_203887 | JGI IMG/M metagenome (GOLD analysis project Ga0310691, IMG submission 203887) | Sheep rumen microbial communities from Palmerston North, Manawatu-Wanganui, New Zealand - 1766 DNA GHGlow gp2 (v2) (version 2) | ecosystem: Host-associated > Mammals > Digestive system >... | reverse complement strand
TTTTTTATACCATAATCAGCTGTAAGAGATAAGGACTCAACCTTTTTTATATCGTTATTTGCTTCTGTTTTCAATTGTTTAAATTGTTCAATTTGTGAATCAAACTTTCATCTACGTGTCATCTTTTCCATATTTGTTTTTATATATATTAAAAATTATAAATATATTATAGTTCAAAAGACAAAAAAATGCAAAAATATAGACACTTTTTTGGTGTATAATTTAAATAATGTGAAAAGTCAGATTCTTATATGTAAAATTTTTACATTCTATAAATTCTTTTCTATTTCAATTCTTCATTTTTCATCGTATCGAACCCATCTTCAATATTGACCCCCATCTTTAAAAGATCCACTGCTCCTAATTTGTCAATTCTCATCATAATAATTTCGTACTCATTCTTGCCATCAATTTTTATAATTTCACTCTTCCTTTATTTTCCCATTTTCAAAATAGTAAATCCATAATCCATCTTTTATTCCCTCTTTATAATTTCACTCTTCTTTAACCTGTCAACTATAATTATAACGAACTCGTCGTCAATCTTCTACACCATTTTTACAACTTCATTCTTCCTCAATTTTTCAATCATGATAAAAAGATATATATTTTCATGCTTCATTTCAATTTTCGAGATAACATTTATTAAGGGCAGGTAAACAATTTGTACGTCTTCAACAACTTCATTGATTTAAATCTAATCAATCTGATTCTAATCAATCAGATTTTCAGCATCATGATAGATTCAGTACTAAAAGTCAAAGTGTTATTAGAATAATATATTTTTTCATTTATAACATAAATGAAATTTAAAACGAATTCAGTTTAAAATTTTAGTCATTTTTATTCCTGAATTTCTTCTACACTCTCTTCTTCTACTATCTCTTCTTCCTCTGGTAATGGAGGAATTGGTTCAATATCCAATTTATAAGAGAATTTTTTCTCTACTAATCATGAAAATGCTTCACTTCCGAGAACATAATCATTTCAAAGAACTACTGAAACATATGCTCTATTTGTCCAATATTCTACACTTCAATCCTCATTATATTCTTCCTGTACACTTCATGTATCTATTCTAATATCCTGAATAGGCAAGAAAGCCTGAATTGCATCAATAGTTCCACTAAAATCTCACACCATATTAATTACAATATAACTATGATCTGTTGGCTCTTCTGCGTTTGCGACATTTGTTACATTTAATCCATATTTTACCATTTTCACTCCAAACCTGGTCGCTACTGATGCTTTTCATAATCAATTGCTAGCTAGGACAGATTTATCTATTCCATTTACTACTTCTACACTAGCTCATTCTGTAAGGAATTTACGATGAGTAAGCAAGAATGTTACAAAACTCTGCATTTCATCATAATGACTCACATTATTACTATTTGCACCATCTGGTAATAGTACAGACATTCCACCAAATTGTGCCATTGGAGGATTGTACAAGAAACATCATGGAACCATTCTGGTTACATCTCTATCTCCACATGTAGAAGTATAGCCAAATGAAGAGAATCATTTTATCTGTGGTAAGAATTGAACTGTTCGTAGCATTTCTTGTGCTGAAATATTTGTTTGAATATATTTTCTATATTGGTCATATAAATCTCCAGCCGTAGAGATATCTAGTCCAGAAGCCAGCATTTTATCTTTTATAGCAATAATTAGTTCCTGTTGACGTAAAGAACGGGCGAAATCTGAAGTAGTATGACGAGATCTTGCATATTTGAGAGCTGTAGCTCCATCTAAGTGCTGCCATCATGATTCAATATAAAATGGCTCATAATTTATCATATCATCTGCTGGATAAGTAGGATCATATATTGTTTCTGTTACATATACATCCACTCATCCAATAATATCTACAATTTCTTTGAATGCTTGAAAATCAATAGTTGCGTAATATGGAATATCCAATCATAAAATTTCTTCAAGTTTTCATGCTAATCAGAATGCTGACTCTTCTATAGATTTAGTTCTACTATAGTATTGCTGAAAAACTGCATTAATTCTTCCATAAGTTCCATTCACTGGACTTTTTACGTATAAATCACGAGGAACTGAGAATAACGTAACATTATTTTCATCTGGATTTCGTGATGCAACCATCATCGAATCAGTAAGATATCATCACTGATGAGAGGCTCATCAATATCCAAGTAATAACACATTTACACTATCATACTGGTCTCTTTTCATTGGATCTCAAATAGTTTTGGATACTGATGAAATTATATGTTGTTTCACTGTATCAAAAAATCATTTAAATCCAGAAATCATTCCTGCTGATAGGAAGAATATTACGATAACTCAGATGATAACTAAACATATTTTCAGAAAAATATGTCATGATTTAGATGTAGATTGTCTTTTAGTAGGAATCTTTGGAGATGATAAATTTGAAGAACTAAAATTATTTCTTTTCATAGCTGTATATAATAAGAACGGATAAAATGTTACAAAGCAGAAATCAAATCACTAAACAAAACGATATCTCAAGACAACTCTGGAAGAATTTCGTCTCATTTAGCTGGCTGTCTAATAATATTTCATTCAAGTATTCATGAAATCTTTTGTCATTCTATTAATTGAAGTGGCTCTAATACGAAATTCGCATTCATTTTTATAGTATCATCGAAATCAATACTTCACTGGATATCAACTATTTTTTGCTGAGATTTTGTAGATTGAAATGTAATATCATATTCAGATTTATTAGTTTCTTTGAGAGTGAATATAAATTCAGAATCAGAATCATGGAAATCTTGTAAATCTGCATCAAATTCTTTTATGTTGTATAGATGAATCTCTAATCATTTCTGTGATGCTATAAAAGATAAGTCAAAAGCCGACTCAGATCATTGGAATGACGCAGTAAATTCTTTTTGGATAATTCCATCTGATTCTGAATATTTAGTTTCTTCTACTGATTTTATAGATAATTCGTTGGTAGAAATTCACAAATCGATATTAGAATTAATCATATCCATAAGTTCCGCTACACTACTTAAGAAATTTGGTGAATCGTAAATCTCCTCAGTTTTGAGTACATCTTTAATAGTTCAGATAATATATTGCAGTTTGGCATCATTTGTATCCAATGTTATAACTCATCCATTATTTATTTCCAGATTTACTCGCCTATCGATAACCATTCCTCACAATAAAGAATACATTTTGGCTACCATATTTCCCTCTCACATAAATACTCAGAAATTATGAAAATTTGCATACATTTCGTTATCTTGATATAATAATGTCACACTTCCTGATGCTTCGAATGGATCAGAATCTCCTGTCAAATCTTTTGCTACTATATTAAATTCGATATCTCTACTTTCTAAATCATGATTTCTAGAAATTTTATTTTGAGAAAGAGTTAGTCATCATTGAAGTGATGAATTACCATCGAACTTGGCATTCAGAGAAAAATCTGATTTAAATGGTTTATTCTCAGTAATGGATAATACATCGTATGAAATATATTTTTCTATATCTTGTAAATATTGAGCTTCCTCTATTTGATTATTAAACACCTGCTCTACTGAAAGTCATTCATCAGATTTCCATGTATTTCAATCTATTTCCTTAAATTGATTCGAATTGAAACATCCTGCCAATAAGACTGTAGCAAACGACAGAAAGAAAAGCAGTTTTTTTTTCATTTGTGTTAAAAATATGGATAAATTTTCACTCCTTCACTTGTAACAAAATATGATTAAAAATCAAAGGAAAAAAGAAAAAAACCTGAATTTGGGTTCAGGCTTTTCGTACGGAATTGATTGTCCTGAAAGGACGTTCTCTTGGTTCGATGACAGAAACATCTTCAAGGCACCTATCGGATTCGAACCGATGAACCAAGGTTTTGCAGACCCGTACAATAGACCACTCTGTCAAGGTGCCATGTACAGTGGCAAATGTCATAATAGTGAATGATTTCTTAAAATCAAGCAAAACTTTAAATATGTAAAAAACCGACCACAATTCTGATCGGTTTCCATATTTTTCACTTAAAGAATTCTCCTTTAACAACTTTATTGTTTACCAATATCATCATTATAAGCACGATAGCAATAGAAAACAATTCAGGATTAGCTACTGTCTTATCTATTTGCAGATAGCTACAGAGTTTAACACAACCCATAAAGATGAGTAATGCTAATAGATTTATGATACCCTCTTTTCTATAAGGAAGACCATGCTTAGCATATGAAAAGATTTGTGTAAGAGTAGCAAATCCAACCCATAGAGACAGCATCATTACTGTCACGATTGCACAGTTTAATATCTGATGTTTAGACCACATGATATAAAAACCCAGTACAACAATGAGCAGTAATCCATAGAAGTAATTAATCTTTTTTATGACATTTTTTACCTCAGTATCCTGCAGATAATCTTTTTCTAAAACGAATTGATAAATCATTGGATAGAATAGGAAAAAAAGCATATAAGCGAGGTATGTCATCATCCCAACACATATAGCTTCAAACAGCCAAATAGCTTTTTCTATATCAGGCGGAATATTGTATATGAAATGGGTAGAGATGATAACTGTAAGTATGACTAACATAAACATCGTATAGCCGATACTATACCTCAAGAATTTTGATTTTTTTATAATACTGAACATAATTTTAAACTTTTTTGTTTTTAGATAATTTTTTGGTTTATATTAATTTTTAATTTATTTTTGTTCGATAAAACAATGTATATTTTCTATATAAAAAGTCAACAATTTCCCATGTCAAACTTATATAATAATTTTAAAATTTAATACACTATTTTCTATATTTTATTGCTAATGATAAAATGATTAAACAAAATGCAAATTCTAGAGATGTTTCGAATATTAACATAAAATCATGGCTACATAATACAGCATATAATGTATATGATAAGCTACTTACTACCCATAATATTCGCGATTGAATACTTAAATCTCTTGATTTTTTTGTTTTTAGCAACTTCATTACTTGTGGCAAATATGATATCATAGTACATGTAGCCACAATTCATAATAAAATATTTCATAGAGTATATTGGGACATATATTACAAATATATAATTCTAAAAGGAGATATTTTATAAATATTTTTTATTCTGTTCATGCTCTGCATTAGTTTCTGCATAATGAATTTGACCATCAGATCCATGAAGATAGAAAAGATAAGAAGTCTGAGCAGGAAATAATACAGCCTCAATCGTTGAAATTGCAGGGTTTCAGATTGGAGTTGGAGTTAGTCATGGAAGAACGCGTGTATTGTATTTATTATTTGAATCGTTTATTTTCTTCGCGATAACTGATGGTGTACACTCACTATAAGGCTGAGCCAGTCCATAACATAGTGTAATATCTGCTCAAAGTAACATTCAGTTTTTGAGTCTATTGTAAAAAATTCATGCAACTGTAGATTTATTTGAGTTGTTTTTTTCTTCTTTTTCAACTATCGAAGCTAGAGTTACAGTTTGATAAACTGATAATCAGTATTTATTCTGAATATTAGTAAAATCTCATGAATGAGATTCTCGAACTTTTGATTTAAATGTGTTGAGCTGCATAGAAACTAGTTCCTTAACCAAGTTTCATCGATTACTTAAGAAATATGTATCTGGATAAAGGAATCATTCCAACGAAGTCAGACTAGCATCAAAGAAATCATATCTCTGAGATAATTCAGAGATTTTAGCAGTATCTGTCACATATGAAATATACTCTCATTCATTGATATATCACTTAGCTGTCAAATCTGCATCAATATCATAAATCGACCATCATTCAAGGACCATATATGTAATATATTCTTTTTCTGGTCACTGTGCTATGTGCGATAAAAATTCTTCACTCGTGTATGTTCAGCTAAAGATATAAGTTCATTCTTGAATCTTTGGCAACTGATTTGGATGACGTTTTACATAAAATTTCATCCAAAATGTCTGATTATCATCGAGTAATGTATTATAAAATTTTGTAATTGTATCTCATTTTACGACTGAAACTTTCTGTCACTCGAAGTTTAAATCAGATGGAGAAAATTTTGCACATCATCGGATTGCGAGAATAATTATTACGATAAATAGAAATAATCATCACTTTCAACCCTTTTTCTTTTTTTGGTGTGAATAACCAAAACCAACAGTTTTTTGAACCATGTTTTTATAGAAGATTTAAAATTATTTATGAAATATGATATTTCATCATTCTCATCATAAATCGAAATCAGATTCTTCAATCTCGTCCTCTGGTAAATTTTCGTGATTTTTTGCACAATCTGGACAATATAGAACAATTGGTCTCTCAAGTTCGATTGCTTGATAAATCATTTCCTCAATATTGATAGTTGAAGTTTTTTCATCAATGAAAAAAAGTACCTCATCGTTTGCATAATTTATTTCTTCTTTATTCAGAGTAAATCTGCTAGAATATCACTGAATTTCAATTTTTCTTTTGAAGTCCTTGGTACAGTAATCACAAGTCTCGTCAAGTTCACAGCTTAACTGTTCGATTTCTACCAAAACATTTTCATCATCGATTCATGAAAGTCTGATTTTCCCTGTGATTCAATCTTCACTGAGATTTGGGATCAGAGTTGTTTTTTTATGTTCAAAAACGAGTTCATCTACTGCAACCTGATTGAGCAAATCTCCTACTTTTATTTCAAATGTTTGGTCTTTCATCTCTATGTTTTAGTGTATGATAAATGTGGTTTATTTCTATTCTTTTCCTGATTTTTTTCAACAATAAAAAGCAAATGGAAACCATTTGCTCTTTTGTGTGATTAATTACTATGAGGTTTCAAACTTTCTCGTCCCTGGTTGTGTTTCATCTTTAGGACAAGATTTTTGTTCACATACCATTTTTTCCTCGAAGTTTATCCAGACTTCTTTGACTCCCATTGAAGTCGAAGGATATTTTGGATCAAAACATTCGGAGAATGCTACTATTGAGGTAATCGTCAGTTGAGGATTTGCTTTCTTAAGCAGGACGATAGTCCGTGTAAAGTATGAATGGATGAGGGGACGATTAAATTCGATAGTAACGAAACCCTCTCCATGATCCTCAGTCTTCAGGATATCATCCTTAAGTTGTTCTGTGTCTAAATTAACTTTTACCATAATTTTGATTTTTGATGTGATTTTCTATTTGCTTAATCAATGAATTAGACTCCTTGACATAAGTCCCCATTTCTTTCCATTTCATATCATCTTTGATTTGGAAAGACCTTGCCAATTGTTTGATGTAAGGATCCTTATGTCTCCGATAATTTGAAATTTGTTGATTGTTTCTAGTGATTTTACTTATATCCCTAGAAACTTTGACAGCAAAACTGTATCCTCCGATTACAGGGACTAAAATTAAAATGACTATAAATTCTTTCATATTTTTGTATTTTTTGTTTTATTCTTTTTGTATTTACTTTTGCAGTATAAAGATAAAACTTATCCTTTTCAAGGGAAATTTTAAACTTTAACTTGTTATATTTATCAGTTTCGTTATTCTATTGGCTGTTATTTATTTTTGCGAGATTATGGAAGAACAAACTTTGATTAAGCATTATACAGATTTATTTATTGAGTATCCGAAAGATTCCTTATTTTTAAATTTACAAAAAAAACTGACCAAGCTCTTGGAATCTTTAAGTTTGAAAGATAGACATATAATTTTGGCTATTTCATGATGAGCAGATAGCATGGTCGTAGCTAGTCAGATTTTGTATTTCTATCATAATAATAACTTAAGTTTAAATAACGTTCATATTGCTCACTGTAATCATAAAATCAGACCTGAGAGCGAGATTGAAGCAAAATTTATGTCAGATTTTTTTTCTGGTTTGGATTTCCATTTATATGAAAGAGATACTGCCTTATCTATTGATGAAAATTCACTTAGGAATCGAAGATATTCACAGTTCTCATCATTACAAAGATCCACATGAGCTTCATACATTTTTCTTGGACATCACTTGAATGATAGAGTGGAATCAACATTTCTAAATCTAATGCGTGGAGCATGAATTAATGGATTTTTGAATATGCGTGAAGTGGAAAATCATCACCTACTTCCTAGCAATTGTAAGGTTTGTCGTCCATTAATAAACAGCACAAAATCTGAAATTCTGAATATCTGTAATAAAACATGAATCCCATTTTTTGAAGACATAACAAATAAAGATGTCTCTGTTTCCAAAAGAAATCGAGTAAGAAATCAGATTTTAAATCCCCTTTCAACATATGGGACTGAGAATTGAGAAGAAAACAAGTTCTTGGAAAGTTTTGCCTCGATTTACACACAATTAGAAAATTTTGAGAGGAGATGAGGGAGTAGTTTTACTCCCCTGCCAAGTTTTCCATTATGGAATGCTAAATTTTCATATTTATGGGATAATGAGATTTCACATTGTGATGAAAATGATGTTTTTGACCTCTTCCACTCGTTAGAAATTCAAACTTCTGTGACCGTGGTAAATGAGCGAAAGAATCGATTAAATCAATGAGAAAATGGATATAAATACATTTGATGAGTTTACTTTTTCATCCATGAAAAACAGCTTTTTTTAGTAAAAGCTGGAAAAGAATTTTGGAAAAGAAAAAACAATTCTGAAGAGAATATTTCATTGAAAATTGATTCAATGGAGAATCCCAAATTCTTTGGATTTGATTTGGACATCCCAAGAGATGAATTAATTTGATGAGAGATTCGCCTATCCAAAGATTGAGACACTTTTGCAGGAAAGAAATGGAATCGTCGAGCTCAGAATCAAAAAATTCCTATGCGATGGAGAGAATGGATTCCTCTTGCAATAAAAGATGGAAAGGTTATCCATATGTGGAAGAATATATGGAAATAATTTTATTTTTGAGTATTAAATCATGCAGTGATTTATAGATGTATTAATTAAAATTTGGGCAACATATACGGATTGGATTAGTTTCTTTTTCCATTCGAATGGAGTTTGGACTACAATTTGGAGTATTTTGGTTTTAGTTTGGATTGTGAGTTTTTTAATATTTTTGCCATTACATCGTTTAAGTCTAAAAAAAGTTGAAAAAGCTAAAAAAAATCTAGTAGATTCTGTGGATAGGCTAATTTATCTCCTTTCAAAAGCTCAATATAAACTTACAGAACAACAAACTTTGAAATATGATCCTTGTTTTGCTTTGATGAAAACAATGTTCTGAAGCTGACATTTTGAATATATAGATAATCTAGATACTATAAGGGAAAATGTAAAAAAAGTTGAGCTTCTACTTAAGCAAAGAGTTATCTCTGATGAAGAATGGAGCACAATCGATAGCCAGAAAAAAAGTTTAAAATTTCATACTTTTTGGAGTAAATTCTTGGGTTATGAATTGAATATAGTTACTCTGTTTATTTATAATTTATTTTGGTAGGAGTAAATTCTATTATTATGAATAATTATGTGTAGTGTTTTTGTTAAACATGAAATTTTGTTTATTTCGGTTGATATCTGAGATAATAAGTATAGTCATCTAATTTATCATCTGCCGTGTCTCTTAAAGATACTCCTGTTCTGGATGAATGAGCTCAAATCATTTGATTATGTCCACAATAAATTTCTGTATGTCACTTTTTTCGAAGTATATCTCAATATTTTAAATCATCAACGTTATTTAATTTACATTTAACGAATCAAAAATTTTGATAACTGGTTAGCATGTTTGCAGTCGCAGAATAAGTCAAATCAGGTATAGATTTTTTATATGAGCTGTATACAAAATGGGAACAGTCATATTTATTTTGTGTTCAATTTGCTCAATATACATATTTTGGGTTATCTTCATTTACTATCCTTTGTGCTTCTTCCATTGCATCAAATACAACTACATCAATGAGTTCTCAATTTCCATAACATCATTTCTGTTCTACTCCATCATTTGTTCTAGTACAATCCCTTCAATGTAATTCTCAAAATTTGTTGAATGTTCACTGTTCTATGATAGTTTTTCATTCTTCTATTATAGTTCTCGTTCCATTCCTTAGCACTCAATCTACAAAAGTTCATTCTTCATGAATTTCTTTTCCTTCCTGGTTAGTTTCTGTTTTCATTCAATTTATTAATTTTCAATTCTCGTATGTTCATTCTTCCTTCACTCAATTTTCATAAGTTCTTATACAATTTTCTCAGTTTAAATTTCATCATGAAAATTTTCATTCTTCACTAGCAATACCATCTTTGCGACCTTGATATGTAATTTTTCATTCCATCAAATATTTTCATTGTGCAAATTTTCATTGTTTCTCGATTTCATATCAATTGTACAATTTATTCTCATATCTGGATCATGTTTTAAGTAATCATCATACAAAAGTTCATTCTTCTTTATTCTTGTTTCATAATATTCTTGTACAGTTTTCTCACTCTAATTCTCCATTTTTATATATTCACTTTTCTTTTGTTCAATCTATTTTTATATTAGCTCCTAATCAATTTAGTTTTCAGTCTTTATTAAAGGTTCATATTTGCAAACTTTCACCATCCTGTACTCATACTCCTTTTATTAAATCTCATTCTTCCACTCAAACGATTGTCTTCCCTCAGATTTCATATATATTTCCGCTCATTTTATCTTGCATAAGATATGACAACTCTCATGAGTTACCTTCTACATTACAAAATCTATCTACATAATTTCAAATTCAATGTTGTGTCTGAGTTCAGATTACTCCATCAATATCTAATATATCATCCAAATCGATATTATTTGGATCCGTATCTACATCTATCAATTTTAGTTGTAACTCTTTTATCTTTTGTATATTATTTTCATTTAACACATTGAAAACTTGCTCTTTCATTTTGGTATCACATGCTCATAATGACTGATAAATCCTTTCTTTTACTATTTTATTATGTTTCTCTCATATGTTAGCATATTCTATATCCTCCACACCTAAATATGTATAAAGTGTATTAAAAAAAACTTCATTCATCTCTTTTGTATGATTTTTTGGCTTATAGCCGACAAGGTTAAACAATTCATCAATCTTTTTTTCTTTTATCAACTTCGTAACTTTCATTTTTTTCTCACTATCATTCGTTCTCCTGACTATACTAAGGATAACTGATGGATCCACATCTGAGGACATTTCTATTCCATAAAAATCATTTACAACCAGATTTTCTTTTACGTTTTTTCAAACCACATCAGAAAAATCATTCATCCAAAGCTGCAATATATCTTTATTATTTCACGTTATATTATAAAACTCAGATTTATCAACTAGCATGTTTCATATATCTAAACTTTCTAATATAGCATTTCAAAACTGATCTAAAAATTCCTCTTGTGTACTAACTGGATATCATAATACTCCATTAAAATAATTATCCATTATCATATATTTCATCTTTTGTCCCTCTTTACTATTATCAAACGTTGCCCAACATAACGTTCATAGTTTTTTGTCACTTAATTCATTTTTTATTACTAATAGTCTCCTATCGTTGTATTGATTAAATTTATCAACGAATAGATGGAAATTATCCAAATCTAATCACTTAGTTTTACAATACGTCTTTATTGCATCATTTATAGAAACATTCTCTCATTTCCATTCTGAATTTAATTCTTTTCATATATTCAGTAATGAATTATAAGAAAAATCTGATGTAAAAATTTTCTGTTCTAATTGTCGGTTATCTATTCCATTACCATCATCTCAGTTATAAGTTTTTTCTATCTTATCTTTTATTATTGAGAATATTTCTTTATCCTTTTTATCTAACTTTAATCCTTCTGCATTTATGTCAAACCTTTTGATATGGGATACATATTCTGCTAAAATTATATTTTTGTTTGCAGTGTTTGATATGAAATTTAAAATTTCTTCTTGTTTTTTTCCTCTGATACTGCTTAACTTTTGAGGCGAATCTTTTAAAAAATTTATAAACGTATTAAATAACTCTTGTGGAGTTTTTTTTCATTCTACCAAATCTACTGTTTCCGAGGCATCTGTCGTATCCATTTCATCCAGAAGTTTTTCAGTATTAGGAAATGTGACGCTACCTGCATCCTTAATCTCTATTTCATTATTTTTTTGTTCAAATTTTTCCATTTTTACTATTCAAAAAGATAATACTTTATTATTATACGCTAAAAATATTACTTTGCAAAAAAAATTAACATTTTTTACATTCATTATTAATTCTTTTCTTGACATTTAATAATATTTATTTATGATAGAGTTCGTTAAATATAAAACTTATGAAAGACAATAATATTTTATATCATCAATCATTAGATTATGCAAGTAATGATTTGGATTATAATAATTATCGTTGCCATATTACTTATCCGACTTTTAAGAAGGTGGATAAAAAGACTTATATTCATTGCTATTTTATTAGTGCTGGCATTTTTTATCTATTGAATTTTTAGTCCATCGTGAGCTGGGAAATTGTGGTATAATGTTAGAACATTCCCTCAAAGGATTGCGAGCCGAGTTTCTGATCAGACTTTTATGGATTATGAAAATTATAAATCAAGTTTATCAGAAGAGTTAAATCATATTATACCCGAATCAACTAAAGAAGAAAATGATGAAAATTCTGGTGAAGAAGCTAAGAATACTGATGATGAGGTCAAATTAGAGGAAGGTGGTGATACAAAAAATGATGAATTAGATATTAAAGAAAATGATGATGATAATTTAAGCGATAGACCTACAATAAAATCTTTTCCTACATTTACAAAACTACCTGATATAAAAAATCTGGTAAAAGATTCTCAACCACAATCAAATGGAACATTATCTTGATTTTCTAAGTCAGATGTGTTGTGAATTATTAATTGATATATTGAAAAGAATCTGGACGATGACACAGATATTTTGGTAACTGTTGAATACGAAGAAGATTATAATGATCCAGAAAAAATAATTCTGCAAACTCAGCCAAGATCAGCTGATGCAAACTAATATTAAATGTTGAAATGTATACGAGGATAAATCATAGATTTTTTGTTAATTAAAAATTTATAAGTAAAGTTTCTCTTGCATATTTATACAGAAAGTGTATTACAAATTGTAATGTAAGTGATTTTTTATATTTTACTGAAAAATAAAAATGCAACACAAAAAAATTATCTTAGCATGAATGTTCTTATGTCTATTAGTTTTAACTTCTTGTGGATCAAAGAAAATTGATAATTCAGATTTAGTATCTCTAGATTATACTATATCACTCAGTGATTGAACATTGGTTGAACAATGAAGTAAAGATATTACTATGGGAAATGTAGGAGGTATCGAATGGATGGAGTCAATGATTGAATGAGCAAAAGTCGATGATGAATTAACGTGAATAATAAATTGAAAAGAAATATACAAATCTGAATATAATCCAAATAATATTCAGCCATTTGCTAATATAATTCTCACAGAAGTTATGAACATTTCTGATCCAAAAGTTTGAACTAAAGTAGAAACAAATAGTATGTGAGAATGAGTAATCACAAGGATAGAAAAAGATAGTGAATGATACGATTCTTATATTGTGGATTTCAATGATCCAAAAACTTATTCTGATTTGTCATATTACATTAAGATTACAAATGTAGAAAAATTATAGAAATTCTGAATTTAACCAGCAACTGTAAATAATTATGCAATTATTCAAAAGACTTTTACTTTCATTTTTTCCAGATTCTTTAGTAAAAGATTCTTTTAATCCGGCATCGATGTTTGTTTCTTTCATTTCTGCGAAAGATTTTTTCACAATTATTGACAGAAAGATAATTGAAAATTATAAATTGAATCTATTTGATTTATCTATGGATATTTTTGAAGGGAAATTGTGACTATGAATACACAAAGATATGATGCAGTCAAAATTGACTGATACATATTATTCATACATTGCTGCTGATAATTTCAATGGGTATAAATTTTATACCATATGAAACACAGCCAATGCTTTGACACTAATGTCTTCTATGTATCTATATGATTCTTTTAATGATAACGAACCATGATTTTTTATTGATGCATTATATACTTTTTATTTATTAGCTTTTCTATTTGCCGCTAGGATTAAAGTATTTCCATGAGACAATACCGAATCGGATTTTAGCTGGTTTGTAGACTTATATTTCAATTTTTATGAAATAGTTACTACACAACTAAAGCATAAAATAACTAAGAAAAATATGAATAGCATAAAAAATAAAATGCTGAATCATATTGAGATCTTTTTTATGATGTTTCACTACTATAAACGCATAAATCAGTTTTTTATACCTGCATGAAAAAATAACAATAATACGTATACAGAATTTTATCAACGATTATTTTGACCTCAGCCAACAGCCGTACAAAAAAGTTTTTTTAATAATTATGAAAAAATTACTTCTAGTTCAGAATTTAGTGTAACAGAAGAAAGTTTACTTTTCGATGTAGCTCCTGCTGACATTCATCTAAAATATATATTTTTGGAAACAGATACTTCTGAAGTTGTTAACACACTAATTTCTAGTGTATTTGATAGAAAAATATTGGATAAAAAGCTTACTTGAATCATTAAAAATGAATCTGAACTAGATTTTATTATAGATTATGTGACAGATCCTGATAACTTTAAAAAAGGATTTTTTAAATGAGTTAAACAATATATTTCACATACCCGTCTAGCTAATCAGGATTCTTTTGATGAACTGGATGAAATGATGTCAGAAATCTGAGATGATATTGATAAACTCGACCAAATGCAGATTCCAGCAAGTATCAAGAAAGAATCTAGAATTATGGAACAATTCTTAAATTTCTATGTAAGCTATGTATGATGATTATCCATATCTAGAGCTGATACTTTCTTTTTCAGGTTTTTTAAACCTAATTTAACATCAGAATTAATACAATATTTAGATATTCACCTAAAAACTCCTGAATCCATTAATTTTGCTTGAGCATCTCATGTTGCATACATTAAAAATAGTGCTTATTACCAATTTGTAAGTAAAAAAATTCATTCTTGAAAAGAAAAATTCTTTATACCTGCTACTCCGATAAAAGCAGAGCCAATTAATGCTACTGCATTTTTGATGCAATCAACTGATGAAATCGCTCTTACAACTTTATTACAAGACTGTAATCCTCGTATTAATAAACTTTATGTAAAAAATAAAGCATTACTAAATCGGTTTCAGGCTCAGTATGCTACTGAGATTACGCCGTTGATACAGAGTTCTTCAAATAATTTTGTTTACAAGTATTATGAACCTATTTTTTCAAAATTTCAGTTATGAGAAAATATATTAAAAATATTAGAAAATGCATTTACTGAACAAGACATCGTGCGTTTGAAGAATTCTTTATATGTTTTCGATGTTCAGCTATTCCGCGATGTAATGAAGATGTTCCCACGAAAAAAAATTAAAAGTATTTATAGTGATAATATTATAATACAAACTCTCTCTTTAATACGCGAAACATTGTTTGGATTCTTGGTATACTATCAATATTTAGTATCTCTTCAAAAGGTTGAAAATAAATGAAAAAATGTGGATTTAAACTTATTGAAAAAGATTTATATCCTACACATTTTACATTGGGATGAATCTCTATTCTCAGCAGGATCTAGTCTGATTGATACTTTATTAGAACAATACTGATTAGCGTTTTCTACATTTGTAGAATTTGATGATAATAAAGAATTCTTTGCAATTTTGATGGAGAATTGGATAGATTTTATTGATAAATTATGAAAAAAATCTGAACTTGAAAAAATAAATGCATTTTCAATGGAAGATTTATTACGATTACGTTGAGTCTTTAAACATATCACTTATTATAACAAAAGATACTTAATCCCTAGTTAATTTGGAATTTAATTAATTATTCAGAATTTTATTTTTTTGCATATAAATATATGAAGTGTACAAAATGCCAGAATATGGATACTAAAGTAATCGACTCAAGAATTATTGATAATGGACAAACTATTCGTCGTCGCCGTGAATGCGAATTTTGTGGTTATAGATTCACCACATTTGAACGTGTGGGAGCTACAGAATTGATGGTTATAAAAAAAGATGGATCGAAGGAAATGTACGACCGTTCTAAATTAAAAAAGGCTATCTTATTAGCCTTTGCAAAGACTGATTTTTCAAATGATGAAATCGAAAATTTACTCAATACTCTGGAAATTAAGTGGCAGAGCCAATGATCTGAAATTCTATCATCTACAATATGAGATGATGTATTGGAACTTTTGAAAGATGACTACCCTGTTCCATATGTCAGATTTTCTTCTGTTTATAAAAGTTTTGCAAGTTTAGATGATTTTAAACAAATTATTTGATAAATGGAAGAAAACTTTCTTGAATATTTTTGATAAAACCCTATTATCATAATAATGATATTTTATTTGTATGACTATAATCATGCCTACAATATCAAAAAATAACTCAAAAGAAAACAAAAAAAATTCTGTTTTGTCTGAAGTTAATCAACCCAAAAGAGAGATAAAGATGAACAAATATCAGTCTGCGAGAAAAGCAAAAATAAAAAGGAGAACGTCTGATTTAACTCTATCAAGGGCTAGCGCTACAGCTATTGCTTCACAGGCAAATCATGCCAAAAAAACTACATCACAACAAGATTATTCTTTTAACTCAAATATTAACAGTTCAGAGTCTTCCAAAAAAATTCCTCTACGAGTGTGGGTATTTTTTTGATGTTCTTTGTTATTATTTTCTATTTCTTTTTATCAAGCTGTCATTCGCCCACAATTGGAGGTAGAAATAGTGAATACTTATACCGAAAATAGCAATAATTGAAATGATGATAATACAACTTATAATATGCATGGAGAATCTAATGGCTCGTCTCAGGCTCAAGATTCCGAATGAACAATAAGCTTAGATAACACTTCAAATAATAATGCTGTTATAAATGTAATTCAGTTATATTTTGAACGTTTATCAAACCGTGATTTTGATGGTAGTTTTGAATTATTTATTCCTGCATTACAAAGATCTACAGAAATTAGAGAACACTTCACTCCGTTCAGGATGAATCCTTTCCTTGATTGAATTGAGGGATGAAAATTATCTCCATCTAATTTCCAGTACATATCTACATCCACTTACTGAAGAGATAAATATGATTTTAGTTTATCATACACATTATCTTCTACTAAAGAGACATATAATGAAACTTGGGAATTTGTAGTAGATACAAAATGAGATACTCCAAAGATAACAAGTATGGTATGTACGACGCCTAAATGTTCTTATCATCCAATATTCCGACCTGAAAACTTTGGATTAATGAAATAAGATAATTTTTATGTTGAAATATATATTTACATGGAAATAAGCGATATACTCTTGAATGCAAAGAACGACTGTCAAAGGTTTTTAGATAAGAATCCGGATTGAACCATTATTATTCGATGAGCTACCGCTACATGAAAGAGTAAACTTTCTTTGTTATTATCAGAATTTTTGCCAATTGAAATTATATCTGCTGATAGTAGGCAGATTTTTCGCTGAATGGATATTTGAACAGATAAGGTTAGCATAGAACGGCGTGAAAAGGTTCCTCATTATCAAATTGATATTGTAGACCCCGATGAAACCTACACAGCGTGACAGTGGAAATATGATGTAGAAAATGGAATAGAGGAAATCATTTGACATTGAAAAACTCCTATTATAGTATGATGAACATGACTTTATATAGATACTATTTATAAGAATTTTCAGATGCCTGAATGTCCTCCAAATTACGAATATCGTGAAGATTTACAAAAAAAAGAAGACTCTGAACCTGGATATGTTTATAAACTTTTGACTCAAATAGACCCTGAGGAAGCAAAAAAATTACATCCAAATGCAACCAGATACATAATTCGTGCATTGGAAATACATCATGAGACATGAAAGACCAAAACAGAATTATTTCTTCATCAACCTGTAACACATCCATTATTGATGATTTGACTGTGGCGTGAAAAAGAAGAAACTAATATGCGTATAAATGCAAGAATAAAAGAAATGTTAAAAAGCTGATTAATAAATGAAGTAAAAGGACTACTCGAAAAGTGATACTCCCCATCTCTACAATCGATGCAGTGAATTTGATATAAAGAAGTCATTGGATATATCCAGTGAAATTACAGTTATGATGATATGGAAGAATTATTAAGGAAGAATACTCACTATCTAGCAAAGAAACAAAGGACATGGTTTCGTAGATACATCGCTGAAGGTAAGCAGACTCCAAGAGAAAACGTGGAATATGTTGTATATAGCTTATAGGGTATGTATACTATAAAAGTTTTGTCAATTTTTCTAAATATGTGGATGATAAAAAAGTCCACTTTTTTTTGACAGAAAATATTTTTTGAATATAATAAGTAGGTGTAAGTTTCATAAATTTATCAATTATTTAACCTATCATGCAAGGAATTTGACTAGATATTGAGTCTATTTTGAAGCTCATATCAAACAATCAAAACATTTCAGATTTACATCTTTCAGCAGGCGAATGTGTTGCCTATAGACTTAACGGGGAGATTATCAGAAAGGAAGAACTAGGGAAAATCTGAGATGAAAATATGGAGATTTTACTTAAGCAACTCTTTAAAAACAATCCTCAGAGATACGATAAATTTCTCGTGGATAAAGAGGCAGATTTTGCTTACATTGCAAGAGATGAAACGGCTTATAGAGTAAATGCGTATCTCAGTACATGAAGAATTAATGTCGTAATGAGGAAGATTAATAGTACTCCGAGAGTTTTGGAATGAATTATGTTCCAAAACATTTCAGACTCTATTAAAAATAATATCCTTTCATGAACAAAATGACTATTCCTTGTAACAGGTCCAACATGAAGTTGAAAATCTACATCAATTGTAGCTATGCTGGAAATTTTAAATAAAGAAAAACCTTATAAGATTATTACAATTGAAGATCCTATCGAATATGTATTTAAGCCACAAAAATCACTTATTTCTCAAAGAGAAATTTGACATGATACTCGATCTTTCAATGCTGCAATTGGTTCTACTCTTAGAGAGGATCCTGATGTAATCTTTGTATGAGAGATTAGAAATAGTGAAACTGCTGAAGCGGTATTGAATTTAGCTGAAACTGGTCATCTTGTTTTCTCTACTTTACATACAAATTCAGCAACTCATACTTTAAATAGATACCTTTCTTTCTATCCAAGTGATATGCAAAATTCTGTGTTAGAAAGAATGGCAGATTGTCTAGTAGGAATTATGTCTCAGTCATTGGTAAAAACAAAAGACTGACAGTGAAGAATTTGAGTTTTTGAATTATTATTGAATAATAATGCTGTTAAAAACAATTTGAAGAAAAGAGATGTGGATCAAATGCAAAATATTATCGAAACATCAACTCAAAATGGAATGATTTCTATGAGACAATATGCAAAGAAGTTATTAGAAAGAGATATCATCAAACAGGAAGATGTTGAGCAGATTCTGAATAATAAGAACTCTCCTCAAGTTTAACTTTGTAATATAAAAAATGCAAGAATGATACAGCGGTGGGCATTATTCTCCGAAGGGTGTGTCCAAGAAACAGATTCAAGAAATGGTAAAAAACATGAAGAAATCTAAAGTTGTAAGTGAGAAATCTAGGCAATTCCATAAAAAAGAAGAGATTGAAGCAGAAGATATTTTAATGAGATTAAATGAAAGATAAAATAAGATTTTATAACATAATGTAAACAAAATATCATGACAACACAAGAAAATATCGTAAAATATTTACCAGAACGTCTACATAAAATTGCATCAGATTATAGTATTCCAGATACTATGTTTGAATCGGATGCTGATGTGGTAGTTTTAGTACTTGAAAGTAAATCTATTAGTGATCAAAAAGAGAAGCAAAGTTGGTTTGATTTATACCCTCTAATGAATCAAGATCAGATTAATAAATTAAGAGATATACTTACTAGAGAGAAGCAAAAATTAGCAGAAATTGAAGCAAAATATCAAGCGAAACAAGAAGAAATAAAGAAAAAATATGAAGAAACTTATGCATCTGGGGCTTATCAACAGCAACAAGATAGGATTAGAAATTCAGAGATTGCATCTCGTCAGCAAGAAGAAGTTGAAGCTGATGCTTTACTTAACCAAATCTAATATTGATGAAAAAATCATGAAACAAAATAAAAAATATATTAAGAGTCTGACTACTATCTCTATTAGCTTTTCCGTTTTTATTTTGATGAATATCTTGTAGTGCTGACGATTTATTACGTCAATTATTTGAACCTGCAATTCAAACGGATAATATAATTGATATGTGAGAAAATGTAAATACAGTTTGAGAAAATTTTTTTGAATGATCTATTGATATTGATCTACTAGACGTAGATACAGATTTGCGTTTTGCAATAGGTGAAGTGGTAAGAGATGATCATGGTAATCCTTTGTGTGGATGGGGATGAAAGAAAAAAACAAGACCCTGCCCTGAAGAATGCCAGATAGTTAGTGAAGATAACAAAGAAAAATGCCGAAAAGAATGGAAACGGGATTTTATTGAAGCTAGTTATATTGAGGCTAGTGGTGGCATATCAAGAAGTCCTTCACTTATAGTAAAAGCTACAAGATTACTATTATTACTTACCATTACACTATCGATTACTATGATACTCTGGAATGGAATGTCTTATATTATCCAAACATGACAATGAAAGGAATGAAAGAATTTGGTTAAAAATATTATTTATATAGTAGTGTGAATCTTTATAGCTCTATTTAGCGTTATAATAATTACTATTATTCAATCAGTTCCTACAACTATCGAAAATGAAGTGAAAGTGGAGGCAGATAACAAGACCGATAATGATGCTACACAGAACGAGGAACCTATTGCAGGATGGACTGCGGGATATAGTAGTGAATCATGACACTATAAAAGTAGATTTTAAAAACAATTGAAGAAATCATGAAAAAATATAAATTTATAATACTATGAATCACTATTCTCCTTGGATTTATTTCTACAGTTTATGCTGTTACTGCTTGGACAATGAGATGAAAACCGTGAGATGAGGATGTATCTTTAGAACCATCTCAAATTGAATGAAGTCGTTCATTTTTGGATATCATATGAGTCGTAAATAGTTATCTTCGATTCGCAATATGATTTGTTTGTTTTTTATTTATGGTTTGGAATGGGTTTCAACTAATTATGTCTCGCTGAAATGAAAAAGACATGAAAGCTGCGAAAGATGCATTAATTTGATGTGGTATTTGACTAGCTTCTTGTATACTTGCTTATATTATCGTTAATATTGCTATTAATCTTTTTAGATAATAAGCTCTCTCATATTAAAAATCAGCAGATAGCCAAGTTTACCTGCTGATTTTATTTATAATATTAAAAAGAAAATTTAAGCGAACTGATCCTCAATTACTCTTGCCATCGTAGAATATCATGCGGACGTAGGATGTGGAGAAGTTCCTCATCACATAGCGATATCTCAATTATTATATAATTTTGCAAAATCAAATACTGGTCGATTTTTTTCTTTTCATAAATCGATTAATGATTTATTTAAATCTTTTAGTCGTTCATGTTTATCTTCTCAAATACATGTACATAGTACTGGTTGAATTCATTCTTCTTCTAACCACTCTGACCATTGTTGAATATCTGATAAAGTTTGTCTATTATCTCTTGTGTTTGCTCAAAAGTAAAACATAAAACTTTTTATATTTGGATTTTCTACCTTATATCATTGTACATCTAATTGAGAATTAAATCTATTTGGATGATTTTGTGTTGTCTTAGATTCTACTCAATCCATATGAGGAAAATTTAGTTTATTTCTATATCACTGGAATCATGTCATAATTGAATTTCATAATCATCAAATTTCATCTTTACTATGTGCTGCTAATTCAGGTCAGATTAATATTTCGCTATTGTGATCTATATCAGACTTTTTTTCTTGTCGTAAATATTTTGACAAATCTACTGAAAGAATATCATTTGATGTAACCGAATTGTGTTGTAATATATCTTTTGTAATATTTTCTACATACTTTTTTGTTTCCTGGGGTAATTTGGCAAAATTACTTGATGATAGATTTTTTCAATTTCATCATATTGAACTTTGATATTTACCTATTCACCGATTATAACAAGCTAAAGCTGACTGGAAATTATAATTATTTTTAGTCATAAATTCTGAATACATAATTCCCGCAGCCCAAGCTGAAGCTAAAGGATCTTTTAAAAATTCATCCCTTGAAGTAAAAGTTTTTCAGTATTTTTCTTTTAATTTTTCATGTTTCATGTAAAAGTCTGCTGTGCTTGGCATAAACTGGAATAATCATTTTGCTCATGCATTAGATCATAATATTTCATTTCAACTATATAATTTTCAATTACTTTCTTGACTACATACACACTCTAATGAATATTTTGGTAAATGTAAATCACGCTCAATTACATTTAAATATTTTTTATATGTAGGATTCTCGAGATAATTAAGTGAATTTGGAGTTTTGGAAAGTTCAACTAAATCTTGCATTTCGGTATTCTCTTCTGCTGTTAATTCAGGCAATTGAGCTCCATTTCAGCTTTCAACTGTTCAATCCGAATGAACTGAACCGTAATTTTCTGGGAGAAAAACTTTAGCTTTCACTCATTCAACCACATCTTCTTTGTTAACGTACAGTGATGCCGTGATACATAGTGCTAAATCCTCTGTTGAATGTATATTCGCATAAAAATCTGATAAATCATTATCCTTATAATTCTCTAAATGAGATTTCATGATGATTAAATGGTTGTGAGCCAATTTTAATTTTTCAGTTTCTGTAATTTTTGATTCATCAACTGTAATTTTTTCCTTAGTCTCTCATTTTTCCGTAATTGTTTCTTTCTTTAAGTAAGAATCTCATAAAATCTGCTGTACAATAGCTGGAGAAATCAATGATATATTCATATTTTCTACTATGCTATCACGCAAAAAATCTCATTTTGTACTAGAAGATTTTTGTGGATCTGTAACTCAGAAAATTTCTAACTCTGTTTTACAAGAATTTTCATCCGTTATTGAAAGAGACACTTTCTCTCATGCCAATTCTTTGTATTTATTGAAAATCTGGCTTATGTTGTCATTTTTTTCATCCGTAAGGTTCATTCTATCTAAACGCCATTTTTTGATAATTCACTCTAATCATCATGTAATTCATATCAATTTGCAAACAAAATCTAAAATTTTGAAAAGGAATCCTCTTTTTTCTGGAGTTTTTGTAATTTCTCACAGAATATTAAGTCAAAAAATTTTCGTTACAGCATTCAGTCAGCTAACTCAATCTAATAAACTATTTGCTACTTGTTGGAGTCAAACTGTTTTACTCAAGAATTGTTCAGGTTTATCTAACAAACTAGCAATTAAAGCTGTCGTTTTTGGACTGTTTACTACTTGAATATTTCAGATTTGAGTTAATACACTTTGTTTTTCCTGTAAAGATATACCAAAATCAAAAGTCTGACTTTCATTAATTTTGAATATATTATCAGATATTGCTGCATATGGAGAAAATCCATCAACAGCGAATCTAGAATCATTCATATATTCCTGGAATTTTAATGGATTACTCAAAACTTCTGATTTATTTGGATTACGAAGAACTCAATTATGTACAGATAAATAATCTATAGCATTCATCCATTGACTAAACTTACTGTATGATCATGAGGCTTTTTGAGCGAATTTTGAAACTCATCTAACTAACTTATTAAAACTATCAAATGAAATTTTATCAATTCATTGTAGCATGCTAACATTTGTTTCATTTCATTGATCACGCAATAATTCCATTAAACTCCATTCAAAAGCTGGAGCGATTGTATTATTTATAATTTTCTCATTATTCTCAGAATTTCATAATTTATTCTTCATAAATAGTACTATACTTTTACGAATTTTTTCGAACATGTATTCTAATTTTTTTTCTGCATTTTCTCACGGTAGACTCTTAAATTTCTCTGGATTTGATGAAATAATATTCAGCAATCTATTATAAGTTTCAGAATCTTTTAAAAGTTCATATGTAGTTGGTGTGGCTGCTCTTTCATTTAATAAATCCGCCGTTTCTCACCTAGTTTCATCATACAATTGTTTAGTCTGTTCTATTCTAGTTTTCAAGGAATTCAACTCTTCTTCTTGTAATGAAGACAAAGTATCAATTAATCTTTTTATATCATACAATTCATTCTCCATCTGCTGGATAGTATCCTGTTTTTCTTGTTTTTTAGTAGTGTCTGTTTCTGATTGAACTTCAGTTTTTAATCCTTCTAAATTTTTTTGTAAATCTGAGAAATCTTTTTGAATCTGTGTTTCAAATTGTTGTCTTTCTTCTGGAGTCATGGAAAATCAATAATATTATAAATATACATTACAATTATACTCAAAAATGCAAAAAAATGCAAAAAAAACTGACCGAAATCAGTTTTTTTATATTTATGAATTAAAGGGAATAATTATTCCTGGCTACTTACGAATTTTTCAGCTTCAAGTCATGCCATACATCCTGTTCATGCTGATGTAATAGCCTGACGATAAATCTTATCCTGAACATCTCATGCTGCAAACACTCCTGGAACTGAAGTTTTTACACCTTCATGAGTGATAATATATCATATTTCATCCATTTCTACCTGTCAGTTCAAGAACTCTGTATTTGGCTGATGACCGATAGCATAAAAAAGTCCACGACAATCTATATCAGATTTTTCTTGAGTTTGGTTGTTTATAACTTCTAGAGATGTTAATGTTTTTTCTCCACTACAAGAAACTACTTCAGTATTGTACATAATCTTAATTTTTTCATTTTTTAGAACTCTATCTTGCATTACTTTCGTTGCACGCAAAACGTCTCTTCTAACTAGCATCAATACTTCACTAGCAAAATTAGTCAAATATAGAGCCTCTTCACATGCGACATCTCATCATCATACGACTACTAATCTCTGATTGCGGAATACTGGCAATCACCCATCACAAACAGCACAAACTGAAACTCAACGCTGTCGGAATTGATTCTCTCATGGGATTCTAAGTCTCTTTGCTGTAGCTCAAGTTGCGATAATTACACTCTTTGCAAGGATTTCTTGTTCTCCACAATAAAGACGAAAAGGCTGAGATGAAAAATCTACACGGTCTATATTTTTAGTCAAGATTCTTACTCACTGAGCCTCACTTTGTTTTTTGATTTGAGTCATGAGAGCTAGTCCACTAATTCATTCTGGAAATCATGGGAAATTCTCGACTTCTGTAGTCATGGTTAATTGTCCTCCAGGAGGTACTCATCATGCCATAAATCATTCGTATACAACAGGATTTAATCATGCTCTGGCTGTATATATTGCTGCTGTATGTCATGCAGGTCATCATCAGATTATTACCACATTTTCAATATCTGCCATTTTCTGATTTTTAAAAATAAAAACTGACTGAACTATATCGGATTGTTTTGTAAAATCAAACAGAATATTCAGATTTTTCATATTTGCATTTTAAATACAGTTCAATATATTACTTTGGTTAATATATTGAATAATTACATCTATGAAAAAAGACATACACTCCCCTTCAGAAATGCATCAATTATGAATAGAGCTTGCAAAATCAGAATCTATTCTTTTGTTAGTTGGAAATTTATGAAGTGGGAAAACTACTTTTACAAAGGGATTTGCCGAATGATTATGAATAGACCCAAATAAGGTACAATCTCCTACATACACTTATGTGAATATTTACGATGATACTCTCCTGCATATAGATATGTACAGACTGGAATCATTTGAAGATTTCTTGGAGAAATGAATTTTGGATTTGGTAAATGAATACGAATATATTTTGATAGAATGGCCAAAATGGATCGATAAAATAAATCTGGGTAATTATAAAACTCTCAGAATTGAAAAAACTTGAGATGACGAAAGAGTTGTCGAATTATTGTAATACGCAATTAAATACGATATTTTCTTACTTGATATTATGTATGGAAACATTATATATTTTTTCGATTATAATAAAAAATAATACAAAACTAAAAAAATAAAAATATATGGAACATTCAAAATTTATTGTAGATGTCTCTCTGCGGAGAGGTTTGGGTTTTGGTAACCCAAAAAAAGATGACGATAACCCTTTTTATCCCTTTCGGGAAATTGTCTTCGATTTCCATGAAATACGGATTTGTCCGTTTTGTGGAAAAGAACTAGGACCTTCGAGCTATAATTGTGATTGCCAAGAATTTGGCAATGCATTTCGAAAAATGCAAGAATCATCTATGGATCTCGAGCATGAATCGGAATTACACACTGATTGGTTCAACACAACCTTGAATGGTTACGAAACTTCTGATGTGTCTTACAGACTCTTGGACGAACAGGAAATATCAGAACTTGGACCAGACTTTTGGGACAATGCTGATCGAACTAAACATTCACGCTTTACAAAAAGAACTTACTTACTGTCAAAGGGAGTCTATGATGGCCAAAAGGTAACGTTTTATTGTAAAGATATTGAGACCAAACAAGTTTGGCTCTGTGAATGTGAGGACAAACTCGACTATTCCAAGAGATCCATCTTGCTTGGCAAGTATTACAGCACCTTTGTGCCAAATGAATTTGGAGATCCGAATGCTCTTGGCAATTATCACCAAGAGTTCGGGTACAATGACATACGAAGATTCTCGGGATGGGAACAGGTTTGTAAAGAATTACTTACATTTTAATACTTCTAAACAATGATCAATGTCTTGCCTTATAGGTGGGACATTTTTTATATTATAATCGTATCTCCAGTATCTCTCATCATTTGTTATGGCTCTTATTCAAGACTATTAAAAAATATTTTTAGTTTTTAGTATTGACAATAATGTTAATTTATTTATAATTAATGCTATATAAAAAATGAATTAACAAAAATTATCAAACAAAAATCAAACGTTATGAAAGAAAATGAATTAAAACTGTTTAATGAACTGGAGACTTATAAAGATCCAGCTCACGAGAGTATCTTCCTTATGATGAACCTCTTTAAATCAATAGAGGACATCGATGCCCAAAAATGCTATGATTTAGGGTTTATCAATTCTCAGAATTGTAGATCTTGGGATTCTATTACAAAAAGGAAAAACTGTAAGAAGTTTGTAAACTGTTACGCAAAGGTAATTGAGACTTATGGCTGGGATGCCGTGTTAGTTAGCCAACAAGAATTCTTTAATCTTGTTGATAAGTATCAATTGGTATGTGGTCCTTTTGGATTCTATACTGGAGATGTCCCCGTATCTCAACTGGATAAAATATCATATGCTGAATCTCGTTTAAAATCTGGTAAAGAGAACAAGATACATCCCTACGAAATTACCTATATTTATGACTTAGCTTTTGAAAGCATACAAGATTTTGACCAAAATTTGTACTATGATATTTTAAAATTTCCTTTTTGTGATAGGAGTGTCCACATTAATAAAACTGGTTTTGAGTGTCTTGATAATCTTGGCTTTGATGTAGATCCGATTGAGGATATTTATACCGATTTGAATAAGAATCTATTCATAGCTGCTCCTGCTAAAAATATGAAATATTTTACACGCCTAGACCGTGAATTAGATCGTCTTGAAATGGAGGAAGAGAAACGGAGACTGGAAGAAGAAAGGCGTAAACAAGAGGGGGAGGAAAGACTTAGGCGAGAAGAAGAAAAACGAAGACGGGAAGACCCTCTAATCTGTACCTGGGTTCCAGGTATTGGCGTGATTATTCATACCGCTTGGGGTACAGAAGCCGACGATGAGTTGTTACAGCAACGTCATGTTGTAAACAATTTCATCATGGCAATGATTGAAAAACATAGAAATAAATTAACTTAATCTTTGAATTTTAACGGCTCATTATCTTGAGCCGTTTTTTATATTTTATATGAACACCATTTTAAAAAAAGAAGCCGTAAAAACGGCTCCTATCTGTTCAATGGTGGTTCCATATACTTTTGAAATCTTTGAAATGGAGTGTTTCGTCCTACTCCACGAGAACCATCACCATATATACGTTCAACTAAACTTCCAATCCCATACAGAATTACTAAATAGATAATAAATCTGATTACGAATTCGATATCGGACATACCTCTTGTAAAATACACAAATGATGTGATAATTTCCACTATGCATACTATAGCAAATAACCCCCATGCGATATTCAGTAGTATCCAAAACGCCAACAGTAAATGGTATGAAGTCTCATTGTTTGAGAATGGACCAAATGTTTTTTCGTGAGTACACACACCCGCGATCAAGAATACGAAGGAAAGAACAATCAGAGACAGAGCTATTATAATCGTCCAAAACGAAAACCCTGTCAAAAAAATTTTATCTAAAAACGTTAACATAATTATTTATTTTTGTTTGACTTTTATTGTATTTCGTATGTATATATATTATATACAAAATATCAATACATTTAAAAATTTTTTTAATAGATTATATAGTTTTGAATTAATTTTGAACTTCATTACGCTTTATTTGACTTTTTGAGATAATTGTTTATAATTAATTCATACATTTATATAACAACATGTGCATGACTAAAATAAAAGAATCGAAGGTAGAGTGAGAAAGTTTTACTAGGGAGAAGCAGTGGAAATATAGAAAAATACTCAATCCTATCACATCAGATATTCGAGCAGCATTGATTTTTCATAAATTAAAAAACTGATATAATTGACAGTTTGAAACTGCACAATTAGTTTATGATGAGAACCGGAAAATTACTGAACAAAAACAGGCTGATGCACCTAAAAAATGACCCGTGGATATTTGATGAAAGATTGAAGATATAAATATAATTAACGTGCGCAAAAAAGCCTTTGAAAAAATAGATAACTCAGATGAGATTGAAGAAGCCGATAAAAAACGTTTGAAAGATTGAATAAATAGTTTTATTGCAAAAGAATTCATACAAACTAGGACAAATCTTGAAAGCAAAAAGCATCTTCCAAACCAAAAAGTTCGTCAATATTATACAAAATTAGCAAAATCGTTAGTAGCGAAATGAGAATTATCGGAGGCTGATGGAGTTATATATAAAGAAATATGTTTAGCCATCGCGAATATCCTGTATGAGAAGAATCATAGTTATCTCGATAAAAACTGAGAAATTACACAAAAATGATTGGAATATATGTGATATATTTTTTTAAAAACTATAAAAAATATTCCTAATTCATGATCATCAAAATCATATCATAAGATTTTCCATGATTGAGATTTTAACTTTTTGAGAAAAGAAAATTCTGAGTGAGAACCTAAAGTATGAACTTTGGACCATTATGTAAAGGCTATAATGTATCTGATGAATGCTTTTAGTTTTAATGCTTATGCAGACTGATGAGATGAATGAGCTAATGAATGGTATAAATCAAAAAAATCTTTTCTGAATAACCTATATACCACAATATACTTAAAAGATGAGAACACTAAGAAGATGTTATCCGATAAATGAGTAATACATAAAGAACTTACTCACCAGCGACAATCATGTAAAGATTCCTTAGGAGATAATTCAACAAGTTGGGATTTAACCTGAAGACTGAAAACAGATGCTTCTAAAATGCTTAAAATATGATGAAGAACAGCAGAAATTAAAGATGAATCGTGAATTAGAGCTACATATTATGGAGATATGGAAGATAAAATATGAATTCAGAGTTCTATTTTAACTTTATGTAAAAATTATTTGGAGAAAATTTGTAATATTGAATGAGTATACATAGAAAGTATTCAGGCTGATATGAAATGAGAATTTATCACTAAAGAAATGGAAGCAGAAATCATAAAAGAACTCTGAGAATATATATCAGAAATACAATCGGACAATATAAATATTTCAGAAAGGACAAGAGTTTGAGGTAAAAAATCGAAACTTGAAAGTATTTCTGGGATATATAGAAATTTAACAGGTAGAAAGCCATGAGAAGGATTACAAAGTGCATATAAAATAACATCTGGAGAAGTAAAAAGATGAGCAAACTGAAAATATGAAGACTTTAAATTGATTGTAAAACTATCAGTTAATAAGGATGAGTTTAATGAGTGAAGCGAGAATGATGAAATTGAGGATAATGTTTCTATTTTCCAGGAAATTTCATTCTATCCTCATGATAATGATTTATGAATTGGAAATCATAATTTTTTGGATCTCGAGAAAAGGATTTTCAATAGAGTAAAAAATATGAACGATTCAGAATTATGAAAATCTATATCATTAAACAGACTTAGATATTTTACCGAAGCTGCGATTAAAGATATATCTTTTGATATAGATATTTATGAAGACAAAATCAGAAGAGGGATTCTGCCAGAGCCTAAATCTTATGATTACAAATACTTACAATTGGACGGTAAGAAAATACCACTAGATAGATTGATTGCTAGGACAGAAAACAATACGGATAGATTCGATGAATTAATTCCCCTGATTTTAAATTATTTTCTCAAAAGAAATAAAATCTTCTACATAAATAGAGAAGACGATGGATTTCACTGATTAATAACAAAACAGCAACTACACAATAAAAGAGCATATAAAATCAGAAGATTTTCTACTTCTGACACTCTGAGAAATACAGCATTGGATACAAATAACGAATGATATAATATTAGCTTTTATACAGATGAAGAAAAACAGTTTTGATATCCAAATTTTTATAGTGTAAATTTATGAGATTTGGGAGACTTTATTCGTCTAGAAAAGCTTACAAAACAATAAAAATTAGATGTCACTTAATAATTCAGTAATTATACCATTATAGCAGTCCATTCATTCATCGGTAAGTACGAATCCATTTTCACGTAATTTCAAAAATCCATTTTCTTCGTATAGTTTTATCTTTTCTGAATAATCAGGAACTAAAACTGGTTTAAATTTTTCAATATTATCAATTCATCTATCAGTACGTAGCGAAAGAAAAAATGATTCAATTAAATAATCTGAATGTGAAAGAGGTTGAATAGCAGATTCTGGCAGTTTTTCATTTCAAATATATTTTGGAAAATATGGTGTATTGGTTCGACGTATTCATGAAAGTAGTATTTTGTCATTCTGAGGCTTTGCCGAAGAGTCTTGTGTGTTACCTAAGATCCTTCATTTCATTCAGGATGACTTTTTTAGATGTTCAACCACAGCTCAAAAATACGGACTTCTAGCATTTATAAATGACGAAGCAGAAAGTCATAGTCATAGATAATCTTCCATTTCTCGATAAACTCTATTATGAATGCTAGACTTCCCTACCGCTGCAAAATTGGATATTTCGTAACGTTTATATCATCAGTCTTGTATTATATTTTTGAGAATATCAAATTCCTCATAAATTTCATCCTCATCTCAGAATAATCAGGATTGATTTGAAAGAGTCGGATTTCAATCAGGATTTTTCTTCCATTTTTGATGTTCAAAAAGTTCTAACATATATAACGAAAAGCTATCAGCAAATCATGAATTTACAAAATCCTGGAAAAATTCTAAAGCTGATGGCGTCCATAGTTGCAAATCTCATTTTTTAGTTTGATTAAAAACTCCGAATGCCATAAAATCAAAATTAAATACGCTGTTATCTTGTTTCAAGTCACGTAATCAACGCAGAAAATCAACCACCCCTGGAAATGTATATGGACGACCTGCATTTTCTAAAACTCAATTGTCTAAGCTCTGAATTCCGAACGAAAAGCGTACTCTTGGATATTTTTTAAAAGACTTTTGTAAATCTGAAACAAATTCATAAACCTGATCTTGTGGGAATGGATTACATTCAAAACTAAGTTCACCTACATTTTCACAATCAAAAATCTCTTCACAATGATGAATCAGTTTTTCTATTTCTTCTGATCATATCAAACTTGGTGTTCATCATCAGAAATATATAGTTCTAATTTCTGCCTTTCAAAATATTTTTCACCACTGATTAATTTCATCATGCAAATTTTTTAAATAATTCTGTATCATTTCATCGTTTGGATTCTGGACTACAGAAAAACTACAGTATGGGCAGTTTTTTACACAAAAAGGAATATGAATATAAAGTGAAAGCATATACTGAAAGCAAATAAACAAAACGAATAATATATACATTTTTGTATAAATATTTCAAATACTTAAAAAAGCAAGTTAACTATCAAAAAAATCAGGTCAAAAATTTGCATTTTTTTTCATTATCGTGTATAATTAGTTTGCCTTTTATTTTATTTAAACAAAAACAAAAAATGGGACGATTAGCAGAAAAAATTGATAAACGAAGAAAAAATTATCATGCTTTTAGAGAAGATGTAGACTCTTATTTTACCGCAAGAATTATTGTGAGTGATATGCAGGACTGAGAAAGAATGATTGCTTTTCTAAATCCTAATCAGGCCATGGCCTATGGAATCACTGTACACAGTAAAGTAAGCATTATAAGACTAGACTGAGAAGAAATTGTAGCTGATGTTGCTTTTTCAAATAGAGTAACTATCTGAACAATAGCCGCTTCCGCTGAATTAGTTAAAAGGTATAAAATTAACAACCTTGAAATGGTTGGAGTTTGCCTTACTGAGTGAGCATCTATAACAACAAATGCCATCAGGAAGAAAATGAAATGAGAACCAATTACTTATGAAGAGACATATTCAATCATCAAAGACATTTCTGAAAATAAGCTGGATGAAACGATGATGACATACTATGTAGCATCTAGTTATTTTTATCCAACATCTGATGAGGAAACTTATCAAACTGCCAAAGCTATGGCTGAATGTGGATCAATGTTTAAATATCCAAAATGAGAAATTATTGCAGATAAACACTGTATTGGTTGAGTACCAGGGAATGAAACGACTATGGCTTTAATTCCTCTCATTGCGAGTTTATGAATTAAAATTCCTAAAAACTTTTCTAAATCTATCACGTCTCCTGCAGCTACATGAGAATGTGTAAATGTGCTCATGAATATTAATTTTGATAAAGAAGGAATTGAAGAATTAGTAAAGAAAGTAAATTGTTGTTTAGTTCGAGGATGAGGACTAGATTTAGCTCCTGCTGATGATAAATTGATTAAAGTTCAGTATCCTCTTTCAATGCAGTCAAAAGCTAAAGTTGTAAGTTCAATTATGGCAAAAAAATATGCGATGTGAGTAACTCATTCACTTATAGACATCCCAGTCTGACCAACTGCTAAAGTAACTAGCATGGAAGAAGCAAAAGATTGGAAACAAAGATTCGAAATCGTTGGAAAGAAGCTCTGAATGAAAATGTCAGTCCAAATTACTCAAGCTAATGAAGTTATTTGAAATTGAGTTTGAGCGGTACTTCAGGTTCGTGAAGTTTTGAGGATTTTACAACAGCATCCAGATAGACCAAAGGATCTAGGGGATAAGATAATTTTCCTTGGAGGTAAACTTATTGAAAATATTTGACTCGTAACTGGTAAAAGTGCGATGAATTTGGCTAGACATCAGCTAGAAACTGGAGCCGCTTGGAATAAGATGAAAGAAATTATTGCTGCTCAATGAGGTAATCCTGATATCGATTCAGAATCTCTTGAATTATGAAAATTTACTTATGATGTAGTCGCTGAGAAGGCGTGAAAAATTACATGAATGGATTTACACGATGTAAATGCTGTTTGTAGAAGGTTAGGTTGCCCTATTATTGATCAAGCATGAATGTATATTTATAAAAAAACGTGAAGTTCTGTGAACAAAGGTGATGTTATTGCAACATTATATGCACAAGATGAGATTAATTTAAATGCTTGAATCAAAGCTATAAAAGAAAAAAATCCATTCCAAATATCTTCCGATACACTTTCAAATGTAGCCAATAAATGATGAAAAATTTTAAAAACTTTGTCAAAAGTTGGTCAAATGAATGTAGAAGATCTTATTCTAAGAAAAAATAAAGAAGAAGAAAAAAAGGAAAAACCAAAAAAAGATATCACACCCAAAAAAACAAAAAAATGAGAAACGACTAAGTAAGATTTTGAATAATAAACTAATAATGAATAAACTTTATATCATAATATCATAGAATGCCTTGAATCATAGCAACGATATGACCAGCAACACAGAGTCCAGAAAGATTGAAGCAGTTATATGATAATTGAGTCAGAATTCTGAGATTTAACTGTTCTCATGCATCACATGAGTGGATGAGTGAAGTATTAGAATCTGCTAGATTAGTGGAACGTACAGTATGAAATAGATTTGCTTTTCTTCTAGATACTAAAGGACCAGGAATTAGAACTTGAGAACTTCAAAATCCTGTCACATATTACAAATGAGAAGAAATAAAAATCGTAACTAACACATCCCTCGTAAAAGAGGATAGAATTATGTATGTAGATTATCCATATATTATTAAGGATGTAGAGATTTGAGATGTTGTGAAGATTGAATCATGACTACTGGATATCAAAATTGCTAAGAAATCTAGAGATTTCTTGATATGAATAGCAGAAAACGATGCTACTATCACATCCAGAAGACATGTAAATCTGCCTGGAATTTCAATCAGATTACCCTGACTGACGGATAAAGATAAAAACGACATTCTGTTTGCGATTGAAAAAAATATGTCGTATGTAGCACTTAGCTTTGCAAGGAAAGAAGAAGATGTACAAGAGTTAAAAGAATTCTTGTATAGAAACGGATGAGCACATTTGAAAGTAATTGCTAAAATTGAGAACCAAGAATGAATAGATAATATCGCTGGGATCATAAGGAATGCGGATGCAATTATGGTAGCTAGATGAGATTTGTGAGCTGAAGTTCCTGTAGAAACTATTCCATCTCATCAAATAAATCTAATTCAAAAAACAAAAAGGAAGTGAAAGAAGGTAATTGTGGCTACACAAATGCTTGAAAGCATGATAAACAATCATTTACCGACTAGAGCTGAAGTATCTGATATATTTTATGCAGTTTCACAGTGAGCAGACTATCTAATGTTGTCATGAGAAACATCAATGTGAAAGTATCCTATCACATGTATCAAAGTGATGGATAAAATCATCAATGAAGCCGAAAAATATATTTAATATTTATATCTTTAAATCAAAAATTTATGAAAAAATATATACAGCTTTGTGTAAGAAATCTTTAGAGATTATTACACTGAAAATATTATAGCTAAGAAGTAGCTATCAAAAAGTATTTTAATTTATAATTATACAAAAAATGAAAAAAACAAATGAAAAAGACAACAAATTTATTCTACGATTTGATGAAATTGGAATCGAAGATGTACCTTATGTAGGAGGTAAAAATGCCTCACTTTGAGAAATGTATAGAAATCTCGTTCCCAAAGGAGTAAATATTCCAAATGGATTTGCTATTACAGCTTATGCATATCGTTATTTACTAAAGGAGACAGGAGCAGATAAAAAGATTAAAGAAATTCTATCAGATTTGGATACTTCTGATTTGGATAATTTAGCTCAAAGAGGAGCTAGAGTTAGATCTTTGATTAAATCTTTGGAATTCCCTGAAGATTTGACTAAAGCAATTATCGAATCTTATAAAAAAATGGAAAAAATCTACTGAAAAAATGTAGATGTAGCTGTTAGAAGTTCTGCGACTGCAGAAGATTTGCCTGATGCTTCATTTGCTGGTCAACAAGACACATATTTGAATATCTTTGGATATGAAGCTATTATCGATGCATGTAAAAGATGTTTCGCATCTTTATTTACAAACAGAGCCATTTCATACAGACAAGATAAGAATTTTGACCACTTCTCCATTGCACTTTCAATTACTGTGCAAAAAATGGTAAGAAGTGACCTAGCATGTAGTGGAGTAATGTTCTCAATCGACACGGAATCAGGATTTAAAGATGCTGTACTTTTGACTGGAGCTTATGGACTATGAGAAAATGTAGTACAAGGTGCAGTAAATCCAGACGAATGGTATATTTTCAAGCCATCACTAAGAAAATGAAAGAAAGCTATCCTTTCAAAGAAAGTATGAGAAAAAGCTATCAAAATGATTTATTCATCTTCAGATAAATCTCCTACTAAAAATGTAGCAGTACCTGAAGCAGATAGAAAAAAGATGACTCTTACTGATGATGAAGTAATGAATCTTGCAAAACAAGTAGTAATCATCGAAGATCACTATTCTAAAAAGAAGTGAAAATTCTGTCCTATGGATACAGAATGGGCTAAAGATGGTAAAACTGGAGAATTATTTATCGTTCAGGCTAGACCTGAAACTGTTCACTCAAATACAGACATGTCAGTTTTGAAGACTTATGAATTAGAAAAGAAAGGTGAAATAATCATCCAAGGAAGATCTGTAGGAGAAAAAATTGGAGCAGGAAAATCTAATATCATTAAAGATGTAGCAGATATCAATAAATTCAAAAAAGGTGAAGTATTGGTAACTGATATGACTGATCCTGATTGGGAACCAATCATGAAAATTGCTTCAGCTATCGTAACAAATAGAGGAGGAAGAACATGTCATGCTGCTATTATTTCCCGTGAATTGGGAATTCCTTGTGTGGTAGGAACTAATAATGGAACCGAGGTTATCCCTAATTGAAAAGATATTACAGTAGACTGTAGTGGTGGAAGCGCCGGAATCGTTTACAAAGGAAAATTACCTTTCAAGATTAACGAAATCAATATCGCTAAACTTCCAGAAACTAAGACTCATATTACTATGAATGTATGATCTCCAGATCAGGCTTTTGAAGAAAGTTTCATTCCTAATGATGGAGTTGGATTAGCTAGAGAAGAATTTATTATCAATTCTTATATCAAAGTTCATCCATTAGCACTTCTTCGTTTCAATGAATTAAAAGATGCTAACGTTAAAAAACAGATTGCTGATTTAACTGTATGATATAAGGAAAAAGCTGATTATTTCATCGATAAATTAGCTGAATGAGTAGCGACAATTGCTGCAGCATTCTATCCAAAGAGAGTAATTCTTAGACTATCAGATTTCAAATCTAATGAATATGCAAACTTAATCTGAGGAGCTCAATTCGAACCAAAAGAAGATAATCCAATGATTGGATGGAGATGAGCTTCAAGATACTATTCAGAAAACTATAAAGAAGCTTTCGGACTAGAATGTAAAGCTGTACTTAAAGTTAGAGAAGAAATGGGATTAGATAATCTAGATGTGATGATTCCATTCCCAAGAACTGTAGATGAAGCTAAGAAAGTAATTAAAACTATGGCTTCATTCGGATTAAAGCAATGAAAGAATGGACTCAAAGTGATGTGAATGTGTGAAATCCCTTCAAATGTAATTCTTGCTGAAGAATTCTTAGAAGTATTTGATGGATTCAGTATTGGTTCAAACGACCTTACTCAATTAATCTTATGAGTTGATAGAGATTCAGAATTAGTTTCTGATATATACGATGAAAATAACGAAGCTATCAAAAAGATGATCAAAAAAGTAATTGAAGTAGCTAATAAAAAGAAGAAGTATATCGGAATCTGTGGACAGGCTCCATCAGACTATCCAGAATTTGCTAAATTCTTGGTAGAATGTGGAATCGAATCTATGTCTCTTAATCCAGATACAATGATTAAAACTAGATTAGCTGTAGCAGATATCGAAAAGAAATTAAAGAAAAAAAGGTAAGAAATAAAATTTAAGCCCAGCTTAAGCTGGGCTTTCTATTTTGAAATATCTAAGTCTTTATCTATAATTTTCAAACAATGGAATCCATTGACTTATCACTTATTAAACCAATGTTAATGAGGAGTTTAGAAAATACAGAAGCAGTCAAATATTTTATAAATTATAATTTATGACTCTTAGTAGGTCCTGGGTTACTACTCCTTCATATATTTATAATATGCTCTTTATGATATATTGCCTATTTATTAAGGAAACATAAAGTATGGGAAAATAAAAACAAACAAGAAAGAAAGAAAATTATCAAAGATATATTTTTAGATTATTGGCATAAAGTAAAAAAGCCTCTACGAGAACTGCGTTATCTAATAATTTGAGGAATATTAATAGCCTTAGCTCGATGGTTTGTCTCCTTTATATTCTATATTTATAATTTAGGAGGATTAAACTGATATAATTGTACTTTTTCTCCTGAAGAGAACCAAATATTAGGATCTCGGTCATTTTTATCTCTTATAATATTTCTGATTGCTCCACTTTTCATTATGTTCTCTTTTGGTAATAAATTTATGCGTAATATATGAATATTAATATACATTTTTTGAATATGTTTTATTGCTATGTGAAAATTTATCTCAATTTATTGTGCAGGAATGTAATGTAAAATTATTTACATAAGCTGGTCGATGTGACCAGCTTTTATTTTTGTTGAATTTTATATCAAAAACTCATCACATCAATAAACCTTGACTTTTTATCGAAATAACATATCATTCAACAACAAAAAACAAAAAGAATACCATATGAAAAAAAATTTACTTATTCTGTTTACCATCGGGATGATGGCGACAGCAGAGCCTATATTGGCTCAAGAATGTGTCAAATTTTTGGGCACAGCAAATGAGACCTACTCCATCTCAACTGAACGTTTGGATGAGGAATTTTCCAACGTGGAAGTATTTGATGATAAACTCCCTCAAGAACTTCAACCTCTATGGGATGAATATGGAAACAGATTCCCATCAAAAGGGAAACATGAGTTAGCAGTTCTTGTCTTGATGACTAAGCGTGGCTTACCTGTCTTTGTCCAGCAAAAAAAATCTGGGAAAATAAAAGGACTAGTAATCTTATCAAGAGGATATGGATGGATAGAAGCTAGTTATTCTGCCAGAAAATTCCTAGAAAAGTATTTTGATTGACTCACTATGTTGTAAGAGTTCCTTTATGCTTATCCAGCTAAAGGAGCTTTTTTCGATTGTAAAAAAAGAAGTGCGTACACTACCTAAATATACTTTTCTGTATCTTTTCTATTGACTTTAATGCGATTTTAATTATTGTTTATTAGCAGTAATGCAAAAAATAAATAAGTAAAACTAAAAAATCAAAAAGCAATGCAAAAAAATTTTTCAAGATGGATCACCTTGGGAGTGATCTTTGTAATTATTTGCGTACTCCTGCCCACTTGTGTGGTGCGGTGTACGAAGGTCGACTCAGCTGAAGTCGGCATCAAGTTCAACAAATTGTCCCTTACCGACCAAGGTAAGTTGGATGCAACTACGGTGAGCGGTTTCGTGTTCTATTGTCCCATCACGACGGATGTCTATACATATGAGACCCGCGTGAGACAAGCAAATTATGAACCGTTCATAGTCCAGACAAAGGATGGTTCTAAATTCAAAATGGATCCACTCCTTAACTACCGCATTTTGCGTGAACGCTCGATTGATGTCTTCGCCAAGTATCGTAAGTCTCTGGATTATATTGAAGAGACCTACATGCGTACTGCCATCTATGATGCATACCGTATCAATGCAAACAAATACGCAGCTGACGAACTCATCGCCAATCGAGCTAAATTCGAGGATGATGTGAAAACCATGCTCGATAAGACCCTACAAGATGAAGGGTTTTATGTAGAGCAATTTACGTCCCAAATCGAGCCTCCACAATCCCTCACGGATATGATTGACGCCAAGAATGCGGCAGTACAGGCTGCTCTCAAGGCAGAGAATCAGGTAAAAGAGGCCGAAGCTAATGCAAAAATTGCGGTAGCGAAGGCCGAGGGAGAAGCAAAGGCCATGAAGGTAAAGGCCGATGCTGAGTCCTACTACAACAAAACGATTGCTGCCTCCCTTTCTCCCATGATTATTCAGGAAGACTGGATAGAAAAATGGGACGGAGAACTCCCAACATATATGGGAGGGGGTAATGCGATTCCAATGCTTAACTTTAATATGAAGTAAGCATTTCTCCAAAAAAAATAGCAGACCTGGATTATCCAAGTCTGCTTTTTCAATATTTAAATATTTTTGGTTAAGTATTTATTCTACAATTTCTCTTCTAATTCATTTATCCAAATGAACTAATATCTCATAAGGGATAGTTTCAGAAGCTTTAGCCCATCATGAGATTGAAGCCACTGAATCTTGATTTTCTTCCAAAAGCACTACTTCATCTCAAATCAAAATTTTATCATTTCACATATAACAAGACAGGTTCATACATACATTTCATATTTGTTTTAAATTCTCACTTTCATGTATAATATCTATCTTTTCACGGGCTGCACGTGGCATTCATTCTGCATATCCAAATGGAACCGTAACCGTGATTTTATCAGATTTATCTAATTGTTTCCGCTGTGGATCATATGAAACTCATTCATTATATGGTACTGAGTTTATTGCTGTAACGATTGAAGACATAGATAAAGCTGGCTCCAAATCTTTTCATAATTCTGAATCTGGATCATCTTCAGGTAGTGGATTGTATCCGTAAAGAGCTAATCATGGACGATACGCATTAAAGAATTCATCTTGAATCTTTAGTATTCATGTGCTAGCTCAAATATGACGATAGATTGGAGTATGTCAGTAATCCAATATCTGTTGATACATCATTTTAAAAGCCTCAATTTGCTTTTCGATATCTAGTTTATTGGCTCAAAATAGATGAGACATTACTCATTCAATCTCGATTTTTGGGCATCACTTCAAAAATTCCAAAGCATTTGGAAGTAAATCTGCGTCTATTCATTCACGATTCATTCCTGTATTGAGGAATAGATGTATTTTCAGCTTTTTATCTAATTTAAATAATGTTTGTAATGTTTCTAAATTATAAACACAGAATGTAGTTCTCTTGAAATTGAATTTTTTATAATTCACAGGCAACGTCTCCCCCATCAATAAAATGTTAAATTTACTATGACGACGAACTATGTTATATTCGGGAAATGAATCTACTACTATATATTTGATTGGCAATCATTTATAAATATTTAACATGTTATCTATTCCATGTCCATAGGCATTTGATTTAATCACAGGAAACAGCTCTGCAGTTGGTTTAAGTGACTGTAAATAATCATAATTATGCAATAAGGCAGATTTACTAATATAAATGTGATTCATAGGTTCGATATTTGGTTTAAACCAATCTCTAATACTCATCTCGTCTATAATTTATGATATAAAAATTATCTTTTAAATCAGTTTTTCTTTATTCTTTGTGCTATTTCTCATCATCACTGCTCAACGATTTTTCATTTTTCAAGGACTATCGTTTCATCCACATTAATGTATTCCAAAATGGTGAATATGTGTGTAATAATTATGAATGAATTCTGATCTGTAGAAAGAGATTTTAGCATCTCTGCAACTACTTTAAAAGCATCCACATCTAGTCATGAATCTATTTCATCCAAGATTATATATTTTGGATTTAATAATTTCATCTGAAGAATTTCTAGTTTTCTACGTTCTCATCAGCTAAATCCTACATTCAAATCACGCCAAAGAAAATCTTTCGAAAGCTGAAGTTCATCAAGGAATGGCTCGATTATTTTTTTAAATTCCATAAATGTCGTTGTCTTGACTGAATTATCATAAACTCATTTCAAAAATTCGAATAGTTTAACTCATGGGATTTCTGGGATATTTTGGAATGCTAAAAAAATTCAGAGTTTAGCTCTTTTATCTGGCGATAAATCTGATAAATTTTCTCAATCTAATGTAATTATTCATTCAGTCACGTTATATTTTGGATGTCACATCAATGTCATTGCTAATGATGATTTTCAGCTACCATTTTTTCATAAGATGCAATAATTTTTTCATAGCTCAAAGTTACAAGAAATTCTGTCTAATATTTCTCTATCTCATACTGATACCGATAAATTCTTGATTGAAAGCATATTTCAAACTATAAATAAAAATTCCTATCATAGGATAGGAATTTTCATATAAAATGAAATAGAAATTAACTATTTATTATTTCGTTTTTGCCAAGTGTATTGATAATCACCATCTTCATCTTCGTATAAATTATCTTGATTTGGATCATCGGTTAATGCAGCATTATCTCATTTATTTTCTTGATGAGGCCCATTTGTTGTTTCTTTTCAATTTTCTATTTTGGTAGGAGTTTCTTCATCCATTGAATTTAAATTTTCTTGTGTATTTTCTCAAAACTGTATCGCAAGCTGATCCTTATCTGGAATCTTTGACTTTCTTTTTTTTGCGGATTTGTGCTCTTCTTTTTTATCTTCAGGTGATTTATTATTTTTTACATTTTCATTAGAAGACAGCGAATCAAGTAAAGATTTAGATGTAACACTCAAAACTTTACCTTCTTTCACTTTTTTACGTACTCTCTTTTCTGCTGCTGAATATGATGAGAACAGCCTATTTACCAAATCATCTTCTCCATACAAACCTATTTTTTCACAAATTCTTTGACACATCCGATATGCATCTTGTCTGTAATTATCACTCGTTTGCCATGCTCTATAATTTCTTTTTGCATAAAAAAACTCCATTAATAATTTTATAGGTACATTAACATTATATGTAACTAATAAATTTTTCCATTCATCCAATAAATTACCAGAATTTGCCTTTCTATGATTTGATACTAAATAATCCATCCATTCACTATAAATTTGCAATAATGTTGTATTTTCTTTACTTCAATCATTCATTCGTACTGGCATATATTGATGAAAATCTCCCAATTTCTGCTTTAATTGGGATTCTGCATTTTCCAGACGTTTATTATATTCTTCAATAGATGACATTGTTTGAATAATTAAAAATAAAATCTAAATATAGATATATTTTAGATAAAAAAAATAAAAAGTCAAATAAAAATCAAGAATCTAAATTTTCAATATTTGAATTGACTCTATGAAAATATATAAACAAGTTGTAAATTTATTTTCATCAATATAAAGAATGAATAAATATTTAAAAATCGGATTCTATGTTTTGTTAGTTATTGCGATAACTATTGTAGCTCTATTAATGCTTGGTACCCAAAAACCGGTAAATTTAGAAACTGGTCTAAGTCCCGAGTATTTACCATCAGAAACTAAAGAAAAAACAGAGCCTCAAGCTGAAGAAGTAGTAGAAGAATATACTCCAACGTTTGAAGAAGATGTAATGAAAGACTTAGAATCTTTTTTTGGAAATTCAAATGGATATGAAAATGTATGATGAGATTTTTGATTTAATAATGAAGAGGCCAACTAATGGAAGAAATTTTTCTAAAAAATTCTGATAAAATATTACGTAAAATTTCAAGCGAAGATAAAGATTTTCGTATCAATTTAGCTGAAAACTCAAATATTAAATTCTGATCCGTGATAAAAAATAGTAAAATTTCTATAATCATAGATGCTGAAAATGAGAACTCAAAATTGGAATGCTATTTTCTTATTCCTGCTATTGATAACCAGGAAACAAAGTTGGATATTCAGACAATTTTTAAATCAAAAGATACAAGAATTCTGGTAAATATCTTTGCATTAGCCACAGATAATGCATCGATAACACTGAATGGAAATTTACATATTTGAGATGGAATAAATAATGTAGAAGCTAGATTGTACGAAGAAACTCTCCTTCTCTGAAAGGCTAAATATATTTCACTTATCCCATGACTTAGAGTCGATTCGCCTGATGTAGTGGCCTCTCATTGAGCCAAAATTCAACGCATAAGTCCAGAAAGATTATTCTACATGCAGAGTCGTGGATTATCTCAAGAGAAAGCTGTAAATATGATTATCAATTCGTATTCTCAGCAGATTATTGAAAAATTAGAACTAAATGAACAAGAACAATCTGAATTTTATTCTATGATTGACTAAACCATGCAGAAATACTTTGATTTATTACTCGAATTATTATGGCCAGATGATGACGATTTTGTAGTCGAAGAAAAGAAAAAACTATCAGCTGCTTCCAAAAAATTGGAAGACAGATGAGAAAAATGACTGAAAATTGCACATAAGGTCTGATTTATATTTCAGGCTTATGATGATTTATTGAATGAAAAAATTTCACTCGATGATTTTTTAGCCACATGAGACATTACCAGCTCTCAAAATTTAGAAATGAATAACGAAACATCAATCGTTTTGCTAAATTCTATAATTTCGTGAGATGAAAATTTTGACAATAATACTCTCTTTATTCTCGATTCTGTCAGTTTCTGAAGTTTAGCCGACAGTGACAAAAAAATCATTCAGAATCGAGCTAAAGAACATAACTCTGAATTTGTATTCTGCTAATATTTTATATACTAATTGTATAAAAATGTCTGACTGTATATTCTGCAAAATCGCGAATGGAGAATCTCCATGCTTCAAAATTTGGGAAAACGATGAATTTATGGCATTTCTAGATATAATGCCAAACGTAAAATGACAGACTTTACTTATTCCAAAGAAGCATTATGATTCAGATTTATTTGAGATTGATGATGAAAAGTTTTATTGAAAATTAATATCTGCTGCAAAGGAAGTAGTAGATATGCTCAAAAAAAGTCTGAAAGTTCAACGTGTATGAATGATTATGGAGTGAATGGGAGTTAACCACTTACATTTAAAACTATATCCAATGTATGGATTAGGAGAAGAATGGAAAGTTAACGAGTGTCCATGACATGTATTTTTTGAAAAATACCCAGGATATCTTACTACTCAAATGTGAGACCAAGCTGACATGGAAGAATTATGAGCTATTCAAGTTCAAATTACAAACTGAGCTGCTTTGAATTAATCACATAAAGATAGTAAATTATATTTTCTCTATATTTTTTTGCATTTTTCTTCATTTTCGAGTACAATAATTTATAAATTTATTTGATTAACTCGAATTTGATGGGAAATTTTTCAAGTAATTGTTATGGATTTATGCATGCAGGACTCCTCAATAGTGAAGATGAATTTTATCTTTCTAGAGATGAAGCTTTCGAATGAATTAACTGAATAAAAACATTAGACAAAAAACTGAATAAAATTCAATGAAATACTATTGATTCAATTCAAGATTGTCTTTCAGAAAATAGTGAAAATAAATACAGTGTTATTGAAATATTTGGTTGAGATAAGAAAAGTCAACATGTAGCATTTCTCGATTATAACTTAAAATTTTATGACCAAGATTGACCAGATTGACCTATTCGTTTATGAGAGAATATTGAGGACTTATTACATGAATACAAAAATATACTTTGATGAACAGCTTATTATCAGATTCATATTTTGAATAAAGATTTATCTACAAAAATTGAGAATTTCTTGGATAACATCTAACTACTTCTTGGATTTTAGTATGTCATTCAGAGACGAACAGAGTGAAGTCAAAGAATCTATTAGCTTCATATTTTCCTGGATTCTTCGCTATCGCTCAGAATGACAAACGTGAAATAAAATCCTCCGTCACTTCGTGCCACCTCCTTTAAGTAAAGGAGGACAAATTTGTTCCCCTTTATCCAAAGGGGATACGGCGAAGCCGAAGGGATTTTTTAGAACTATTTATACAATAGAGTCTGCATCTCGATTAATCTTGAATCATTTAGCATTCAGATTTAGTTTTGTATAAACTACATCCATAAAATTTCTGACTTCTTTTCATTTTAAAATTATATTATAACGATACTTTCAAAACATTTTATAAATCAATGGAGGCGTGGAATAAATCTCCAAATCTTTCATCTGATATTTTTGTGCGAGATAGAGAAGCTCTTTATAAAGCTGATCGACCTTATTGAAAACTTTTTCTTCAATCTCGTTTTTGTACAAAATTACGCATAGATCCGCATATGGCGGATATTTATTGAGTTCACGGAAGCTATTCTCCTCTTCTCGAAAACGTTTTTCATCCATTCTACAAGCATTACGAATAGAATATTGCATAGGATTAAAAGTCTGAACTATAAAATTCTTACAGTTATATTTTGAAAAACATCCGTATAGCAAATGGAAGTTCTTTTCTCAAACATTAAAATCTGGGATATTAAGTCACAGATCTGCATTGAGAAATATTATCATATCCAGTGGATATTCTTTACTTGGTTGACACAAGAGACTAGTTCAAATCACGATTTGTGGTTGTTTTTCTTTGAGCTGGGCAATCAGCTTTTTAACTTTTGTAGGAGAATTAGCATGATCTGAATCCACTATCAAAGTTCTGGCTTTATATTCGTTTTCTACATATTCAGCCACCTGCTGAGTTCAAAGTCCGTATGTTTTAACCGTATTTTCTCAGCATTTATGGCAAGTTGTAGAAAAATTGTACTGCATTTTACATATATGACATAATCACATCAATTCTCCATTCGCCTGCTGATGAAACGAGATTGGCACAGAGCACCTTTCACACTGCGGAATATGACCACATTTGCTACAGATAATTCACGGAGCATATCACTTTTTATTAACGATAATTCAGATTTTTTTTCTCATATTTAATTGCTTTTCTATGGCAGATTTTACGAGTTCAGAAAAATGATAGTCTAGTTCTCTAGTCATATCCACAAGAAATATTGATTTATCTTTATGCTTAAATTGCTCGTAGTTCATCAATTGGATTTTTAATGATTTCAACAAATCAAGTGTAATAAAATTCTAGCTTTCTTCAAGAAAGAATAAAAAAAAGGCGTGCCTGA
>Ga0310691_10000996_pt1 | contig 46798 bp, 35 predicted proteins | sample 176DNAGHGlowgp2_FD_203887 | JGI IMG/M metagenome (GOLD analysis project Ga0310691, IMG submission 203887) | Sheep rumen microbial communities from Palmerston North, Manawatu-Wanganui, New Zealand - 1766 DNA GHGlow gp2 (v2) (version 2) | ecosystem: Host-associated > Mammals > Digestive system >... | reverse complement strand
GTTCATGTGGGTGATGAAGATGATGGCTTCCGCCTGCGCTATCCCAGAAAGGTGGAAGGCTCGCCAGCCATGCTGGAGTATGTCGGCTATCATCTGATGCAGGATAGTCTTGACAGAAAGGAAAGAATGGCCAGAGCAGAGTCGCAGCTTGTAGGACTACCTGAAGCTAAGGTGGATTCGCTCAAGGCGATTGAAAAAGCAATCTTTCGCGAGATAGAGCACAATAAGGAGGTTTTTGCCATGAATGCCAAGTACCCCTATGCAGCGATGGGGGCAGGCGGCGGCATCTACAGTAACTTCAAGTGGATGCCTACCTTGCATACTTACAAGGAGGAGGTGGTCGATTCCATCATGAACTCACTGATAGCGCGCTTTCCCGACTATCCGCCCATCCGCGCCCTCGTCAACGACAGTACCCTGGGCAACTATATGTCGGCAAAAAGCTTTGCTGCTCACGCCACATTCTGGAAACGCTATAGCGACCGCTTCTACGACAGTGAGACAGACACCATCGTCCGTCCGCTGAAGATAGGCGACTATATGAAGATCTATGGTCTGAACGAATATCGCGGCCAGTATATCTATTTGGATTTCTGGGCCTCTTGGTGCCAGCCCTGTCTGATGCAGATGCCCAATATCAAACAGGCAGCGCAGATGTTTGCAGACGATCTGCGTGTTTATCTTGTCTCTATCGATAAATCAGCCAAGGAGTGGTGGAGCACCGTCAAACAATATGATTTGCTTAATCATCTCGATGGTGAGCATCCCTATCAGATACATCATATCCATGCCTACCGCAATAAGGGTAAGTTGGACGATGATGTCCGTCTGCTTGGTATCCAGACCATTCCCCACAACTATCTCGTAGACCGCTCTGGGCGTATCATCGCCAAGAATATCTCTGCAGCAATGCTGATCGACAAGATGCAACAACTTTTGGAAAAGGAGAAACAACAATGAAGAAACTACTTCTTATTCTTATCGTCTTGGCTGTACAAGCCGAATCGTGGGGGCAGGTTCGAGATTCTGCCCGTCTTTGGGCCTCGAGAGGCTATTTTAACAAGAGTCTTGACGAACTGCGCCAGATACCAGAAGATAGTCTCACGATTGAAGACATGCGACTATTCTATGACAACTTCGCCCAACTCGGACAATACGATTCTCTCGCATATTGGGGTGATAAGATTCTGAAACAAGATCCTTACGATGTATCGTTAATCGTTGACTTCACACCACGACTGAATAAGGGTTGGCAGGGCGATGTGGGCAAGAAGAGTTATCCTTCGAAAGTCATCGATATCTGTCAGAAGTATCGTGAGCGCGACTCCACCCATATTCTTGTGAATCGTCAACTCGCTGAGGCCTATTATAATATAGGTAACTATGATCTTGCTTTGCCAGCTCTCAAGCAGTTGGAGGCTGTGGGCGACACCTGCTTTGGCACACTCTATACCCTTGGACTGACTTATCAGCGTATGGGTGACAACTCTACTGCCTACGATTATCTTTCACGAGCCACCACCATCAATAACGATGCCAACCCCTATTGTCTCTTTACGCTTGGTATCGTTTGCAATCGTATAGGCTTTGGTGCTGAAGCCCTGAGTTATCTCGATATGGCCAAGGAGCGGATGATGCCAGACCGCAAAACACTTTTCCGTCTGCATCAAGAACTGGCAGATGCCTTCAAGCAGAAAGGCGAATATGATTTCCGTTTGGAGGAATTAGAGGAATGTATGAAACTGGCCGACGAGAAAGATGTCAATGAACTGACCTATCAGATGGGGCAGTGCTACTTCCAACTGAAACAGCGCGATAAAGCCAAAGAGTGCTTCAACAAGTTTCTTGAAGCAACGGAGAATAAAGAATACAACGACAAAATCAAATCCATGCGCCGTTCGGCAGAGCAAACCCTCCGCATGATGATGTGGTAAGTTTTTTTTGTTAAGGTTTGCTAAACGCTGTTTGGTTTTAAGGAAAAATCCCAATTTGTTGCGATTTTGCTTGGAAGTATAGAATCTTTTTCTTATCTTTGCGGCGAAATCGCAACATATTGGGATTATGACGCAGCAAGAAATAGGCAATACCGTTAAGGAGCGCCGGAAAAAGTTGGGAGTAAACCAGCAGACGCTGGCCGATTTGGCAGGTGTGGCAGTCAATACATTGGTTGCCATCGAACGTGGTGAGGGAAATCCGCAGTTATCAACGCTGCTGACTATTCTTGATACGTTGGGATTACAAGCAGATATCAACATCAAGCAATTGGAGTATGAGAGAATGTAAGGTGTATGTCCACGATGCAGAAGCAGGACTTCTGCGGGAGACAGACGACAGAGAATATGTATTCACCTATCATGATGACTATCAGGGCGATCCTGTGTGTCTTGCAATGCCTGTAAGACAAAAGGTTTATCGTTCTGACCACCTTTTCCCTTATTTCTTCAACATGCTTTCCGAGGGGGCTAACAGGCAGGTGCAGTCGACATTGCTGCATATTGATGAGAAAGACGACTTTGGTATTATGTTGGCCACAGCACAATATGACACTATTGGAGCCGTAACCGTAAAACCTGTATGAATATGATAGAACTCAATGTCTGTCCATCTACGCTGCAGGAAGGCTATTCCACCTATTCGCCAATGGCCTTGAAACAATTGTTCGATGGGCAGCCCGTATCACATATTCTGGAATTCGACAGTCCAAACAATGAAAGTGCTGATAACGAGGCCTATCTGAAAAATGTAGGTCGTATATCACTTTCTGGTGTCCAGCCAAAGGCAAGCCTGATTGTCGACTCAAGCTCTCAGTTAGTAAAACCAGCAGAAGATGAACGTGGCACCTATATCTTAAAGCCTGCTCCTTCATCCTATGCGCTTTTCGAACGCAAGTACTGTCCTGCCAATGAGCACCTGACAATGCAGTTGGCATCGCAAGTCTATCATATTGAGACAGCGGCTAATGGACTATGTTTCTTTCGTGATGGTGAGGCAGCATACATCTGCCGCAGGTTTGATGTCGGACCTGACGGGCAGAAATACCAGCAGGAAGATTTCGCATCGCTAGCGGGTCTGACAAACGTCAATGGAGGTAGTGATTACAAATACTGCAACCTGAGTTATGAGGAATGTGCTGATATCATCCGCAAGTATGTAAATGCTGTTCCTGTTGAGATACTGAAATTCTTCCGCATCGTTGTGTTCAACTATCTCACCCTCAATGATGATGCCCACCTTAAGAACTTCTCGCTCATTAACCGAGGCGACGGAGAGTACCATCTAGCTCCTGCTTATGATCTCATCAATACAAGTCTCCATTTGGGAATGCCTCACATCTTTGCCCTCGACAAAGGGCTTTTCAAAGAAGGCATGCAGATGTCTGATACAAAAACCGTCAGTAGGGAGGACTTTGAGGAATTTGGCCGTCGTATAGGTCTGGCTCCACGACTGATTAAGCGAGAACTTGATACATTTGCCGCAGATATCCCATTGGCAAAAGAGTTGATAGAACGTTCTTTCCTTTCGGATGCCCTGAAACGCAGTTATTGGTTGTCGTATAAATATAGAAGAAATACATTGTCCACTGTAAATAACGTATAGATTATGATGAAACAGAAATATGCAGTAGTTATCCTGTTGGCCCTGATTTGTGCATCGGGGCTGACGAGTTTCGAGAGTTATCAGGCAACGGAAAAGGTTGTAGCGGAGGATATGACGAGTGCACTGACGAAGGCTCTGGCTGAACAGCAGAGCGACGTGATCAGTTCGGATACTATCCGCGTGTTCAACAGTTATCTGAAGATGGAGCAGTTGAGAGGCCATGCTGTATTGGCTGTGACCACCCGACAGGATGGACTGCGCTGCGAGGCAAAGTGTTCGGCAGCAACAATCTTCTCACTGTCAGACCAGCGACCAGCATCCATCTTATGGACAATGGCGCTGCTTTGGGGGCTCTACTGCTTCTGGCATTATCGCAAGCAAGTGCCGCTTATAGCATTCGGCGGCTTGGCCTATTCTGAGGCTGAAGGTCGGTTCTATGATGCGAAAGGTCTGCAGGTAAGGCTGACGCCCATGCAGCAGCAACTCATGGAAATGTTCTTCCGCAGCGAGTCGCATCAACTCTCGAAAACAGAGATCTGCGATGCCCTCTGGCCCAAGAAAGACGATGCCAACGATACGCTCTACACCCTGATCCGCCGCCTGAAACCCATCATCGAAGAACATTCTGGACTCAAGATAGAGTCGGACAGAGGTCGTGCTTACGAACTGAAAGCCAAATAGTTAGTCGGCTGTCAGCGAATTGTCAGACAAATGTCAGGCAAATAATTCGTTAGAGAAAGAATCTCTTCATACCTTTGCCGTCGAAAAAACGGCAAACGTATGATACAACAGAAAACATTTAAGAAAATCAATACCTCTGTGGCGTGGCTTGTTTTCGCCATTGCCGCCGTGGTGTATGGTATGACAGTAGAACCAACAGCCAGTTTGTGGGACTGTCCGGAGTTCATTGCGTGTGGGTATAAACTGGAGATCGGTCATCCGCCTGGGGCGCCTATCTTTATGCTGGCCGCCAATCTCTTCTCGCAATTCGCCAGCGACACGTCGCAAGTAGCCTTGATGGTCAATCTGCTCTCTGCGCTGCTGAGTGCAGGCTGCATCTTTTTCTTGTTCCTTACCATCACCCATTTGAGTGAAGAGTTAAGAGTGAAGAGTGAAGAATTTGCTACCGCCACCCTATCCATTCCTAATGTCATCGGAATTGAGACTTGTGGTGTGGTGGGGGCATTGGCCTATACCTTCAGCGATACCTTTTGGTTCTCGGCTGTCGAGGCAGAGGTCTATGCCTTCTCCAGTTTCTTGACAGCTCTGATGTTCTGGCTGATCCTGAAGTGGAGTGACCATGCCGACGAGCCGCGTGCCGATAGGTGGATGATACTGATAGCCTATATCACAGGCCTGTCCATAGGCGTGCATCTGCTCTGTCTGCTGTGCCTGCCTGCTATGTCGTTTGTGGTTTATTTCCGTCGGGCAAAGCGGGTGACTAAGGTTGGATTGCTGAAAACGCTCCTGGCAGGCGCATTGCTGGTGGGCAGCATCCTCTATGGACTCATACCAGGGGTGGTGACGATGGGCGGCTGGTTCGAGTTGCTATTCACTAATGTGCTGGGATGCGCCTACAACACGGGCCTCGTCTGTTATATCGTCCTGCTGACAGGTACGCTTGTCACCTTGTATAATAAGGTAAAGCAGCGAACCGTCAAACTGTCGTTAGCCTGTGTGCTGATGATATTGGTGGGCTATAGCAGTTATGGGGTGATCTTCATCAGAGCCAATGCCCGCCCGCCGATGTGCGAGAATGCCCCTGACAACATCTTCTCCTTAGGCAGTTATCTGAACCGTGAGCAATACGGCAAGACACCGTTGTGCTATGGCCCTGCCTATTGCAGCGAGTTAGACCGTGAGGCACAGGGTGACTATCTGGTGCCGATACAGAAAGAAGTGAAGGCCATCTATCGTCCTGTTTCTGATTCCACTAAGCAGGCGTATGAGGTGGTGCGTCACGATATAGACTATGTGTATAAGAACAACATGTATTTCCCCCGTATGCATTCTGCACGCCACGCCCAGGCCTATGAAGACTGGATGGGAGGCGTAGAGAAACAGGATGGCATACCCACGATGGCCGAGAACCTGCGATTCTTCCTGTCGTATCAGGTGAACTTCATGTATTGGCGCTATTTTCTGTGGAACTTCGTGGGGCGGCAGAACAACATCCAGGGGAACGGAGAGGTGGAACATGGCAACTGGATAACAGGATTCCGCTGGATCGACGACCTGTTGTTAGGCTGCGACACATCGAAGTTGCCCTCCGACTTGGCACAGAACAAAGGGCGCAATGTCTTTTATGCCATGCCGCTGCTGCTCGGACTTTTGGGCATGCTATGGCAATGGCGCAAAGGGCGAAAAGGCAGGCAGCAACTGCTCATTGTCATGCTGCTGTTTGTGATGACGGGGCTGGCCATCGTGATCTATCTCAACCAGACACCACTTCAGCCTCGTGAGAGAGACTATGCCTATGCCGGTTCCTTCTATGCCTTTGCCATCTGGATAGGACTGGGTGTGGCTGGTCTTGCCTCACGCTTCAAGTATCTATACATCGCCAGCATCCTTGTCCCCCTTCAGATGGCCTCGCAGACGTGGGATGACCACGACCGCTCAGGCCGGTATGCCTGTCGTGACTTTGGTGTCAACTATCTGGAGAGCATGCAGCGTGAGGGCCATCCCATCATCTTTACCGACGGCGACAACGAGACGTTCCCACTCTGGTATAACCACGAAGTGGAAGGCCTGCGGACTGATACGCGCGACTGCAATCTGGAGTATCTGCAGACCGACTGGTATATCGACCAGATGAAGCGTCCGGCATACGATTCCCCGGCCTTGCCCATCAGTCTGAATCACGAGGATTACAAGGAGGGACGACTGGAGTATGTGCCCATAGATTTCGATAGTCTCACCATCGGCAACACAGTGATCTCGCTGAAAGACAAAAAGGGTCTCTACAAGAACGAACTGATGGCGCTCGAGATACTGTCGCAGACCCATTGGGAGCGTCCTGTCTACATGTCTGTCAGTCTGGGACCAAGTAATCTGCCATTTCTCCGCGACCATCTGGTACTCGAAGGTCTTGCCTATCGTGTCAGTCCGACAGCCACAGGCCAGCAGGTGGATGTGGAGCGCCTCTATGATAATATTATGCACCGTTTCCGTTTTGGCGGACTTAACACGAAGGGCATCTATGTGGATGAGGATGTAAAACGTATGGCCAATGCTCACCAACTCATCATGGGGGTACTTATCGACTCGCTCCTTCAGCAGGGCGACCTCAATCGTGCGTTAGCGGTATGTCAGAAATGGCAGAAGGAACTGCCGCCAGAGAATGTCCCTTATACCGATTCGGCTCTGGCAATGGCCCGTTGTTATTATCTGGCCAATCAACCAGAACAGGGCGATGAGATAGTCAGCAGTCTGTTGAGACGATCTGCCGAGTGGCTATCGTGGATATACACAATCACCCTTAGGCGTCGTGCCGGCTCGCTCTATTCACAATACGAATGGCAGCAGACTATGCAGAAGGCCTTTGCTGTGGCCGAACAATTCCAAAGAACAGAATTATCAAATCAATATATCAAGCAATATGAGTACTTTATCAAATAGAATCTTTATCGCAGCATGCCTCCTGATACTTCTTGGCTACATCCTGATGTCAGGCCCAGGCAGCACAGAGGCGTCTTTCAATCCCGACATCTTCTCTCCTCGCAGAATCGTCATTGCCCCAACACTCTGCCTGGCAGGCTATCTGCTGATTGTCATTGGGATTATCAAGAAATGAAGATTTTGCTGTTTCTATATTAAACTGTGTTAATTACGGTTTGACTTTGACCAGTTTTTGTGTCTTATAAGTGTACAGCAGAATAAAAGCATGGACCGAATTGCATTTGAACAACAAGCCCGCACGTGGCGACAGAAGGCTCTCAGCGTGAGCATGAACTGCGGAGCGGGCAAAGACGAAGCAGAAGACATCGCCCAGGATGTGATGCTCCGCCTGTGGCAAATGCACGACGAACTGGAACAATGTCGCTCGATAGAGGCTATCGTCGTGCTGATGGCGAGGCACATGCTGAGAAACCATCAGCGACGAAAACCTTCAGAGACGTTGGACGAGGCCATGATCATCAGTCTGAATACCAGTCCGCTCGATGAGTTGGAGATGAAAGAAGACGATGCTTGGCTGACAACAAGACTCCAGCAACTGCCCACCACACAACGTACCTTATTATATATGCGACAAGTGGAGCGGCGAAGTCACGAGGAAATTGCCCAGTTGTTAGGCATCGAAACGACATCGGTAAGCACCCTGCTGGCAAGGGCACGACGAACACTATTAGAAGACATTAAACGTAGAAACAACTTATGATACAGTACAACAGAGAATATATAAACGAGTTGCTCAGCAAGTTTATGGCGGGCACATCGACACTGGAGGAGGAAGACATCCTGAGCCAGTATTTCACCCAGAGCCACATACCAGCCGAGTGGGAGCAATACCGCTTGCTGTTTGCCGAGCTGGAGGCGATGAAACCGGCAGAGAAGCCAAGGCGTCAGTGGTTGCAATGGAGTGTGGCAGCTGCGGTGGTCGTCATAGCCCTGCTTGCGATATGGGGCAGTCTCGATTCTCCTGCGGAAAAGTCATTAGTGGCAGAGAATGAAACAACGAAGGTGGATTCGGTAATGCCTGTAGTGACTCAGGAGGAAATGAAGACAGACACAACCCACCAGCAACAAGGAAAGGATGTGCGCGAACGACCCAAGAAGCGAAGCATCCGCAAGTCTCAGCCTACAATCAATGACCACGCTAAGGCTTATGCCCTGATGGCCAAGATTGAACAAGAACGTCTGGAGGCTGAGCAACAATTGGAACAATGCCAGCAAGAGGTCATGGATGCTCAGTTGGCTGCGTATGGCTATATTCCTGTGATGCAAGAAGATGGTACCATTATATATATTAACGAACAAACAAATTATATTGCATATGAAGAGTAAAAACTTGATTCTGTCGGCCATTTTGATGGCAGTGTCCTCAACAGTGATGGCACAAGAGAACATTCAGAAGGCTTTTGATGCCCTCAAGCAAAGTAAGGGACAAGAGGAGACTTATACGAATCATTTCTTGGAAAAAGACCCCGAAACAGGGTTGATGGAAGGAATGAGCGATGAGTACGAGTTCAAGATTACTGACGCTGCCAATAAGCATTTGATTACTGCTATTCGCCAAGCCTTTAATAAAGATGAACAAGCTGCCTATAGTGTCAGTACGGGTTCTCATGGTGGTGCTGAGTCCTATACGTCACTTGCAGTGGGAAATGGAAACAAAGGCGGTGTCACCATTGGGCAGATGAATGGTTCGAAGTGGATTTATGCCTGTTTTCTGGATCCAGATGATACTCTCAGAATTCATAGATATGCCTATGCTTTGGAGTGGGTAGAGAAGAAGGATGGCTCAATCACGGGGCGCATCGTCAAGACTTATGCTACTACGCAGAAGTACAGACAGAAAAAGACGAGTCGTAGTATCATTATCAATGGACAGAAAATGGATCTTTCAGGACCATTTGGAACGCTGAATGGTGCGTTGGGTGGCGACGAATCGGAGGCGTGGATAAACAAATTCAACAACTTGAGAACACTCTTCCAGAAGAGATCAGAGGGAACTGCTGCCAATAGCTGGGCCACGCAGATATACAAACTCTGTAAAGATGCCGATTCGATCGATGAAGCAGAAAAGAATATGGTGATTAAAGAAATCCAAAAACTGAAAACCAAGACCAACGACGAATTTATCAAGGAATTGTTCGATATGAGTATCGAATGGCTCAAGAAGTAAATCCACTCATGAAATATCTGAATACATTTCTACTCTCGCTGCTGCTGGCAGCGGGAGTAGGGGAAGCTACGGCCCAAACTCAGAGCGATTCGACAAGTGTCAAGAACGACTCCATTACATGGAATCAGGAACTGGAAGGGGTTGAGATAAAGGCTCAGCGCCAACTCATCAAGCAGGAGATAGACCGTATAGGCTATGACGTGCAGGCTGATGAGGAATCGAAGACGCTTACCGTGATGGATATGCTCCGCAAGGTGCCTATGGTGACGGTTGACGGTGAGGACAATATCAAGGTAAAAGGTAACAGCAGTTTCAAGATCTACAAGAATGGTCGCTATGACCCCAGTCTGTCGAAAAATGCCAAAGAAGTGCTGAAAGCGATGCCTGCCTCGATGGTCAAGCGTATTGAGGTTATCACCGACCCTGGAGCACGAGAGGATGCAGAGGGTGTCAATGCCATCCTGAACATCGTGATGATGGACGGCAGGAGGATGGATGGCGTAACAGGATCCGTGTCAGGAGCCTATAACACATTGAATCATCCCAATCTGGGTACCTACCTGACCACTCAAATGGGTAAGGCCATCATCTCTGTGGATTATGGGTATGGAGGCATGTCGGGCAAGGAGACGGAAAACAAGAACGAAACAGAGCGTACCTACGTCTCTTCTGGAAACGTGATGAAGAGTGTGAACGAAGGTTCCAATCCTGGTTATATCCATTATGCCGATATCGATGCCAGCTATGATATCGATTCGTTGAACCTCATCTCAGCATCATTAGGCGGATACTTCTATAAGCTGGACGTGAAAGGCGGGGGATTGACTCAGATGTATGCCCCAGACAAGAGCCTTCTCTATAGCTATCGGGACAACTACTGGATGCCAGGCTACAGTCACCATTCATGGAACGGACGACTAGACTACCAGCATAAGACGCGTCGAAAGGGTGAGCATCTCACTCTCTCTTATATGCTCGCCCTGACGCGTCAACACACAGAACAGGAAAGCAGCTATACAGACCTTCAGAATGCACCATTCGACTATACAGGTATGCTGAAAAGCCTGCGAGAGCGTTTCACGGAGCACACCTTCCAGGCAGACTGGCTCCGTCCTGTTGCAGAAGGCCATAAGCTGGAGATGGGTGTCAAATACATCTATCGTGGAAATACCAGCCGTACGGTTCAGGACTTCTATGCTGCTACGCCCTATCCGTCGTACAGTAGTGAGTTCGGGCATACCACTCAAGTGGCAGCTGCCTATGCCGACTACATCATGCGGATAGGAAAGTGGTCGGCCCGTGCAGGTCTGCGCTTTGAGCACAGCTATATGAAGGGGGACTATCTGGATGGCTCGGATGAGAGCTTTGGCAGTCATCTGAACGACTGGGTGCCACAGCTCAGCGTGAAATATCAGATCAGCGATGCCCATTCACTGAAACTGGGCTATGTCACCAGCATTAATCGTCCAGGCATCTCCTATCTGAATCCTGCTGTAGTTAACTCGCCCATGCAGGTACAGTATGGCAATCCCGAACTGAGCAGTAGCAGAAACCAGACCATCCACCTTATCTATTCGTATATAGGCCAATGGCTGACACTGCAGTTGGCACCAGCCTATAAGTATTATGGCGATGGTATAGGACGGCTCATCTATGCCAAGGACGATGTGCGCTATCAGACCTATGGCAACATTGAGAAGCTGTCACGCTGGCAGCTGGAGGGTTATGTGCAGTGGAAACCCTTCAAAGGTACTACACTCTCTGCCAATTTCAATCTGTGGGATGATAAGATTGAGAATCCAAGTATCGGTATCAGTCAGAAAAGCTATTCTGGTTTCTATTATATTAGCGGCAGTCAGCTGCTGCCCTGGAAACTGCGCCTCTCGGCCTATGTCTATGGCGAGATGGGCCATTCCGTCAATAATGTATATAGCTATTCTCGCTCTTGGAATCGTTATGGCTGCTCGCTGCAGCGTTCGTTCCTCAACGAAGACAGGTTGACGGTGCGTATCAGCGCCAACGATTTGTTCCGTAAATACCGTCACTATACAGACTGTACCACTCAGGGCGATATCCTTGGCTGCAGCGACAGCGCAAATCGAGCAAGCATGATAAACTTTTCCATCTCCTATCGTTTTGGAAAGTTGAAAGCCAGCGTCAAGAAGACTGAGACCACCATCGAAAACAGCGATGTGGTAGGCGGAATAACGAAGGGGAAATAGGCTTGCGGACTGGAACTTAGACAGTTATCCTCTTAACACTTGCCTGTCTCATGATACGAGTAGTACTGCCCGTCGGTGACAATGACATGGTCAAGGAAGTGGATGTTCATCACTTCACAGGCCCGCATGATGCCCTTTGTCAGCTCGTCATCTGCACGGCTGGGTGTGAGGTTGCCGGAGGGGTGATTGTGGCAGACAGCAAGGATCGTGGTGTTGGCGAGTACGGCCTCCCGCATGATGATACGGATATCGACGGCAGTTTCTGTGATGCCTCCATGTGAGATGCGCACTTTCTTGATGAGGCGGTAGTGCTGGTTCATCAACAATACCCAGAACTCCTCGACATCAAGGTCCTGCATCACGGGCCGCATGTGGTTGTAGATGCGGGTGGCTGTTCCCAGGTCAGGTCTTTCCTCGGGTGTCTCTGCCTGACGGCGCTTTCCTAATTCACAGGCTGCGAGGATGGTGATGGCCTTCGCCTCGCCGATGCCATTGTACTGACAGAGTTCGCGGATGGTCTTTTTGCCGAGCGTGTTCAGGTTGTTGTTGCAATCGGCAAGAATACGCTTCATGAGGTCGACGGCACTCTCCTTTGTGGAGCCAGAACCGATAAGGATGGCCAACAGCTCTGCATTTGTAAGCGCTTCAGTACCAGCACTTGCCATTTTCTCTCGCGGGCGGTCTTCTGCAGCCCATTGATTGATGTTGAGTTTTTCCATAGTGTTTAATTCAAGTTTTAAAGGGTTGTTATTTGTAGAATGTCTTTTCGAAGGCTTGGAACTCGTCTTTCTTTTGTATACATCGTTTCCACCATGATTCGATGAACCCTAACCCATAGCCCATCAGTTGGACGAAGGCCGCCGGAACACTGAGCAGCCCTACCTTAAGGCTTTTGTTCTTGATGGTCGAATCGATGCAGATCAGCATACTATATAATATAATAGGTATCCAGGGTGCGAAGCACATCCAGTAGAACTGATCGTGGTCTACGTAGTGCATCAGTGCCCGTCCAACGGCAGAAATGAGGATAAGCCCGATGACACCGACAGTAAAGACCGTAGGCAACAGGTGGACGAGTTTCAATGTGCCAGGATGGCGTTTCTCAAGATTGATGCGAGCGATACCGCTGTTATAGACCTGACGGAAGAACTTGCGGAAGTCCGTTCGCCGTTTGTGCCACACCCAGGCCTCAGGGAAGAGCTTTGGCTGAAAGCCTGCCTCGACGATACGGTAGGAGAAATCAATGTCTTCACCAAAGCGCATCTTCGAGAATCCGCCCAACTGCAGGTAGACGTCACGACGGATGCCCATGTTGAACGAACGGGGGTAGAATTTGTCGAGTTTGGCTTTTCCGCCCCGGATGCCGCCGGTAGTGAAGAAAGAGGTCATAGAGTAGCTAATTGCCTTCTGCACAGGTGTGAATGAGGGATGGGCTGCATCGGGGCCGCCAAAGACCGCCAGTTTTTGCGGAGTGTGGAGTGTGGAGTGTGGAGTGAGATTACCATCAGAGGTGGAATCTGTAGCAGTGGTATCCTCACTCCTCACTCCACACTCCACACTCCACAGATAGTCAGGGGGGAGGACGACGTCTGAGTCGAGGATGATGAGCCATTCGCCGCTAGCACGCTCGGCACCGTAGTTGCGGCTCTGTCCTGGCCCGCTGTTCTCCTTGGCATAATAATGCAAAGCAAGGATGCCTGCATACTTGTCGCAAACATCCTTGCAAGGTTTTACCGAACCATCCTCCACAATAATAACCTCGAAATCCTTTTGTGTTTGATTAGATAGGCTTTCGAGTAGTTCGTCCACTTCGTCGGGACGATTGTATACGGGGACGATGATCGAGTATTTCATTATTCTTTGACGCGCTGCAGATAGCTGCCGTCGCGGGTGTCAACCTGGATGAGGTCGCCCTCGTTGATGAACAGAGGAACGCGTACCTCTACGCCAGTCTCGAGCGTAGCAGGCTTCAGTGTGTTAGTGGCTGTGTCACCCTTGATGCCGGGCTCAGAGTGAGTCACGCGAAGATTGGTCTTCACGGGCATCTCAGCATAAAGAATGGTGCCGTCGGTGGTGTCGGACACAACTTCCACGATGTCGCTCTCCTTCATATATTCATGACCGATCACGAGCTCATTGTCGATGGGAATCTGCTCGAAGGTCTCCTGATTCATGAAAATACGGCCAGACTGATCCTCATAAAGATACTGATAGGGGCGACGCTCAATGACAACATCCTCCAGTTTCTCACCGATGTTGAAGCGGCGTTCCAAAACGCGGCCGTCGGTGACGTTCTTTACCTTAATAATCATAATAGTGTTGCCCTTGCCTGGCTTACGGTGCTGAAAATCGATGCACACCCAAATGCTACCGTCCATGCGAATGGCGGTGCCTTTTTTAATGTCTTGTGAATTAATCATATACCTTAAAACTGTTACTTTTTATTGTTTTCGGGTGCAAAGGTACTGCTTTTTTGGAAAAAAACATAAAAAGTTGCACTAAATTTCGAAGAAAACTTGCGTAATTCAAAAGAAATGAGTACTTTTGCACCCCAAATCGTTGAATTTGAACAAATAAATAAGTATAAAGCAATGAAAAGAACATTTCAGCCGCACAATCGCCGTCGCGTCAACAAGCACGGCTTCCGTGAGAGAATGGCCACCAAGAATGGTCGCCGCGTACTGGCCGCCCGCCGTGCTAAGGGCCGCAAGAAGTTAACGGTTTCTGATGAGAACCATGGCAAGTAAAAACTTGTTGCGAATCATCGGATTTCGAATGAAATAGAACGAAGTGGAGAGCAATCTTCACTTCGTTCTATTTTTATGCCTTTTAATCAGTTTTTTCCTACTTATTGGATAAAATACTCACGTTAGACAAATAAATTCTTTTATTTGTGCTCACTTAATCGATTTTTTCGTACCTTTGCACATGAGAAAGGAATAATAAGATGAATGTAAAGGAATTCTTTGGTAAGTTCGCGAGTTTTTACCTATGGGCCAACCTGTTGGCTATGTTGCTCGTTATCGTGCTTTTGGCTGTAGGTGTTAAATTCGGTCTCGACAGCTATACCCGACATGGTGAAGGTGTGAAAGTGCCCAAACTGGAGGGCATGGATATCTCGAAGGCTCGTCTCATTATGGAGGACTACGGACTGAACGTGATGGTTAACGACTCCGGTTATAATAAGCATTTTGCCGCTAACAGTATTCTGGCACAGAACCCAGGTGCGGGCACGATGGTAAAAGAAGGACATACCGTTTATGTGACGGTCAACTCGCCTTCGTCACCGTCGTTTGCCATTCCTGACGTGGTTGACAACAGCAGCTACCGCGAGGCTGAGGCCAAGTTGATGGCATTGGGATTCAAACTCCTTCCGCCTCAAGAAGTACCGGGGGAGAAAGACTGGGTTTACGGTATCCTTTGTCGGGGGCACAGAGTTTCCGCAGGCGACCATGTATCGATAGACTCGCCATTGACGCTGGTAATTGGCAGCGGTACGTATGACTCGGAGGAGGAACTCGACTCTTTGGAACCCGAGTACAGGCTGATGGAAAGCGGTAATGTGGACGAATTTGAGGAAGTCGTAGAATAGGTGACAAGTGAGAAGTGAGAACTGAGAGGTGAGAACTGAGAGGTATGATTACCAAGAGCAGCCGGAACTGGAGGAGATAGAGTCGGAAGGTGACGGTATGTCGGGAGAGCTCTTTGAACACTTCCGTATAGAAGTGGACAAAGGACAGGAGTCGGTTCGAATCGACAAGTTCTTGTCCGAGCATCAGCCTCATTCGAGCCGTAATCGGATACAAAAGGCTGCCGATGCCGGCTTTATCTATGTGAGTTCGGCCAGCGACCGCCAGCAAGGGAGAGAAGGACATCCCGTGAAGAGCAATTATAAGGTTCGTCCAGGTGATATCATCACACTGATGCTTGACCGTCCACACTATGACACAACGATCCTGCCGGAGGAAATTCCGTTGGATGTGGTCTATGAGGACGATGACTTGATGGTCATCAATAAACCCGCGGGTCTGGTGGTGCATCCCGGTTGTGGCAATTTCAACGGTACGCTGGTGAATGCCATTGCCTGGCACTTGAAAGATCTGACGACATACGATCCGAACGATCCCGAGGTGGGACTTGTGCATCGTATAGATAAGGATACCAGTGGCCTGCTCGTTGTGGCAAAGACTCCAGACGCCAAGACTTCGCTGGGTAAGCAGTTCTTCAATAAGACCACCCACCGGAGCTATAATGCATTGGTGTGGGGCAATTTTGTGGAGAATGAAGGAAGGATAGAAGGGAATATCGGCCGTGATCCGAAAGACCGTCTCCGGATGGAAGTCTTTCCGCCCGACTCGGATATTGGAAAGCCAGCCGTGACTCATTATAAGGTTTTGGAGCGCTACGGGTATGTGACATTGGTAGAATGCGTGTTGGAAACGGGACGTACGCATCAAATCAGGGCACATATGAAGCATATAGGGCACCCGTTGTTCTGTGATGAGCGCTACGGTGGAACAGAGATTCTTCGCGGTGAGCGTACTGCCAGTTATAAAGCCTACATCCAGAACTGTTTCAAGCTCTGTCCCCGTCAGGTGCTTCATGCTCGTACTTTGGGATTTGTACATCCTACGACAGGTGAGCAGATGGACTTCACTTCCGAGTGGCCTGAGGATATGGCGGCGCTTATCGACAAATGGAGGAGGTTTTCGAGGAGTGAGAAGTGAGAAGTGTGGAGTGAGAAGTGAGAAATGAGAACTGAGAGGTATGGGGGTCTGAACAAGCGCAGGCGCCCAGGTGTTAAATAAATAAGGAAGGGTCTGGTAACGCTTGTTCAGACCCCCAACCCCCTAAATTAGGGGGCTTGGGCTTGTAGAGAAGTATGAAGTATTTGAAGAGAACGATTGCCATCGTCTGTGGTGGCGACTCATCCGAGCACGATGTTTCATTGCGCTCGGCACAGGGATTGTATTCCTTCTTCGACAAGGAACGTTATGATGTCTATATTGTTGACATCAAGGGGCAAGACTGGCATGTTGAGCTGCATGACGGTACGACTGCCAAGATTGACCGTAACGATTTCTCCTTTATCGAAGACGGTAAGGCCAAGTTGTTTGACTATGCCTATATCACCATCCACGGCACACCGGGTGAGAACGGCCTGCTGCAAGGCTATTTTGACCTGATAGACCTGCCTTATAGCACAAGCGGTGTGTTGGTCGAAGCCATGACCTTCGATAAGTTTGTGCTCAATCAGTATCTGCGTGGCTATGGTGTCTGCGTGGCCGACTCGCTGCTCATCCGCAAAGGCTATGAGGAACTGGTAGGCGACGATGAGATAGAGGAACGCATAGGTATGCCCTGCTTCGTGAAGCCGGCAGCTGACGGTTCATCTTTTGGCGTGTCGAAGGTGAAGAATAAGGATCAGTTGGCTCCGGCCGTCCGTAAGGCCATGATGGAGAGTCCTGAGGTTATGGTGGAGAGTTTCCTGGAGGGAACGGAAATTACGCAGGGCATTTACAAGACTCGTGAGAAGACCGTCATCTTCCCTATCACCGAAGTGGTAACAAGCAACGAGTTCTTTGACTATGATGCTAAATACAACGGTCAGGTGAAGGAGATTACGCCAGCTCGCATCTCTCCTGAGACCGCCGACCGTGTGTCGAAGATCACCAGCCACATCTACGACATACTGCATTGCAATGGCATCATTCGTATTGATTACATCATTTCACCGCAGGGCAAGATATCGATGCTCGAGGTGAACACTACACCGGGCATGACAGCCACCAGCTTCATTCCTCAGCAAGTGCGTGCTGCAGGTCTTGAGATGAGGGATGTGCTTTCGGATATCGTTGAGAATCAGTTTTAAGTGAATAAGCCCCCTAAGTTAGGGGGATGGGGGTCTGAACAAGGCCTCTGCTAATGTAAATAATTAGGATATGGAGGAAATAAAACATCGTTCAGACCCCCAACCTAACTTAGGGGGCTTAAGTGAGTTTGACGAGATACGACCTTATGAGCCGGAGGAGATGAAACAGGCGTTTGAGGATCTCCTGAACGACCGACAGTTCAATGTCATCATGAAGGGTTTTGCCCCATGGTTGCCAAAAGGGGTGAGGAATGGTCTGCTGCGGCTTGCCTTTATGGGGGTCAAGACACCGCTCGACTTCCAATTGCGGTTCATGAAACCCGTCGTGAAGCATATCATCCGCAAGTATACTGATGGCTGTACATTTGACGACAGACTGTTAACTGAGAACTTAGAATTGAGGACTGAGAGGTATGATAACTCTCAAGGCCAAAACTCCTGTGCCAAAGGTAATCATACCTCTCAGTCCTCAACTCTCAGTTCTCAGTTGGAAGAACGTTATACCTTCGTCAGCAATCATCGTGACATTGTTCTTGATTCAGCTTTTCTCGACGTGAAGCTTGTCGAGAATGGTTATCCTACTACCGTAGAGATTGGTATCGGTGACAACCTGCTCATCTATCCTTGGATCAAGAGACTCGTCCGTATGAACAAGGCCTTTACCGTTCGTCGCGGATTGTCGCTTCGTGAGACCTTGGCTGCATCGCAGCTGATGAGCCGGTACATCCATTTCGCTGTTACGCAGAAGAAGGAGAATATATGGATTGCCCAGCGTGAGGGACGGGCCAAGGACTCTAACGATCGTACTCAGGATGCCGTGCTGAAGATGTTGGCCATGGGGGGTGACCTGAAAGAATTGAACATTGTTCCGCTCACTATCAGTTATGAGTATGACCCTTGTGATTATCTGAAGGCTCAGGAGTTCCAGCAGAAACGTGACAATCCGGCTTTCAAAAAGTCCCGTCAGGATGATCTTGACAATATGAAGACGGGCATTTTCGGCTATAAGGGCCGTGTGGTATATCGTACGGCGGCACCTATCAATACCTGGATTGACGATTTTTCCCATCTTCCTAAAACGGAATATTACAAAGCGGTGGCAGAGCGGATGGACATGGAAATCCATAGGGGATATGAACTCTTTCCCTGCAACTGGCTTGCCCTGGATGAACTGAACGGGGATCATGCCAATGCGTCACACTATACTGAGGCTGACCGTCAGCGCTTCGAACAGTATTTGTCCGCACAGCTTGACAAAATCCAAATCCCCGGTAAGGATATACCTTTCCTTCGTGAACGCATCCTCACGATGTATGCCAATCCGGCGAGAAATAAAGTTTATAGTTTATAGTTTATTGTTTGTTGTTTATAGTTTATGGTTTATAGTTTATAGATGATTACAATGATAAACGGTATAAAGGGGAAGCTCGTTCTTCTTTCTTCTTTGGTCTTGCTGGCTTGTACTCAGGACACCTACGAGAAGGGCGAGGGTAAGTATTCCCTGATGCGTGGTGATTTTGCCGAGGCGGTGGTGAATGGCAGCAAGCAGGTGACAAAGATTATAACCGACGATGGTGATGAACTGCCACTTACGACACCATTCACAGCGAAGTGGGTCACCAAGGCCGATACTGTCTATCGCTGTATGTTATATTATAATAAGGTGGACGACAAGGCCGAAGTGATATCCATGGGACAGGTGCCTTGTGCTGATATAAATACCCTTGCTGAGTTCAAGAAACCGATGGCCACCGATCCTGTCAAGTTCGAGAGCTCTTGGATAAGTAAGACAAGAAGGTATCTTAATCTTAGTCTACTTTTGAAGACTGGTTCTACTGATGATACGACAGCCGTCCAGAGCCTTGCCATTGTCAGCGATACCCTGATAACCCATCCTGACAATAAGCAGACTCGTCATCTCATTCTGTATCATAACCAGGGCAATGTGCCCCAATATTATTCCACTCAGGTTTATGTCAGTATACCCACAGAAAGAATTGATGCCGACTCGGTTCAAATCAGCATCAACTCCTACGACGGTGAGGTGATTAAAAAGTACAGTTGCTGCTGGTGACGACAATATTGGCATTGTCCTTTTTCATGACTGATGACCACCAGGCATCGCTGACCATTGTGCTTGAACGGTTACCGGCATTGCCATCATACCATACCATGAAGTGCCCCCATTTGGCACCGGCATTCCAACATTCCACGATGTCACCCTGAGGCTTACCCGTCTTATTGCTGCTGTCCCAGCCACATTCGCCGAGCACAATCATCTTGTTGGGATAGGTCTGCTGTATTTCTTTGAATTCTTGTGCATTCTGGGTCGCATTGTATCCATACAGGTCACGGGCAATCATGTCGCAATAAGCATCCCCAGGATACCAGTCGGTATCCTGATGATAGCCGGAGCTATTACCATTATAGTTCTGTGTAGTCCATATCCAGATGAGGTTGTTGACACCTTTCTGCTTGAAATAGTCGAACATGGCAATCCACAGTTTCTTGAAAGTGTCTGCCCCATCATAGCCCCACCAGAACCATGCTTTTGTCCAGTCAGCCTGTTGCTTGGCCGTGGCATTTCCCGCAGCCTCATGGAATGGGCGCCATGTGGCAGCGATACCAGCCTCCTGAAGCTTCAAGACGACGGCAATCACACGGTCCATCTGAGCATAGAAATACCGGTTCTCCCAGGTACCCTCTATCAAGGCATTGGCCGCCTTGAATGTGGTCTCTCCGGGAGAGCAGGTCACCCCGCTGCCGTCAGTGCCGACGACAGTCGTCTCGCTCTTCGGCACATTGAAGTGCCACATCAGTTGCACGATACCGCCATTGTCAGCCCATTCAGCGACAGGCGTGATGTCTGAGTAGTCAATCCAACCGTTGCCGTCGGGCACCTGAATATGAATGAAGTCATAGCAGTTCATGGCAGGTCTTTTTCCTGTAATATCCTTCTTGATCTTGTCGGCCAGACTATGGTTCCAGTTCACGTGAGCCATCACACCCGATATCACCTTCCTGCCATAGCTGTTGCGGAAGTAGCGATAGAGTCGTTTTGCGGCATCAGTTGTTCCGGCTATACTGTTTGTGGCAATATGGGCATTCTCTGTATCTACATCCATTCCTGACACCTTATAGGCTTGTCCTCCGATGGTAAGCGTACCGTTTTCCTGTGAATAGGTCATGACACCTGCATCAGAGGCACTTATCTGTCTGACGGTGCCTTCAGCATCGGTCACGGTGACAGTTTGCGCAGCCGTCGTATGAACTACTGCCAGTACTGTTAAAAGGGCAAATATCTTTCTCATCTTACTTGGACTTTACGTGTTGATTCTCCCTTCTTGAGGATATAGAGCCCCTTGGCGGGCATCGACCCTGATGGCAGTTGTCGGCCTTGGAGGGTATATATGGCCTCAGCATGGCTGATGTCTATGTCGCCATCAGTCTGTATATGACCTATGCCTGTCGTCTCGTCATTGTCAGAAAAGTACATCGAGTGCAGATTGCCCAGCGCAATGGTCTTTGTCTCAGCAGTATAGGCATCGCAGACGGCCAGACTGTCACTTCCGAACGTCATGCTTAATCCCACTGCCGTCACAGATGTCTTCGTGCCATCGGTCTCAACGATGGTCAGATATTTGAATTCCCCATAGGCATGGAAATTCATGCCTATGAGGAATACTATGAGTAATATGTACTTTCTCATATTACTTTTGTTCGAGAGTGACCTTCGTACATATCACATTGTCGCCATTGAGCAGGAAGGATCCACCCCAGCCACTAGAGGTGGTGATGTGCTCGTAAATGTAGTCTGTGACTGTAAACTCGATGGCTCCATTGTGTTCCGACAGGTTCCAGTTGCCAGAGCTGAAGTCACAGTCAGGGAAGGCCGTGTTGGGCGCCCAATGACCGTCTACGATCTGGCAGTTCCAAGAGGAGTCTGTTGCAGTAAGGTAAACTCTGATCACCGAACCGACCTTCATGCCGGCAGCAAGTAGTTCTGTACCGCCATCGCTGAGGATGTACGGCTGGTCACCCCAGTTGTCGGCCACGGCTTCGCCCTGCCAGAGCACCTTCTCCGAAGCTGGCATGGTAACCCTTGAGAGGGTATAGTTGTCGCCCGTTATGACAAGACCTCCCCCAGCAATAATGTCGTCGAGAACATTCTTTGTGAATACCACCGATAGCACGCCTTCGTCGCTGTCAAGATCATACTGTCCGGGAATAGGACTTGGAAGATTGCCCCAGGAATCTCCGTGACGCAGGCTGATACATCCCCATGCACCCGGGGTGTTCTTCTTATAGTAGAAGTTGATCTTGCTGTCGGCGGCGACAGTCGTCCAGTCGAAACCGCCCCATGCCAGATCCTGGCAACCGTTCCAGGCCGAGCATACGAATTCACCTGCCCAGATGCTGATCTCATCCGAATCGCTATACATCATCACTTTCGCTTCGACGGCGATAAACGAGTTCTGCGTCAGTACGATCTTTCCGTCTGTCATGTCCTCTGGCACCGTGAATGTCAGGGTGTTGCCTGAGATCGTGTATTGGTCGTCGGCCAGAACACCGTGGCCAGGCAGCGTAACCATCGTAATACGGTCGAAGTTCTCACCCGTCAGGGTAATCTTGTCACCAGCCTTGATGTCCTTGTCCTTTGAGATACGGGTGATGGCCACAGTAGGCACCGTAAACTCACCGGTGGTGGTCGAAGCGCCGGAGTAGAGCACGAGCGTGATGGCTCCCGACCTGGTTTCTGCGGGAACGGTGGTAGTGATCGTCTTGTGGTCGTCGGATACCGTGAAGTCGGATGTCACACCGCCAGGGAACATCACCGTAGCCACTGTATGGAGATTTGTGCCATTGATCTGAATCTGCTGTCCGAAGTCCGGCGAAGTAGTGCTCAGACTTGTATAGGCAGCCGAGAGGATCTCCAACGGGGTTTCATACTCGAAAGTCCAGTCCTCGCCGTCGTTGAATGTGATGACACCGCTCTCTGCTGCAAGAGGAACGCGGAAACGGATCTCACGGCGGGAGACATAGGTGAAGTCTTCAGCCAAGACAGGAGCGCCTGTTACACCGCTGCTGAAGACCGCCTGATAGATATTGTATACATAGTCGCCCTTTACTGTCACCTCGTCGCCAGCGCTCAGACCCGTTACAGGGCTTACGGAAGTGATCTCGATAGGCTCCTCAAAGGTCAGTGGCGTCACGGATGTGGCCACGGCTTCGCTGCCTACCATCAGCTGTATCTGTCCGGGAACGGACTCATCGGGCACGTTGAGGTAGATGTCCTCATTGTCGGCCTTGTTGAAGCTGCCTTTCTCTACGGTGGCACCGCCGGGGAAGGCTACACCCGTCACTTGGTTCAGGTTCGTACCAGTGATATGGATCTCATGAGTGCGGATGATGGGCGACGGTCCGAAGGCTATCAGGTTGATCCCCGACTTGTTGTATGGATTGGTGTCCAGATCGTTTTCGCTACACCCTGTCAGCGACAACCCTATGAGAGCCGTCAGCGACCATGTGAAATATCTATATAACTTGTTCATACGATTCATATATTATTTGTTAGGAACTACACGAATGTTGTCGATCTTGATGACCGGGTTGCAGTCTACGCCCTCAGGCAGGGCTGTTTTGTTGTTATAGGCACCCTTGACAACGAAGATGTTGAAACTTCCGAAGTCGGCCGTGCTGACGAAGCCGTTGGCAAGCTTGTTGCCGTCGAAGTCATAGACGAAGTCGCTCAGCGGCATGGTGACGGTCGTCCAGCGTCCGTCGGTATGATAGAGCTTGTCGTCCATGTCCTTCCAAGGCATGTAAAGTCCGCGAGGCAGAGTGCCCTGGGTGTGGAAGAATGTGTTGTTGCAACCCGCAAGCACATTGCCGTAGATGTCTTTTACGCCTGCATTGCCTTGAGAGATCTGCGTCACGCTGCCGAAGAAGATCTGCATCGGAGCAGCTGACCAAGCATTGTCTTTGGGAATGTTCAGCTCAAACTTCAGATTGAGATTAGCGAAGTCGGTAAAGTCTGCGAGATCGCTGATACGTACGTATTCTGCATAGTTCTCAGGATCTGCCCAGTTACCGGCCCAGTATTCGAACGAGAAGTTTCCGTCATTCCAAGCACCGTCGGATCCCATGGCAGCACCACCGAGAATCAGATAGTTACCTGACAACGAGGTGGCATCACTGGTGATCTCACGGGCATGCCAGCCGTGGTTGCCCAACACGACGCCAGTCTTGATGGGGGTGTCGAAGTCGAACAACATACCCCGGCTGTCGCGATACTTGAATGCCCCCTCCGTCTTTCCGTAGACAGAAGTCACAGACACCATCTCCGCCGGAGCATCTGCCGGCATGGTGAAGGTGATGCGGTTCTTGGTGATGCTCTTGATGGCAGAGCGCGGCAGAGTATAATCATCACCGAAGTTCACCGTGATGGGGAACTCTGCGTAGTCAAGGAAGTAGTCGCCGACGATGGTCACCTCTTCACCAGCCGCAGCCCACTCGTTCGTCATCGATGCCACTACAGGAGCCGGAATCACTACGTGGAAGTCATACGTCACCGTGTCCCTGTTGTTCGTAGCCAGATAGATCTTGTCGGTCACCGTTCCCGGTATCTCGTTAGGTATAGTGACAATCAGCGTGTTGTCTGTCATATAACTGGTGTTCAGCACAGCCTTCTGGTCATTGAAGAGCAAGGCCGTTACGCTTCTGAGATTCTCACCAACCAGACAGATCGTCGTCTGCATCGTGGCCGATGTGATGATGGAATCCCTTGAAGCGGCACTCACTGGGCGTATGAATCTGACGGACGGCTTGCCGTCGGCAATCTCGTAAGCATCCGGCTCGTCCTTACACGAAGTCGTAGCCAGAGTGGCCAGAGCCACCAGTGCCAGTCCGAGACCTTTGAATATCTTGTTTGTTTTCATATCCATTATCAATTATCAATTATCCATTATCAATTATCCATTCTTTAATACCTGTATTCATTTCTCACGTCAACGTGGATGGGCTGGGCATTACTGCCAAGGTTCGGGTTGAGGGCAACATCCTCAGTAGGATAAGGCAGATTGAAACTGCTGGCCGTCACATTCGGTATCGGCGTGCTTGTATCATACTGGATGTTTGTAGGATCCCAGGTGGCACCATCAGATTCAAAGTACACCTTGTATACTTCGCTGCATCCTCCGATGGCATTACGGCGCTGGCTGGTCAGCTCATTGATACACGACTGGACATCGTAGTAAGCACGACGCACATAGTCATACCAACGGTCTCCCTCACCGGCCAATTCCAGTCGACGCTCCTTCCAGATGTCGTCGAATGTGAGTGATGTCTTGTCAACAGCCGATGGCACTGCACGCTCACGTACGGCATTGAAGGCATCCAGAGCAGTGGCGCTAGAGCCCCTACCCAGCAACACCTCAGACTCAGCATGTACGAGATAGACGTCAGCAAGTCGCAGGATGTGAGTGGAGAATGCATATTTCATGCGGTCTGCCGACATTCCGCACTCTGCGATGTGGTCAGCGTTGTCACCGTAGGCATGCTTGACGTTCTGCACCCCGCAAGGCCCTTGGAAGTTTCCTGTTGCTGCCTGGTTATAGGTCTTGTCAAAATAGAATTTCAGGATGTCGAGCCCCTTCTTTCCATTGCCCAGGTCATGGTCGCGCCAGAAATAGTCATATACGTCACCGGCACCCATCATGGTTGCCTTACGGCGCTTGTCGGTGTCGAGACGCTTCGACGGGTTCTCCGTCACGTCATAGCCGAATGCGTCCTGAAGGTCGGCAGAGGGTCCTCCCCAGCCACCCCAGCAGTCACCGAACTCATCGAAGCCCTCAGGCATCAAGTCACCCTGCAGGGAGTTCTGACATGTCCACTGCGCGCCCACTGTCCAGCGCCATGCGATCAGGCTCTCGTCGGAATTGTTGTTCGATCCGCGGAAGATGTCCTCGTAGTTCTCCATCAGTTGTCGGCCAGAGTTGTTTATCACGTCGAGAGATGCTGCAGAAGCCTTCTGCAGATACTCGCTGTTCAAAGACCCGCTGACACCGGCAGCCGTGAGCAGCACTTTCGCATAGAGCCCCTCGGCGCAGTAGTAGTCGATACGGCCGTCAGTACTCTTGGCCCTGGGCAGCAGCTCCATGGCCTTTTCAAGTGTCATCAGTATATATTCGTAGACGTCAGCCTTCTGAACCTTCGATAGCGTGTTATAGTCCCCCGAAGACAGATTCACCGAATTGTCATGGACGATGGGCACGTCGCCGAACGTCCTTACAAGGAAGAAATAGGCCATCGCCTTCCATGCCAGACACTCGCCCATGCACTGGTTCTTTACATTCTCAGATGCAGAAGAGCTCTTGATGGAGTTGTAGACCGTGTTAGAGTGTCCGATGACGGCCCAAAGGGAATACGACATGTTCACCAGGTCTTGGTCTGTACCGTTCACCGAGAAGTTCAAGTATGGCGACGACCCCCAGTACATGTTACCCGACATGACCTCGCCAATTTTGATGAATCCGCGCTGGAAGTCATACCAGGGGGAGTTGTACAGATAGTTCACGCCGCGAATACAAGATGCATCGTCCGTGTAGTAGTTCTCTGTGTTGTAGTTGTCTTCCACAGGTCTCTCCAGGAAGTCTTCACAGGCCGTCAGGCACAGCGCCGTCACCATTCCTGCGACTACATATTTCATATCTTTCGTTTTCATAATCTCAATTCGTTTAATTCATGAAATCCTTGTTCTTAGAATGATACACTGACACCGAATGTGCATGATGTCGGCGATGGGTATCGGCCGTTGTCAAGTCCAAACACATTGCTTGAGGTGGTAGAGGCACCGATTTCAGGGTCATAGCCGTCATAACCTGTGATGGTCAGCAGGTTAGTGGCATTAAGTGTCAGACGGAGATTCGTCAGGCCCAGCTTCTTGATGGTCTTCTGGTCGAAGGTATAGCCGAGCGTGATAGCCTTCAGCCGTACATACGATCCGTCTTCGATATAGCGCGAACTCCAGGCGTCATTGTCGTTCGGGTCGTTGATGGCTGCACGCGGCAGGTCGTTCACACCGGTCGTGATGACATTGTCGATACTATTGAACCACCAGTCGTCATACACCCCGTTCTTGGGCTGAAGGCGTGTGCGATCGTTGATGTCGGAGATCTGGTTGGTCCAGGGCGAGTTCATGTGTGTCAGCTTCATCTTCATGTAGTTACCGACTTTGTTGCCTACGCTACCGTTGATGAAGATGTTCAGGTCGAAATTCTTATAGACAAACGTGTTGTTCCAGCCGAAGGTGAAGTCAGGCAGCGGCGAACCGATATTGGTCTTGTCGTTCTCGTCAATCTTGCCGTCGCCATTGACGTCCTTGTATTTGATGTCACCTACATAAGTGGTGTTCTTTGGATTGTACATGGTGGGATCGGTGCTCCACGACAGACTCCCGTCGGCATTCTTGACGATCGGGTTGTTCTGCTGAAGCGTATTCACCGGTGAGTTCAGAATGTCCTCAAACGACTGGTAGATACCTTCCACCTCATATCCATAGAAGTTGTAGAGGCTTTCCCCAGGAACAGAGCGGCTGACGACGTCCGTCCACTGACCGTAGCCCGGGAGCGCTGTGCTTCCTGCCAGACTCTTCAGCTTGTTCTTGTTGAACGAAATCTGGAAATCAGAGTTCCACGAGAAGTCCTTTGTCTCAATGGGCTTGGTGTTGAGCGCCACCTCAAGACCAGTGTTCTCAATGTCGCCATAGTTGCCCCAAGGTGCTGCAAGCGCAGACGAACCGTTACCCTGAGTACCCATGATAGAAGGCAGGTTCAGCATCATCAGCATGTCCTTCGACATCTTCTTATACCAGTCTACAACCACATTCACACGGCCATTCAGGAATCCCAAGTCGAGACCGATGTTGATCTGCTCCTGCGTCTCCCACTTGATGTCAAGGTTCTTAAGGTTGGCAGGGCGATAACTCTGTCCAAGGCCTGTTGCCATGATCGACATGGAAGAGCCCCACTTGTATCCTCCGATATTCGAGTTGCCTGTCTGACCCCATCCAAGACGGAGCTTACCGTTTGAGAGCCACTTCACGTTCTTCATGAACTTCTCGTTGGTAAAGCGCCAGGCGACGGCTACGGAGTGGAAACCAGCCCAACGCTTGTTCGGTCCGAAGTTCGAACTGCCGTCATAGCGGAATGTATATGTGGCTAGATAGCGGTCATCATAATTATAGGTTTCGCGCGTGAAGAAGGATGCCATCGCACTCGATCCGAAACCACTTCCCACCTGAGGCTCACCTGTACCTAATGCAGGGTTGTGAACCTCATCATTAGGAAGGTTGTTGTTCTGCAGCGCAATATAGTCCCATTTTGACTCCCATGCCTCCTGACCAAGCATGGCCGTGACGGAATGCTTGCCAAACTGGTTGCTGTATGTCACATAGTTCTTCAATGCCCACCAAGTGTTGGAGTTCTTCTGCATGCGGCTTGTGTTCGAAGCTCGGTTCCAGGTGCCCAGATTCACTTTCGGCTCATAGGTCTCACCTTTCGATGCACCGATGTCGAAGCCTAATTCCGTATGCCATACAAGATGGCTGATCGGCGTGATGTCGGCGAAGATGCTACCGTTAAGCTTCTTACGGCTCAGCAGGATTTCATCCATCATGGCCAATGCAATGGGGTTGGGGCTTGTGAAGCCTTCCTTCGATACATGAGAGTAGTCGCCGTTGATGTCGTAGATCTGGATGTCGGGAGGTGTTGTCAGAGAGTAGGTGATGATACCCTCCTCAGAGTCGGCCTGCTTCAGGTCGTCCTTGGTCTCTGTATATGAAACGTTCAGACCCAGCTTCAGCCACTTCTTGAGTTGCGCGTCCAGGTTGGAACGTACTGAGAAACGGGTGAAGTTCGATCCGATGATCGTACCCTGCTGATTCATATAGCCGCCCGACACATAGTATTTCACTGCGTCGGAACCACCTTGTGCACTTATCTGATGCTGATGCTGCAATGCCGTGCGGAAGATGGCATCCTGCCAGTTCGTGCCTTTGCCAAGAATGGAAGGGTCGCTGTATGTCTCGTCTGGGTTGTAGATTTCACCCTGCTGGGCCATGTCGTTGTAGAATTCGGCGAACTCACGCAGGTTGAGCATGTCGAGTCGCTTGGTCTGGCGGTTCACGGAGAACGAGCCGTCGTATGTGAACTTCGCCTCGCCGGCCTTGCCGCGCTTGGTGGTGATCAGCACCACGCCGTTGGCACCCTGTGCACCATAGATGGCGGTGGCCGAAGCATCCTTCAGCACCTCCATCGACACGATGTCCTGCGGGTTGATCGTCGAGAGCGGGGAGATGGTCGACACAGAGCCGTTGCCCAGTGCGTCGCCCAGTCCGAAGTCGGCTCCAGAGTTCCCCTGTCCCTGGAAGATGACACCATCGACCACGTAGAGGGGCTCGGCTCCCGCATTGATGGTAGCCTGACCACGTACGCGGATACTGGATGAGGATCCCGGCGCACCCGATGTCTGCACGGCGCTCACACCGGTCACGCGGCCTTGGAAGCTCTGGTCGATGTTCGTGATGTTCGAACCCTTGATGGCCTTTTCGTCCATCGAGGCCGATGCGCCCGCCAGGTCGCTCTTCTTCATCGTACCATAGCCCACCACCACCACTTCGTCCAGCAGTTGCTTGTCCTCTTCAATGGTGATGTTGTAATGCGTCTGGCCGGCTGTCACCCTCACCTCCTTCGTCGTGTAACCGATGTAGGTGATGACCAAGGTCTGACCCGGGTTCGCACTGAGTGAGAAGTTGCCGTCGAAGTCGGTGGCAACACCGTTCGACGTGCCCTTCACCACTACACTGGCTCCGATGACGGGGCCCATGGCATCGACCACCGTACCAGTGATCTTCTTTGCCTGCTGCACTTCCTGTACGGACTGCACAGCGTGCGCCTTCGACGAGTATCCGGCTCCAAACAGGAACACGGCACTCACCAACAGCGCAGTCTTTCTAAACGTTTGGTTCATACTTGAATGATTATTGTTGTTAGTTGTCAGTTATATCGAGTCATTGCTGTAATCGCGTGCAAAGGTAATAGGTTTTTCTTTAACAGCGTTACTTTATCTTGTCAAAGACTGATACTATTTTGCAAAAATGCTTTTTTAACACAAAAGTCTGCTGGTGGCAGATGCTTTTGTGAATAGGGTGGTGCGCTGGTGCGATCTATACAAGTTGTTCCAGGAAATCGATTTCTTCCTCGGTCGTGGCCCAGCTGGTGACGAAACGGCAGATGGTGTGGTGATGGTCTGTCTGGCCGAAGTGGGAGAATGCCACTTTGCGACTCAGCCGCTCTGCCAGTTCGTTGGCGATCACGACGAACTGCTGGTTGGTGGGGGAGTCGACGAGGAATTGGTAGCCTTTCTTCCTGAATATCTCCTTCATTCGCATGGCCATCTGGATGGCGTGCTCGGAGAGGCGGAAATAGAGAATGTCTCCCGATTTTCCCGAGGGGGAGGAGAATAGCGCATCGAACTGCAGGCCGATAAGGGCACCTTTGGCGATGACAGCTCCGTGCTGTTTCTGGATGGAGAAGAAGTGCTTGTGGGCCTTGCGGTTGGTGAAGACGACGGCTTCGCCGCAGAGGGCACCGATCTTCGTTCCGCCGATGTAAAAGACATCGCAATGACGGGCCAGATAGGGCAGGGTGACGTCGTTGCCCTCGGCCATGAGTCCATAACCAAGACGCGCCCCGTCGATATAGAGCGGAATCTCGTAGTTCCTGCACACCTTATATATATAATCCAGCTCTTGGGCAGAATAGAGCGTGCCGAATTCTGTGGGGAAGGTGATATAGACCAGCCCTGGGTGAACGGCGTGATCCTTGTTGCCGTCGTGCATATAGTCGTCGAGATACTTGTCGAGTGTCGCTGCTTCCATCTTCCCGTCCTTGTCTTGGATGGTGATGATTTTGTGCTCTGTGAACTCCACGGCGCCGGCCTCATGCACGTTGATATGGCCGCTGCATACGCAGATCACACCCTCATATTGGTAAAGCATCGAGTCTATGGTAGTGGCATTGGTCTGTGTGCCGCCTGTCAGGAAGAATATCTGCGCATCGGGCAGTCCACAGGCTTCGCGGATACGGCTTTTGGCCCGTTCTGAGAATTCGTCAAAACCGTAGGGCGTCGGCTTTGCGTCATTATATCTTACTAAGTTGTCGATCACCTGCTGGCAGGCTCCGTTGTTGTAGTCACATTCGAATGAAATCATGATTGTATTGCTGTTATGGCCCTGAACGGGCAAGTCTCTTTCGGGTGCAAAGATACCTATTTTAAGGGAGTTAAGGGAGCGTTTAACTGTTAAATAGATATAATTCTTTGCAAAAACTTAGTACTTTGTATTGCAAGGTACTAAAGTTTTACCTATCTTTGCAGCCGAAATCATTTATTTCTATTTGATATGAACATCGAGAATGCAAAGTCACAGATGAGGAAAGGGATGCTTGAGTACTGCGTGCTGCTGTTGCTGAAGCATCGACCCTCGTATGCCAGTGACATTATCCAACAGCTGAAGCAGGCGGAACTGCTCGTGGTGGAGGGAACGCTCTACCCGCTGCTCACCCGTCTGAAGAACGACGGACTGCTGCAATACGAATGGCAGGAGTCGACGCAGGGGCCTCCCCGCAAGTACTATGCCCTCAGCAAAGAGGGTGAACAGTTCCTTGAAGGGCTCGACGGTGCCTGGACGGAGCTCGCTAACACCATCAATTATCTTAAGGTATTGAAGATTGAAAAAAATGAAGATTGAAGATTATGAAAAAGAATATCACCATCAACCTATGTGGGCGTCTCTTCCAGATCGATGAAGATGCCTATGAAATGCTGCAGAAATACATCGAGTCGCTCCGACAGTCATTCGGACATGAGGAGGGTGGAGATGAAATTGTCAACGATATTGAAGCCCGTATCGCCGAGTTGTTCGACGAACTGCGTCAGCAGGGCATCGAAGCCATCACCATCGATCATGTGAAGGACATCATCACCCGCATCGGCAAACCCGAAGAACTGACAGGCGAGGAAAAGAAGCAGGATAACGAGAACGAGGGACATAAGTATGAGTCTTTCCGCACTGCAGCACAAGATATCTGTGATAATGTACGTGCAAGAACGGCAGGCAAGAAACTCTACCGCAATCCCAAAGACAAGATGTTGGCGGGTGTACTCTCCGGCCTTGCCGCTTACACGAATACCGATCCCGTCATCTGGAGACTGTTTTTCGTATTACTCGTTCTGTTTTATGGTTTTGGCATTATTGCCTACATCGTATTGGCCATCGTCATACCTGAGGCTAAGACGCCTGAGCAACAGTTACAGATGGAGGGAAAAGACGTGACACCACAGAATCTGGCTGATGTGGTGGTAGAAGACAAACAGCCAATACAACCCAATCGCGGATGCTTGAGCACGCTCTTTACCGTTGTGTTCTCAATATTCGCAGCTTTCTTTGTGGCTATCGCATCAATAGTGGGAGTGGTGCTGCTGGTCTGTCTGTTGCTTATCATTGTGTCGTTGGTCGTCGTCTTTACCGTTCCCTCAGCTTTTAACGTGAGTCTGCCTTTTGATATCAATCATCTGCACCTGGCCGAACTGATGAGTGTTCATCCGTGGATCGTCGTCGCTTTCATCGTTGGTTTGTTGCTCGCCCTTTGCATACCTCTCTACGCCATCGGTCACATGTTGTTCTCCAAGGCGGGCAAGGTTCAGCCGATGGGCATCGGGCAACGAATACTTTGGATTGTGTTGTGGGTAGCATCGCTTTGTAGCCTGTTCCCGGCACTTGTCTGGATAGATCAGCAGGAAAGGGAGGTCTATAATGAGAAGATGAGAGAGTCTTTTTCTTACCAAGGTGTGATGATGAGCCATCAAGACAAAAAATTCCTGCGCAAGGGTGACTGGAACTTGATCAAGGCTGAGAACTGCGACCACTATACTTATGTCGGTTATTATAATGGAAACCACAATGTGCGTTTCCTGGATGTCTACAATGAGAATTGTGAGGAGGTGTTTCAGGCAGAGCGTAAGGAGGCTGTCGAGCCTGGTATATATCGTCTGGATTGTGCGGCCAGAGCGGAGGGTCCCGGCCCCTGTATATATGCCATCGGCGACAGCACGATGCTAAAGTCCATTCCTGTTTATGAGGCTCAAGACGGTAAACCTGATATGGGCTGGGTTGACATGAGCATCGACCACATCGTTGTCACTGGCGACTCCATAGTCTACGGCCTTTCTTCCGATGAAGAATTCACTGGCCAGCCTTGTCGATCCCAGTGGTTCTCTGCCACCGACTTCAGGTTGACCCGCATCGACCAAACGAACGAATAACGTTGATCTCAGTTCTCAGTTAACCTTTTTGAACTTCTCCTCTATTGTCTGGAAAATGACGAACAGGACGGGGACGATAAAAAGCAAGGCTATAGTGCCGACCACCATGCCGCCGATGGTGCCTACGCCGAGCGAATGGTTGCCGTTGGCTCCTACGCCGGTGGCGAGGGCAAGGGGCAAGAGCCCGAATACCATTGTCAGCGAGGTCATCAGGATGGGGCGCAGACGGACGGTGGCTGCATCAAGGGCCGCCTCGATGATGCCCATACCCTGACGTCGGCGTGTGGAGGCATATTCCGTGAGCAGGATGGCAGTCTTCGACAGCAGGCCGATGAGCATGATGAGACCCGTCTGCATGTAGATGTTGTTTTCCAGTCCCCACATCCTGGCAAAGAGGAACGAACCGAAGAGTCCGAAGGGTACGCTGAGGATGACGGCGAGGGGGATGAGCAGACTCTCGTAGAGGGCACAGAGGATGAGGTAGATGAAGACGATGCAGATGACGAAGACTAGAGCGGTGGTGTTCTGCGCCGAGGCTTCCTCACGCGTCATGCCGCCAAACTCGTAGCCGTAGCCCTCGGGCAGCACCTCGGCAGCCACCTCGCGGATGGCGTCGATGGCCTGCCCGCTACTGTAGCCCTCGGCTGCCGTACCGCCGACCATGATGCTAGGGAAGAGGTTGAAGCGCGAGAGAGTCTCGGAGCCGTAGATGCGCGTTAGCGTCAGGTACTGTCCGATGGGTGACATCTCACCACTGTTGGTGCGTACGAAGATGTTATTGAGCGACTCGGTGTCGAGACGGTATTCGGGAGATGCTTGCACCATCACACGGTAGAGCTTGGTGAAGCGCACGAAGTTGGAGGCATAGTTGCCGCCGATGTAGCCGCTGAGGGCTGCGAGCACGTCGCTGGGCGATACGCCCCGGCGCTTGCATAGGGCAGCATCTACCTCGACACGGTATTGCGGATATTTCAACGAGAAGTTGGTGTAGGCGCGGCTGATTTCCGGACGCTCGTTGAGAGCGGCAATGAGGCGGTTGGTGTAGTCGAGCAGCTGGGCGATGGTGCCGCCGTGCTTGTCCTGAACGTGCAGTTCGAAGCCATTGATGCGTCCGAAACCCGGCAACATGTTCTGCGTGTTCACCTGAATCTTGGCATTGGCGATGTCGGCGGTACGGCGGTATATCTCGTCGACTACGCTCTGCACATCGTCGCCTTTGCCCTTGCGATCACCCCACTTCTTGAGCTTTAGCGTGAAGTTGCCGTTCGACGATGACTGTTCGAAGCTGTTGCTGTTACCGGCAATGAGCGAGTAGATGCGAAGCTGTGGCAGGTCTTTGATACGCTTCTCCACCTCCTTTAATATCCCATAGGTCTGCTGTAGACTACTGCCTGGAGAAGCTTGAACGTTAATGAAAACAGTCCCCATGTCCTCATTGGGCACAAGGCCAGTACGGGTGGTGCGCATCATCCAGCCCAGGCCAATGATGGCTAGGATGACGAGAACTGTAGCGAGCTTGCGATGGGGTATGAACACGGCGACCGCTCGCTGGTAATGGTGGGTAAAAGACGTGAAAACGTCTTGGAGGAACGAGGAACGAGGAAGGAGGAACGAGATTACTGACAGGTGCAGATTCTGCCACAGAGTATTCTCCTTCCTCCTTTCTCCTTCCTCTTTCCTCGAATAAGCACTCTCCATAATCAGTGCGCTCAGTGCAGGGGAGAGGGTGAGAGCATTGAACAGCGAAACACCCACGGCGATGGCCATGGTGAGACCGAACTGTGTATAGAAGGTGCCTGTGACACCGCCGATGAAACAGACGGGTACGAAAACGGCCATGAACACAAGTGTGGTGGTGATAAGGGCCGAGGTGATATTGTGCATGGCCTCCTCTGTAAGTGAAGAGTGAAGAGTGGACACTCTTAACTCTTCACTCTCTAGCTTCGCCTGTACCGCCTCTACCACGACGATGGCGTCGTCGACCACTGTGCCGATGACGAGCACGAGGGCGAAGAGCGTCAGCATGTTCAAGGAGAAACCGATAGCATAGATAATGGCCAGTGTGGCTACCAGCGACACGACGATGGCGATGGCAGGAATGATGGTGGCGCGCCAGCTGCCGAGGAACAGCCAGACAACGAGAATGACCAGCGCCAGAGCCTCGAACAGCGTTTCCACGACATTGGCTATCGAGGCATCTAGGAAGTCTTTCTTGCTTTCGATGTCCTCGATGACGATGCCTGGCGGCAGTGACTTGCGTATCTCCTCTACCTCGCTGTCTATCTGCTTGATAATCTCGTTGGCATTGGAGCCGGCCACTTGGTTGATAGAGATGTTAATGCCGGGACTGCCGTTGGTCTCACCTATTATATTATAGTTCTGTGACCCCAGTTCCACGCGGGCAATGTCGCCGATGCGCAGCACGTTGCCGTCGGGTAGTGAGCGGATGACAAGGTTGGCATACTCCTGTTCCTCCTCGTAGCGGCCACGATATTTCAACACGTACTGGAAAGTATTCTGACTCTCTGCACCCAGTGTGCCCGTGGCCACCTCGACATTCTGCTCGTTGAGCGTGTTTGTCACGTCGGCGGGCGTCAGACCGTAGCGGGCCATCTTCAGTGGGTCGAGCCAGATGCGCATCGAGTAGTCGGCACCCATCACGTTCACCTCTCCAACACCGGGGATACGGCTCAGGCGCGGCTCGATGTTGATCTTCGTGTAATTGGCGAGGAACGATCGGTCGAAGGTGGAGTCGGGACTGTAGACGGAGATCTGCTTGATATTCGATGTCTGGCGCTTGCGCACGGTGAGACCGCTCTTCACCACGTCGGCAGGCAGTCGGCCCTGCACGGTGGCGGCACGGTTCTGCACATTCACCATGGCCATGTTGGGGTCGGTGCCCTGACGGAAAAAGATGCCGATGGAGGCGGTGCCGTTGTTGGAGGCCGACGAGGTCATGTACATCATGCCCTCTACGCCGTTGATGGCCTCCTCGAGTGGTACGATGACGCTCTTCTGTACGGTCTCGGCATTGGCACCGGTGTAGGATGCCATGATGCGGACGGTGGGCGGCGCTATCTCTGGGAACTGCTCGAGTGCAAGCTGGCTCAGACCGATGATGCCCATGAGCACCATCAATACCGATATCACTCCGGAGAGTATCGGACGGTCGATGAATGTCCTTACGTTCATATCTCTTTCCTCATTCCTCTTTCCTCATTCCTCTTTCCTCATTCCTCTTTCCTCTTTCCTCACTTCAATTCCGTCCTTCAGGAGGCCGGCACCCTCGGCAATGATGGTATCACCAACGTTCAGACCTTGTTCCACGATGTATTCCTTTCCGTTGTTCTGTGAGAACAGCGTGACTGGCGTGGCCTTCGTCTTGCCGTTGATGACGCGGTAGACGAACGAGCGGTTCTGCAGCTCGTAGGTGGCCTCTTGCGGGATGACGATGCACTGCCGTCGGTGCGTGGGCAGGACTACCGTCGCACTGCCGCCATTATGCAGGAGATGGCCGCTATTGGGGAATGTGGCGCGCAGGGTGACAGCACCCGTCTGCGAGTCGACCGTTCCGCTGACGGCGCTGATGCGACCTTTCTGGGCATACTCCTGACCGTTGCTCAGGCGGAGGCTGACGGCAGGGGCCTTGGCGATGAACTCGCTGATGGAACCGTACTGCGAGATGAGGTCGAGCGACTGGTTCTCGCTGATGCTGAAATAGACGTACATCTCCGAGTCGTCGGCCACCGTCACCAGCGGTTCGCTAATGTTGCTGCCGACGAGCGACCCCACATGCCAAGGTATCATGGAGGCCACACCGCTGACGGGACTCTTCACTTCGGTATAGCTCAGGTTGTTGCGAGCGTTCACCTCCTGTGCCCTGGCTTGTGCCAATGCGGCCTCAGCTTCTTGCAGGGCATTGCGCATGGTTGCTACTGAGACATCGCCCACCACATGCCCTTCCTGCAGCCGCGACTCATTCTCATAGTTCATGCGTGCCGTGGCAAGTCTGGCTTCGGCACTCTTGCGGGCTGCTACGGCCATCTCCAGGGCAGCACGATAGGGCACCTGGTCGATCACGAACAGCGTCTGCCCCTTCCTGACCGCTTCGCCCTCGTTGGTCAGGATGCGAGTGATGCAACCCGACACCTGCGGACGTACCTCCACAATCTGACGTCCCGTGAGTCGTGCACTGTACTGGCGTTCGAGCGACATGTCCTTGCGACTTATCACCATTGTCTTATGTTGTGCGTTATCGTGTGCCCTTTGCTTCTCTTCACCGCACGACGAGATAAGCAGCAGAACAGCAAGTGTGGCAACAATCCTCCAGCTTCTTAAATGTTTCATCATTGTAGTTTTTGTTAAATTGGCTACAAATATAGCAATAATTCCCAAATTATTTGTAATTTTGCCTCAGATTTAATAAGTTTTCATATTTAATGGTTCTCATGCAGATGATGAATAGAAGATTCTTTCTTGGCTTGATGACCCTGTTGGCAGGGTCTCTCGCCATCAATGCTCAGAAGTCAGGGACTGACGGGCAAAGCTCGGGGATGAAGAGTATCGTGATCCTCTATGAGAACGATGTGCATTGCGGCATCGACGGCTATACCAGGATGGCCGGTCTGCGCGATGCCATCAACAGTTCGGATACGGCCTATGCCGCAGCCGTCTCGTGTGGCGACTTCCTGCAGGGCAACACCACGGGAGCCATCTCGAAAGGACAGTATATCGCTGATATCCTGCGGCTGATGGACTATCATGCCCTGACGCTGGGGAATCACGAGTTTGACTATGGCGTGCCCCGCATGATGCAGTTGCTGGGGGAGGCAGGCACGCCGGTGGTGTGTGCCAACCTCTATGAGGCAGGCGAGCCACAGCCCATGTTCGCTCCCTACGTCGTGCGGCAATATGGCCATAAGAGGGTGGCCTACATCGGTGCCACCACCCCAGAGACGATGATCCTCGAGGGGTATTCGTTCTATGATACCAACGGCGCGCTGCTCTACGACCTGAAGCCGAAGACATTCTATGAGCTGATCCAGCAGGCTGTGGATGCGGCACGAGCCGAGGGGGCCGACTATGTGGTGCTGCTCGCTCATGTGGGAGAGACACCGCAGTCGATGGGCTTCAGCTCTCACCGGCTCGTCAACAATACTCGGGGTATCGACATCGTGCTCGACGGCCATTCGCACGAGGTAGTGGAAGGCGCCAAGGTGAAGAATCTCGATGGCAAGGAGATCATCGTCACCCAGACAGGTACGCAGTTTGCCAACATCGGTAAGCTGCTGATTACGCCCGACGGACGGTTCATCACCCAACTCGTCAAGGCGAAAGACATACCCTATGAGAACCCGAGGATCACGGCCATCACAGACAGCATCCACAAGAGCGTGAAGGCCGTCACCTCGACGGTGGTTGCCCACAGCGACTACACACTCGTGGTGAGTGACGAGAATGACCAGTGGATTGTGCGTGGACAGGAGACGAACGCTGGCGACCTGGTGGCCGATGCCTACCGCCATGCCCTGAAGGCTGACATCGGGATGGAGAATGGCGGCGGCATCCGCAATGACATCCATGCCGGCGACATCACCTATGGCGACATCATCGGTATGCTGCCTTACGACAACACCCTGCGCCGTATCATGGTCACTGCCGGGCAGCTGAAGACGATGCTCACCCGCTGCACGGCTCTGGTGCCTGTGCTTGACGGCAACTTCCCGCAATGCTCAGGTCTGCGCTTCACCATCCATAGCAAGAGCCACACCGTCAGCGATATCGAGATCCTTCAGGCTGACGGTAGCTATGCACCCATCGACATGCAGCGCAGCTATAGTGTGGCGCTGACGAACTACAACCATGAGGGAGGCGGATTCTACGGATGTTTCAAGAAGTGCGTAGTGCTTGAGGAGAGTTCCCTTCGCTATTACGAGGCTTTGGCAGATTATCTGGGCAAGGTACTTGGTGGCACCACTGGCGAGACCTATGCCCAGCCCCAGGGGCGGATTACTATTGTAGACGACTGATAAGGAGCACGATGTCGGTGGCATTAACTTCTTGGTCACCGTTCATGTTGGCGTTCTCAAAGAAAAAGCCTTCATACATGCCCTCCATAATGTAACGGGCGATGGCTTTAACGTCATCGTAATTGACATCTCCGTCGCCGTTGGCATCGCCCTGTTTGGAGAGCTCAGATACCTTGACGCTGAACCTTCCCTCAATCGTACCCGTTCCGCTGTAGAAAGTGTAATTGCTGAATGCCAGATCGGTCTCTGTGTCAGTATCATGATCCACCAACACCGCATTGCACTCCAGTCGCTTAACATCTATCGTCACCAGTCCTTCATTTCTCACGACGATGCCAATGGGAATCATGCCATTGCCCCTTGGACGCTCATTGATGGAATAGCACGTGCCGTTGTCATCCAGAGAATAGATCTGGTAGTCTACCTCATTACTTAAGAACTTGGAAGCGTCGCACTCCAGCTCATAGTCAAGGCTCTTGGTATCATTGATCACGATTCTGGTCTTATCCACATAGCCGTCACCGTCACCAATGGTAAGGTCGATGATCTGCCGCGTGGGGTTGTCGGCATTGCTGCTTGTACCTGTGGGGTCTTGGGGAATCTCCGGATCATAGGGAATCTCAGAGACTACAGCCTCCAATGTCATTTCGCTGTCGGGCATCGTGTAGGAGAGGAATATGGATGTACTGATAATCTCCCCGTTCAGACTCCATCCCTCAAACTGGTAGCCGGGATTAAGATTCGCGGAAATAGCCAACTGAGTCCCTACTCTCACCTTGATGCCGCTATCCATATTAAACGTGCACGCTCCGGCAATATTGGTTGTCAGATATAGGAAATATCTCCGAAAGAGACTCGTCGAAGAAGGCTCCTGAGGATTGTCAGGGTCGAACTCCACCTCTTTCTTTGCGTAATGGGCTACAAAATCGAAAGCTCCTTCTGCAGGCGTAAACCAGAAATTCTGATTATATGAAGTTCTGACGCCGTTCTGTGTCCAATACATAAAGGTATAGGTGTAGTCTGCCGTATTCATCGCGTTGGTAGAGATTAATACCTGATTGCCATTGAGGGTGTATTTCCCACCACCAGACACATTGGCACCTTCCTCAGGATCGGCACTGACACTGATGCTGCAGAATTTGACGGCCTGACTATCAGAATTGTAGTCATCCCCGTCAGGAGCAGAAGCCGACAGGCTGCCTCCCCAGCAGGAGAGGCAGCAGACGGCTAACACTAATGATCTTATTGTCATTCTAACCCAATGCTATTGCTTGTTGTTTATGATCTCCACGAGGTCAATGGCATTGATGGTCTCGTCATTGTTCATGTCGGCGTTGGTGAAGAAGAAACCCTTACCGTTGCCAGTCGTGATGAAATTTGCAACTTTGCGGGCATCACTGATGTCTACGACACCGTCGCCATTGGCATCGCCTCGCTTGATAGTCCCGAGCTCCTCAATCTTCTCAAAGATCTCCCATCCTGCAGTCTGCATATAGAGTGCCTTTGTGCCGGCAGGGACATATAAGGTAGCCGTCAAATCCCAGTAGAAACGGAATTCTTCTAACTCGAACGGCTCTTCAACCAGAGATGTCACAGAGGTGAACTTGTTCCCCAAACCGTACCAGTAAAAGGCACTGTTGCCGATGCCCTTCACGGTGTTGGGTATGACGACTTCGGTAACACCTTTGTTATAATAGCTGAGACCATACATCTCGAATAGTGAGTAGTCGAAATGGCGGACTACACCGTCGACGCCTTTTATGACTTCCTTCTCCTCACCGCTACCGATCTCCGTCACGGTGTAGGTCTTGCCGCCGTGCGACACTTGGGCTGGTATCTCCACCTTGCCGCCGTCGCTTGAGTTGATGGCTATCAGGGCGACGCTGTTCGTACCGTTCACCTTGAAGAACAACTCCTTGGTGTCGTTGGCAAACACGGTGATGTTGCCGCTGCCGCCTACATAGGTACCGAATTTGTTCCAGCCTGGTGTAGACTGATAGATCTCTTTCGTGCCGTTAGAAGGTACGTAGAGCGTCGCCTTGCCAGCTTGGTTGTCGAAGGCGTTTTTACAGTCGTAGGGGAGGGTGGCTTTGGCGGTCACCTTCGTCAGGTTCTCACAGTAGGCAAAGGCATAGTCGCCTATGAAGCGGAGGGTGGAGGGCAGGGTCACCTCGCTGATGCCTGTCAGACAGAAGGCATAGTAGGCGATGCTTGTCACTCCCTCCGGCACGACGTAAGTGCTGCCGTGGCTGGCGGGATAGCAGTCCAGCGAACTGAGTTTACCGTTGGAGTTCGTCCACGTGCCGAACAGCACACCATCGATGAGCCTGAGCAGGTCGTTGATGGTGCCGTCCTTGCTGCCGCCTACAGTGAAGGCTGTCATGCTGGAGCAACCGTTGAAGCAGCCGATACCGATGGTCAGGTAGTTGTTATTCTCCTGGGGCGTGAAGTCCATGGTGGTCAGTCCTGAACAGCCCACGAAGGCGGCTTCTCCGATTCTCTTGAGTGCCTTGGGCAGCGTAATCGTGGTCAGTCCTGTACACATGGCGAAGGCACTGATCTCGATAGTCTCTACCGTGGCGGGTATCGTGAAGGTTCCCTTCTTGGTGGCCGGACAGCATATCAGCCTGGTCTTGTCCTTATTGTAGAGCACACCATTGTCGGCACAGAAGCTGGCATTGGCTGCATCGACGGTGAAAGCCGTCAGACTCAGGCAGTAGTGGAACACGCTCTGGTCACTGATACTTGAAAGCGATGCAGGCAGGTGCAGCTTGGTCAACTTCGGACAGTTAGTGAAAGCGTTATCGCCAATCTCACTCAATCCCTCGGGCAGGGTCAGCGCGGTCAGCTTTTTGCAGTTGCGGAAACCGTCTGCCTCAATCATGCTCAGTCCGGTGAAATACGCCAGCTCGTTGAAGGTCTCGATGTCTGAGCCAGTGAAGGCATTTTCCAGCGAGGTCACGGCGGCAGCCTCACCTTCGGAGAGCTTGCCGTTGTTGTTCTTGTCCCAGTGGCTCACACAGATTTCCTCCGTTGCCGCATCGGCAAAGGTGATGTTGTGCTCCGTATTGTCGATGTCGTCCTGAGAGCCCGTCGGCTCTGACGGGTTAGCAGGGTCGAAGGGTACCGGACTGTATTCGAAACGTGCCGTCAGCGTGGTGTGCTTGGCAGGCATCACGTAATTCATTGTGGCTGACGTGCTCAACTGTGTGCCGTCGCTGTCGTACCAGCCCACGAACTGATAGTCTGTGGCGGCTGTGACGCGCAGGTTTATCGTCTCACCCTCCTTGGCTGTCTTACCGCTGGTGCGGTTGAAGGAGCCACCTCCTGCAGGCTCGGCCACGAGGTAGAGCTTGTAGGTCACGTCTATCGTCTGCGGCTCTGCCGGATTGGCGGGGTCGAAGGGTTTTTCTTCGGGTTCCTGATATTCGAACACGGCCACCAGGCTCACGTCCTCGGCGGGCATTTTGAAACTCAGCTTCGTCGAGGTGCTGGATAGCTGTGTGCCGTTCTGCAGCCAATGCTTGAAGACGTAGTTCGTGCGGGCTGTGGCACGAGCCGTCACCGAGGCCCCCTCGCTGTACTGTCCCCCGCCGCTCATCGTCGCCGCCTCTGCCGGCTCGGCAGTCACCGTGAGCCGGTACTTGGCTTCCGGCTCAGGTGGGTTTGTCGGGTTGAAGTCATCGGTCTGTGCGACGCCTGTCAGCGTCGCCAACAGGGCGATGACCATGTATAATAGTCTCTTCATACCTCACAGATTACTTCTTGATGACCTTCATGACCTTCTTGCCCTGTTTCACGATGTAGGCACCGTGGGACTGGCTACCCTGCGGCAGCTGATGCCCGTCGAGGGTGTAGGTGGTTGTCTCCTCTCCAGCCTGCATCTCTATAGTTTCGATGGCAGTGGCGTTGGGTGCGGTGAGCAGCACGAAGCGGCCCTCGAAGGTGCCGGCAGTGGTGCTGAACAGGTAGCCGCCCACTGACAGGTCGTGGGTCACGTCCTCCTGACGGTCGTAGAGCCATACGGGCTGGTCCATGCGCTCGGCGCTGATGCAGAGCATGCCGGCGGTGGCTGCCGTGTAGGCGAGGGCTACCTCACCCTCTGGGCGCTCGTTGATGGCATACTGGGCTTGGTCGGTGCCCACGGTCCAGAGCTGTGCCACGGGCAGCTCACTCATGAACTTGGCAGCGTCGCAATCCATCTCATAGCCATGGCCTTTGAAGGCGTTGAACACCACGCGGGTCTGGTCATCGGCAGTGTCGCCGTCACCGATAGTCAGGTCTATGAAGCGACGGTTGTCAGCGCCACGGGTGCGGGCTGCGTTGGTCTGCTTGGCGGCCACGATGTCGGCCCACTGGTTACTGGTGTGGCATCCGCTGGCGGGGAAGTTCATCTGTTCCGTGGTGGAAGGCTTTTGCACGAAGAAACCCTGCATGGGCGAGAGGTGATATTGGTCGTCGCCGGCACGAACAGCTTGATAGCTGCTGCCCGTCCATACGGTGATAGGACCGGTGTAGCCCGTCTCGTCGATGTCGAAGTAGCTGGTATGGGGGTTACCTACGAAGTTCCATGAGGCATTCTGTGTGCTCTCGGCCAAGTAGGTGGTGAGTGCGTCCTGACGCAGGTTGGTGCTCAGGTCGAGGTCGGCTTTCTCCACCTTCATCTTCAGCGTGCCGTCGGTGTTTGCCTGGAAGATGTAGCCTTGCTTGGGCAGTAGGTAGGTGCCTGTATAGTTCTTCCAGCCGCCCTTGCCGTTGGTGGCGCGCTCCTGACCGTCGTAGTAGCGGAACACGTACTTGCCCGGTGCCTCCACGTTGGTCATCTTCACACGATAGGGCAGCGACAGGAAGAACCATTTGTTCTTAGTGATAGGCATTTCCAGATAGAGTGCCTCGGCGGTGACATTGCCGCTGTTGACGATGATACTGGCTGTGTTGCTCATGTGGATGTCGCCGAGGTTCACGGACTTGTCACTACTGACGTTCACAACCATGCCAGAGGTGCCTTCGAGCTCCACCTCAGGCTGGCAGCCGAGGTTCACAAGGCTCTCGTCGTTGATGCCCAAGTCCAGAGTCAGATAGAAGTACTGATACTGATATTCGGTGTCCTCTATAGGATCGGGGAAGAAACTCCAGTTCTTGTTCAGGTAGTATTTGCCCCAGGCCATCGAGGGTACGTGGAGCGTAGCCGTGGTGTAGTTTGAGAAGGTGTTCTTTTCAACCGTCGTCGGTTCCACGGTGTAGATGTAATAGTCCTTCAGGTTTGAGCAACTGGCGAAAGCTTCTCTGCCAACGCTGCGGATGGCGGCGGGTAGATGAAGCTCAGTGAGGCCGGAATAACGGAATGCATAATCGCCAATTGTCTCTAATTTGATGGGCAGAGAGATAGAGGTGAGGGATGAACAACTGCTAAAGGCATAGCTTTTAATTGTTGTAAGTGTTGATGGTAGGCTGATGTTCTTCAAATTCGAACATCCAGAGAATGTACTAGATTCAATAGTAGTTATACCTTCGGGGATATTAATAGAAGTCAACGAGCAACCACTAAATGCGTAGCTGCCTATTGTCTTCAGCAAACCTTTGTTCGGTAGTTTTACAACAGATAATTTTGTACCAGAGAAAGCATCAGAGCCAATGGACTGCAAAGAACTGTTTTCGGCAAATAATACCGATTTAAGGCCTGAACCACTAAACGCATAGTTGTCAATGGTCTGCAGCGTAGCTGGCAGTGATATGGATGGCAATGATGAGCAACTGCAGAACGCTTCTTTTCCGATGGATTTCAGCGCCCCATCTGTAGGAAGTTTCACTTCCTTTAGCTTATCGCATTGATAGAAAGCGTCGTTTGCTATCGTCTCCAGTTTTTTCTGTGCTTCGACGGCTTGAAGACCCCTGCAATTGGCAAATGCACTAGCACCGACAGACGTCACGCTGGTCGGCAGCTTCACGCTCAGTAGCTTAGATTGACCAACGAAAGCTCCTGCTGCTATGATGTTGTCAGAGGTATAGTAGTTTTCGTAGAACTTATAGCTGCTGGCCTTGAAAGTGGTGTTGGTCATGTCGAGATGGTGCAGGTTGAACATCTTGTTACGCAACACGACGAGGTCGTAGCTGTTGATGCTGCCAGTGATGGTGAGCGACATCACGTCCTTCATGTTCTCACTGCCAATAACCGTCTCTAACCCTGACCAGTCGGCCTCGGCCACAGTATTCACGTTATAGGTGTGCTTGGCACTTTGGCTGATGACGCGTACGACGATATCCTCCCATAGTGTAGCCGAGTGATAGGCTTCGAGGCTGGCTGACGGCACCAGAATGGTGATGCCAGAGCCGAACACATTACTATTGTATAGTGTCGGTGGTGTGATGGCATTCAGTCTGATCGTGCCGGCGATGAAATTGTTGCTGAATACGCTTTCTCCAATATACTTGATGCTGGCAGGCAGCGTCACGTCAGAGCCGTTGGGAATATAGAAATATCGATAGTAGCCGTCTATTCTGATGGAACCACAATATATTGCTTCCACCGTGCAGGCTTCACCGTCCTTATACACTGTTTCGGGGAAGTTAATGGTCTGGTCGTAGCCTTCAGCATAATAGATAGCCCAAAGCTTCTGAGTCTCGCCGTTGATGGTGTAGGAATTTTGGGTGAAATACCACTTCACGCCGTTGTCGTCTGTCCACTCGTATGCCCAGCTGGTGATGGCGAGGCAGAGGAAAAACAGGATAGATAAAATCTTCTTCATAAACTAATTGTTTTATTTGTTAATAATTTCTTCAGAATTAGGTTGTGCATGTTCATGCAACGGTGCAAAGATACAAATAATTCCCGAAACGCGCAAGCATTTCGGGAATTATTTGTGTAGAGAAGTTTGTTAGAGGGCTTCGAGCATTCGCTTGATGACCACCGAACAGCTGATCTCGCGGTTGGCGGCTTCGGGGATGACGAGCGAGTTCTCTGACTCGATGACATCGTCGGTGACAATCAGATTACGACGGACGGGTAGGCAGTGCATGAACTTGCCGTTGTTCGTCCACGACATGTGTTCGGTATCGACCGTCCAGGAACGATCCTCGCAGGTGATCTTGCCGTAGTCGGCGGGGTTGGTCACACCGGGATTACTCCAGTTCTTGGCATAGATGAAGTCGGCACCCTCAAAGGCTTTCTTCTGGTCGTACTCCACGACAGCGTTGCCGATGAACTTCGGATCAAGTTCGTAGCCCTCAGGATGGGTGATGACAAGGTCTACATCGGCGGCATTCATCCACTGGGCGAAGCTGTTGGGCACGGCCTGCGGCAAAGCGCGGCAATGCGGGGCCCAGGATAAGACGACCTTTGGTTTTTGGTGGAGTGTGGAGTGTGGAGTGTGGAGTGAGATATGTTCAGAGGGTGATTCTGTGGCAGGAGTATTCTCACTCCTCACTCCACACTCCACACTCCACGATTCTTCTATGGTAATAAGGTCGGCAAAGGCTTGGAGGGGATGCACGGTGGCGGTCTCCATGGCAAACACAGGACGGCCAGAGTATCTGATGAACTGCTGGAGCACGGTCTCGGCATAGTCGTACTCACGGTCGGTGAGTCCTGCGAAGCTGCGTACGCCAATGAGGTCGCAGTAGCAGCCCATGACGGGGATGGCCTCGAGCAGATGCTCGCTCTTGTCACCGTCCATGATGACACCACGCTCGGTCTCCAGTTTCCAGGCACCGGCGTTCACATCGAGTACGATGACGTTCATGCCCAGGTTCATGGCTGCCTTCTGGGTGGACAGACGGGTACGCAACGAATTGTTGAAAAAGATCATCATCAGGGTCTTGTTCTTGCCTAGATGCTGATATTTGTAACGGTCGT
>Ga0310691_10000995_pt1 | contig 46846 bp, 36 predicted proteins | sample 176DNAGHGlowgp2_FD_203887 | JGI IMG/M metagenome (GOLD analysis project Ga0310691, IMG submission 203887) | Sheep rumen microbial communities from Palmerston North, Manawatu-Wanganui, New Zealand - 1766 DNA GHGlow gp2 (v2) (version 2) | ecosystem: Host-associated > Mammals > Digestive system >... | reverse complement strand
CACGCTCTGCGTCAGGCCTTCGGAACGGATGGTCACCGTTGCGCTGCGGTCCTCATACGTCGTGTTGGCGGCGGCCTTGACCGTGACCGTCACCGGGCCGTCAGAAGCCGTGCCCGACGATGGCGACACAGTCACCCAGGAGTCCGAGGAACTGGCCGTCCAGTCATTGTTCCCGGTAAAAGAAATGGTTCCGCTGCCGCCGTCGGCGCTCAACTCGACGGATGCCGGACCCGACAGGGTCAGATACGGTTCCTTCTTGCAACTGGCCAGCAGAAGGGCCGCCAGGCAAAGGGTAAAGGCGAGAAAGCGTTTCATACGAATTGGGATTAGTACGTTTATTGATTTGTAGAGAAATACGGACAGGCGATCAGTCTGAGGTTTTTTCCGTGTCTGAGGCTTCTTCCGCCTGGGGCGTATCCGAATGCTCGAGTTCAATGGGCTTGAACTCGATTTCGAGCAGTGCATCCAGATAATCCAGTGCCTGGCCCAGTGCGTCCTTCTGTTCGGGTGTCTTTTCCTGCATGGGATACGTTCGCTTTACGAACAGCAAAGATACAGCACCCCCGCGCGGAGACTTTTAGCATTCCGTCAATATTTTTTAGCATTTGGCGAAATCGTATAAAAAAGGATGGCCGTTTGACGAACGGCCATCCTTTAAAACGCCGGGATTCAGAGGAATTACTTCGTTTCGACGGTCCAGCCGTCCGGAACGATTCCTGCCACATAATTCGCTGCCGAAGGGTCAGGGCTCCAGCTGGCGTCTTTGCTCATGACGAAGGTTCCCCCCGAGGGCACACTTGCAATCCAGTTCGAGAATGCATTCGCCTGCACGGTTGTTGCGAGCATCGTGATTTTCTTCAGCTTAGTACACTGCTGGAACATAAGCCCATATGTTCCATAAAGATTAACCACTTCTGCCGGCAGTTCCGGAGATTCCTCCAATGAGCTACAGCCCATGAACATAAGATTGTAGCCCAACATACCCACGGCGGTAGCAGGTAAAGCGGGAGCTTTGACAAGGTTTGTACATTCCTGGAACATGCCCATACACCCCGCAGCCTTCACTTCTTCGGCAAGGATATCAGGAGCCTTGGTAAGACTTGTGCATCCGCCGAACATATAACTATAGGCTGTTGCTTCTACTACTTTTGCCGGCAATGACGCAGGGACGGACGTCAGATTGATACAATCCTTGAACATGCTTTCATATCCCGTTTCGCCAACCGTGGTGGCAGGCAGATCGGGTGTGGCCGTCAGGTCCGAACATCCTTGGAACATCTTTCCATAAGCATTCTTCGGCACCGTCATGGCCGGCAGCCTCGGAGCGGAAACCAGGCCTGCACAATCCTTAAATAATTCGTAGAAACAGTATTCGGTGAGATCCGGGCAATCATAAATCAGGCTCATGACGTTCCCGGAAGCCGCAAGCTGACCCTCTATGACAAATTGACTATAGATCAACTGGAGCGTCTGTTCTTCCGGGTTTGTCGATATGTTTACCGCTCGAGAGAAACCATTGGCGTTTTCGCCCCGGAAAAGGACATATTCGTCCTTGTCAAGGGAAATCGCGCTATAGTCCCAGTTTGACCAACTGCTGCCGTCCAGGCTGTATTCAAGCTCGGGAGCATTGCCTTCCACATTATTGAGGGCGACGGAACTTCCGTCTTCCAGGGCGGTGAATTTAAGGCAATCATCTTCGGCAGGCACAGCCTTGGTTTCTCTTTCCGCTTTGTAGATGGTTCCTGCCTGCAACTCGCAATTTTCAATGCCGATGTCCTGATACCCCTCGATGCTGACGAGGTAGTTCTTTTCACCGTCCGGGGGGAACGCAACGGCGAACGTGGCCGCAGGCACGGGGTCGGGAGCGCTTGCCTCGGTACCAGCAACTACGACGGTTCCGGAAATCGTCAACGTGCCGTCGCTGACGCTCACCTGATGGGTGCCGGTGGCCACGCCGTTGACCGTGAACTCTATGACGGCGTTCTCCGGAGAAAGGGAGAATCCGTCTTCGTAAGCATACGCCTTCTCGAGGCTGAACAGTTCGACGGCCTCCGCCAGCGTGCCGGCAAAGCACACGTCAGGAATAAAATTAAATCCGAAGAGGTAAGACACGTCAGCAGTAGCCATCCAGGGAGTAAACGCCCCGGCTTCAAAGGATCCGGACGGCACGAGCGTGGCTTCCACCGGGTTTGCCGTCGAGAGCAAATCGGTCGCCGTGCCCGTGAATTCATTCTCCGTAAAGATTTTACCACTGAACTTGCCGGAGCCACTATAATCAAGAGTTCCGGAGAAGGTCCCGGCCGTTTCGTGAGTGCCCGTAACACTCAGCTTATCGCCTTCGCTGAAGCTGAGTTTCCTCGTTTCGGTATTAAAGACCGCCTTCGTGGAAGGATCCGCCTCGGTACGGGTCACATCGACCGACACAGGGATGGAATGAACTTTCACGCCGTCCTGAGGGTCCGCTAATTTCTCCCCGGTACAGGAAACGGCGAGCATCATCGTGGCCGCCGCCATCGGCAGCGCCATCATTTTCAAGATGTCCATTGCTTTCATTTCGCGTCTCGATTTAATTACACATTCTCAATCGGCCACGCTCCGCCGGGGCTGACAGGTACATCGCCGGAAGCAGCGATGATCTCTTCCAGGAACAGTTCCACCACCTTGATACATGGTGAAACATAAAGATCTTTTATTTCCTTCATCATAATTAAAAGAATTTAAAATAATTAAATAACCTATCTTTCTTTTCAGTAATAGCAAAGTTAACACAGCCCCCGGCGGGATGCGTTAGCATTTCGTCAAATATTTTTGACATTTCGTGAAACCGCAGGATTTATCTGCATCAAGGTAAAGCAGGAATAAAAAAAACAGTCGGTTTTTTATTATTTTTGTATTGTTCAAACGACAGATTTCATGAAAAAGCCGACCCTGATCCTCTTGTCCTTGCTCCTCTGTTGCATGCCGGCCTTCGCCGGAGCGGTGGAGGATGCTTTGTCCCATTTCGACGACAATCCCTCGCCGGCTACGGCGAATGCTTTTTTCGCCCGCCTGCTGGAGGAGGACTTCCTGGATGAACCGATGTCCTATGCCGCAGACTCGCCGGTGCAGGAACTGAAGGCGAACGTATGGTACTGGGCCGGCGAATGGTTCTACGATATGCAGGCGTACGCTTCCGCGATCGCTTATGGACAGAAGTCGCTGCCCGAATTTCCCGAAGACGATGATGAGTCGCGCGCCGACTGCCTGAACTTGCTGGCCATCAGCTATTTCCGTATGTCGGATTTTCAGAAGGCTGCGGAATATGCCATGCAGTGTTTCGCGCTGGACGAGAAGAGCGGCGATCCGGACCGGATCAGTTCCTCGCTCAACACCATCGCCGGGATCTACGTGGGCGCGAACCAGCCCGCCGAGGCGGAGAAATACATCCTCCGGGCGCTTGAGTATGCGTCCAAGGTGGACAATCCCGCCCGGCTGGCCGTCCTTCAGGGGACAGCGTCCGAGGTGTTCCATGCAGAAGGGAAGGACACGGAGGCGCTCCGCTATGTCGACGACGCCTACAACACGGAGATGGCCCTGGGCCGGGAGTACAACGCCAAGGTGCGTTTGGCACAGAAGGCGTCCGTCCTCGTTGGACTGAACCGCTGGAAAGAGGCGGAAGCGCTGCTGGAAGAGATTATCCCGTATTTCAAAGGCGTGAGGGATGCGCATTCGCTCGGCATCGCCGACAACAAGATGGGCATGACGCAGATGGCGCTGGAACGCTTTGCGGAGGCGATTCCGTACTACCGGGAGGCAGCGGAGATCTTCTCGGCCCTCCAGGATCCCTACAACGAGATCCAGGCCCGCCGCGGCCTGTACGAGTCCCTCTGGCGGACCGGCGATCCGAAAGCGGCCAGCGCCGAATTCTACCGTTTCAACGACCTCAAGGATTCCATTTACAAGGTAACGACCGCGGAATCCCTCGCCCGTTACGATGCCGAATACGGCAACGACTGGCTTAGGCTGGAGAACCATGCCGAACGGCAGGCGCGGGTCCGGGCGGTCCTGATCGGCGTGGGCGTGGCGCTATTGCTCTCGCTCCTCGCCCTGGGCATCTGGTACGTCATGCGCCGCCGGAGCCGGACCCAGGCGGAGATCAACGCTTCCCTCAGCCAGGACATCCGCGAACTGCGCGAGAAGTACAATCAGTTGCATATCCATTACGACAACATCCTGCAGACGCGGGAGCCGGCCGGCGGCCGGGAGTACGAACTGGCTCCGGCTGACCGGGAGTTCGTGGAGCAAGCCGTGACCGTCGTCAACGACCTCATCGCCAGCGGCTCCGTCGATGCGGCAACGGCAGCGGAGCGCCTGCGCCTCAGTCCCTACCTGCTGCGCCAGCGGCTTTCCACCCTGCTCGGCGAAACGCCCCAGTCGTTCATCCAGACGGTCCGCATGCGTCGGGCCTGTTTCCTGCTGGACAACCATCCGGAACTCAATGTCACGGAGGTGTCCGAACTTTGCGCCTACTCCGACGTGGCCTCCTTCACCCGGTCCTTCAAGAAAACCTTCGGAAAGACCCCGACCCGATACGCCGCCAGAAAATAGTCCGCCCGTTCCCGGATGTTTTTGTGAAAAGTCAATTATACGCAAAGAAGGCGACTAATAAGTGATTATTGGTCGCCTTCTTTCATTATGTCGTGCGGTTGCGGCTCCGCGTCAGCGGCAGCTCGCCTCAGGAAGGTTCCGTTCGCTCCGCTCACTCCATCCCTCCCAACGTCTCCTGCGTCATCGCTGCGCGATAACTTGTATCCGTCGGGCCCCTCCCGCTGACGAGCCGCGGGTGGCTACGCCCTCCTGAGGCGACTGCCGTCTGCCGTCTCCGCTCCGCACCCGCCATCGCGGCCATTTTCCTGATGTTGTGGGCGATGGCGAGCGTGGCGAACTCCGCGCCTACGAGCCGGTTCCCTCGATAGCGGAAGCGTTTGAAGCCGCAGTCGTACTTGATCTGCCCGAAGACCGCCTCCGGCTCGATGGGGCGCATGCTCCGGTGGTGCCGCCCCCGTTCACTCGTAAGGCGGGCCCGGGCTTGATCCCTGTACAGGCGGCTCTTGACGTTCACCTTGATCGTCCTGTTCTCTTTCCCCTTGAAGCAAAGGCCCCGGAGCGGGCACCCTGCGCATCTCCGGGCACGGTACAGCCTGATCGAGCTCTCGTATCCAAGTTCCGAGACACTTTTCTGCTCCCCGACAAACGTCATGTGCTGTCCCATCGGGCAGACGAAGTAGTCATCCTCCTCGTTGTAATGCAGGTGTTCGGGGACGAAGGGGTCCCCGGCGTATCCCCGCTTCAACTCCGCATGGAACATCGGATACTTGACGTACCCCTCGATGCCGTTCCCGTCCATGTATTCGTAGTTCTCCTCGTTCCCGTAGCCGGAGTCGGCGACGACCTCCCGGCTCTGCCGTCCGAACCGCGCCCTGAACGTGTCCAGATGGGGGATGAACGTGCCCCAGTCCGAGGGACGCCACGACATGGAGTAGTGCGTGATGAACTGGTTCTCCGTGGAGATCTGGACGTTGTAGCCCGGCTTCGTCTGCCCGTTGTTCATCGCGTCCTCCTTCATGCGCATGAACGACGCGTCGTGGTCCGTCTTACTGTAGCTGTTCCGCTCGCCGAGGATCTCCAACTTCTCCTCGTACTCCTTCATCTTCGCGACGGACTCCTCCTTCACCGCCCCGACGGCCTTGCGGAGCGCTTTGTCGCCGACTCCCGACTCGTCCATCTTCTCCAGGATGCGTTCCGTGCGTTCGGCCATCTCGGCCGAGGTCATCACCTCCTCTTTCTCTTCCCCGAGCTCCATGTTCAGTTGGCGTTCCGCCTCGGACAGCACGGCCTTCACCTTCCTGTCCAGCTTGTCCCGGTTCGTCTTCGTGGCTTTCTTCCAGACGAAGGTGTACTTGTTCGCATTGGCCTCGATCTTCGTACCGTCTATGTACTGGACCTCGAGGCTGACGAACTTGTTCTCGACGAGCATCTCCACGACCTGCGTGAACAGATTGTCCACCACGGGCGCGAGCCGGTTCCTGCGGAACAGGTTGATGGTGTTGAAGTCCGGCGTCTGCATGCTGCTCAGCCACATGAAGTTCACGTCCCGCCTGAGCAGTTGCTCCATCTTCCGTCCGGAGTAGACGTTCTGAAGATACGCGTAGAACACCACTTTCAACAGCATCCGGGGATGGTAGCTGCTCGCGCCTCCGCCTTCGTAACTCTCTTCGATGGACCGGATGTCCAGGTGCTCCACGACGGCGTTCAGGACGCGAACCGGATCGTTCTCCGCGATAAAGTCACCCAGACAGGGCGGAAAAAGAAGATAATCGTTTTGATTGTAGGATTTAAAGACTACCTTTGTCATTGCTGTTCTGTGATAGTTTATTTTCTTTTATTTCGCAACTACAAGATAGTAATTATTTATCAGAAAAGCAATAGCTATTCCTTTGATTATCAAAAGAATAGCTATTTTTGTCCGTGGCGGACACGGGTGTCCGGGCGATTAGGAGGGAAAGGATCAGCGGGGCCCGCTGAGGGCAGCGGTGCTGCAGGCAGGACGGCGTGTGTCCGACGACTGTTAGACGGGCCGGGAGGCCCGGCTAAGAAGGAGGAGTCAGCCGTCCAGCAAACGAAGCGGACAGACCCGCCCTTTCCCGACGTCAGCCCGGATGCCTGTGGCTGACCGGACGACTAATAGAAAAGAGGATGACCTCAAAGTCCTGCGGACTTATTAGTCATCCTCTTCGTTTTTCGCAGCGTTTCCACTGCTCTGGTGACGCCTGCAGGATTCAAACCTGCGACCTTTTGATCCGTAGTCAAATGCTCTATTCAGCTGAGCTAAGGCGCCATTTCAACCGGTACGGAACCGGTTTATGCTACTCTGCCGGGGTCTCTTTCACCACGCGCTTCGCCTCCTTGATGCGGGCCTTCTTACCAGAGAGGTTGCGGAGGTAGAAGATACGTGCGCGACGGACTTTACCGACTTTGTTGAGTTCAATCTTCTCAATCGAAGGGGACTCGTAGGGGAAGATCCTTTCCACACCGACGCCGTTGGAAACCTTGCGGATGGTGAAGGTCTTCGTGTACGGGGTGGCGCCACAGATCTGGATCACCACGCCGCGGAAGCTCTGGAGTCTTTCCTTGTCACCCTCTTTGATGCGGTAGGTCACCGTGATGGTGTCGCCTGCCTTGAACTGCGGGTACGTGGCAGTCTTGTTCTCGGAGAACGACTGCTCTACTAAGTTAATCAAATCCATATGTCAATGATGCTTTCGGTCGCAGCGTCATCAAACCGTTCGAAGAGAGGCTGCTTTCTTTTGGGACTGCAAAGATAGAAACTTTTCAGAATCCAGCAAAATTTTTCCAAAGATTTTCGCGGATTTCTTTTTATCTTTGAACAGATAATCTGAATCAACCCGATGAAAACCATTTACCTCTCCTTTGCGCTCGGGCTCCTGCTGATCCTGCAGGCCTGCGGCGCTCCGGCCGGCCAGGCCCCCGGATCCGAACTCCCCGTCAGAAAAGCCTGCGTCCTCGAGCGGCTGTATGCGGACATGCCCCGCGACATCCGGCAGGACACCCCGGACATCGCCTTCGTGAATGCGCTCTGCTCGGGCCGGGCGGACGCCGTGGCGGACCTGTTCCGCGAGAAGAAGATGTTCTGGGACGAGCCCTCGGCCGTGGATACGCCCTACGGGCGCTTCGAGGGCCTGGACGGCATCCGCGGCTTTGCGGACGGCTTCCTGGCCAAGTTCAACGCCACCGCGGCCAGTTTCACCCCGGTCTTCCAGACCATCGGCGGCGGCCGCATCGCCCTGGAAGGGGTGTTCAAGTTCGTGGTGGACGGCGCCATCGAGGAGGTCCCCTTCTTCGTGATCACGGACCTGCGCACGCCGAAACTCCTGGAGGAGGTGCGGATGTACACGCACTACAGCTTCATCCCCGGCCAGACGCCTTACCGCAAGCCCATCTTCAAGCCCGCGCATTATGAAATGGGCGACCCGGGCCTGCTGACCGGAGCGATGCGCGCCTACTACGAGGCCCTGCACCACGCGCCCTACTGCGACCCCGACAAGATCCACGCTGCCTTCGCGGAGGACTGCATCGTGGGCGGTTATGACCCCTGGGGTACCCCGATCCTCTCCAAGGAGGAGATGAACCGGAACGCCCACACGTTCGGCTACGGGCTCTCAAAGTACATCCCGGCCTGTGTTGGGATGCGCTATGAGACCATCATCGACGACGGCCGTACCTGCGTGATCGAGTGGTGCCACATCGTTTCCAAACAGGGGCAGGAGGAGCGCAACCGCATCGCGATGTCCGGCTGCAGCGCTTATATGCGCAACGACGAAGGGTACCTGTGCTCCGTGCGCATCAGCGACTATGCTGGCCACGAGGGCGAGATCGACTGGACGAAGACGCCGGTTTCCCGGGAAGAGGCGTATTCCATCAACCTGGTAGACGAGTTCCGGGGCGGATGCGGGATGAAGCCGCAGGAAGAATATTAATTTTGCTATCTTTGCACTTGCGGTTAGTAGTATCTCGATGAAACGCTTGGTAGTGAAAATCGGCACGAACGTCCTGACGCGCCCGGACGGCAGTCTGGACGTGACGCGCGTGTCGGCGCTGGTGGACCAGGTGGTCCGCCTGCGAGAAATGGGTTATGCGGTGGTGATCGTGAGTTCAGGCGCCGTGGCCTGCGGCCGAACGGAGCTCCGCCTGGACGACGACCTGGACAGCGTGGAGCAGCGCCAGTTGTACTCCGCGGTGGGACAGGTGCGCCTGATGGACCTGTACTACAGGCTCTTCCGCGACTACGGCCTGTCCGTGGGGCAGGTCCTGACCACCAAGCGGAACTTCGAAACCGAACGCGAACGCGAGAACCAGCGGGCCTGTATGGAGGTGATGCTCGCACACGGGGTGGTTCCGGTCGTGAACGAGAACGACACCGTGAGCGTTACCGAGCTGATGTTCACCGACAACGACGAACTGTCCGGGCTCATCGCCGGGATGGTCGGCGCCCAGACCCTGGTGCTGCTGAGCAATATCCCGGGCCTGTACGACCGCCGGCCCGACGCGCCGGGCGCCAAGGTGATCCGTACCGTACACGCCGGCGACGACCTGTCCGGCTGCATCCGGGAGGAAAAGAGCGCCTTCGGCCGCGGGGGGATGTTCTCCAAATACAGCACGGCCCGGCGCGTGGCCGCCGGCGGCATCCGCGTGGTGATTGCCGACGGCAAGCGGGAGCAGATCCTGCCGGACCTGCTGGAGCGCCCGGAAGAGACCGTTTTCACCGAATTCATTCCGTAAGCCCATGAACCTCTTTGAAGAAGCCAAGCGGGCGGCGGCGCAGGTGGCGCTGCTCCCGGACGAAACCCGCGCGGATGCCCTGGATGCCGTCGCCGACGCCATCGAAGCGCAGCAGGACAAGTTGCTCTCTGCCAATGCGGAAGACCTTGCCCGGATGGATCCGGACAGCCCACTGTACGACCGCCTGCGCCTGACGCCGGAGCGCCTGGCCGGCATCGCCGCGGATATGCGGCACGTGGCGGCCCTTCCGTCCCCGCTGGGGCGGATCCTGGACGACCGGACGTTGCCGAACGGGCTGCGCCTGCGCAAGGTCAGCGTCCCCTTCGGGGTAATCGGCGTCATCTACGAGGCGCGGCCCAACGTAACCTTCGACGTGTTCTCGCTGTGCTTCCGCAGCGGCAATGCCAGCGTGCTGAAGGGCGGCCGCGACGCCGACGCGTCCAACCGCGCCGCCGTCGCGCTGATCCGCGGCGTGCTGGCGGAACGGGGCCTGCCGGAAGCTGCGGTGACGCTGCTCCCGCCCACGCACGAGGCGGCGGGGGAACTGCTTGGCGCCGTAGGCTACGTGGACCTGGTCATCCCGCGCGGCGGCCGCCGCCTGATCGACTACGTCCGGGACAACGCCCGGGTACCCTGCATCGAAACGGGGGCCGGGGTGGTCAACACCTACTTCGATGCCCTGGGCGACCTGGAGACCGGCAAGCGTATCGTACTCAACGCCAAGACGCGGCGCGTGTCGGTGTGCAACGCCCTGGACTGCCTCATCGTCCACGCCTCGCGCCTGGGCGACCTGCCCGCGCTGGTGGAGCCGCTTGCGGCGTTCGGGGTGACGCTATACGCGGACGGACCCGCGCTGGCGGCCCTGCGGGACCGGTATCCGAAGCTGGAGCCCGCCACGCCCGAGTCTTACGGAACGGAGTACATGGATTACAAGATGGCGGTCCGGACGGTGGATTCGCTGGAGCGGGCCCTGGAGCACATCGCCCGCTACGGTTCCGGCCACAGCGAGAGCATCATCACGGTGGACCCGTTCACGGCGGAGCGCTTCCAGGCGGAGGTTGACGCCGCCTGCGTTTACGTCAACGCGCCGACCAGTTTTACGGACGGCGCGCAGTTCGGACTCGGTGCGGAAATCGGCATCAGCACCCAGAAACTCGGTGCCCGCGGCCCGATGGGCCTGTCCGAAATCACGACCTATAAATGGCTGATCGACGGCAACGGCCAGACACGGCCGTAAGTCCTTTTCTTATTGTTCTTTGATCTCCCGGTAGGGGACGTTCGGTACGGCGTAGAGCAGCTTGGCGCGCTCCCTTTCGGCGCGGCGCAGGCTGTCGCGGATCCGCTGCTCGCGCTGCCATTCGGCATTGTCGCGGGCCTGGCCTTCGGCTTCGAGCCGGGCGCGGACGTCATCCACGACCGGTTCCTGCAGACGGTCGATTTCCGCCTGCTGGCGCTCGATTTCCGCCTGCCGCGCTTCGCGCAGGGCCGTGCAGGAAGAGAACCCCAACAGGGTCAGGATTCCGGCAAAGAGGTATCTGACTGGCTTTTTCATGATGCCCAAAGTTAGGCAATTCTTTTCAAATGGCAAAACAGGAGTCCGCCCCGGTCGTCGCGCAGGTGCATCCCGCCGCCGAGGCAGTACTTGAAGTATTTGCAGTCCGCGCATTCGCCGGTGCGCATCCATTCCCGGTCGCGGTAGGGCTGGAAGCGGGTGTTCCACACATCCATCAGGCTGTCGCGGTAGATGTTGCCCTGGTGGTAGTCCGAGCGGATGCTCGCGCAGGCGGAGATGGCTCCGTCCGCCAGCACGGAGGCGGCGGTGATGCCGGCCTCGCACCCGTAGAAGTGGTCGCGTACGTCCCCCTCGTAGTTGCCGAGGAAGCCTTCGCAACCATACGAGGCATGGATCCGGCCTTCTTTCCGCGTCTGTTTGATGAAATCCAGCACGCCGCGGAACTGCCCGTTGGGGAGCTGCAGTTCGGGATCGCCGGCCGCGCGTCCCATCGGGAACACGGTGAACAGCCGCCAGGCCGGCACGCCCCACCCGATGAGGGCCTCCCGGATGCGGGGGAGTTCGGCGTAGTTGCGCCGGTTCACGCAGGTCACCACGTCGAAGGTGAAGTCCTTCCGGTCCGCCAGCATGCGGATGGCCGCCGAGGCGCGCTCGAAACTGTGCGGCCGCCCGCGCATCCAGTCGTGGCTGTCCTGCAGCCCGTCCAGGCTGATGGTCGCGCTGCCCATTCCGCCGGCGATCAGGCGCTCCAGCCGTTCTTCCGTGAGCGCGAAGCCGTTGGATACCATCCCCCAGGCGAAGCCCCGTTCGTAGATGCCCCGGCCGCATTCTTCCAGGTCGGGCCGCATCAGGGGCTCGCCGCCCGTCACGATTACGAAGACCGAATGCGGCGGGCAGTGGGCGTTGACGTCGTCCAGGACGCGGAAGAAATCTTCGCGCGGCATGTCCGGGGCCTGCGCGACGGCCTTGCAGTCGCTGCCGCAGTGCCGGCAGGCCAGATTGCAGCGCAGGGTGCATTCCCAGAAGAGCTGCTCCAGCGGATGGTGCGCCCGCACCTCCCTTTGGAGGGCGGCGTTGATGTCGAGGGCGATTTTATGCCGGAGATCGAGAGGCGTCGCGTTCATCGCTTCAAAGATACGGATATTTATATCTTTTTGGTCAATTAATGCAAGAAATCCTTTTTTATAAATAATAACTTTGTATAGCCAGTATTGACGCGTATTATAACCAATTTCATTTGATATGAAAAAATCTCTTCTGATTCTGTCCGTGCTCGCCCTGTTCGGGTGCAGCAAGGCCGTCAACACCCCGGTCCTCACCATCGAGGGGGGCCAGGTGCAGGGTGTCACCACTGAACTCCCCGGCGTACTTGTGTACCGGGGCATCCCTTATGCCGCTCCGCCTCTCGGAGAACTCCGTTGGAAAGAACCCCAGCCGGTCGTTCCCTGGCAGGGCGTGAAAGTCTGCGACCGTTTCGGCCATCCGAGCTACCAGGCCGTCCACTATCCCGGCGGTTACACCACCGAGTGGGGCTATGGCGCCGAGTCTCCGTACAGCGAGGACTGCCTCTACCTGAACGTCTGGACCAAGGCCTCCGGCCAGCCTGAAAAGAAACTCCCCGTCGCGCTGTGGATCCACGGCGGCGGCTACCGGGAAGGCTGGGGCACCGAGCCCGAGTTCTATGCCGAGGAATGGGGCGCCAAGGACGTGGTGCTTGTGTCCATCAACTACCGTCTGGGTGTCTTCGGCTTCCTGACCCATCCCGAGCTTTCCGCCGAGAGCCCGCACGGCGTTTCCGGCAACTATGGTATCCTGGACCAGATCGAGGCCCTCAAGTGGATCAAGAAGAACATCGCCCAGTTCGGCGGCGACCCGGACAACGTGATGATCTTCGGCCAGAGCGCCGGCGCCGGCAGCGTGAAGACGCTGTGCGAGTCTCCGCTGGCCCGCGGCCTGTTCCACAAGGCCGTCATCATGTCCGGCGGTGGCCTGACCGTTCCGATGGCCGCTCCCGCCGCTCCGCCGGCAGGCCGTCCTGCCGCCGCGCCTGCCGCTGCTGCCATGATGCGCTTCCGTCCTTCCAACCTGAAGGAAGCCGAAGCCGCGACGAAAGAAGTGCTTGACTGGGCCGGCCTGACCGACCTCAAGAAGATGCGTGCCGCCTCCACCGAGACGATCTACGCCCTCAGCACCATCTACAACGGCGCTACCGGCAAGTTCGGCTACATCACCGGTTCCCCGATTGTGGACGGTTATGTGAGCCTTGAGAGCTTCGACGACGCTGCCAAGGACGGCACCCTCGCCGACGTTCCTTACATGATCGGCTACACCCTGAACGACATGGGCAACATGTCCGACGGTATCGCTGCGTTCTGCCAGAACCGTGAGGAGAAGGGCGGCAAGGCCTGGGCCTACGAGTTCGCCCGTCCGCTGCCTGACGACGGTTCCCACCCGGAGGTGACCGCCCGCCTGAAGGGCGCCTTCCACTCCTCCGACCTGTGGTTCGTGTTCAAGACCCTCAAGTACTGCTGGCGTCCCTGGACCCAGGGCGACTGGGATCTGTCCGAGAAGATGCTGACCGCCTGGACGAACTTCGCCAAGAACAGCGATCCGGGCCTGGGCTGGGCTCCTTGCACCAAGGACGCTCCCGGCTTCATGCTCTTCAAGCTGGATGCGAACGATGCCGAGGCTTCCGAGGTGGGTGCGCCCATCAAGCCGTAAGCTGACTGTCAAGTAGTTGTAAAGCGCCGGAGCCTATGGCCCCGGCGCTTTTATGTGGTTGCGACAGCGGGTTTTGTCGTCCCTTAAAACGACAAAAACTCGCTGTCGCAGCGAGTTTTTACGGTTAGTTAGTAGTGTATTACCTTATAGAAGGTTAATTATTGTTGGTTAGAAGTCTCCGGCACAGAACCGGAGGTGAGTTGTTTCATTTCCGGCAACAAAGGTACGTACTTTTTTTAATTCCGCAAAGATTTTGCAAGAATTTTCAAAAAAAAGTTGGAAAAATTTTCGCGATATATTAAAATTTTTTATTAAGTAGCTCCGGCCGGAGACGCTTCGTCCGCTCCAGCGCCTGCTCATCTTGCCAATTATCAATGAGTTTGGGGTTCCCGCTGAGCAGCACTTCCGGAACCTTCCATCCGTTGAACTCGGCCGGCCGCGTATAGACGGGCGGGGAGAGTAGGTCGTCCTGGAAACTGTCCGACAGGGCGGAGGTCTCGTCGGTCAGGGCGCCGGGAATCAGGCGGACGACGGCGTCCGCCACAAGGGCCGCCGGGATCTCGCCGCCGCTGACCACGTAGTCGCCCACGGAGATCTCGCGTGTGACGAGGTGCTCGCGGATACGGTGGTCGATGCCCTTGTAGTGGCCGCACAGCAGGATGAGGTTTTCCTTGAGGGACAGTTCGTTGGCGATGCCCTGGCTGAAGCGCTCGCCGTCGGGGGAGAGGTAGATGACCTCGTCGTAATCGCGTTCGGCGCGCAGTTCCCGGATCATGTTGTAAACCGGTTCGATGCGCATCACCATGCCGGCGTCGCCGCCGTAGCTGTAGTCGTCCACGTTCTTGCGCGGACCGATTCCGTATTTGCGCAGGTTGTGCACCCGGATGTCCACCAAGCCTTTCTTGATGGCACGTCCCACGATGGAGTGGGAGAGCGGGCTCTCCAGCAGTTCGGGTACGACGGTGAGGATGTCGATTCTCATAAAGGAAGTTTTGTCCTGCAAAATTACCCTTTTTATTTAAAATTAGTATATTTGTGGGTTATAACTAATCTAGAACTCTTTTATTATGAGCGAAAACGTCATTCCTGAAGAGAACAAGAACGTTCTTTCAGATGTAGCAGAAGTCAGCGGAACCCCCGCCGAACAGCCGGTCGAAACCCCTGTGGAACCCATCGGGGAAGCCCCTGCGGAGGCTCCCGAAGCCGCCCCCGAGGCTGCTCCGGAACCTGCCCCCGAGGCCGCTCCTGAAGCGGCTCCCGAGGCTCCGGTCCGGGAAGTGATTGAAGAAAAGGTCCAGGCCGTCGCGGATGCCGTCAAGGATGCCGCGGAAGACCTGGGGCAGAAGGTCGACAACCTGGCCGACAAGTCCCTTGCGGAGCTCTCCGACCTGTTCGGGAAGCTCAAGGACAGCGCGGAGCGGATGTCCCGTTCCAAGGAGGCCGAGGCCATCAAGTCGTCTTTCTACCGCCTGCTCGGCAAGCTGAAAGGCGAGAGCGGCGTGGCCGATGGCGAGGAGAGCAGCCAGAACAATCCCTTCGACGCGGTGGAGCAGAACTTCAAGGCGATGTACGCCGACTACAAGAAAGAGCGGGCCGAGTTCAATCGCCAGCAGGATGCCCAGCGCGAGGAAAACCTCGCCAAGAAGCAGGCCATCATCGCGGAACTCAAGGCCATCGTCGAGGGGCAGGAAGACGTCAGCGCCCAGTTCCCGGCTTTCCGTGAACTCCAGAACCGCTGGAAAGAGGCCGGCCCCGTGCCTGCCACGGCCTTCCGGGACCTGAACGATACCTACCAGTTCTATGTGGAGAAGTTCTACGACATGGTCAAGATCAACCGCGACCTGCGCGACCTGGACTTCCGCAAGAACCTGGAAGCGAAGGAGGCCTTCTGCGCGGCCGCCGAGAAACTCGCCGAGAACGAGAACGTGGTGAGCGCCTTCCACGAACTGCAGAAACTCCACGAGCAGTGGAAGGAGTACGGCCCCGTGGCGAAGGAGAAGCGCGACGACATCTGGAACCGCTTCAAGGCGGCCACCGCTGTCATCAACAAGCGCTATCAGGCTCATTTCGAAGGCCTTAAGGAGCAGCAGGCCGACAACCTGGAGAAGAAGACCGCCCTGTGCGAGCGCACCGAGGAGATCGCCGCCCGCGAGTGCAAGTCCTCCGGCGACTGGAACGCCGCCTCCAAGGAGATCGAGGAGATCCAGGCCGCCTGGCGCCGCATCGGCTATGCCACCAAGAAGGACAACCAGAAGATCTACGACCGCTTCCGCGCCGCCTGCGACGCCTTCTATACCCGCAAGCGCGAGTTCTACTCCGGCATCAAGGACAACATGAACGAGAACCTCGACAAGAAGCTCGACCTGATCGGGCAGGCGGAGGCGCTCAAGACCAGCACCGAGTGGAAGAAGGCCACGGACCAGTTCATCGCCCTGCAGAAGCAGTGGAAGGAGATCGGCGCCGTGCCGCGCAAGAAGTCCGAGGCCCTGTGGAAGCGTTTCCGCGCCGCCTGCGACGAGTTCTTCGCCGCCCGTGACGCCCACGCCGGCGGGGAGAACGACTTCTACGGGAACCTGAAGGCCAAGCGGGCCCTGATCGACGAGGTCGCCGCCTATGTGTCCGCCGGGGACGCCGCCGCCGATGAAGAGGCGATGCGCGCCTTCGCCGAGCGCTGGAACGCGATCGGCCACGTGCCCTTCAAGGAGAAGGACAACGTGAACCACGCCTGGCGCGACGCCATGCAGGAGAAGTTCCCGTCCTTCTCGGCCCAGCGCAGCGCGCCGTCCCGTCCGGGCAAGGCCCCGCGCAGCCCCAAGGACATCCTCATCGAGAAATACAACAAGCTCCAGCAGAACATCACGACCTACGAGAACAATATCGGTTTCTTCTCCGCCTCCAAGAACAGCGAGCCGCTGATCCGCCAGATGGAGGAGAGGATCGAACAGGCCAAGGCTGAGTTGAAGGAATTGGAGGCGCAGATCCGGCAGGCCGAGGAGGGCGAGGCATAATGGATAAGAATTCCGTTATCGGCTTCATACTCATCGCCGCCATCTTCATCGGCTTCTCCGTTTTCCAGTCCAACCAGGCGCGCAAGCAGGCTGAACTGCAGGCGCAGCTGGACTCCGTTTCCCGCGTGGAGGCGATCGAACGGCAGCTTGCCGAGGCCGAGCGGGCCGGGGTGGCCCTGGACGATTCCGCCGCAGCCGTGCCCGGTACGCCGGCTCCCATCTACAAGGATTCCTCCCTGGAGGCCGCTTCCCGCGTCGAGGGCAGCGTCGTGACCCTGGAGAACAACAAGCTCGTCGTCCAGATCAACACCAAGGGCGCGCAGCCCTATGCGGTGCAGGTCAAGGACTACAAGAATTACGACAGCACGGACCTGTATCTTTTCAAGCCGGGCCAGGCCGAGTATTCCGTCAGCGTATATGCGGGCGAGTACATCCGCACCCGGGACTTCAACTTCGAGGTCGCCGAACGGACCGACAGCAGCGTCGTGCTGCGCCTGCCGTTCGCCGGCGGCGGCTGCATCGAGCAGAGCTACGTCCTGCACGCCGACAGTTACCGTGTGGACAACCTGCTCTCCTTCAAGGGGATGCAGGCGGTTATCCCGCGCAATGTGAGCGTGTTCGACCTGGACTTTGATGTCACGATGCCCCGCATGGAGAAGGGCTACAAGAACGAGACGCAGTATTCCAAGCTGGACTACTATTTCGAAGGGGACAAGAAGCCCGTCGAGATCGGCCGCGGCCGCAATGCCTCGCGCCGGGTGGATTCGAAACTCAGCTGGATGGCTTTCCAGCAGCAGTTCTTCTCCGCCATCCTCCGCGCCCCGCAGCAGTTCGCCTCGGGCGAGCTGGCGGTGAACTTCTTCCCGCAGGACGATCCCGAACGCAACCTGATGGCCTGCAGCGCCAAGATGCGCCTGGACCTGCCCGCCGGCGCGGACGGCAGCGTGCCTTTCGAATTCTACTTCGGCCCCAACCACTTCAAGACGCTGAAGGAGCAGGGGCACAAGTATGAGAAGATCATCCCGCTGGGCGGCTGGCTCGTGGGCTGGTTCACGCGCTACGCGATCATCCCGATGTTCGACTTCTTCCACCGCTTCATCTCCAGTTTCGGCCTCATCATCCTCCTGATGACGCTGGTGATCAAGCTCGTGGTCTTCCCGCTGACCTACAAGTCCTACGCTTCGTCCGCCAAGATGAGCGCCCTGAAGCCCGAGATCGACAAGATCAACGCGAAGTTCCCGCATACGGACAACCAGCAGGAAATGATGAAGAAGCAGCAGGCCACGATGGACCTGTACAAGCGGGCAGGCGTGAGCCCGATGGGCGGCTGCCTGCCGACGCTGCTCACCTTCCCAATCCTGTGGGCGATGTTCCGCTTCTTCCCGGCCTCCATCGAGCTGCGCCAGCAGCCTTTCCTGTGGTGCAAGGACCTGTCGGCCTACGACGCCATCGTGGACTTCGGCGGCCGCGTTCCGCTGATCGGTGACCACATCTCGCTGTTCGCGCTGCTGATGGCGCTCACGATGTGGCTCTACTCCAAGATGACGATGGCCAACCAGCCCGCCGCGAACGACCCCAGCGCCGCTTCGATGCGCTTCATGAGCGTATGGATGATGCCGATCATGATGTTCTTCATCTGTAACAACCTCTCCGCCGCCCTCAGTTACTACTACCTGCTCTCCCAGCTCATCGCCATCGTGCAGACCTGGGCGATCCGCAAGTCCATCAACAAGGACGCAATCCTCGAGAAGGTGCGTGCCTCCGCGGGCAAGCCGGTTCCGAAGAGCAAATGGCAGCAGCGCCTGGAGGAAGCGCAGAAGATGCAGGAGCAGATGCAGCGCGAGCAGGCGAAGAAACGTAAATAATGATCCGAGAGAACATTGCAGCGATACGCAGGGAACTGCCACCGGAAGTGAAACTGGTGGCAGTTTCCAAATTCCACCCGGTCGAAGCTATCCGGGAGGCCTGTGACGCCGGGCAGCGCGTCTTCGGCGAGAACCGTCCGCAGGAGTTCGAAAAGAAGGTCGCGGAACTTGCGGACCTCGGCCTGGAGTGGCATTTCCTCGGGCACCTGCAGACCAACAAGCTCAAGCTGGTCCTTCCGTACGCGTCGCTGGTGGAATCCGTGGATAGCCTGCACCTGCTGGATGCCGTCCAGGACTGGGGCAAGGCGAATGGCAAGGTGGTCAGCGTGCTGCTGGAACTGCATATCGGCGCGGAGCAGACCAAGCAGGGTTTCAAGGAGGAAGAGATCCTCGACATCCTGTTCCGGGCGGAGAAATACACGAATATCCGCTTCTGCGGCCTGATGGGGATGGCGACGCACACCGACTGTGAGGACGACATCCGCGCGGACTTCGCGCGCATCGCTGACTTCAAGGCCTATCTGCAGGACCTTTTCCCCGAGCTCTCCGATTTCCGCGAACTGTCCATCGGGATGTCCGGCGACTGGCGCATCGCCCTCGGCTACGGCGCCACCATCGTCCGGATCGGCACGGCCATCTTCGGCGAAAGGCAATACTGACAAGTCCGTCCCTACGGACAGATCCCGGGCACAACAGTCCGGGATTTGTTTTTTTGATTGGATTTATTTATTTTAGGAGTCACTAATCCATTTCAGTATGAAACGTTTTCTCGCCTTTACCCTTTGCCTGGCGGCCCTTCTGCTGGCCAGTTGCAAGAAGGAACCGTATCTGACCCTGTCGGGTCCGGCATCCGTCGAGCTGAGCGCCGACGGCGGCAGCGGAACCATTTCTTTTACCGGGAACAATGACTGGACGGCCAGTTCCTCGGATTCCTGGGTGACTGTGTCGCCATCGTCGGGCACGGCTTCTGACGGCCCGGTGACGGTCACGGTCAGGGCCGCCGCCAACACAACGTTCGAGGACCGCAGCGCAACGGTGACCATCCGTTCCGAAGGCCTGACGCAGAGCGTGACAGTCCGCCAGAGCGCGAACCTGGGCGTGGTGGTGCCGACGAAGTCGTACCAGATTGCCAGTGATGCCCGTACGATCGACGTGGAGGTGCAGGCGAACGTGGATTACAGCGTATCGGTATCAGACAGCTGGATCAAGCAGACGGGGACGAAGGGCCTGACGAGCAAGACGCTGACGTTCTCGGTGGAGGCGAACGGGACGTATGACGCCCGGAGCGCGACGATTACAATCAAGCCGCAGTCGGGCGAAGCGCAGGCGATCAGCGTGACGCAGGCGCAGAAGGACGCACTGCTGGTAAGCAAGGCCTCGTACAGCATGCCGTACGGCGGCGGGGAGATCGACGTGAAGGTGGAGTCGAACGTGGAGTTCGAGGTAAAGAGCGGCGTGGACTGGATCCAGTACGTGGAGACGAAGGGGCTGAGCGGTTCGACGGTACGGCTGAAAGTGTCGGAGAACAAGACGTACAAGGCCCGTGAAGGGAAGGTGACGCTCACGCAGAAGGGTGGCTCGCTGACGAAGACGGTGACGGTGAAGCAGGCGGGTCGCGTGGCGGTGACGGGCGTGTCGCTGAACAAGGGCAGCCTGAGCCTGGAGGTCGGTGAGACCGCGACGCTAAAGGCGACGGTGAAGCCGGACAATGCGACGGACAAGAGCGTGACGTGGAGCAGCAGCAACAAGAAAGTCGCGACGGTGGACAAGAGCGGCAAGGTAACGGCCGTGGCTGAAGGCACGGCGAAGATCACGGCGAAGGCGGGCGACAAAACCGCCACGTGCACCGTCACGGTAAACGACATTGAAAAGAATATCCGCAGGGCCCTGATGAAAATCTACGATTCGATGAACGGGCCGAATTGGAAAAAGAAGAAAGGATGGGGGACGGATGCGGCTTTGGATAGTTGGGATGGTGTCAATTATAATGTTGACAGCCACGAACTAATCCTGTATTTCGATGGATTCGGATTACAGGGTAAATTTCCTGATTGTTTCGGTGATTTGACTTCTCTCGTCGGTATCTGGGTCGATTCAGAACCTGGTGTGACGGGAACCCTTCCGAAATCTTTTGCCAAACTGGTCAATCTCAGATCTATTTCTTTATATAACACGTCCTTGTCCAGTTTGCCGGACGTTTTTGGCGGAATGAAGGATCTGGGATGGGTTTCCATTAATTACAATCTCAAGATGACAGGCCCGTTGCCGGAGAGCTTGGGAACCTCTGATAAACTTGAATCCTTCCAAATTAACTATACTCATCTTGAAGGTCCGATTCCGGCATCCTGGGCGAAACATGTCGTTGATGTGGACTTCAATTTGGAAAGAAACCACCTTTCCGGGAAAATCCCGAGCTCTTTCTTGGATGTGAAAGGCGAGAAACTTGCCCATCGCCTGGCGCGTTTCATTCAGCAGGAAGACGGCTATGGTTTCGATATTTCGGGTATGGACATTCCCGGCTACTGGCCGCTGGGAACCATAAAGAGTATTGACGGAAAGTCATTTACTTTTGCCGATGTCGTCAAGAAGAATAAATACACCGTCTATCTGTCCTGGGCCACCTGGTGTCCTTATTCCTATGTTTTGATGCCTGCTGTAAAGGATTATTATGAGAACCATAAGAAGGATGGCCTGGAAATCATCGCCACGGTCTGGCATCCGGAAGATGTAAAGCAGGACAACCACGGCTTTAATGAAGAAGAGCGGTTGTTTGAAGAGCAATACATCCATAGCAAACGGTACGACGCGTGGTACAATTTTTACTTCGGCCCGTTTTACGAGAATACGCGAATCAATCATAGTACCCCCGTTGCAGAAGTATATGACAGCAAAGGCAATGTCCTCTTCAGCACCCAGTTCAATCTTCCGGACCCTGTCCGAAAGAGGTATGGTACAAATGAAGGGGACTACAGTGCAAGCATGGACCTGATTCCTTTCCTTGAAACCTTGCTGGGCCCCGCTGAGATCCCGGACACCTATGTTTCCAAGGACTACTCCAAGGACGGTGAAGTGCTGACCCTGCAGAAAGCGACGAAGGGTAAAGGAATCAACATCGTTTTCCTGGGTGACGCCTACACCGATAAGGACATGGGCAAAGGCGGCCTTTATGAGACCGTGATGAAGCAGGCGATGGAAGAGTTCTTCGCCATTGAGCCGTACAAGACCTACCGGAACCGCTTCAACGTGTATGCCGTCAAGGTCGTCTCCAAGAACGGCCGTGTCGGAGAAGGATATACGACGGCCCTTGGATGCACGTTCAACGGGGGCACGGATGTCAACGGTGACCAGCACAAGTGTTTTGAATACGCCCGGAAGGTGCCGGGACTTTCCGGCTCGGACAACAATCTGCTTATTTCTGTACTGGTCAATACCAAGCGGAATGTCGGTACTACGTATATGTTCGAGTCGCAGCAGTCGGGCATCGCTTTCTCCTCCAGCTTTAACAATGATCCCGAAGTGTTTGGCGGAACGTTGAGGCATGAGGCCGGTGGCCACGGATTTGGATTCCTCGCCGATGAATATACGGATTACAACCAGTCACCATCTCAGGACCATATCGATCGGTACACCGTCCCTTATGAGAAATATGGCTGGTTCGCGAACGTGGACTTTACCAAAGACCCGAAGAAGATCCGCTGGAGTGCTTTCTTGAAGGATTCCCGCTATAAGGACAAGGTGGGGGTTTTCGAGGGGGCTGCCTTGTATTCGAAGGGAGCGTGGCGCCCGTCGGAGAACAGCATGATGCGGGACAATTATGAGTTTTTCAACGCTCCGTCCCGCTGGGCGATCTACCAGCGGATCATGAAACTGAGCGGAGAGAAGTGCTCGTTCGGGGATTTCCTGAAATACGATGAGGTGAATCGCAGCAAGAAACAGAGCGCGATCCAGCCGCCGCTCCGGCTGCCTGAAGGCCGGGTTCAGGGCGCGCCGCCGGTCATCGTTCCGTAACTAGCAGGACGGCGGATTCGTCCGCCAGCCTGCAGGCGAAGATATGGGTGTTTCCTCCCGGGGAGACGCCCATTCTTTTTTGCAGTTCGGCGCTGCCCAGCGGCAGGTTGCGGGCGGTGACTTCCGCCCGGGGCCAGCGCTGTTTGACCTGCCTGAATGCCGCTGCGCCGAACGGCAGCACCTCCAGCACGCGCCAGGCCTTGAACCAGGGGTTGTCAGGGGCACCGGGGCATGAATCGGCCCCCGGGAAAGGGAAATCCGGGTTGTCGGGGGCGGAACCGGGGGTATTTGCCCCCGGCGGGGCGGGAGCGAGGTACAGATGGGTGGAAGGCGCGAGTTTGCGGAGACCCCAGCGGGCGCAGGGCAGGTTGAAGGCCCCCGCCTTCAGCAGGGCGGGGCAGGGCTCCAGGAGCGTATCGCCCGGCTGCACGCCTGCCGCGAAAACGGTCTCCGCCTCCTGCTCCTCCGCCATCCGGAAACGTATATGGTCAGTCCGGGCAGGCGGCTGCCGCTGCAAAACTTCGCTTCGCTCATCCCACCGCTGCGCTTCGCTTGCGGTCCCCCCGTTCACGAGCCACGGGCGGCTACGGTTTTGCCACGGCACCGCCTGCCCGGACAATTGCGCGAGGATGATTTCTGGTTCGGCGGGGGCGGCGGCGCGGGTCAGCAGGCAGAGCAACTCTTTTACTTCGCCGTCACTTTCGACGACGTGAATCTCCTGTAAGGCGGGGCCGAGGCGCCTGGCGAGCATCGTCAGGTCGGCCATCGGCGACAGTTTGAGCAGCACCGCCGGAGCCTTCTCCAGCATCATCGGCAGCAGGGTGAGGATGTCCGGGGTGCAGTCTTCCAGCAGGAAGACCTTGCGACCGGCGGCGTTGCGGCGGGCCGGGTCGGCGTAGATGAGGTCCGCTTCGGGCAGATCGGTTTCCGGGGTCACGGTCTCGCAGCGGACTTCGATGTTGTCCGCGCCCAGCCGGGCGAAATTCCGCTTCGCCGCCTCCGCCAGCACGGCATCCCGTTCGTAACTCACCACCCTTTCCGCCACCCGGCTGAACGCCCAGCTGTCCACCCCCAACCCGCCGGTTAGGTCCAGGATCGTGTCTGCATTACCCGCTTCACGCAGCGGCGAACTGCCTCCTGAAACGTCCTCCTTCGTCGGACCCCACCGCTGCGCTTCGCTTGCGGTCCCCCCTCTTAACGTGCCGAGGGTGGCAGTGTTTCCGGAGGCAGTTGCCGCCTGCGTTGCGCGAGATGCCAGTTGACAGGCCAGGTCGGCTTTGTAGCGGGCGGTGGCAGAGGAGGAACACTGCTCGAGGGAGAGGGCGGAAGGGATTTCGGCGCCGGCGGCGGCCCACTCGGGCAGCTTGCGCGCAACTTTCCGCGCCCGCTCGCCGTCCAGGCCGGCCAAAATATCCGCGAAACCCCGTTTCATCCGTGCAAAAGTAACACTTTCTCCGTTTTTTTCTTATATTTGAACGATAACGTAAAACGAAAGCCGATGAAAGAATTTGAACAGAGAGCCCAGGCCTGGCTCGACGGAGATTTCGACCAGGAAACCAAACTCAAGATCATCCAGCTGCGCAACAGCGACCCCGCCGCCTACGAGGACGCCTTCTACAAGAACCTCGAGTTCGGCACCGGCGGCCTTCGCGGCATCATGGGCGTAGGCACCAACCGGATGAACCGCTACACGGTGGGAATGGCCACCCAGGGCCTTGCAAACTATATCCTGTCGCACTGTGAGGACGACGACCCGAAGGTCGTCATCTCCTACGACTCCCGCAACAACAGCAAGGAGTTCGCACGCATCGCGGCCGACGTGTTCTCCGCCAACGGCATCCACGTCTATATCTTCGACAACATCCGCCCGACGCCCGAAATGAGCTACGCGGTGCGCCTGAAGGGCGCCGTGGCCGGCGTGATGATCACCGCCTCCCACAACCCCAAGGAGTACAACGGCTACAAGGTCAGCTGGTCCGACGGCGGGCAGGTGACCTCCCCGGTGGACAAGGAGATCGTGGCCGAGGTGGCGAAGATCACCGACCCGAAGATGGTCAAGTTCGAGGCCGGCCTGCGCTGCGGCGAGATTGAGGCGCTGGGCGCTGACGTGGACGAATGCTACCTGCGCGACCTCCTGTCCCTGAGCCTCAGTCCCGAACTCTGCGAGAAGCACGGGGACCTCAAGATCGTCTACACCCCGCTGCACGGCTGCGGCGTGCGCCTCATCCCGGAAATCCTCCGGCGCAAGGGCTTCAGGAACGTCATCCACGTGCCGGACCAGGATATCTCCGACGGCAATTTCCCGACCGTGGTGTCGCCGAACCCGGAAGAGCCCGCCGCCCTGCAGATGGCCCTCGACAAGGCCGACGAGACCGGGGCGGACCTGGTGATGGGCTCCGACCCGGACGCCGACCGCCTGGGCATCGCCGTGCGCGACAACGACGGCAGGATGGTGCTGTTCAACGGCAACCAGACCGCCGCGATGCTGACCTATTATATCCTCAACCGCTGGAACGACCTCCACAAGCTCGGCGAGGGCAAGTACGTGGTGAAGACCATCGTGACCACCGAACTGATCACCGACATCTGCAAGAGTTTCAACGTGCCGGTGTACAACGTACTGACGGGGTTCAAGTACATCGCCGAGGTGGTGAAGCGCAACGAGGCTGAAGGCGGCGAGTTTATCTGCGGCGGCGAGGAAAGCTACGGCTTCAACGTGGGCGAGTTCGTCCGCGACAAGGACGCGCAGGTGTCCGCGATGATGGTGGCCGAGTGCGCCGCCTGGGCTGCGGAGCAGGGCCTGACGCTCTACCAGCTGATGCAGCGCATCTACCGGGAATACGGCTACCGCAAGGAGGGTCTCGTGTCCGTGGTGCGCAAGGGCATCGCCGGCGCCCGCGAGATCCAGCAGATGATGGTGGACCTCCGCAGCGATCCGCCGAAGGAGATGTGCGGCTCCCCGGTCACGCGCGTGGTGGATTACCTGGAACCGGAGAAGACCGGCCAGCCGTCCTCCAACGTGCTCCAGTTCTTCGACGAGGCGGGCGATGTCGTGTCCGTGCGTCCGTCCGGCACCGAACCGAAGATCAAGTTCTATTTCGGAGCCAAGGGAGAGGATGCGGACGGGAAGATCGCCGCGCTCAAGAAACAGTTCTGCCAACAACCTTAAAACCTCATAACAATGGCATCTATCAGCGACCTTATCATGCAGCAGGTGAGATCTGCTACCGGCGGTGTCCAGATTCCCTCCGCCGTCCAGTCCCAAGTCTTGAACGGCATGGCTTCCTCCGTGCTCGGCAGCCTCACCCAGACGGCGGCGAAACCGGGCGGCGTGGACCTCATCCGGAACCTGCTTTCCGGCAAGGCCAACGTGGCCACCAGCCCGGTCACCGCGCTCGCCGGCAATATGTTCTCCAACAACATCCTGAAGAACCTCCAGCTGCCCGCCGGCCTGGGTGCGGTCCTGGCCGGCCTCATCCCGAAGGTGATGGGCAACCTGTCCGGCATCATCCGCGACCGTGACGGAGACGGCGACGTCGACCTCAACGACATCATCCTGTCCCTTACCGGCGGCGGTGCGGCTGCGGCGTCCCCTGCGGCCGCCCGCGGCGGCGGCCTGCTCGGTGCCGCGACCAGCATCCTGGGCGGTATCCTGGGAAAGCGGAAATAAGATTCCGGGCAGACGGGGTCTTAAGCCCCGTATTCCTTACACCAATGCGCGAGCGGACAGCCCGCGCATTTCGGTTTCTGCGCCGTGCAGATGTAACGGCCGTGCAGGATCAGCCAGTGATGCGCGATGGGGCGGAGCTCCTCCGGGATGTGCCTTTCAAGGTCGAGTTCCACGGCGCGTGGCGTCGTGCCCCGGGAGAGTCCCAGGCGCCGCGCCACGCGGAAGACGTGCGTGTCCACGGCGATGACCGGCTCGCCCCAGGTGACGGAGGCGACCACGTTGGCGGTCTTGCGCCCCACGCCGGGCAGGCTCATCAGTTCGTCGATGCCGGAAGGGACCTGCCCGCCGAAGTCGGACAGGAGCTTCTGCGCCATTCCGATCAGGTGGCGCGCCTTGCTGTTGGGGTAGGAGATGGACCGGACGAGCGCGAGGACGTCGTCGAACTCCGCGGCGGCGAGGGATTCCGGATCGGGATATGCGGCGAAGAGGGCGGGCGTGGTCATGTTCACGCGCTTGTCCGTGCACTGCGCGGATAGGATGACCGCCACGAGCAACTGGAAAGGGGAGTCGAAGTGCAGTTCCGACTCCGCGACGGGCACGTTCTCCCGGAAATACCCGAGGATGCCCTCGTAGCGCTGCTTCAGCGTCATGCCGTAATCTCCCTGCAGCTTTCGTCGCGCGTCTCGAAGATGCGGCCAGGGTAGCGCTGGCAGATGGAGCGGTTGTGGGTGACCATCACGATGGCGGTGCCTTTCTCGCGGTTGATCTGCTGCAGCAGCTGGAGGATGCCTTCGGCGGTTTCCTCGTCGAGGTTGCCGGTGGGCTCGTCCGCGAGGATCACTTCGGGACTGTTGAGGATGGCGCGGGCGATGGCGATGCGCTGCTGTTCGCCGCCGGAGAGCTGGTGCGGCATCTTGTGCGCCTTGGTGGTCATCCCCACGGCGGCGAGCACTTCGTCGATGCGCTTGGCGATGGCCGTGCGGTCCTTCCACCCGGTGGAGCGGAGCACGAAAGAGAGGTTGTCCTCCACGGTACGGTCCATCAGCAGCTGGAAGTCCTGGAACACCACGCCGATCCTGCGCCGCAGCTGCGGGACGTCCCGGGCCCGCAGGGTGGCCAGGTCGTAGCCGCAGACCTGCCCGGAGCCCTTCCCGAGGCGGTTTTCCGCCGTGATGGTGCGGAAAATCGAGGTCTTGCCGCTGCCCACCTTGCCCAGGATATAGACGAGCTGGCCGGGAAAGACCTGGAGGTCAAGCCCGTAAACGACGACGTTGTCTCCTCCCAGGATGTCGGCTCCGGAGAACGAGATGACGGGGGTGTTGTTTTCTTCCATAAAAACGGGTGAAAATTATTCCTAACCCTACAAATATAGCGCAAAAATGAGTAAATTTGTCCATTTGGAAACAGAATAAATTTATGAGTTTGAAATCTCTGGTGACCACCCTTCTTGCGGTCACGATCTTTTCAGCGGGCCTGACGGCCGGACCCGGCGGAATCACCCGGACCCGGCGGGAGGCGGTACGCCTGTACGAGAACGGAATGTACGGGCAGGCGCGGACCCTTTTCGAGTCCCTTTCCGGTGACCCGCTCAGCGAAGGTTACACGGTGCTCTGCGCGATGAAACAGCGCGCGGCGGACTACCCGGAACTGCTGGCGGACTACGAACGCCGCCATCCCGCCTCCGGTATGTCGTCCCTGCTGCATTTCGAATACGGCCGCCTGCTCTTCGACGAGGGCAGATACGAGCGCGCCGCGACGGAGTTCTCGGAGGTGGCGCCGGAGGCGCTCACGGAAGCCGAGATGGCGGAGTACGTCTTCAAATACGGCTATTCCGCCTTCGCCCTGGGGCACCACGCCGAGGCGACGCAGTATTTCATGCTGCTGGAGGCGCTGCCGCAGTCGGACTATTCCGCGCCCGGGCACTATTATTCGGGCATCATCCAGTATGACGCCAAGCGCTTCCCCGAGGCGGAAGCCCATTTCTGGGTCGCCGCCGACGATCCGCGTTTCACGGACCTGACGAACTTCTATATCGTGGACTGCCGCTTCAACCAGAAGGACTACGACTTCGTGATCCGGGAAGGGGAGCGGATCTACGGCAGCGTCCCGCCCGAGCGCAGGGACCGCCTGGCACGCATCATCTCCGAGTCCTATCTCGTCAAGGGGGACAAGGAGAAGGCCCGCGAGTACTACGACGAGCAGTCGCACACGGAGATGAACCGCAAGGACTATTTCTATGCGGCCACCGTGCTGTATTCCGTGGACGATTACGCGGGCGCCATCGAGAACTTCACGAAGATGGGCGACCGCAGTGACTCGCTGGGTCAGGTGGCGAACTACCATCTGGCGAACTCCTACCTGCGCACGCACGACCAGGTGTCCGCGATGCAGTCCTTCAAGGACGCTTCCGAAGTGGATTTCGACCCCGAGATCACCGAAGACGCCGCGTTCAACTACGCCAAGCTGGCCTTCGACCTCAACAAGGACACCTCGGGTTTCGCCCGTTACATGAGCCGCTGGTCCACCCGCACCCGCGGCGACCAGATCTACGGCTACATGGCCCTGGCGCACCTCGTGGACCGGGACTACGCCGCCGCGGTGGAGGCCTACGACAAGATCGAGGAGCTGACGCCCGACATGCGCAGCAACTACACCAAGGCGAACTTCCTGCGCGGCGCGCAGCTGCTTTCCAGCGGTTCCTACCGCGACGCCGTGCCCTTCTTCCGGGCCACCGCCTACTATGTGCCCCGGACCGACCGGCTGAACCAGCTGGCCCGCTACTGGATGGGCGAGGCAAGCTACCGCGCCGGCAACTGGGAAGATGCGGAAAGGACCTTTACCGAACTGCACAACGCCGCCGCGCTGGACGGTGCGCCCGAAGGGGCGCTCCTGCCCTACAACATCGCCTACAGCTATTTCAAGGAGGGTGAGTACGCCTCCGCGGCCCGCTGGTTCGACAGCTACCTCGCCTCCGGCGCGGACGCCTTCCGCGAAGATGCGATGACCCGCCGGGCGGACTGCGACTTCGGCCGCAAGGACTACCGTTCCGCCATCAACTCCTACCAGAAGGTGCTTTCGGAGTTCTTCTCCTCCGACGACATCTATCCCTGGTACCAGCAGGCGGTCGCCTACGGGCTGGCCGGGGACAAGCGCCGCAAGGTGGCGACGCTGCTGCACGTCGAGGATTCCTCCCCGGACGCCCCGATGTACGACGAGGCCACCTACGAGCTCGGCCGCGCACAGCTGGACGTGAAGAACAACAACGACGCGGTGCGGACCTTCACCCGCCTGCGGGAGACCACGGATGACAACACCTACGTGGCCCGCGCGCTGATCGGCCTCGGCATGGTGTACCGCAACATGGCGAAATACGACGAGGCGCTGGACAGCTACAAGGAGGTCGTCTCGCTGATGCCCCGCAGCGAATACGCGGAGGAGGCGATGCTCGCCATCGAGTCCATCTACCAGACGCGCCGCCAGCCGGAGAAGTTCCTCGAGTACGTGGAGAAGAATTCCCTGGCCGTCGCCCGGGCCGATTCCGACCGCGAGCAGATGTACTTCAATACCGCCGAGCAGCTCTACCTGGCGGGCAACTGGCAGCAGGCCGTCCCGGTCCTGCAGAAATATCTGGAGGGCTATCCGGACGCCGCGGACCGCGCCAAGGCCGAGTTCTACCTCGCGGAATCCTATAACGCCCTGGGCGACAAGGAGAAGGCGGTGGAGGCCTACGGCCGCGCCGCCGGCGCCCAGTCCGAATACTCCTTCGCCGAGATGTCCCGGCTCCGCTATGCGGACCTCTCCTACGGACTGGAACGCTATCAGGACGCCTACCGGGGCTATAACGACCTGCTCGAGACCGCGCGCATGGACGTCAACCGGCAGACGGCCCGCCTGGGTATGATGCGTTCCGCCTACCGCAGCAAGGATTACGAGGCGGCCATCAAGGCGGCGGACGCCGTGGCCGCGGACCGGGACGCCGCCCCCGCCGTGCGGGACGAGGCCCGGTACACCAAGGCGAAATCCAGCCTGGCGACCTCCCGCCGCGACGAGGCCCTCGCCATCTTCCGCGAGCTCGGCGCGCAGCCGTCCACCGCGATCGGCGCCGAGTCGAAGTACCTGGTGGTCCAGAGCCTGTTCGATTCCGGCCGCTTCGACGACCTGGAGAAAGAGGTGTATTCCTTCTCGCAGGACGCCGGGGACCAGTCGTACTGGCTGGCCCGCGCCTACCTGGTGCTGGGCGACTCCTTCGCCGAGCGCGGGCAGTACGCCCAGGCGAAGGCCACCTACGAGAGCATCCGGGACGGCTATGAGCCGGAGAACGGCTCCGACGACGTCGCCGACAACGTGAAGATGAGGCTGGACCGCCTCGCCACCCTGATGAAAGACTAGCGTATGAAGACAATCAATATCCTTTCCGCCGCCGTCCTGCTGGCGCTGACCGTTCCGGCCGGGGCGCAGAACATCAACCAGTCCGTCCAGGTGACGAACGACTACCTCACCCGCTTTGCGGATTTCCAGAAGCAGGGAGGCGACCTGCAGGTGCCCGATTCGCTGCTGCGCTTCGACTACAGCTTCGACTATTCGGTCTTCGATACGCCTTACCGCGGCTCGTACGAGTTCTCTCCGTACCGGATCGATGCGACGCCCGCGGCGCGGCTCTCCGACGCCAACAGGCTGTACCTGCGCGCCGGGGCGGGTTATACCTTCCATCCCGAGCTGCAGTTCGCCTGGCGGGTGCTGGACGAGAAGAATTACAAGATCGGCCTCACCGCCGACGCGGGCGGCTATGCAGGTCCCTACCGTACGCACGGCGGGGCCGCCTTCCGCGGGCACGACCTGTGGGGACGCGCCGCCCTGGACGGGGAGTACCTGACCGACGCCACGCGCTGGACCTACGGGTTCGGCTACGACAACGTCCTGGCGGGAGAGGACACCGACGAGCCGTCCTTCCGGTCCGGCTTCCATTCCGTCATCGTGTCGGGCCGGGCGCATTCCCGGCCGGTGGCCGGCAGCAGTTTCAGCTATGACGTGGACGCGGCCTACCGCCATTCCTCCGATGTTTATGACCCGGTTTTGAACAAGACAACCGCCCGGGAGAGCAGCGTGCACGGCGGGTTCAGCGTGGGTACGGACCTGCAGGAAGGCATCCGCCTCTATGCCGACGCAGCCCTGGACCTGGATCTCCGGCGGCGCCGCGACGAGCTGTTCAACGGCAAATACGCCGCGTTCGTGGCGGCCGTGACGCCCCACGTCGAGTTCGTGCTCGGCCCCGTGCGCCTGGACGCCGGCCTGCGTGCGGACTTCGGCAAGCTCACTTCGGCGCAGGGTAGCTTCGCCCTGGCGCCGGCCGTGACCGCCCGTTTCGACCTGCCGGACTACGGCCTGGAACTCTTTGCCGCGGCGACGGGCGGGCAGACCCTGCAGACGCACTATATGCTCAAGCAGATGAACCATTTCGCCTATCGGGCCAACGTGAAGCCGTTCGTCGCGCAGGAGAAGCTGCACCTGAAGGCCGGCGTGGCCGGGCATTGGCGCAGCGCTCTCCAGTACGAGGTGACGGCCGGTTTCGTCGATTACGCCTCGCAGCCCCTGGTGGCCCTGGGCGGGGTGAATCCGGTGGATTTCAAGTCCGTTTACCTGCAGGTGCGCGGCGCCTGGCACGACGCCCGGCTGGACGTGGACGGCGGGCTGCGCGTCGGGAACTGCCGCCTGCCCGAGAAGGCGAACGCCTATGCCCCGGCGGCTTTCACGGCCGACCTGCGCGGAACTTACAACTGGCAGAAGCGCATCTATGCAGGCGCTTACCTGCAGGCGTCCAGCGCCCGCCGGTCCATGACCGACAAGTGGCTGGACATCGCCGGCTACGCGGATTTCGGCCTGCTGGGCGAGTACCGGCTGGACCGCCGCTGGACGGTCTGGGCGCAGGCGGGCAACCTGTTCGGGATGGCCATCGAACGGATACCGGGAAATATCGAGAAAAGTCCTTTCCTGACGCTGGGCTTCAGCCTGAAACTGTAAGGAAATCCCGATATTTTTCGTAAATTTGCAAGATTTTACTGAACAGAGAACAACGATGATAGAGAAGGAAGATATGAAGCTCGCGGAAGAGCAGTATTCCGCAAACAGCATCCAGGTGCTCGAAGGCCTCGAGGCGGTGCGCAAGCGCCCCTCGATGTATATCGGCGACATCGCCGAACGGGGTCTCCACCACCTGGTGTACGAGGTGGTCGACAACTGTATCGACGAGGCGATGGCCGGGTTCTGCGACACCATCGACGTCCGGGTCCTGGAGGGCAACTCCATCCGGGTCCGGGACAACGGCCGCGGCATCCCGACCGGCATGCACGAGAAGGAGCACCGCTCCGCCCTGGAGGTGGTCCTGACCGTGCTGCACGCCGGCGGCAAGTTCGACAAGAACAGCTACAAGGTGTCCGGCGGCCTGCACGGCGTGGGCGTGTCCTGCGTGAACGCCCTGTCCGACTCGCTCGTCGCCGAGGTGCACCGCGAGGGCAAGGTCTTCGAGCAGCACTACTCCAAGGGCAAGCCCCTCGGTCCCGTGCAGGTCGTGGGCGAGGCCTCCGACACCGGCACCACCATCACCTTCCACCCGGACCCGACCATCTTCACCCAGACGACCGTCTATAAGTACGATACCCTGGCGAACCGCCTGCGCGAGCTGGCCTACCTGAACAGGGGCATCCGGATCCGCCTGACCGACGAGCGCGAGCTCGTGGACGAGTTCGAGGTGGACGCGGAAGGGGAGTCCAAGGCCACCGGCCGCAAGGTCTTCCGTTCCGAGACCTTCTATTCCGAGAAGGGGCTGAGCGAGTTCATCGAGTACCTCGACGCCGGTGCCCAGACGATCATCCCGCAGCCGATCTGCGTGAACTCCGACAAGATCATCCCGATCGACATCGCCCTGCAGTACAACAACGGCTATTCCGAGAAGATCTACTCCTACGTAAACAACATCCATACGATCGAGGGCGGCACCCACCTGCAGGGATTCAAAATGGGCCTGAGCCGTTCGCTCAAGCAGTACGCCGAGAAGAACAAGCTCCTGGAGAAGTTCAAGGGCGACCTCGCCCCGGAGGACTTCCGCGAGGGCCTGACGGCCGTGATCTCCGTCAAGATCGCCGAGCCGCAGTTCGAAGGACAGACCAAAACCAAGCTCGGCAACCCGGAGGCGACCTCCGCCGTCTCGCAGGCCACCGCGGCCGCGATGGACATCTACCTGGAGGAGAACCCCAAGTTCGCCAAGACCATCATCGACAAGATCGTGCTGGCCGCCACGGCCCGTGCCGCCGCCCGCAAGGCGCGCGAGATGGTGCAGCGCAAGAGCCCGCTGGGCGGCGCCGGCATGCCCGGCAAGCTGGCGGACTGCTCCGAGCGCGATCCGGAGAAGTGCGAGCTCTTCCTCGTGGAGGGCGATTCCGCAGGCGGCACCGCGAAGCAGGGCCGCGACCGCAAGACGCAGGCCATCCTCCCGCTGCGCGGCAAGATCCTGAACGTGGAGAAGGCCTCCGGCGACCGCGCCTTCGATTCCGAGGAGATCCGCAACATCTACACCGCCCTCGGCGTTACCGTGGCGCAGGAGGACGAAACGGGCGAGAAGCATATGGACCTGAGCAAGCTCCGCTACCACAAGGTGGTCATCATGACCGATGCCGACGTGGACGGCTCGCACATCGCCTGCCTCATCCTGACCTTCTTCTTCCGCTATATGCTGGACCTTATCAAGAACGGCTACGTCTATCTGGCCACACCGCCCCTGTACCTCGTCAAGAAGGGTAAGGAGGAGGTGTACTGCTGGACCGAGGAACAGCGCGAAGAGGCGGCCCTGCGGCTCGGGAAGGGCTCCGACAAGGGCTACACCGTGCAGCGTTACAAGGGTCTCGGCGAAATGTCCGACGTCCAGCTGTGGGACACCACGATGGACCCGTCCCGCCGGCGCCTGCGCCAGATCACGATCGAGAACGCGGCCGCCGCGGAGCGGACCTTTTCGATGCTGATGGGCGACGACGTCCCGCCCCGCCGGCAGTTCATCGAGGAGAACGCGCATTACGCGAACATCGACGCATAAAACCTAAAGCATCAGATAACCATGTTAGACATTTTCGACAGGATTGAGCGCGACAGCGGCGGCCCGATTGGACAGTATTTCGAGCAGTCTTTCGGCTACTACATGTATCCGCGCCTCGAGGGCGAACTCGGCCCCCATATGATCTTCAACGGCAAGGAGGTGCTCAACTGGAGCCTCAACAACTACCTCGGCCTGGCCAATCACCCGGAGGTCCGCAAGGCGGACGCCGAAGCGGCGGCCAAGTGGGGCCTTGCGTACCCGATGGGCGCCCGTATGATGAGCGGCCACACCCGCTGGCACGAGCAGCTGGAGCAGATATTCGCCCGGTTCGAGAAGAAGGAGGACGCCTTCCTGTACAACTTCGGCTACCAGGGCATCGTTTCTACGATTGACGCCCTCACGGCGCGCCACGACGTCATCGTCTATGACGCGGAGTGCCACGCCTGCCTGCTGGACGGCATCCGCCTGCACATCGGCGAGAAGTTCAAATACCGCCACAACAACATCGCGGACTGCGAGAAGGTTATGGCGCACGCCTGCAAGGTCGCCGAAGAGAACGGCGGCGGCGTGCTGCTGATCACGGAAGGCGTGTTCGGCATGACCGGCGCGCTGGGCATCCTGGACCAGATCGTCGCCCTCAAGAAGAAGTATCCGTTCCGCATCCTCATCGACGACGCCCACGGCTTCGGCCTGCTCGGCGAGCACGGACGCGGCACCTCCGAGCACTTCGGGGTGATGGACGACATCGACCTGTACATCGGCGCCTTCGCCAAGTCGATGGCGAGCATCGGCGGCTTCGTGGCCGGTCCGCACAAGATCATCAACTACCTGCGCTGCAACATGCGTTCGCAGATGTACGCCAAGTCGCTCCCGATGGCGCTCGTGATGGGCAACATCAAGCGGATGGAGATCATCGACTCCCCGGAGGGCGACGCCCTGCGCGCCAAGTGCTGGCAGATCACCCACGCCATCCAGGACGGCTTCCGCAAGGAAGGCTTCGACATCGGCGAGGCCCAGGCCTGCGTGACCCCGGTCCACATCTTCGGCGGCGTGGCCCAGGCCACCAAGATGGCGAAGGACCTGCGCGAGAACTACCGCATCTTCTGCTCGATGGTCATCTATCCGGTGATCCCGAAGGGAATGATCATCTTCCGCATCGTCTGCACGGCCGCCCATACGATGGAGGACGTGGAATACACCCTCCGGGCGTTCAAGGAAATCAAGGCCAAACTCGACGCCGGCGCCTACGACGGCGACGACATCGCCGAAATGACCATCAAATAGTTTTTCCGCCGTTGGACAGTCTCAGGGACAAGGTGATCATCGTGACGGGAGCCAGTTCGGGAATCGGATTGGCTTCTGCCCGTCAATTCGGCAGCGAAGGCGCCCGGGTCGTGATGGCCGCGCGTTCGCTGGAACGGATGCAGTCCCTGGCCCCGTCCGTGGCCGGTCCCGACCGGGTCCTGTGCGTCCGCTGCGACGTCACCCGGGAGGAGGACTGCCGCGCGCTCGTGGAAGCGACGGTCGCCCGCTGGGGCCGCATCGACATCCTGGTGAACAACGCCGGCATCTCGATGCGCGCGATGTTCCGGGACCTTGACCTGCTGGTCCTCCGGCGCCTGATGGACGTCAATTTCTGGGGCACCGTATATTGCACGAAGTACGCCCTGCCGTACCTGCTCGCCTCGAAGGGGAGCGTGGTCGGGGTGGTTTCGACGGCGGGCTATTCCGCCCTGCCGGCCCGCACGGGCTACAGCGCCTCGAAATATGCCATCCGCGGCTTCCTGGACGCCCTGCGGATCGAACACCTGAAGGACGGGCTGAACGTGCTTGTGTTCGCGCCGGGCTACACAGCCTCCAACGTGCGCCGCTCCGCCCTCCTCTTCGACGGCACCCCGCAGGGGGAGACGCCGCTCGAGGAGAACCGGCTGATGAGCGCCGAGCGCTGCGCCCGCTATCTGTCCCGCGCCCTGCGCCGCCGCCGTTCGTCCGCCGTCCTGACCACGCTGGGCCGGGCGTCCCTGTGGACCCGCCGGCTGTTCCCGGCCCTGATGGACCGTCTGACCTACCGTTATGTTTCCCGCGAGGCGGGGAGTCCGTTCAAATAGGCCGCCCATGACGAAAAAAGAAATCATCCGCCGCATCTTCCCCCTCGCCGTCGCGTTCCTGCTGCTGGTCCTGCTGATGCCGAGGAGCGCGAAATTCGCCTACGACTACCGCAAAGGGCGCACCTGGAAATACGAGACGCTCTACGCCCAGTTCGACTTCCCCATCTACAAGACCGACGAGCAGATCCGCGAGGAGCGGGGCAGCCTGTCCTCGGTGGCGATCCCTTACTACAAGTTCTCCGACGAGATCGTCAACAAGAACCTCCGCGCCGCCGAGCGCCTGGAACTGGGCGGGCTGCGCAGCGCGGTCGTCTCCTCGATGCGCGCCATCTACCAGAAGGGCGTGCTGGCCGACGACGGCAACCGCCGGCGCACGGGTTACGATGCCGACGTCATCTACGTCCAGCGCGACAAGCGGGCCGTGAAGTATCCGGTCACGGAAGTGTACCGGCTGGCCGACGCACGCGCCAAGCTGCTTGCGGACATCGGCGCTGCGGCGGACCTGAACGTCGATTCGCTGTTCCGCTCCGCCGGGGTGTATGACCTGCTGGTGCCGAACCTGCTCTTCGACGAGCAGACGACGGAACTGGTGCACGCCGAGTCCGCCGCGACGGTGTCGCCCACTTCCGGCTATGTGTCCGCCGGCCAGCTGATCGTGCAGGAAGGGGAGATCGTTACCGCCGAGATCGCGCAGATGCTGGATTCCTACAAACGGGAATTCGAGGCGAACGTGGGCTACCTCGGGCCGCCCGCCCTGCTGCTGCTCGGCAATATGCTGATCGCGCTGGCGCTGGTCGTGCTGCTGTTCCTGTCGGTTTACTTCAACAATCCCAAGATCTTCTCCGATTCGCGCTATCCGTATATCGTGGTGGTGTTCCTGCTGGGCGCCCTCGCCGCGCTGATCCTCGTGCGCGTGAACGAGAAGCTCCTGTATTTCGTGCCGTTCACCCTGGTCGCCCTGCTGCTGCAGGCCTTCATGAAGAACCGGGTGGTCGTGCCCGTCTATGCGGTCTCCCTGATGCCGCTGCTGATCTTCAGCCACGACGGCGCCGTGCTCTACGTGATGTTCTTCCTGGCCGGCATGGTCGCCATCCTGGCCTTCCGCCGCTTCAACCGCGGCTGGATGCAGTTCGTCACCGCCCTGATCACCTTCGCGGTGCTCGCCCTGGCCTTCCTGGGCTTCCGCGCCGCGGACCTGGTGGCCGGAACCGTCTGGCGCACCCTGCTGAGCCTGCTGCTGGGCTCGATGCTGACGGTGGCCGGCTACCCGCTGATCTACCTTTTCGAGCGCATGTTCAACCTGGTGTCCAATTCGCGCCTGATCGAGCTCTGCGACGTCTCCAACCCGCTCATCCGTGAGTTGGAGCAGAAGGCGCCGGGCACTTTCCAGCACTCCCTCCAAGTGATGAACATGGCCGACAACGCCGCCCGTGCCATCTACGCCAATGCCGACCTGGTGCGCGCCGGCGCCCTGTACCACGACCTCGGCAAGATGAACAACCCGCTCTGCTTCATCGAGAACGAGTCGCTCGTCACCCGCGAGGGTACCGGAACGACCCGTTACCACGACGGACTGACCTCCGAGCAGAGCGCGCAGGCGATCATCCGCCATGTCGCCGACGGTGTGGAGATCGCGCAGAAGAACCGGTTGCCCGATGCCATCGTGGACTTCATCCGGAGCCATCACGGCACTACGACCACCGGCTATTTCTACCAGCAGTATCTCCGCGCAGGCGGAACGCCCGCCGGAGCGGAGGCTTTCCGCTATCCGGGCATCAAGCCGCGCACCAAGGAGCAGATCATCCTGATGCTCTGCGACAGCGTGGAGGCGGCGTCCCGGACGCTCCGGGAATATACTCCCGAGGCCTTCTCCGAGTTCGTGGAGCGGATCGTTTCCGGCAAGATGGAGGAGGGCCAGTTCGACCAGGCCGACATCTCCATCAGCGAGCTCGGCACCGTCAAGGAAACGCTCAAGCAGTATCTCTCGCAGATCCACCACGAGCGCATCGTCTATCCCCAGAAAAATCAAAATAACAGCAAGATATGAAAGTAACTGAAAAAAAGATTGACAATCTCAACCGCGAACTGACCATCGAGGTGGCGGCCGCGGATTATGTTGAATCCGAGAATAAGAAGCTCGCCGAACTCCGCCGCAAGGCCGATTTCAAGGGCTTCCGCAAGGGCATGGTGCCCGCATCCATGATCAAGCGCGTCTATGGCGAGCAGGTCCTGGTCGAATCCGTGAACCAGGTGATCGGCAAGGCCCTGGACGAGCACATCTCCGGCAACAAGCTGCGCATCCTGGGCGAACCGCTCCCTTCGGAGAAGCAGCCGCAGAACGAGTGGGCCGACGGCAACGATTTCACTTTCGTCTTCGACCTGGGACTTTCCCCGGAGGTGTCCGTGGAGGTGGAGAAGGGCGACACCGTACCTTCCTACACCGTCACCGTGACAGCCAAGGACAAGGCCCCGATGATCGAGAACCTCAAGAAATACTACGAGGAGAACAAGGAGGAGAACAAAGAGCCGAAGACGGACGAGGAGATTGACAAGGAGGTGACCGAGCGCCTGCACGCCCAGTACAAGAGCGAGGCCGACTGGCGCCTGACCAAGGACATCCGCGCCTTCTATATCCAGAAGGCGGGCATCGAGCTTCCCGAGGCCTTCCTGAAGCGCTGGCTGGTGGAGGCGAACGACGGCAAACTGAGCGCCGAGGACGTCGAGAAGGACTTCCCGGGCTTCGCCGAGGACTTCAAGTGGCAGCTGGTGCGCGGCCACCTGATGCAGAAATGGGGTTTCAAGGTGGAAGAGGACGACCTGCGCACGCAGGCTGAGGATTTCGTCCGCTACCAGTATGCGATGTACGGCATCGGCAACGTGCCCGACGAGATGGTGCGCGACTCCGCCATGAACATGCTGCACGACCAGAAACAGATCGAGCGGCTTTCCGAGCAGGTCGAGGACCGCAAGGTGCTGGACCGGATCCGGGAGACCATCACCCTGAAACCGACCAAGATCGGCGCCGCGAAGTTCCGAGAACTGTAATCCTTTAATCTCTTTCCGGGATGAGGGCCAAGAACAATCCTGTCCTTCGGGAACTGTGGAAGTCCCTCCGGGAGAAACTCCGGGAGTCCCTGGTTTCCGTCCTGCCGGTCAGCGGACTCGTCTTCCTGCTCTCCGTGACGCCCTGGGTGGACATTTCCGGAAAGGAACTGACGGTCTTCGGCCTGGCCGCCCTGCTGCTGATCGTGGGCATCAGCCTCTTCAACCTGGGGGCGGACATGGCGATGACGCCGATGGGCCAGTACATCGGAGAGGGTCTGACGAAGTCCCGTAAACTCGGGATCCTGCTGTCGGTCAGTTTCTTGATGGGCCTGCTGATCACCGTTGCGGAGCCGGACCTGGCCGTGCTGGCCAGGCAGGTCAGCGCGGTGATGGACAGCACGTTGCTGATCGTCACGGTGGGCGCCGGCGTGGGCATTTTCCTGCTGCTCGGCGTGCTGAAGATCGTCTTCCACGGCGACCTGACCAATATGCTGCTGTTCTTCTACCTGTTCCTGTTCTGCCTGGCAGCCCTGCTGCTCGGCGGTGGGAAAGGCGCTTTCCTGCCGCTTTCCTTCGACTCGGGCGGTGTGACGACGGGACCGATCACGGTCCCCTTCATCATGGCGCTCGGCGTGGGAATCTCCCTGACCGTGGGCGGACGGAACGCCAGCGAGAACAGCTTCGGCCTGATCGCGCTCTGCTCCGTCGGACCGGTAGTGGCCGTCCTCATCCTGTCGATGACGGCGCGGGGCGACATGTCCTTCGCCATCCCGGACTACTCGATGGATAGCATCCTGGAAGAAGGCGCGTGGCATCTTTTCGGTGCCACGATGCTCAACGTGGCCCGGTCGCTGGTGCTGATCGTCGTGTCCTTTTTCGTCCTCCAGTTCATCATCCTGTGGCTCCCGATGACCAAGATCATCCAGATCCTGGTGGGTATCCTGCACACCTTCGTCGGCCTGGTCCTGTTCCTGGCCGCCGTAGAGATGGCCTTTATGCCCATCGGTTTCAAGATCGGCTCGCAGATGGCCGCCGAGGATCCGGTGCTGCTGATCGGCCTGGCCTTCATCATTGGCATGGTGGTGGTGCTCGCCGAGCCGGCGGTCCACGTGCTCAACAACCAGGTGGCGGAGATTACCGGCGGGGAAGTGTCCAAGTTGCAGATGATGCTCGCCCTGTCCATCGGCGTAGGCGTGTCGATCGGCCTGTCGGTGCTGCGCGTGTATTTCGGATTCTCCCTGCTATACTACCTGGTACCCGGTTACCTGCTCTCCCTCGGGCTGTCCTTCTTCGTGCCCCGGCTGTACACGGCGATCGCGTTCGACTCCGGCGGCGTGGCCAGCGGCCCGCTGACATCCAGTTTCATCCTGCCGCTGGTGATCGGCGCCTGCTGCTCGCTGCAGGGCGAATCCGCCGTGCTTGACTTCGCCTTCGGCGTGGTGGCGATGGTGGCGATGACGCCGCTGATCACGATCCAGGCCCTGGGATTCAAGTCCGTGATGAGCGTCCGCAGCCGCGAGAACGCCGCGATGCGCCGCATCCTCGCCGCTGCGGACGACCAGATCATTTATTTTGAATAGCCTATGGAAACGACCCGGAATATCGCTCCGATGAAGTTGGAACTCCTGCTGGCCGTCGTGCACAACGACAAGGCGGCCTATTATTCCAGCCTCATCCAGTCCCACCAGGCCAACCTGCAGCTCACCCTTCCCGCGAAGGGGACCACCCACCTGATCCTGGACTACCTGGGCCTGACGGAGCGTCCCAAAACCATGATAATCAGTGTGGTACGTGCAGATCAGGCCGATGCCCTGGTCAAACTGCTGGACGAAACCTTCAAGAAAGGCAAGAACTACAAGGGCATCGCCTTCACCATCCCGATGACGAGCGTCATCGGCACCCGCGTGTATGGTTTTTTAAGCAACGAAAAGAGAACCGTCAAGGAGGACGCGTAACATGGAAGAGAACAAGTTTGAACTCGTGGTCTGCATCGTGAATGCAGGTTTTTCCCAGAACGTGATGGAAGCGGCCCGTGCGGCCGGCGCCCAGGGTGGCACCATCCTCCGCGCCCGCGGTTCCGCCAACCCGGAGGCCGAAGAGTTCTTCGACATCAGGATCCAGCCGGATAAGGAACTGGTGATGATCCTCGTTCCGAAGGAAATCAAGGACGAGGTCATCCGCACCGTTTACAAGGAGGCCGGCCTGGGCGAGGAAGCCTGCGGCATCGCCTTCTCCCTGCCGGTCAACCGGACCACGACACTGAAAAAGAAAGAAGCGTCCGAAGGATAGGCGGAGCGGGCCCGGCCGGGCCCGCTATTTCCAGTACTCGTAGAATTTTGCGATGGATTCCATCCCCGCGAAGAACTGCCTGAGCAGGTAGCTCTCGTTGGGGGAGTGGATGGTGTCGCGTTCCAGGCCGAAGCCCATCAGGAGCGGATCGATGCCGAGGATCTTCTGCATCTCGCCCAGGATGCCGATGGAGCCGCCGCCCCGGGCGGGAACGGGTTCTGTCCCATAGACTTCGCCGATGGCGCGGGCGGCGGCCCGGTAAGCTTCCGAGCCGATCGGAATCGTAAACCCGTCGCAGCCCTCGAAGGGGGTCACTTCCACCTTCACGTATTTCGGGGCGATCTTCCGGAAGTGCCGCTCGAACAGTTTCGTGATCCGTCCGCTGCGCTGGTCCGGGACCAGTCGCATCGAGATCTTGGCGTGCGCTTCCGAGGGAAGGACGGTCTTCGCGCCGGCGCCGGCGTAGCCGCCCCAGATGCCGCAGACGTCCAGGCAGGGGCGGATGCCCACGCGCTCCAGCGGGGTGTAGCCCCGTTCGCCGCGCAGCTCGCGCACGTCCAGGAACTCCTTGTATTCCTTGAGGTTGAAAGGAGCCTTGGCGAGCAGTTTCCGGTCCTGCGGGGACAGTTCGGCAACGTCGTCGTAGAAGCCGGGCACCGTCACGCGGCCGTTCTCGTCCAGCAGCGAGGCGATCATCTCGCAGAGGACTTGGATGGGGTTCGCCACGGTTCCGCCGAAATGGCCGGAGTGCAGGTCCTTCTTCGGTCCGGTCACCTTGACTTCCAGGTAGCTGAGCCCGCGCATGCCGCAGTTGATGGACGGGGTGTTTTCGCCCAGCATCGTGGTGTCGCTGACCAGGCAGAGGTCGGCCTTGAGCAGTTTCCTGTGAGCCTTGATCCAGGCGGGCAGGGACGGGCTGCTGATCTCTTCCTCACCCTCGAAGAGGAACTTGACGTTGTGGCGGAGCCTGCCGCTGCGCAGCAGGTATTCGAAGGCCTTGACGTGCATGAACAGCTGGCCTTTGTCGTCGTTGGCGCCGCGCCCCCAGATGGCCCCGTCGTGTATCTGGGGGTCGAAGGGGTCGTGGTCCCACTTGTCCAGCGGCTCGGCCGGCTGGACGTCGTAGTGGCCGTACACCAGCACCGTCTTCGCTTTCGGATCGACGGTCTTCCGGCCGAAAACGACCGGGTGGCCGGCCGTCTCGCACACGCCGGCGTCATCGGCCCCCGCTTCCACGAGCAGGTCGGCCAGGGTCTCGGCGCAGCGGTACATGTCGGCCGCGTGTTCGGGTTTCGCGCTCACGGAAGGGATGCGCAGCAGGGAGAACAGTTCTTCGAAGAAGCGCTCCCGGTTCTGTTCGATGTATTCTTTCATGGCTTAGTTTCTCCGGAGGTTCTTGGAGGCGAGATTGAGGCGGTACTTGAAGGTCCGGTTGCCGTGGTAGTAGGACATCGCGAGCGTGTTGGCATCGTCGAAGGCGATGCTGTTCAGCAGGCGGTCGCGGTCGTGGTCCTTCGCCTCCGGCTCGGCCCAGGCGAGCACGTAGTTGCCGTCGTCCTTCTGGAATACGACGATGACGGTGTAGCCGCGGTGGTCGAACATCGCCGCGGTGTATTTCGACGAATTCTTCCTGTTTTTCGAAGCGGTGAATTCTTCCACCAGGGAACTCTCGGGTTGCAGGATGTTGAACTTGAGATGCGTGGCGCTGGTCGTCGCACCCGGATTCTGCTCCAGCCACCAGGCGATGGCGGCATCGGTGAGCCAGAAGTTCTCCGGCACGTATTCCAGCCAGGGATTGTCCTGGATGTCCTTGAGCAGCAGGCGCATCCACGGCCGGTCCATACCGCTGAGCAGGGCTTCGTCGCTGCGGCCCAGGATGTGGTATTCCGGCACGTGCCCCGTCCCCCGGATGTCTTTCCCGCGGAAGGAGACGCAGCCGAACTCGTCGGTCTGAGGGGCGTAGGCGGCGGCGACGTAGGTCTGTTGCGAGCCGTCCCCGCCGTACATCAGGTAGTGGAAGAAGAGGTAGCGCGTGCCGCGGATGGCGACGACGGAGGTCCCGTCGGCGAACGCGCGCCCGGTCATCCCCTCCGCATCGGACGCGGGCGCGTCATAGACGCTTTCCTGCGTCCAGCCGTCCGCACCCCGGACGAAGCTGACGATGCGGACCTGGTCCAGGGCCAGGCCCTCGCCGTCCAGGCAGAGCGCATAGATGCGGTCCACGGCTTCGCGGCGGTCCGCGACGGCACGGAACTCCGTTCCCGCCGGCAGGAGCGGCCCGGCGATCTGCGTCGCCTGCGCCTCGTCATAGGGGCTGATGTTCAGCAGGGTGTCCTTGCGGGCCCGGATGTCGTCCGCATACACGGAGGCGGGGTATTTCTTCAGGAACTTGTCGAAGGCTTCCAGGGAAGGCTTCGACAGCGTCCGGTCATACAGCCGGGTTTCCGCCTTCTTCTGGGCGGAGAGGGGAGCGGCTGCCAGCAGCAGGGCCAGCGCGGCCATCAGGATCTTTCTCATAGATGCTGTTCGAAGTAGTCCGTGATCTTCTCGTACAGGTGCACCCGCGCCTTGCCGCGCATGTTGTGCTCGTCCAGCGGGTAGGGGAACCAGTCCACCGGGACGCCTTCCTCGATGCAGGCCTGGACGAAACTCAGGGAATGCTGCGGCACCACCGTTCCGTCCAGCACGCCCTGGCATATGAGCACGCGGCCCGTCAGGTCCTTGGCGCGCGGGATGAGCGAGGTGGCCTCGAACCCTTCCGGATTGGTGGCGGGATTGTCCATATAACGCTCACCGTACATCACCTCGTACCACTGCCAGTCGATGACGGGCCCGCCGGCCACGGCCACTTTGAAGAAACCGGGATTGTGCGTGGCGAGGGTGAGCGTCATGAAGCCGCCGTAGCTCCAGCCGTGCACACCGATGCGTTCGCGGTCGATCCAGGGGGCCCGGTCCAGCAGGGCGCGGATGCCGGCCATCTGGTCGTCGTTCTCGACCTGCCCGCAGCGGCGGTTGATGGCCTTTTCGAAGGCCGCGCCGCGGTTCTGCGTGCCCCGGTTGTCCTGGACATAGACCACGTAGCCGCGCTGGGCCATCAGCATCTCCCACATCCGGATGTTGCCGAGCCAGGAGTCATTGACCATCTGCGAGTGCGGGCCGCCGTAGACGTACACGACCAGGGGATATTTCTTCGCGGGATCGAAATCCTTCGGATAGAAGAGGCGGTAGTAGTTCTCGCAGCTGCCGTCCGCGGAGGGCGTGGTGCCGAATTCGACGCGGCACTGTGCGTAGCCGGCCAGCGGGTCGGGGGCGACGTGGACCGTTTCCAGCAGTTTGCCGTCGGTGCCGCGCACCTGCGTCACGCCGGGCACGCTGAAGCTGCTGTAGCGGTCGATGAAGCGGCTGAAGTCCGGCGACAGGGACACCTGGTGCCAGCCGGGTTCCTCCGTGAGGCGCTGCGGCGTGCGTTCACGTTTCTTCCCGCGGCCGTCCACCCGCACGCGGAAGAGGTGGTTCTCCACCGGGGAGACCTCCGCGGAGGTGTAGTAGAGGAACTTCCCGTCGTTGGCCACGTAGTCCACGTCGGCGTCCACGGGGGTGACGCGGGAAATGCGCCCGAGGGTGTCGCAGAGGTAGAGGTTGCGCCAGCCGTCGCGGTTGTCGGTGCGGTAGAAGAAACGGTAGCTGTCCTTCAGGAAGTACAGCGGGTCGAGCGGTTCCACCCAGGCGTCGTTCCGCTCGGTCAGGATCGTGCGGACGAAGCGGCCGTCGTCGGAGCGGTACATATTGAGGTGCATCTCGTGCTGGGCGCGGTCCACCACCTGGACGAAGATGTATTTCCCGTCCGGGGCCCAGGTGATGCCGGTCAGGTAGCGCTCGTCGTCGAAGTCCGTGACCTGCAGGGTGGTGAGGATGTGCCCCTCCAGGTCGCAGACGCACAGGGAGACGTGCTCCGAGGCCATGCCCGCCATCGGGTAGCGGATGAGGGTGCTGCCGCCCGTGCGGGTGGTGATGTCGTAGAGGGGGTAGAGCGTGACGGCGGACTCGTCCTTGCGGTACACCGCGAGCCGCTTTCCGTCCGGGGCGGGGAAGACCCCGCCGTTGATGCCGAACTCGTTGCGGCTGACGGATTCACCGTAAACGATGCCGGGCGCCTCGCTCTGGGGAAGCTTCCATTCCGGCGCCTCCCGGCGGGGGAATTCCCGCGTCAGTTCGCCTTCCGGCGTCCAGTACAGGCGCACCTGTTCGGGATAGACGGAATGGTCCGCCTGGCCGACGGACTCGGCGACGGTCAGCATCCGGCCGTCCGGGCCGGATGCGGGCTGCGTCGCGAGGATGCCCGCGACGAGCAGCGGAAGCAGGAGCGTCATAGCGTTTCGCCGCCTACGAAGATGGGAATCTCGGACGTGCCCGAACCCGGTTCCACGGAAACGATGCGGTCCACGACGTAGCGCTGCATGCCGCGCCACGGCAGCCAGCCGTTGTACTCCTTGTAGTGCAGTTCGACGTTCTTGCCGCTGCAAAGCATCAGTGAGTCGGCGACTTCCTTGCTCACGACGGAGAAGTTGAATTCATTGGACTGCAGGCTGTTTCCGCCGGTTTTCCCAGTACCATTGCTCTTGAATCCCGTCTGGATCAGGCGTCCTTCGTAGGTCTTCCAGACCCAGCCCTTATAGACGATCTGGTTCAGTTCGCCGGCCTTGACGCCCTCGCCGAACACGAAGTAGAACTTGAAGTACACGAAGATGGCGGAGGCGACCAGCAGGACGGCCACGACCCAGGTGATGATTTTTCCCTTGGTTGACATAACGTTACCGATTGTAGTTTACTCAAACTACAAATATAGCAATATTATCGGGAGATTCTTCGCCCGGGGCAGGGGAAAAGGGCGGAACGGCAATAAACAAAGAACCCGGGCACCTGGTGTCCGGGTTCTTTCAACCTATGGATTCGCAGAAGCTTACTTCTTGCGGTTCTTGTACCTCTGGTAGAACATATCAACACGGCCGGCGGTATCGACGATCTTCATCTTGCCGGTGTAGAAAGGGTGAGACGTGTTGGAAATCTCAAGCTTTACGAGGGGGTACTCCACGCCGTCAATGGTGATGTTCTCCTTGCTGGTGGCGCAGGAGCGGGTGATGAACACGTCCTCGTTTGACATATCCTTGAAAGCTACAAGACGGTAGGTTTCGGGATG
>Ga0310691_10000994_pt1 | contig 46865 bp, 47 predicted proteins | sample 176DNAGHGlowgp2_FD_203887 | JGI IMG/M metagenome (GOLD analysis project Ga0310691, IMG submission 203887) | Sheep rumen microbial communities from Palmerston North, Manawatu-Wanganui, New Zealand - 1766 DNA GHGlow gp2 (v2) (version 2) | ecosystem: Host-associated > Mammals > Digestive system >... | reverse complement strand
TTTAGCAAAACCGTCAAGCAAACGGCGCAAAGAGCCGTTAGTATTTTTGCAGTTATCAGAGTCCGTCTCATTCTGGCTGCAAAGGTACTAAAATTATCTGTAATAAAAGAACTCTATCATAAAAAAAGAGCAACACCCGATAGGATGCTGCTCCCTTTATTTATGCGGTTAATCAATGTCCGTTACGATACCTCGATAGCCTTGGTGACTTTCTCCTTCGGCTCGGTCTTCGGCATCGTGATGGTCAGAATGCCGTCCTCTACCTTGGCAGAAATCTTGTCGCGAACCACATCGTCAGGCAACACGTAGTTCTGCTCATAGTTCGAGTAGCTGAACTCACGACGCAAGTAGTGACGATGACTGTCCTCATGCTTGTGTTCCTGTTTGTTCTCAATGGCGATGGTGAGGTTGCCGTCGTCATTGATGCCTACGCGGCAATATTCCTTCTTGATGCCAGGGGCTGCAAGCTCCATCGTGTAGGCCTTCTCACTCTCCTTGACATTGACTGCGGGTGCTGTACTGTTGGCACGAGGCATGAAATCAGTGTTAAAGAAATCATCAAACATTGTTGGGAACCAACCATTGCTTTTCATTAATCCGTTCAACATAATCAATACCTCCTAATTATACTTTTGGTTTAACTTATTTGTTCTGATTGCCTCGGCTTGTTTGCTTCAGCTTTCACTAACAGATATGCAACTTACGTGCCTATAGAGCGAATCCGTGCCAGAATGACAATCGCTGAAGTCAATCTGGCACGGAATTTAAACTCGATTAAACAATGCTGACAGTTTATTAAACTCGTTTAAACATTCATTTCCTCCAAGTCATCTTGATATGTGGAATACCGTCGAGCATAAAGATGTCGGATGATTGTTTAAACCCCACACCTTCATAGAATCCCTTGGCATACTCCTGTGCCTCAATGTCTATGAGTGTTGCACCGAAATGCTCAATGGCCGCATCGATGGCATGAAGCATAATCTGCTTGCCGTAGCCTTTGCCCCGTTCAGTGGTGATGACCCTGCCGATGGAGATTTCCGTTATGTGAGTCCCTGCCGGACAAACACGGGCCAGAGCCACAATCTTATCCTCCAGCGTCAGCCATAAATGGATGGCCTTGCCGTCAGTGGTTGCTGTGGATTCTGCCTTGGGTTCGCTACTGTTGCAGCCAGTCAATGCGAGCAATGCTGCAAATGCTGATAAAATCTTCTTCATTCGTTTATTTCGTTATTTTGTTCATCCATTCAAACAGTTCGTCAAGGGCATAATCACCACTATGCGGACGATTCCAAGCCAACAGGAAATCAACGTCCTTGCCAGCGTTCTGAAGCTTTGTGGCGAAGTTTAGGGGTACGGGGAAAGCCGTGTCACGGTCTCTTGCGCCGTGACGGATGTACCAGTGCGGAGCCACCGATGTATTGCCGTCGCCGATGAAACTCATGGGATTCATCAGACGCACGTTCTGACGGATGGCATCTGTGAGCACGGTGTTGTTCTTCTGAGCCGTATACTCGGTGAAGTTCTTCGCAAGCGAAGCGTCCAAGGCCGAGCGGACGCTATTACCCGTCTCATCGCCAAACTCCTCATTCTCGCCGCTGGCATTATTGATTCCGTCTATCTGACTATCAAAGGCTGGAACACCTTTCAACGCCTGCGTAGATACCACATAGTTCAGATACTTCTGCATATCGAGGTCGGTGATGTATTCACCCACTTGTTTTCTGCCGCCACGCATCGGACGCATACCCATAGGAGGCTAGCCACCCAGCATCATAGGAGGCTGACCACCCTGCATCTGAGGCCGCATACCACCGTTGGCTCTGCCGACATCCGACGCGACTCGGCCATATCCGAGCAAGCTCGAATGGCTCTCGCAGCTCCGTCCGTTATTTGGTGCTGCGAACATTCCTCCTGCCTCTGACGTAAACTTGAATCCAAGGCTGTCGGGAATGTCGGCACCCGCATTCTTAGCTATCTGTGCCGAACGGATAATCTCGCTCTTCAGATAGTCGAGATGGTTGTCTGCCGTCAATGGTGTGCCATCAGGCTTCTTCAGGTTCAGACTATTCACATACGAAGGGAACATGGCTGCAAGCTCTTTCGTCATCTGCTTGTGGGCATCATTGAGACTCTGGCGGGAGTCCGTCTGCCCGTACAGCCATTCATAGGCCATGTCGGCATGTTCGAGGTCGATGATGGGACAATAGCAGACTGAGGCAAACACGTCGTCGCGCTCATCGGCAGCACCCATTGCCTTCAGCAACTCTGCATATTCAGGATTGTTGCCTGTAGCCCCCATCAGAGCTGACATGGCACCTCCGGCACTCGTTCCGTCAGTGATGATGCGCTCGGCATCGCCAGGTATCTGCTTATCGAAGTGGCGCAGATAACGGATGGCGGCTTTCAGGTCGAGGATAGCCTTGGGCGCTCGGCCTGTATAGATAGTCTGCCCCTTCTTCACTCCCTTGTGTTTTTTGGCGTATGCTTTATCAGCAATAATGGAGGAATTGCGGCCACGAGTGCCAGGAATGACCACCACATAGCCCTCCTTCAATGCTCTTCCTGTAGCATCGCCAGCTTGCGGCTGTGCTGCTGGAGAGGCCATGTAGCCGCCGACATAGGTACGAAGGAAAATAGGAGTCTGCTGTGTGGCTCCATCTGGCACATACACATTGAGGAATTGATAGGTAGAGTCCTCTACGTTCGTCACATAGAACAGCCGTTCGTAGGCCGTATAGCCCACTTCTGTTCCGTCATAGACTGTCATCTTTGATTTTACACCCGCATTGGCATCGAATGTCAATGCATTCTGTGCCACTGTTCCCACAGAGAGGCAGGCACTGAAAAGAATTGCAATAAAGAATCGCCTATTTTAGACCCTATACATTCATGCTGATTCCATATATTTCCATCTGTTCGGCACACTTCACTCCCTCAGTTGGGCACATTCCAACCCCTCCGATAGGCTTTTTGGCAGTGTAAACTGCTAAATTATCATAAATTTTCTTTTAAATATGTTTTGTTATGCACATTTTTGCCTACCTCTGTATAGGGTTTACAACAATATAACACCCTATACTTACAATATGCAATACCAAAGGAAATTCTGGCAGTTAAGAGGCCAAGCAGCACAGTAGTGAAGCAACGGGGCGACAGATACGTCGTCATCAAGAGAACAAGCAGGCGCAAGGGCAACAGGGTGGTACCAGTTGACCTTGGCACCGTCGGCGAGATTATCAACGGCACGTTCGTTGAGCAGCAGATAAAAAGCGACAGCAAGAAGCGTGTGGACATCAAGGACTATGGCGAGGTGACGCTGTGCGACAAGTTCGGCAAGGACCTGATACCGCAGCTGGCTCATGTGTGGCCGATAGAGGATGCGAAGAGAGCCTATGTGATAGCCCTGCTAAGGGCTGCCTATGGCGACGTGAAGAACCGTGACCTACAGTTGCACTACCTCACGTCATTTGCATCGGAGTACTATCCGGGCGTGCATCTGTCCGAGCATGCCGTCTCCGCATTCCTCATGGAGCTTGGGCAGGGATACTCGCGTATCTGCGAGTTCATGAGAAACAGGGTAAAGGACTTCATCGGAGGCAACATCGTTGTGGACGGCATGCTGAAGGACTATAACTCGAGGTGCGGTTCTCTCTCCGAATTCTCCCGTAAGGGTTCTAAGAAAGGTTCCAAGGATATCAGCATCCTGTATGCCTATGACCCCAAGAGTAAGGAGCCAATAGCGGCCAGGGCCTATGCCGGCAACATACTTGACCAGACGGCAGTCAAGAGCTTTGTGGACGACTTTGAAATCAAGGACGGTATGATGATTGTCGACAAAGGGTTCTGGAACGAGCCGTTCCTTGACGAGGTGGACAAAAGCGACGGGCTGTCCTACCTGATCCCACTGAAGCAGAACTCGGCTTTCATCAAAAACTACGGCATGGACAATCCCACGGAGCATCTTGCAGGCTACAAGGACGGAACCATCCTATATAAGAAGGTGAAGATGAAGAACGGCAAGTTCCTCTATTCCTTCCGCGACCCGAAGATGGCCTACGAACAGGAGGTCGGATATGTAGAGAAGGCAGAGAAGAAGGAAATGTTCAGTGCAGAGAACTATGCGCTGAAGAAATCGACCTTCGGCCTTATCGTGTTCAAGTCCAAGGCCGACCGTGACCCGCTCGATGTCTATCTGTCCTATGCCCAGAGATGGGAAATCGAGACGATGTTCTATCTATTCAAGAACATCATAGACAGAGACACTGTCAATGTGCATAATGACTACAGGACTTATGCCACAGAGTTCATCAATTTCCTGAGCGTCATCATAACCTCAAGGGTCAAGAGAGAGATTGTCAAGAAGGAGATAAACAAGAACTACTCCTACAAGCAAGTGTTTAAGTACCTCTCAAAATACAAGAAAGTCAAAATCAAGGAAGATGGAAACTGGATGGATGTCACTATGCTCAAGTATATCGAGGAAATGGTTCAAAAATTGAATGTATAGGGTCTAAAATAGGCGATTCTTTACTTGATTCTAAAGTCTGGAATCACCCGAACAAGCTACCTATCTGATAAACTGCAGCACTGACGAGCCATGCCAAGACAGTAGTATAGCATGCTGCGAAGAGTGCCCATCGCCACGAACCACTCTCATGCTTAATGGCTACGATAGTAGCTATGCAGGGGAAGTATATAAGCACAAACAACAGGAAGCAGTAGGCTACCAACGGAGTGAAATTGTAGGACTCGCTGCCATAGAGCACTCCGATGGTCGACGCAACGATCTCCTTAGCACCCACACCGGCCAGCAGACTGACATCCAAGCGCCAGTCAAATCCCTGAGCCAGGAACAACGGTTCGATGGTCCTTCCCAGCATTCCAATAAAGCTCTCTTCCAACGATGGAGCCACCCCGTGAGTGCCGAAATAACCCATAGCCCACACAATGACGCTGGCCACGAGAATGATACCACCCATCTTCTGCAAATACTGCTTACCTTTCTCCCACGTATGCCTCAAAATAGCTTTTACCGTGGGGAAGCGGTAAGGCGGCAACTCCATCACGAACGGTGTGTCCTCGCCGCGAATGACCCACTGGCTCAACACTCGAGCCATCACCACACTAAGCAGAATTCCGATGGCGTAAAGTGAAATCATAATCAAACCTTGATACTTTACCGAAAAAAAAGCTCCGGTAATCATGATGTAAATAGGTAAGCGCGCAGAGCATGACATCATAGGAAGCACCAGCATGGTAATGAGTCGTGAACGGCGGCTTTCGATGGTTCGTGTGGCCATAATGGCAGGCACATTACAACCGAAACCCATAATGAGAGGTATGAATGATTTCCCATGCAAGCCCATACCGTGCATCAGTTTGTCCATGATAAATGCGGCCCGCGCCATATATCCCGAATCCTCCATCAGCGAGATGAAGGTATATAATATCAGTATCTGTGGCAGGAACACTATCACTGCCCCTACTCCACCGATGCATCCTTCGACCAGCATATCTTTCAGCGGGCCGTCTGCCAGATGACGGCTCACAAAGTTACCTAGCCACTCTACTCCCATTTCTATCCAGTCCATGGGGTACTGCCCTAATGCGAAGGTTACCTCAAACATAAGGAACAGAATCAGCAGGAAGATGGGGAATCCCAACCATTTGTTCGACAGAATGTTGTCCAGCACATGTGTAGCACGGTAGGTGTCTTCTTTTGAGCCAGCAGTAAACTGCGCCTCGGTCAGTGCACCATTGATGAAACCGTACTTCGCATCCATAATGGCCGTCTCCGAGTCGGTCATCGTCTCTTCGTACACGCGGGCAGCAGCCTTATCGCGTTCCACCAGTATCTGCTTGCTGCGGTCACCGGCACGGTTGTGGATGAACTGTTCTATGTCCGTGTCGTGTTCCAACAGCTTCAGTGCAACATAGCGCGTGGAGTAGCGCGGGTGAATCGTAGGGTCAGGCTTCAGGAACTGCTGAATGTGTTTGATGCCGTCTTCTATCTCATGTCCATAGTTGATGTGAATGTGGCGTGATGTGGAGTTAGTTCCCTCATACACCTGTATAACGGTTCGGAACAGTTTGTCAACCCCCTGTCCACTCTTAAACGAGGTTGGCACCATTGGTGTTCCGAACAGCGTCTCCAGTACCTTCAGGTTTACCGAGTCGCCACGTTTCTTGAACTCGTCATACATATTCAGAGCGCACACCATCGGCAGGTCCATATCCAGCAACTGCGTCGTCAGATACAGGTTACGCTCCAAATTAGACGAGTCGATAACGTTGATGATGACATCGGGGGTCTGTTCCGTCAGATGTTGGCGTACATAGAGTTCTTCCGGTGAATAGCACGACAGCGAATAGGTGCCAGGCAGGTCGGTCAGATTGAAGTCATAGCCGAAATACGATGCGTGAGCCTCCGAGGCATCTACCGTCACGCCCGAATAGTTACCGACATGCCCGTGAGCACCTGACGCAAAGTTGAACAGTGAGGTCTTTCCGCTGTTAGGATTGCCCACGAGAGCTACGTTCAACGAACGGTGCTTACGCAGAGCCATGTGCTGTAAGTAATCGTCAGGATGAGTTTCAGGAGAGATGTTCTCCGTCAGTGCAGTTTTCTGTTGCTTTCCACTGGTATTCACCACATTCGTCGCGGATTGCTTCTTTAGGGCTTCTTCCTCAGTAATAATGTCAATCATGTCAGCCTCTTGGCGACGCAGGCTCACCTCGTAGCCCATCAGCTTGTACTTTACGGGATCTTGCAGGGGTGCATTCAGCAACACCTCCACCATTTTCCCCTTGATGAAGCCCATCTCAATAATACGCTTGCGGAAGCCCCCATGACCTTGCACCTTCACGATGACGCCACGCTCACCCGTTTTCAGTTCCGACAGTTTCATAACCCTTACAATTTCTTATCCAGTTGCAAAGGTACAAAAAACTTTCCACATCGGAAACGATTTCTGGAAAAATACCTATTATTAATGATACTCCTATGAAAGTAGGAGTTTACTCCCTGTAAACTCCGGCTTTACTCCCATGAAAGTCCAAAGAAACAATCAAGGATATAATTGATTCTACCATAATTATGGTTTGTGCCAATTGTATTTTCTTGAAAGAAACTGTATCATAGATTTTGTTGTTTCAATAATTCTTTGTACTTTTGTAGTCGCTTCCATCCCACGCCGTTCCATCATAAGAAATCCTTAGCATGGTGCAGCAAGGGGAATGGAGCACTACATTTTGAGAAAGTGTTTGCTAACGCTTTGTTTTTGGTACTATTGAATGTCGGAAACTCAATACACAAATCAAAAACATGGCAGAGGTGGTCACTACGGGTAGGTATATCACTGTCCCGTTTAGTGTGCGGAGGCTATATTGCCTCATGCACACTTTTCGGGTGCATCTATATACCAACGGCGTGGGTGTCATTCTGTTTGTTTATTTGTGAGGTATCCGACAACCGAATAGTACAAACGAGCAGAAGTAAGATGCCCCGCTTTTCTTTTTGTGTAGGACATATAATAAAAAAGATAAAAGAACCCTGATAATGGGTGTCGTCAGGTCAATATGGAGATGCAATGCCCAAGCTAAGCTTTTCAATGCTAAGTCTACTTACTTTAACTGCTGTCTTCTGTTTAAGTTGTGAACGAGAGTAAAAAACGATAGTTTGTTGGGGGGACAGTTTGACAGCTCCCTGGAACCAAAGACTGCAAGACGTTTTGAAACGCGCAGTACAAGGCACAGACTATCCAGACTATTTACAATCCATGCTCGGCGGTGAATACAAGGTGGTGAATGCTGGCGTATCGGGAGAGAATACTCTTACTATCATGGCACGTCAAGGTGCTTTCCCAATGATATTATCCCATGACATCACCATCTTCAAAAGCAGTAAAGCCCATTTCAAAACCATCATCGGCAACAATGACATCCCCGTATTTCTTTCGGCTTACAACCATAAAGCGGTAACTCCCTTCATTCAAAGTGACTGGCATGAAGAATCATCTTCTTATATAAACCCATGCGCCATCAACAACAGGTTATATACAATTTCTGCCGAGGCAACCTATTGGCCCGAAGCAGGAGAACATAAAGTGGAATATAACTACTATATAGAGCCGTTATTCCATCAAGAAGAAACCGACACCATAAAGTCTGGAAGTGTCGTACAAACAAAAGCCATGAGAGAATTAAGAGGTAAATATGGCAATATCTTTTTCATGGGTGGTAATGGAGGCTTTGGCAGTGTTCAAGACTTAATAAACCAGTATCAAGCAATGATAGACTATAGTCAATGCAGTCGTTATATCATTATCAGTTTCCACATGCCTTTAGGGATTATAAGCACAACACAGAGACTAAGCGAGATGGAGGACTCGCTTGCTCAAGCCTTTGGGAAGAACTACATCAATCTCCGCAAATATCTGCTAACTCACGGACTTGAAGATGCCAGACTGACTGCTACACAAGAGGACAAGGACTCCATTTCTCAAGGGAGTATTCCACCACAAATGTTAAGAGATGGGAAACACTTCACAGGATCAATCAACAGAGTGATTGCTGCCTTAGTCTATCGAAAAATAAAGGAATTAGGCTGGTGACTCCAGCGGCTTAACGAACTTCATCTCGTGCAGGATGCGGCGTTGGCGCTTGAGCATATAGTTGGAGGGATGTGCCGAGTTGAAACGGCGGGGATTGGGCAGCGAGACGGCGATGAGGGCGCACTGCTCGCGGGTGAGTTTTCCGGCAGTGGTGTTGAAATGATACTCGGCCACGGCATCGGCACCGTAGATGCCGTCGCCCATCTCTATGGAGTTCAGGTAGACCTCCATGATGCGCTGCTTGGTCCAGAAAATCTCGATGAGGAAGGTAAAGTAGACCTCAAAACCTTTGCGTATCCACGAGCGGCCGGGCCATAGGAACACGTTCTTGGCCGTCTGCTGTGAGATGGTGGATGCACCCATCTTGTTTTTCTCGGGGTGCTTGATGTTGCGCATGGCTGCATGTTCGATGGCCTTGTAGTCGAATCCGTGATGCTCCAGGAAGCGGGCATCCTCGGAAGCCATCACTGCCAGCGACAGCGAGGGTGCCATCTCCTCTATCGGCACCCAGTGGTGGTGCAGCGTCAGGGGTTTGCCCTCTGTCGACTGCTGTGCCACGCGGATGAACATGAGCGGTGTGAACCACACCGGAACCCATCGCAGCACTACAACAGAAAGGATAGTGGAGGCAAAGAATGCCACCACTATCCATAGGAGTGTTTTCTTAATGAATGAAACGATCCGTTTCAATTCTGAATCCTTCGTTCTTAATCCTTAATTCCGAACTTAGTTAGCCTGCTGCTGAGCTTCCTGAATCATCTTCTGCGAAGCATACATGTATACCTCGACACGACGGTTCTGAGCCTGTCCGGCAGCGGTAGAATTGTCGGCCACGGGGTTCTGCTCGCCAAAGCCCTCGACGCTCTTGATCTGCGACGAAGACACTGCCAGACCCTTCAGGTAGCTTGACACGGCAGCAGCACGGTCCAGCGACAGGGCCTTGTTCATCTCGGCACTCTCAGCAGCACTCTTGCCACGGAAGCCCTGATTGTCTGTATAACCCTGGATGGCCACATCGCAGTCCTTATTATTCTTCAGCACGGTAGCAAACTCAGCCAGCGAGTTCTTGGCAGTAGCCGACAGGTCGGCCTTACCGGTAGCAAACAGGATACCTGAATCGAAGGTCACCTTGACAGCCTCCAAGCCATTAGCGTCCTGAACGGTCTCCACCTGAGCATTCTGTACCTTCTCAGCCTCGGCCTTAGCCTTATCCATCTTCTTACCGATGATTGCACCGGCACCAGCACCCACGGCACCGCCAATAGCAGCACCAATAGCCGTATTCCCGGCTATAGCACCAATAATACCACCGAGCACAGCACCACCTCCGGCACCGATGCCTGCACCCTTCTGCATGTTGTTGCAAGCGAAGAGCAATCCTACACAGAGGAACAACGAAAGAATTTTTGTTTTCATAATCTCATGTTTTGATAATTAAATAACCATTGCATAAATTGTTTGCAAAGTTACAAATAAAATTTGTTTTTTGTCAGCAATTACCCTTAATTTATATTTTTTTATTTCTTAATTTTAATTTTTTCTTTTTATTTCTTATTTCTTTTAGTACCTTTGCAGCAAATTTTCAAGAAAAGTACAAAGAAATATGGCAAAAGAATTAAAAGATTTGACTAAGAGAGCTGATAATTACTCTCAATGGTATAACGACCTCGTGGTGAAAGCTGACCTTGCCGAACAGTCGGCAGTACGTGGCTGTATGGTCATCAAACCCTACGGCTATGCCATCTGGGAGAAAATGCAGGCCCAGTTAGACAAGATGTTCAAGGAAACCGGTGCCCAGAACGCCTACTTCCCCCTGCTCATCCCCAAGTCGTTCCTCAGCCGCGAGGCCGAACACGTAGAGGGTTTCGCCAAGGAATGCGCCGTGGTGACGCACTACCGTCTGAAGGCTCAGGATGGCGGTGTGGTAGTTGACCCTGCTGCCAAGTTGGAGGAAGAGCTCATTGTCCGTCCCACCAGCGAGACCATCATCTGGAATACCTATAAGAACTGGATACACTCCTGGCGCGATCTGCCCCTGATGTGCAACCAGTGGTGTAACGTCATGCGCTGGGAGATGCGCACGCGTCCCTTCCTGCGAACGTCAGAATTCCTGTGGCAGGAGGGTCATACGGCTCATGCCACCCGCGAAGAGGCTGAAGCCGAAGCCAAGAAGATGCTGCACGTATATGCTACCTTTGCCGAGGAATGGCTCTCGCTGCCCGTTCTGCAAGGTGTGAAGAGTGAGACAGAGCGATTTGCCGGTGCTTTGGATACCTACACCATCGAGGCCATGATGCAGGATGGCAAGGCCCTGCAGAGCGGTACCTCCCACTTCTTGGGACAGAACTTCGCCAAGGCTTTTGATGTCACTTATCTTAATAAGGAGAACAAGCCCGAGTACGTGTGGGCCACCTCATGGGGTGTCTCTACCCGACTCATCGGTGCCATGATTATGGCTCATAGCGATGATAACGGTCTGGTATTGCCTCCGCGTATCGCCCCCATCCAGGTTGTCATCATCCCTATCGCCACCAAGCCCGAGCAGATGGAGTTGGTGAACAAGGAGGTTCAGCCCATCATCGACGAGCTACGCCAAAAGGGCATCAGCGTCAAGTTCGACGACTCTGACAACAAGCGCCCCGGATTCAAGTTTGCCGACTATGAGTTGAAAGGGGTTCCCGTGCGTCTGGTTCTCGGAGCCCGCGACCTTGAGAACGGAACCATCGAAGTGATGCGCCGCGACACACTGGAGAAGGAAACGCTTCCATTAGAAGGCATTACCCAGCATGTGGAGCACCTGCTGGAGGATATCCAGAAGAATATCTTCGAGAAGGCCCGTAAGTACCGCGATGAACATGTCTACGAGTGCGACAACTACGAGGAGTTCAAGGAGCGAGTCAAAGACGGTGGTTTCTTCCTCTGCCACTGGGACGGCACTGCTGAGACCGAGGCTAAAATCAAGGAAGAGACGCAGGCTACCATTCGCTGCGTGCCTTTCGCATACGAGCAGACATCCGGTACTGATATGGTCAGTGGCAAACCCTCGAAGGCCCGCGTCATCATTGCCCGTAGTTATTAAATAAGCAATGTACGCGCGAGTACAAAACAGATAGTTTTATCAAATAGTCTAAAAATCAAATCAGCATGTATTGCCTGGCAATATATGCTGATTTTTAAAATAGTTGTTACAAATTATCTTCCCAACAACCAGTTCCACTGCAAAAAAAACATTCTGCGGTGTTACTCCAGTTCGTAAGGCCCCGTAGGAGTATTGCGCTTCAGCACTTCGACATTCACATCCACACCGGCAATGATGCCATAGTCACGCAACAGGCTCTCCACAGTCTTACGGGCCAACTCTGGATGGTTGTTTTCCTCGCTGAGATGGCACAGCCAAACATTCTTCAAATCCTCGGTCATGTTTTCGATAAGAGCCAGTGCACAGTCGCGGTTGCTCAGATGACCGGTATGCGACAGTATACGGTCCTTCAAAAACTTAGGATAGGGACCGTTCTGCACCATCTCCACGTCGTGATTGGCCTCAATGACCAAATGATGTGCCCTGTGGATAAATTCCTTCATCTCGTCCGTGACATATCCAGCATCGGTGATGATGCAGAAGTTGGTGCCAGAGGTTTCTATGAAGTATCCAACATTGTCGGAGCTATCATGTGGAACACGGAAGGGTGTCACTTGAAAGTCGCCAATCTGGTATGTAACACCAGGTTCCAAGATATTGGCAAGTTCTGCCGACACTTTCTGTACCACGCAGTAGTTGCGATTAATACCAACATGAACCTTGCACGTGGCATAGACCGGTATATGATAGTCGTGCGAAAAGGAACCCACTGACTTGATGTGGTCGGCATGGTCGTGGGTGATGAGCACATGGCGTATCTGCGACAAGCTGATGCCATAGTCGCGGCAGTCACGCTTCAGTCCCCTCAGCCCCACTCCTAAGTCTATGAGCAGTGCATCCGTCTCGGTGGCCAACAGATAGCAGTTTCCGCTGCTTCCGGAGCCAAAAGATATGAACTTCAGCATAGTTTGTTTAAATTTCGTGCAAAGATACGAAAAAAGGCTGAAACTTCATAAACTTTTCAGAAGATTAACGCAGGATAACCGTTTTTTACGACTACGACTCGCGCACGGAAACCCGAAATAGAGAATAATTCAGAACTTGAATTTATAACCGATGCCCAGATAGTGCATGTCGGGATCATCGTCTTCAGCAGAATTGCGCATGTCCTGGAAACGGTAGAATACATTCAGTGAGTGCTGCTTCGACAGTCGGATGTCGGTACCCAGGGTGTAGCGTATCTTCTCTATGCCCGACGAGTTGTACAGTTCCGCGCTGACATAGGGTGTCAGCAGTGCTCGTCTCCTGTCATAGGATATTTGCAGGCGTGAGCGCAGCTGGTGTTTGCCCTTGGCGTCGCGCACCTTATCCTCCCACTCTTCGTCGTCGAAGTCCCAGCGCTCCACGGTCTTTTCCGGCCGATAGGTGTACTGCCAGTGCTCACGCAGCGAAATCTTAATGTTATTCTTGAACTTATAGCTTCCGGTCAACGATGCATAGAAGCGGTGTTTTACTCCCCAGTAGCTGGGACGCCAGTGGTTGTAAGCCACTGATGTCTTCAAGTCAATGTCTTCACGGAAGTTGGTGTTCAGCAACTTGTAACCCGCATCGGCCTTCAGCCAGCTGGTCAACTTGTAGTCGGCACTGACACCCAGGCTCCAACGATCCATTGTCTTGAAATTGTTTCGGGTACGGAGGTCGCCGCCGATGCCTACTGAGAGTTTTTTCGTGATGGTCTTCTCCGCATCAGCTTCTATCAGCAGGCCCCCTTCGCTCTGGCCCCATACGGGCTGTGCCGCTACGGACAATACTGCTGTCCATATAACCAAACAGGCTCTCATGCTCATAGCTTTGTGATAATCATAGTTCTGCATAGTCGGAATTCTTAAGTTTTATCATGTTGTTAATGTCCTTGCTCATGCCCTGATGCCGGGGCTTATAGTATACTCGCAGCACAGCCGTGTCACGCGTGAAGTCAATAGCTCCCACCTCAACATTCAGTATGTCCAAGCCTGTGCGCACCTTCAGGTCGTCAACGAGTTCCTTACGGCGTTCGGGTTTTATGAGTTCAATACGGTCATACTGTATGATTTTCGACGTGTCCATCTTCAGGGTCCGCTCACAAATCCATACGGCAACGATAAAAATAACGTTGGTAGCCAACAGTTCTACGTACGACATAGACACGGCTAAAGCGTTAACCACTGACAGACAGATGGTGACAAAGAGGTAGGTCATCTCACGAACTGGCATGGTGTCCGTACGGTAGCGCATGATGGAGAAGATGCCGAAGAGTCCGAAGCCGATACCCATGGATGTCTTGCCCTTCATGCCTTCAAGTACGAAAATCATGAAGTAGACGATGAAGAAGATGGCAATAGCAATGAGCATGAACGTGAAACAAAAATCACGGCGCTTGCTTTTTGCCGCATAGAATCGGTCGACGATAATCCAGATAACCACTATGCAAATTAAGAAACGCAGCAGCATATCCATAAATTCAGTTGAAAAGAAAGTATCCATAGTTGAAGAGAAAAGTGAAAATAATATTTGAAAATGATGACTGGAAAGAGCCTCTCTGTGAGATGATGAGCAATTATACAGCCTGCGACACTATCTTGTGAATGTCGACGAGTTTTGGTTTCAGCCGGTTCACCTTCAACATGTTGTTAGTGAGTGCCGAGCCCATGCAGTACTTCGAGAATCCGTGGGGATGGATGTGCAGATCCAGCAGCATGTCAATCACTGGAGAGAAGCACAGCCCGTCACGCTTGAGTTCGATGATGACCAAGTTGCCCATCTGTCGCTGTTCTCCTGACACCAAGTTCAGGAACTGCAGGTTGGTATCAATGGTCAGTCGCTCTGTCTTTGCGCTGTTCACCAACGTCAGTCTACTGAAGTGGTTGTTCAGTGCCGGCAGCAGGGTGTTGACGTCCTGGTGCAGATGCTCCTGCAAGAAGTCCGTCTTCCGTGTGTCACACAGGTTCATGTCAGTCACGGCAATACGCTGTTTCCTGGTACGTCCGTGATTGTTCTTCGTCTTCACCTCAAGGAACTGCAAGTTGCTGCTGACGTAGGTGCGGAAGCGCATCTTCTGACGGTTCGTGCGGCCATGCTGGTGGTCGTAGTACATGTCGAACTGCGAGGTGTCGAAGTAGGTGGTGTCGTACTCCATGTTTCGTTCCCCGTTAATTTCCTGTATGCGGTAGTCCTGCTGGGCCATCACCAGCAGCTGTTCCAGCTTTCGGCGTGTGGTAACAAACTTGGTATCCATGCGGTTCATCAGCCGGATGCCGTTCATCTCTTCCAACGAGATGGGTTCAAAGTTCTTAATCAGTTCGTTCATAATCATTGCAGTTTGATGATATATTTCTGCTGCAAAGATACGGCTATAGTGCCTACGCGGCAAAATTATTCAGCGAACGGCTCGATTCCTTCAACAAAAAAGATGGAGCATTCATCATTGGATATTCTGGCGCACGCCGTAAACCAAAAAGGGGAACCATCTTCCCAGACGGTTCCCTCTAAGAGGAAAATGATAAATATAGATTAAAATTACTAGTTGTGTGCAAGTGCAAAGGTACGAATTATTATCGAACCCTCAAAGCTTTTTATAAATTTTTTCGACATCAAACATAAAATATAACGAATAAGCGCACCTGAAAGTGGACTACATGCGTTGCAATGCTTCGTAGATGCGCTGCACGGGCAGTCCCATCACATTGAAATAGCTCCCTCGCAGTGCCGTCACCCCAATGTGACCAATCCACTCCTGTATGCCGTAAGCCCCAGCCTTATCCATCGGGCGGTAGGTACTGACATAGTAGTCGATTTCCGCATCCATCAGTTGCTTGAATGTCACGTCAGTCACTACCGAGAAGGCATTCTGCTGTTCACTCGTCGTCAGCACCACACCGGTGACCACTTGGTGCGTGCGTCCGCTGAGCTCGTGCAGCATACGACGGGCATCAGCCTCATCGTGGGGCTTACCCATCACTTCGTCGTTCAGTATCACCACGGTGTCGGCCGTGATGATGAGTTCGTCCTTAGCTAATGTCTCACGATACACCTGTGCCTTCTTCCGGGCTATATATTCAGCAATATCACGCGCAGGCAGACCGGCAGGATAGCTTTCGTCAATGCCATCGATAACCCGCACCTCAAACGCTACATCGATGCCTGCCAGCAGCTCACGTCTGCGTGGCGAGTTACTGGCTAATATAATATGATACTTCGAGTTCTTCATAAAACCATTACCGGCTCCACTGTCTTCCTGTGTTTTTGTCATCATCGTTATTAGTCATTCATCATCAGGACCATTCATTCACCACCCGAAGGCGTTTTCGTCTTCTAACCAGTGCCCCTGGGCCTTGAGCACCTGCTCTATCACGTCGCGGCCACAACCGTAGCCTCCACATAAGTCGCTGACATATAAGCTGGCAGACTTCACCTCCGGACAGGCGTCCTTCGGACATACGGGACAACCGGCACGGCGCATTACCGGCAGGTCGGGAATGTCGTCGCCCATATACATCACCTCGTCGTCAGCGTAGCCGTATGTGGCTTTATAGTTCTCGTAGGTGTCCAGTTTCAGGGCGCATCCTAGATGGATGTCCTCCACGCCGAGTCCGCGATAGCGCGTGGCCACGGCCTCAATCTTACAGCCGGTAATGATGGCTATGCGCAGCCCTACCTTCTGTGCCAGTTGTATGGCATATCCGTCTTTGATGTTCACCGTGCGGCGCGGCTGTCCGTCGTCGCCCAGTGCGATGGTCTCTGCTGACAGAACGCCGTCAATGTCGAAGATGATGGTCCGTATCTGTTGTAAGTCGTAATTAATCATAGTTGATGGTTGTCGGTACGCGTTGAATGAATACTCTCTGAAAGCAGCAGGTAAAGACGCTGCAGGTCGGGAAGGTCGGCCAGCAACTGTGCCTGCATTCCAATAACGTTTTCGTCGTAGCGTACGGCGGGTCCCGTCTGTGCGTCACGCGGATGCAGTTCGTGCACCTTACGCGCCGTCTCGTCAATCAGTGGCAGCATGACGTTGAAGGGCACTCCGTGGCGCTCCAGCAGCGTGGCAGCCATGGCATAACAATGGTTGGCGAAGTTGCAGGCAAAGACGGCAGCCAGGTGTAAGTACTTGCGGTCGGCCGTTGACAGGACACTGACCTGCCGGCTGATACTTGAAGTCACTTGGTGCAACAGTGTCTGCACAGAGGCATCGCTGGCCTCTATGAATATAGGGGTCATGCTGAAGTCGACACGGCGTTCTTTCGAGAATGTCTGCAGAGGGTACAGCACACCATAATGTTCGGCCTTGCCTTCAAAGAGCGCCATGGGCATGGAACCTGCCGTGTGGACCATGGTCTGCCCCCGCCTGCCCTCACAGAGCTGGGCGACAACGGCCTCCAGCACCCCGTCCTTCACGCTGACTACAAAAAGGTCGGCCTCGTCAGGCAGCAGGCCGATGTTGTCCGTTGCCGTGCCACCCACCAGCGCCGTCAGCTGCTCGGCCGACGACAGGTGGTAGCTGTACACTGCCACGATGTCGTGACCAGCCTCAAAAAGTGCTCGGCCTAACTGTGTGGCTACACGTCCTGCACCCACCAATACAATCTTCATGTCAATAATCTGCTGTTAAATGTCCATGTCAGTGTTGTCTGGTCCCTGCCTTAATACTTGTTCAAGTGGACGTTCTCCCACTTCAACTTGTCCTCGTTCTGGGGCTTACGCTCGTCGGCCTTGTGGCCGATGGCTATGATGCACAGACACGACAGATTTTCCGGAATGTCCAGCACCCCCTGAATGACGGTGTCGGCCGACGTGCCGTCACTCAGTCCGCGGCCACGCATCTGTATCCAGCACGACCCCAGCCCCAAGGCTTCAGCCTGATACTGCATCGAGATGGCGGCAATGGACCCGTCCTCCACCCAGCAGTCGTTCTGCAGAGGGTCGCCCAGCACGGCAATGGCCAGCGGGGCTCCTTTCAGAAACTGTCCGCCCACATCCTTTGCGTCGGCCAGCTTCTCCAGGTCTGTCTTGTCGTCAACCACCACAAACTGCCAGGCACGCTGCCCCTTTGACGTCGGGGCCATCAGTGCTGCGCGCAATATCAGTTTCACGTCTTCGCCGTCAATCTCCTGCTCCGTGAACTTACGGTGCGAACGACGCTGCTGTACTAAGTCTTTAAATACCATAACTTCTATATTGTTGAATAATGGCACAAAGGTACGAAATTATTTTTATTTATTATTTCTTATTTCTTATTTTATTTTTTATCTTTGCACCATGAAAGTGTCCGTCTTCGTACATGCTGCGCAGTTGCCTCACTTCGAAGCAACGAATTACTTCCACAGTCCTGCGCTGATGGAGCTCTGCGAGCGTACGCCAAGACTCAAGCCATATATGGCCGTGGTGCAGCGCGACGAAGGCATCGTGGTGGCTCACATGCTGGCCATCATGTACTTCCGGCGCACATGGATTCCACCTTTTATATATACGCACGTGCGCGTGATGGGCGACGGCGAGTATCACGCTGACGACACTGACCGCCAGCACGTCTTCGGACTCATGGCATCGGCAGTCACCTCGCGGTTCCAGAACCGCACCCTCTACGTAGAATTCAGTCATCTGAGCGAAAAGATGTTCGGATACCGCGAGTTGCGACACCTGCACTTCTTCCCCGTACGCTGGATGAGCATTCACAACTCGCTGCACTCGCGGACACCCGAAGAGCGCATCACCAAGCGCATGCGGCGGCGCGTTGACAGCGCCATGCGGCGCGGTGCCACCACCAAGACGGTGGAAACCGACGACGAGTACAGGGCTTTCTCCCGGCTGCTGCGCCACCACAACTGGCTCAAGCCGCGTCGCTATCTGCCCGTCGACGACTTCTTCCGCGGTATGATGGCCAGCGGACAATGCAGGATATTCATCACCAAAGTACACGAAAAGGTGGTAGGCTGTTCGGTGTGCATCTATTCCAACGGTGATGCCTACCTGTGGTACTCTGCCTCGCGCCGCAAGAGCTTTGCATCCTTCCACCCTAATGCCGTCACCTTTTGGAACACCATCAAGGATGCCCATGCCACCGGATGTGCCCACATCCGCTTTGTCGATGTGGGCCTGCCCTTCCGCAAGAACCCCTACCGCGACTTCATCTTGAGATTTGGAGGCAAGGAGGTGAGCACCTACCGGTGGTTCCGCATCAGCATCCGATGGGTCAACGCCCTGGCGTCATGGCTCTGGCGTGAGTAGTCTAAAGAATATTTGTACGCTATTACCGACAGTTACTGGCGCAACGTGAAGTCGAAACGCAGCCCGCCAGTGGGCTGGTTGACAGCTGTGATGGTGCCGCCATGCAGCAATACAGCATTCTTGACAATGGCAAGCCCCAGCCCAGTGCCGCCCAGGTCGCGGCTTCTGCTTTTGTCGATGCGATAGAACCGCTCAAAAAGTCGCGGCAGGTGTTCGGCCGGTATGCCTGCACCGTTGTCGCTGAAGGTGAAGTGCCACAGCCCGTCCGTGCGGGAAGCCCACAGTCGGATGGTAGTATTCGTGCCGGCATAGTTGATGGCATTGTCGGTAAGATTCCGGAAGATGCTGTAGAGCAGTTGCCAGTTGCCCTCGATGCAGATGTCCTGCGGCAACTCGTTGAGGAACGTCATCTGGCGGACGGCCAGCTGTTGCTCCGACTCTTGCACGATGTCGGCCACCATGGCTGAGAGGTCTACCCGCTCACGTCGCAGCATGTCAGGAGCATAGTCCATCTTGTTGAGGGTGGAGATGTCCTGCAGCAAGGCTGTCAGCCGCCTCGCCTGCACATTGGTGCGCTCAATGAACTTCCGGCATGCAGCATCAGGAATGTCGGGCGTTTCGAGGATGGTGTCGGTATAAGCCAGTATACTGGCCACAGGGGTTTTCAGTTCGTGGGCAATGTTCTGGGTCAGTTCGCGGCGCATTTGGTTCTGCCGCTGCTGCTGCTCGCGGCTGATGCGCTGGTCCATGCGACGGGCGTAGTGGAACAACAACCAGCCCAGTCCAGCCATGACCACTATCGAGAAGAGCAGCAGGTGCCAGTCGCTGACCTCGCCGAAAGGTTCGGAAAACTTACGGTCATAGTCTTCAAAGAGCAGGAAGATGACGGCATAGAAGGCGAACACCACCATGACGCTCACCCACATCTTGAAACCTTCAGTCACTCTCTTCATTCGAAAACGTAGCCAAAGCCCTGACGAGTGATGACATGGTCGGCATAGCGGCCAAGCTTCTTGCGCAGGCGCGTGATGTTCACATCGACGGCACGGTCGCTGACCACCACGTCGGCAGGCCACGCTCCCTCAATGAGTTGCTGGCGGGAGAGCACTTGCCCCCGATGGCTGAGCAGCAGCAACAGCAATTCGAACTCGGTCTTGGTGAGTGCCACCTCGTCGGCATCGGCAACCACCGTCTTGCGGATATTGTCGACAACCAGTCCCTCAAAGCTGAACAGACTGCCGGTGGGAGCCGGCTGCTCAGCGAGTGCTGGTTCCTGCTGGACGTGGACTTGCTGGCTGCGGGAGAGCACGGCACGGATGCGGGCCAGCACTTCGCGCACGGAAAAAGGCTTGGTGACATAGTCGTCAGCGCCTAAGCCGAAGCCGTGCAGCATGTCGTCTTCACTGTCGCGGGCTGTAAGGAAAATGATGGGCAGGTGGGAGGTGGCTTCATCAGTCTTCAACTTCCCGGCAAGTTCGAAACCGGACATGCCGGGCATCATGACGTCCACAAGCAGCAGGTCGAAGGGTGCCGCATGCTCTGACTGGCAGCGAGCTATGACATCCATGGCTTCCGTTGCCGAACATACTGCTTCGGCCTCGTAGCCGGCTGTGGTAAGGTTGAAAACCAGGATGTCGCAAAGGTCGCGCTCATCGTCGACGACCAGTATTCTTTTCTTACACATATCGGATGCAAAGGTACGAAATAGCAAGTGAAAAACAAAACATAATGGAGATTAATATGGCTGCTTTCAAGCAGTGTTTATTATCCCATTGGTCAGCAAACTCGGTGAATTTGGTCAGCAAACTCGGTGAATTTGGTTGTCAAGCACCCATTCGTGCCTGCACAACATTGACCACATAGTCGCCCAGTTTCTCACATTCGCGCACCATATCGCTATAGAGTGTGCCGGTGGCATAGTCGTAGTCGCGATCGTTGACGGCACGGACATTCTCGGCCAACAGTCGCTTACGCATCTGGTTGATGTCGTTTTCAATACGGTAGGTGTCACGGATGTCATGCTCGGCACGGTGGCCACTCATGACGATGTTCATCTGCGTAAGGGCATCGTCGGTGAGCGACATCATGGTCTGAAGACGCTCGTTGATGACCGGAGTGAACGTCTTGCCCGACTCACGGCGGTGGTCCAGCGTACGCGCCAGGTTGTAGCAGGCATCGCCCACACTCTCCAGTTCACTGATTTCGCGCATCATCTGGCGCACCTTCTGCTTCGTAATGTCACTGAGGTGATTGTCGCTGACGTGCTCCAGATAGCGGGCTATCTCTATCTCGGTCTTGTCGGTGATGTCCTCCTGATGGGCTATCTGCTGGTAGAGTTTCTGGAACTGTTCGTCGTCGTGCTCGTCCAACAGTTGCCGGACCATGGCAAACATCTGCTGCACACGCTTGGCAAAGTGGCCCGTTTCCTTCTGCGCCTGCAACACTGATATCTCGGGAGTCTGCATGAGTCCGCCCTCAATGTACTGTAGGTGGAATTCCTCGAGCTGCTGTTCGCCTCTGTCAGGCAACAGCCAGCAGACCACTCGCTCTAACTGGGGAACAAAACCAATGAGAATGGCGGTGTTGGTGACGTTGAAACACGTGTGGAACATGGCCAGCACAACAGGCAACAGGGTGGCCTGACCGCCCACAACAGGATTGTAGCCCACCAGACGGCACACCATGTCGACAAAAGGATAGAACACACAGAGCACCCAGACAACACCGAAGACATTGAACAGCAGGTGAGCCAAAGCAGCCCTGCGTGCCTGAATGTTGGCACCCAGGGCTGCCAGGTTGGCCGTGGCCGTGGTGCCAATGTTTTCGCCCATGACCAGTGCTATGCCTAAATAGATAGGGAGCACTCCCGTGGAACACAGCAGGATGGTAATGGCCATCACTGCTGCCGACGACTGCACGATGCAGGTGATAATGGTGCCAATGGCCAGGAAAGCAAGAATGGTCAGATAACTGCCCGTGTCGAAACTGGCAAAGAAATCGACTACGACCGCGTTGTGTTCCAAGTCCATTTCCTTGCCAGCAGCACTGAGCATGACCAGTGAGAGAAACATGAAGGCAATGCCGAAAAGGAAGTCGCCAACAAAGCGGTGGCGTTTCTTGTAAATCAGCACCATGCCGAAGAAAAAGGCAGGAAACACCACATTAGTCAAGTCTACATTATATCCCAACGACATAATCCATGCCGTAAGCGTCGTACCAATGTTGGCGCCCATAATCACAGAGATAGCCTGCCCCAGCGTCAACAGTCCAGCGGACACAAACGACACCGTCATCACGGTTGTGGCTGAGGATGACTGGACTGCACACGTGACAAAAGTTCCCGTGAGCATGCCCGTCAGGCGATTGGTCGTCATACGTCCAAGGATGTGTCGAAGCTGTGGGCCGGCCATCTTCTGCAGTGCGTCACTCATGGTCTTCATTCCGTAAATAAGCAGTCCGAGGGCACCCAGCAACTTCAGGGCTATCATTAAGTAGTTTTGAGTCATTACTTCCGGTTTTTGCTGCAAAGTTACGCATAAACCACTGAGCGGGCAACTTTAAACGGTTACAATGAGGTTACAATGGCGTAATGTAACGGCATTGTAACCTGTTGTCATAAAATGCTGTAAACAACAATAAGGGTCAAGGAGAAGAGGAAAAGAAAAAAGTGTTTTTCTTTTGCGCTTCAACCGATTTTTCGTACTTTTGCATCAAAATTTCAACAAAGCGATATGAAAAAGGGACTTTTAATGCTAATGTTGCTCATGGCAGCACTAGGTACATGTGTGGCTGACACCGGGAAATCAACACAGGCACAGGCACTGATGGACTTTCTGACCAGCATCAACGGACAGAAAACACTGTCGGGGACAATGGCTAACGTGAACTGGAACATCAACGAGGCCCAGTGGGTTCACCAACATACGGGGAAGTGGCCCGCAATGAACTGCTTCGACTTCATCCATCACCCTTTTTCGACACCCAACGGATGGATTGACTACGAGAACACCAGCGTCGTGGAACAGTGGCACAATGAGGGAGGCATAGTGAGCATCATGTGGCACTGGAACGTTCCGGCCAACAATAAGAATGATGTGTCGTTCTATTACGGAACAGCCCAAAACCAGACCACCTTCGACGTCAAGAAAATCAATGACCCCACGTCAGCAGAATATGCCACGATGATGGCGGACATCAAGCAGATAGCCAATTATCTGAAGCTGCTGAAGGATAAGAACATTCCCGTGCTGTGGCGACCTCTGCACGAGGCTGGCGGCATGTGGTTCTGGTGGGGACGTGACGCTGACGCATACAACGAACTGTGGCGCGTGATGTACAACTACTTCCAGGAGCAGGGGCTGGACAACCTCATCTGGGTGTGGACATCGGCAGCAGCATGGAACATGCCATACAGCGACGGCTTCCGCTGGTATCCCGGTGATGAGTATGTGGACATTGTCAGCATTGACATCTATAACAACTGGGATGCCAACAACATCTACAACACGTGCTACCAAATGCTGCGCACACAGTCGCCACAGAAGATGGCAGCACTCACGGAGTGCGGAAACGTAGCCAACATCAGCACACAGTGGAACTGTGGGGCCAAGTGGCTGTTCTTCATGCCGTGGTATGACTACGCGCGTACCAATAATATATATAGCTCAGAGTTCAAGAGTACTGACCACCAGAATGCCAACGCTACGTGGTGGAAGAATGCATTCAACTGTGACTACGTGCTGACGCGTGACGACGTGAAGGTCATGATGGCAACAGGCATCAGCAACGTCGGCAGGGATGAAAGCAAACAGAAGCGGACAGCCATCTACTCGATAGGCGGACAACGCACGGACAAGTTCCGTCGCGGCATCAACATCGTTGGCGGGAAAAAAGTTGTAAAACATTAGTAACGGATTGGTACGCACAGGACACGGAACTGACCACATGAAAAAAGGACTGATATTAGAGGGAGGCGCCATGCGCGGACTATGGACGGCGGGAGTGACAGACGTCATGATGGAGCACGACATCTGGCCCGACGGACTGGTAGGAGTATCGGCGGGGGCAGTCTTTGGCTGCAACTACAAGTCGCGACAGGCTGGGCGTGCCATCCGCTATAACACACGCTATGCAAAGGATGCACGCTACAGCGGACTACGCTCGCTGTTGATGTCGGGCGACTACTTTAATGCCAAGTTCGGATACCACGTGGTGCCTTACAAGTATGACTTGTTCGACATGGAGGCCTTCGAACGGAACCCCATGCAGTTCATCGTGGTGTGTACGGACGTAGAGACGGGTATGGCTGTCTATCACAACATACAGAAGGTGAACTACGACGAACTGGAGTGGTTGCGGGCATCGGCATCAATGCCATTAGCATCGAAGGTGGTCAGGGTGGAAGGCCGGCAACTGTTGGATGGCGGGGTGGCCGACTCCATACCCTTAGAATATGCAGAGAGTATCGGCTACGAGCGTAACGTAGTCATCCTGACACAGCCCAAGGGTTTCATAAAGACTCAGAACAGGCTGATGCCGCTAATGCGACTGGGACTGCGACGATATCCCAACATGGTGAAAGCTCTGGAGAAGCGGCCGGACATGTACAACGCCCAGCTGGCCTACGTTGACAACGCCGAACGGGAGGGGCGATGCCTGGTGATTCGTCCTGACGAGAAAATACCCATTGGACATATTTCCCACAACCCCGACCAAATGCGCCAAGTCTACCAACTGGGACGTAGCGTGGGAGAACGATATATTAAACAAATAAAGAATTTTTACGAATGCGAATAGACATCATTACCGTACTGCCCGAAATGCTGGAGGGCTTTGTACACGAGTCCATACTGGCACGGGCAGAGAAGAAGGGACTGGCTGAGATACGACTGCACAACCTGCGCGACTATACGCTGGACAAGTGGAGGCGCGTGGATGACTATCCATACGGCGGAGCGGCAGGCATGGTGATGCAGTGCGAACCCATAGACCGATGCATCACGGCCCTGAAGGCGGAACGCAACTACGACGAAGTCATCTTTACGTCGCCTGATGGCGAACGCTTCGACCAGCACATGGCCAACGAGCTGTCGATGAAGGGTAACCTCATCATCCTGGCCGGACACTACAAGGGTGTCGACCAGCGCGTAAGAGACCATCTGATTACCAAGGAAATCAGCATTGGTGACTTCGTACTGACTGGTGGCGAACTGGTGGCGGCCATGATTGCCGATGCCATCGTACGCGTAGTGCCTGGCGTCATTGGCGACGAGCAGAGCGCACTCAGTGACTGTTTCCAGGACGACCTGCTGGCAGCGCCCATCTACACACGCCCAGCTGACTACAAGGGATGGAAGGTGCCCGACATACTGCTCTCGGGCAACGAGGCGAAGATTAGGAGCTGGGAACTGGAACAGGCAGTGGAGCGCACACGCCGGCTGCGACCAGACTTGCTGAAAGAACAATAGAATCAACCAATATCCCGGCCTACGGAATTATCAGGCAATCCCCTTTCAAACCAAAAAAGAGAACCTCCTGGATGTCTGAGTGCATCAGGAGGTTTTCTTGGAATATAGAATGAGTTGAGTGCGTGCTAATTGTTCACAGAGCCTCCTACGATGTCAAGCAACTCGGACGTGATAGCTTGCTGACGCGACTTGTTGTACTGCAGGTTCAGCTGGCGTAGCAGCTCGTCGGCATTGTCTGTGGCTGTCTGCATAGCCACCATGCGAGCAGCATGCTCAGAAGCCACACTGTCCAATAGCGCCGTGTAGAGCATCAGGTGCGCCATCTTGGGCATCAGCTGAGAGAGCACGGTGTTCATGTCGGGTTCCACAAGGAAGTTGTCATTCAACGGTTCCACCTCTTCACCCTGAGCATTGACCTTCTTCTTTTTCTTTCGCTTCAGATAGTCCTGTGCCTTCTTCGTCACCACATTAGTAGTCAAATCGCGTTCATGGTCACGATCTAACTCTGTTTCCAAGTCGATAGGCAGGAACTGCTTGTTGGTCAGAACCTGAGAGCCTGCCGACTTGAAATGGTGGTAGATGAGCTCCACACGGTCTATCTCACCATCAGCAAACTTACGTCCAAGCTCCATGGCAATGTCTATGCATTCGCGAACATTGGGGTGGTCCACCATGGCAGCAAACTCGCCCTTGACATCGTAGCCCAGCTTGCGAGCCTTCTCAGACACCTTGCGACCTATGGGATAGATTTCAACACTACCCTTCCCCAAATCCTGCTCGTAGGCATCAACAGTACGCATCATCAACTTAATGATGTTGGCATTGAAACCTCCACAGAGCGAAGAATTCGAAGAGAACACTACCAGCGCCACGCGCTTGACAGGGCGCTCTTGGTCGAAGATGGTCTGTGCCTCTGCCTCGGCAGCAAGGAAAGACTTGAGAATGTGCTCAAGCATCGTCTCGTAGGGAAGCATGTTCTGGATAGCCACCTGCGCATGGTGCAACTTAGAGCTGGCTACCATCTTCATGGCAGACGTTATCTTTCGCGTACTGTTGACCGAGGCAATACGGCCTTTTATCTCTTTCAGGCTTGGCATATTGCTAATTTACAATTTAACGATTTACAATTTACGATTTATACATGCCTGCAATATCGGCCATGATGGCTTCAATCTTCTTCGTCACGTCGTCGTCAATCTTGCCTGCTGCCAGCGTCTCAATGACTTCGGGGGCCGATGAGCGCAACTTGTCGAGGAACTGGTTCTGACACTGGCGGACGTGGTCGATGGGAACCTCACGCATTAGTCCATGGACACCACAGTAGAGAATGGCCACCTGCTCGCCTACGGGCATGGGGCTGTACTGCGGCTGGATGAGCAACTGGTTGTTCTTACGTCCACGGTCAAGCGTCATGGCAGTCACAGCATCCATATCACTCGAGAACTTTGAGAAGGCCTCAAGCTCACGATACTGGGCCTGGTCAATCTTCAGTGTACCGGCCACCTTCTTCATAGACTTAATCTGTGCCGAACCACCCACACGGCTCACGGAGATACCTACGTTGATGGCAGGACGGAAACCTTGGTTAAAGAGGTCGCTCTCCAAGAATATCTGACCATCGGTGATAGATATTACATTCGTGGGAATGTATGCCGATACGTCACCAGCCTGTGTTTCAATGATAGGCAGAGCAGTAAGCGAACCACCACCCCGTACATGACCCTTCATGCACTCGGGCAGGTCGTTCATCTGTTCGGCGACCTCCTGCTGTTCGTTAATCTTGGCGGCACGCTCCAACAGACGGCTGTGAAGATAGAACACGTCACCAGGATAAGCCTCACGGCCAGAGGGACGACGCAGAATCAGTGATACCTCACGATAGGCCACAGCTTGCTTTGACAGATCGTCGTAAACGACAAGTGCAGGGAAACCGCGATCGCGGAAATACTCGCCGATAGCAGCACCGGCAAATGGGGCATAGTACTGCATGGCAGCAGGATCGGCAGCAGTGGCGGCAACGACAATGGTGTATGGCATGGCACCATGCTCCTTCAGCGTCTGCACCAGCGTGGCCACAGTAGACGCCTTCTGGCCAATGGCTACATAAATACAATAGACCGGCTTGCCAGCCTCGTAAAAACTTTTCTGATTGATGATGGTATCCACTGCTATAGCGGTCTTTCCCGTCTGACGGTCACCAATAATCAACTCACGCTGTCCGCGGCCAATAGGAATCATCGAGTCGACAGCCTTCAGACCCGTCTGCAACGGCTCCTTCACGGGCTGACGATAAATCACACCAGGAGCCTTGCGGTCCAGCGGCATCTCAAAGGCACCGGTTAAGTCGATATCACCCTTGCCGTCGACAGCCTGTCCCAGCGGATTGATGACGCGACCCAGCATGTTGTCGTTGACACGAATAGACGCAATGCGCTTAGTACGCTTGACGACCATACCCTCCTTGATGCCTGACGTGGTACCCAGAAGCACACAACCGACGTTGTCCTCCTCCAGGTTCATCACGATAGCCATGGTGCCGTTCTCGAACTCCAGCAGTTCGTTGGCCTCAGCATTGCGCAGGCCGTAGATACGTGCCACACCGTCACTGACGGTCAACACAGTACCCACCTCGTCAAACTGCTCAGCATTTTGAATGCCTTTGAGTTGTTCAAGCAGCACCTGGGATACTTCGCTTGGTTTAATTTTATCTGACATAATTATTTGTTTAATTAGAAATTAGTAATTAGAAAATAGTAATTATGATTACTCCTGCGGCTGGACAGCAACAGGAAAAACTGCGTTGAATGGCTTGCAAGGTAATCATAATTACTCATTACTCATTACTCATTTTTTTAACGTGTTTAGAATGCTGTTGAGCTTTGACTTGACACTGGCATCCATACGGAACGTGTCGTATTCGAGGATGAAACCACCGATGATGTCGGGGTTCACCTCTGTCTCAAACTCCACAGTACCATTAGTCTTGCTCTCCACCATCTGACGCATCTTCTGCTCCGTTTCGGCTGAGACACGAGCGGCTGTGGTGAGCTTGCCACGGATGACGTTCTTCTGCTTGCGGTAAAGCGTGACATACGAGTTGGCCATAAACTGTATCATGTTCTCGCGGTCTGCCTTCAGCACCAGACTGATGAAACTACGGGTCAGCGCACTGGGCTTTTCGCCGGCAGCGATGAGCAACAGGGCCTCCTTCTTGTCCTTTGAGAGCATGGGATTGTCTATCGTCTGTCGTAATGCGGGCACGTCGATATAGCTCTTGGACACGGTCATCATCTCCTGATACACATTGTCGTCAAGCTTGGCGTCAGTGGCACTCTTGAGCAGTGCCCTCGCATATCTCATCGATATTACTCCGATATCCATACGCAACTCTTATTGATTACTTCACAGAGACTTCATCCAGCATACGGTCAATCAAATCCATCTGCGACTTGTCGTCCTTGAGGTTCTGCTTCAGTACCTTCTCGGCAATCTCGACACTCAGCGTAGCAACCTGCTCACGGATGTCTGCAATGGCAGCCTTCTTCTCCTGTTCGATGGCAGCCTTGGCCTCATCCAGCAGCCGAGCACTCTCGCTACGCGCCTTGTCCTGAGCTTTCTCTACAATGGCGTCACGCGTCTCAGCAGCCTCACGCAATATTTGGGCTTGTTTCTCACGCGCCTCCTGCAAGATGGATTCGCCTTCTTTCTGGATATTGGCCAATCGTTCGTTTGCCTCATGAGCCTTTTTCAGTGACTCGTCAATGAAAGCCTTCCGCTCATCGACCATCTTCACAATCACGGGGAAGCCATACTTCCACAGGATGAAGAGGACAACGAGGAAGACGACAGTCATCCAGAAGAATAGTCCAAAATCAGGGGTGATTAATGACATAAGCTGGAGTAATTACTTTGATTACTATCAGTTTTTATCTCTCGCCGTCGGATTAAACAAACAGGGCAAGAATGGAAATCACCAGTGCGAGGAAGGTAGCACCCTCAACCAGAGCAGCTGCCAGAATCATCGAGCTCTGCAGACCACCCATTTTCTCAGGCTGACGAGCCATAGCGTCCATTGCCTGTCCACCAATACGACCAATGCCGATACCAGCACCGATAACGGCCAAACCACCACCTACAGTAGCACCGAGCTTTGCGAGTGCATCTGCTGCTAATAATAATGAAATCATAATCTTGAAATTTTTAATTTGTAAATATTTAATTCTTAATTCTATACTCTAAATACTAAATCGGCAATACCGACTCATCTTGATTTTAAATTCAAGCATGATGTTCCTTGACATGCGACATTGATATAAACACTGCCGACAACATGGTGAACACCATGGCCTGGATATAGCATACCAGCACCTCGAGCAGCATCATGAAAATGCTCAGGAAGACAGAGACTGGTGTCATGACAGTACCAAGGACATTGCCCATCACACCACCCAGAGCAAACATGATGAAGATGATGCACGACAACGAGATGGCAATGACATGACCCGCCAGCATATTGGCAAAGAGTCGGATCATCAGAGCAATGGGCTTGGTGAAGATACCGAAGAACTCGATAAAAGGCATCAGGGGCACAGGAAACTTGAGCCACATGGGCACATCGCCCCAGAATATTTCCTTCCAGTATGCTTTGGTACCTGTAACATTCACGATAAGGAACGTACAGAGAGCCAGGAACATCGTGCATGTAATATTGCCAGTCAGATTTCCGCCACCCGGTGGGAACGGCATCACACCCATGATGTTAGTGATGAAGATAAAGAAGAAGCACGTCATCAGATAGGGTGCGTATTTAGGCGCCTCATCGCCCAGCGACGGCTTAATCATATCGGTATAGACCGACATCACGAACATGTGAATGAGTCCTGTGAATCCCTTGGGAGCAGGGTCGTCCACCCTGTGTTTCTTGCACCAACGGGCTGCCGTCAGTATGCAACAAACCAACAAGATGGCATTGATGAACAGAACCAATACCGTTTTTGTAATTGAAATATCAAAGCAGACGGGTACCAGTTCACTTCCCACACGCTCTACAATACGGCCTTTTTCGTCTTCGGCTCCCTGAATATAGAACCCCTCAGCAGACCCTTCTCCGGCTCTAAGCAACTCGGCATTGGGTTCATGTTCGAATTGTGACGAACAAAGCACATGGAACCCAGAGTGCTGTGAGTAGAAAATCATGGGCAGATGGATAATCAGGGGATGTCCTCCGAAGTCGGTGACATGCCACATGTAGCTGTCCTGTACATGACCGAACAATATCTCCTTCAAGTTCACCCCACCCTTCTTCTCCGCCTCTGGAACAGGAGCAGAACTTGGTGCTTCTTGCGCTACCAGCGGCAGTGAGAGACAGGCGAGTGCCAGGATCAGGAATATTGATCTAAGTTTTCTCATTTGGTTATTTTCTTGTTATTACTTACTTTAGCAAAGAATATTGCATCGAATGCGAGTATGACCAGATAAAAGATGATGAACACGATGGCGAACCATTTGATGCTCTCCACATCGTACCTGTTCACTACACAGACTGCCAACAATACTATAGCGGCTGCCATCAGGCGCAGAGCCGATGAGGCCAGAAAGTATTTGGGCATGATTTCCGGTGAGCGACTGGCTATCGCCTGCCATCCATAGACATATATCAAGGAGCAGATGAGATGGAATACAGAGGAAATAAGACCGAAAGTGGTCAACCCTGCAAAGACGGTCCCGACAAACATGAAAATGACAAGATACAACACCCATGCAGTGTACCACCAGAACGTCTTCCGATTATTCATCTCGCGTACCTTAAAATTTATAAGTCTATTGGTTCACTTCTACGCAGAGCGACACTTCGTTCTGCTGGACTTCGACGAAGCCCCCCAGTATCTCCAGCTGTACCTTCTCGCTATTGGGCAATCCGTACTCCACCAAACCCTTATCAAGGGTCGAGATAATGGGGGCGTGGTCGTTGAGTATCTCAAACTGGCCCTGCGAGCCAGGTACAAGTACACTCTTCACCTCTCCTTCAAACTCAATTCGCTCAGGCGAAACTATCTTCAGCTTTAACATAAAATGCCTAACCTTTAGCAGCTTCCAACAATTTCTTCGCCTTAGCCTTTGCATCCTCTATAGTACCCACGTTGAGGAATGCCTGCTCGGGCAGATCGTCAACCTCACCGTCCAGAATTGCGTTGAAACCCTTAATGGTCTCGTCAATGGGCACCATGACACCAGGCAAGCCAGTGAACTGTTCTGCAACGGAGAATGGCTGCGAGAGGAAACGCTGAACGCGACGTGCACGGTTCACAGTCAGCTTGTCCTCATCCGAGAGCTCATCCATACCAAGAATGGCAATGATGTCCTGCAACTCCTTGTAACGTTGCAGGATCTCTTTTACTCGCTGGGCACACTCGTAGTGATCCTTACCAACAACTAACGGATCGAGGATTCGCGAGGTAGAACCCAGCGGATCAACTGCGGGATAGATACCCAACTCCGCTATCTTACGGTCGAGCACAGTGGTAGCATCCAGATGGGTGAACGTCGTAGCAGGGGCAGGGTCAGTCAAGTCGTCGGCAGGCACATAAACTGCTTGCACGGAGGTGATTGAACCTGATTTGGTAGAGGTGATGCGCTCCTGCATCGTACCCATTTCGGAAGCCAGCGTAGGCTGGTAACCCACGGCAGACGGCATACGGCCCAACAGAGCCGACACTTCAGAACCGGCCTGCGTGAAACGGAAGATGTTGTCGATGAAGAACAGGATATCGGCAGCACCACCATCCTTGCCGCCACCGTCGCGGAAGCCTTCGGCAACCGTCAGTCCGGACAGAGCCACCGAGGCACGTGCTCCGGGCGGCTCATTCATCTGGCCATACACCAGTGTAGCCTGGGACTTCTTCAGCTCTTCTGGGTCAACGAGAGAGAGGTCCCACTTTCCCTGAGCCATAGCCTCCTTGAATTTCTCACCATAGCGTATAACGCCCGACTCAATCATCTCACGGATCAGGTCGTTACCTTCACGGGTGCGCTCTCCCACCCCGGCAAATACTGAGAAGCCGTTATGTCCCTTAGCAATGTTGTTAATAAGTTCCATGATGAGCACCGTCTTTCCTACGCCGGCACCGCCGAAGAGTCCAATCTTACCACCTTTCAGGTAAGGCTCCAGCAAGTCGATGACCTTGATACCCGTAGAGAGCACCTCTTTCGTTGTAGACAAATCCTCAAACTTCGGAGCCTCTCGGTGGATGGGGTATGCTCCCTTCATGTCAAGCTGTTTCATACCGTCGATAGGCTGCCCGATAACGTTCAGCATACGACCTTTAATCTGTTCGCCGGCAGGCATCTGTATGGGAGAGCCCAGCGGCTTGGCCTCCAGTCCACGTTGCAGGCCGTCGGTATTGTCCATGGCCACACAGCGCACAGTGTCCTCACCGATGTGCTGCTGCACCTCAACGATGAGCTGCACTCCGTTGGGACGTTCAATCGACAGAGCCTCGTGAATCTTTGGGAGCACCTTTTCCGCATCCTGACCCTTAGTATCAAAAAAAACATCGATGACGGGTCCGATAATCTGCGAAATGTGTCCGTTAATCTGTGACATAAGCAGTTATTATTATTTAAGTTATATTTATTGTTTTAGCCAATAGTGACTGCAAAGATAGCAATAAAAATGAAAAAAAAAGAAAACATTTCCGTTTTTTTTCAGAAATGTTCTCTTTTCTGTCATTTTGGGAAGTTTCGATCCGTTATCTTCTACCACATCTTAACTCATGATGCCAGTGAACATCAGTCTTTCTTCTCGTGCTTCTTGCCATCGCGCGGTCCTCGATGACGACCGTGACTTTTCTTCCAGCTCTTGTACTGGTCGTCGTTCAGAATCTGCTTCAGCTTCTTGTCGTACTCGCCACGCTTCTCATGATGTTTCTTCATCTCAGCCTTCTGGGCATCAGTCAGTTGCGGACGCTCTGCAGACTGCATATCAGTAGCACCGGTCTGTGCGTCAGTCTTCTTCCCTTTCTCAAGCTTCTTGTCACCGTCATGCTTTGCCTTTCCCTCCTTCATCTGGCCGTCATGTTTCTTCATGCCGTTGGGACGAGGACCTCGGAAGCCACGTGGACTCCTCAGCACATCTTTATATTCTTTATTTAATTCAAGCACCTTACTTTTCTGAGCGTCAGTAAGATTGAGGTCTTTTGCCATACGCTCTGTCATCTCTTCGGGAGTAGGTTGCTTCATGACCTTGCTTTCCATCTTCTTCTCACTCTTGTCACTCTGCTGAGCCACTGCCACTGTCAGTGACAGGAGAGCCACCATTGTTAAAACAATCTTCTTCATGCTGTCTGTTCTTTAAATAAATTGTTAGTAATCTGTTTCAAATTCACTTCTTGTCTTGTCAGCTGACGCTTTTATGACGTTGCAAAGGTAGTAAAAGTTTAATTGTTCATCGAAATTATTCAACGAACGGCCACAATTGTTCAGCAGAACCTTCATTCTGCCGGATGTGTTCCAGACCATTACAAATAATTATATTTATTAAGGTACGCGAGAGGGGGATACGCTCCTGCATGGCAATGTGGGCAGACTTCATGAACTGCACGAGCGTTCGTCAGCTGCCCGTACGTATGAATTGCAGAGCCCGCTCCAACTGGCTGTCACGCTGCTGAAGGGCCATTTGTCTGTCCAGTACTATCTGGATATCGGGAGTCAGCCCTACCCCCTCCAGTATACCGCCGTCGCCAGGCATGAACGCCATAAGTGGTATATAGCAGAAGACGGGAGTTTCGTCCTGCACACCAACACACCCACTATAGCTCAGCGAATAGTATGCCGGATCTGTATTCAGATAGCAGAATCCTCCCCACGTCTGTGTGCCTATGAGCCGGCCATTGTCCATGAGCTTGGCGGTGAGCGACGTGGCCTCCCCCATGCTGACGGTATTACAGTCAGCCAGCACGACAACCGGTTCCGTTATTTCCTCGCGGTCAACATTGAGTGTAGGCATCACTTGGGGCATGAGCACCGAATAGTCCAGTCGCCCCACTCCATTCTTGAAGCGCGCCTGCCCTATCTGGTAGTTTCCCTGTGGCAGCAATGAACCCATGACGTATTGGTAGTCATTGACCATGCCTCCGCCATTTCCTCGCACGTCAACGATGACGCCTCCGAGTTTACCCTCCTTGTGCAGTTGCTGCACCGTCTTGAACCAGCTTTTCCATACCGCCAGCACTTGTTCACTCATCTGTTGCGCAACGTCCGGTGCCACAGTTGACTCGACGCTCTCTTCAAGCCACGGTGTCAGCATGAATTTGTCAATGTAGAAGTAGGCAATGTTGCCGGGAAAAAGAGCATACTTCAATGTTATGCCATAATCAACAGACTCTGGTGGGAACAGCGACAGCCCAGGAATGTCATACTTGCCGTAGCGTACTGACAACAAGTTAAAGGCCGACACCATCTCCTCGATAGAGAACAGCTTGGCTACCTGACGATAGTCATCCATGAAACTCTGCAGTTCACTGAGCATGAAGCCATCAAGGTCTGTAGCATCATTCTTCCCCTGCAGTTCCTGGATGCGGGCAAGCACGGCCGTGGTATCTACAGCAAAGTAAAAACTGCCGAGTCCTGTACTACATCCCTTATAGTCCAGCAGTTCGTCCATATACCACTCCGGACAGGGAGTGAAGGAATAATTGCCCCGATAGTCTTCACGATCCTTGTTGCGTAGGCGGCTGGGCATCACTCCTATGAAGTTGTCTGTCTTGTGGTTCTTCATTTGGATATACAGATGGCCGTCATGCAGTGGTTTCACCATCTCCTCCATCAGTGCCCGCAGTTCCTCGTCGGTGACAGGATTGTCGTCCGAACGTTCGTCAAGTTCCTTAAAGCGCGGCATAAACTTGTCGTATTCCGCATCCCAGTCAACCCCGAAGGCAGCCTCGTAGTCCCAGATGGCATAGTTGCAGTTCATGCTTTCCCAGAATATTTTGTACTTCTCTGCAAAACTGTTCTCGGCAGCAGAAAACGCCAGGGCATCATTCTGTCCGTACGACAGCAGGTGGTCAGCCTCTCCACGGCAGGCAGTCATTGACAGCACAGCGATGGTGACCAGTATCATATATATCTTTCTCATCTTCATTATAATTATCAGAACAGGTAAAAGGCAGTGAAAACGATGCCCGTATAGGTGTTGTAGCGCGGGTCGCTGACCCGCTGATAGTCGCGTGTGACGCTGGTAGTGCTGTAGTAGCATCTGAACTCCGACTGTGCAGCCCAGTGGCGTGCAAACTTCCACTCCACGCCGAGTCCGCCTGCCAGTCCGAAGTCCCAGCGCTGGTCGCGCTCGCTGTCAAAGTCCAAGTCCTTCTCCACAAGGTATGTCTTGTCAGTAATGACATTAGTATCGAATCCCCTGTAGTGGCTCTTCATCCAGTAGCCCCCATAGAGCCCCGCATTGCAGAATCCCCTCACCCGGCTGCCACCGAAGCTGAACGCAGCCATGACGGGCAGCTGCAGGTAGTGGTTGTAAATCTTGTAATCAACGGTTTCCATGATGTGCGACCTTGACAGTCGCCGCCCCTTCTCCGTCCAGTTCAGTTCTGCACGGAGACCAAGCCAGTCAAAGAAGTCATACTGCCCCACCATGCCAGCCGTAAGTCCCCAGCGCCCCTCGTCCTTGTAGTCGGTCATGTAGTGCCTGTCAACGGTATAGGTATTGTAACCATAACCCACGGAGGCTCCTATGCGCCACTGAGCCATGAGCTGCTGTGGTGCAACAAAGAGCAATGTCAGTATAGTAATATTTACTAATCGTTTCATATTCATCACCTTATTGTTCATTATAACATGCCGGAATCCCTTACTATTATTTCCGAAGTGCAATGTTGTAGTTATAGTAGTCAGGGTTGCCTGTGACATCCTTGATGACACGGATGAACGGCGGGAAGTTCACCTCTTCCTGGCTGCCCACGCCCTTTGTTTCAAGGATGACCAAGTTGTCGATGGGCTCGTGGAAGGTGTCTATCTCAAAATACTGTCCGCGCCAGATGAAGCTGCGTCGCGTCTTGCGAATGACGGAACGGTAGGGATCGGCCTGCTGCAGCAGCGATTCGTACAATGCGTTCGACACCTGACGCTCCGTTTCGAGCACCTCGCTGTCGGAGATGCGCTTTTTCGTCTTATGGACGTTCACCACCTCACCATGCCAGCTGCGGCGGCGCAGGCGTACCTCGCTGGTGGGGTCGGACACCAGATAGGTCTGCACTATCTCACTTTCAATAGATTCAGGCAAGTCTCCAATGATTTCGACAACGTATGTACGTTCCTCTTCAATAGGCTGTGGAATGCCCAGTACGTTAGAGATTTCCTTCAGTACGCGGTTGATTTTCGTGTCGAAGTTGTCGTGGTTGTTGATGACGCGCAAGTGTGGATGCCCCGTCCACGCCTTGTTTACCTTCTTGTCCAGGTCACGTGCCAGTTGCAGTCCTTCTTCATTGGCCTGCTCGTAGCGTGCCGCATTGGTGGCCACGGTGTAGTATTGTTCTGCACCGTCAGCAGCACTGACCAAATGCAGCACGGCATCATAGCGATGGCGCAAGTCGTTGCTGTTGGTACCGCTCTTCCGGCACAGCTCTTCCCACATGTCTTGGGCAATATACGCAGAGATGTCCAGCGTGCCACGGTCGCACACTACAAAGGTTGGCTTCCTGCAAGTCTCGGCCAGATGCATGAACGAGTCTTCCAAAGCCAGCTGCGTCTGCAGGATGGCCAGCTCGCCTTCATAGTATAGCTGACGGTTTGGTGTCAGGTAGCTCCACCCTCCCTGTGTGTAAAGTGTTGGTACTTCTGGAACGGAAAACACCTTGAATCCCAGATTGGAGAAATGCTCGACAATACGTACAAGAGCCGTGGTCTTTCCCGCACACGGGCCGCCGGTAAGCACAATACGATGAATCTTGTTCATTGTTAATATTTTAGGTTTCCGTGCACAAAGGTACGAAAAATCATGGAACTATAGGCTAAGAATCATCAACTTTTTTGTACCTTTGCACGCAAAAACAATGTTCGAGCAATGAAAAAGACTATTCTCACCGCAATGGTAACACTTATGCCCATGCTGGCAACAGCGCAGTACATACACTACCCCAAAGTTACTAAGGATGCTGTCTACGACGACTACTTCGGCACCCACGTGGAAGATCCCTACCGATGGATGGAGGACGACAACAGCGCTCAGACCAAGCGGTGGGTGGAAGCAGAGAATCAGATTACCAGCAGCTACTTAGAGTCTATCCCGTTCCGCAGCAAATTGCTGAAGCGGCTCAAGCAACTGGCGGGCTACGACACCAGCGGTGCCCCTTTCAAGCGACACGGCAAGTGGTACGTGTCACGCCACGTCGGGCTGCAGAACCAGAGCGTCATCTACCAGATGGACCGTCTTGGAGGCGAGATGCGCGTCTTTCTGGACCCGAACAAGCTTAGTGCTGACGGTACAGTGGCACTCAAGGGACTGTACTTCTCGCACAACGGACGATGGGCTGCCTACTCCGTGTCGCGCAGCGGGTCTGACTGGCAGGAGTTTTACGTTATTGATATGAAAACCGGAAAGCTCACCAACGACCACATCCAGTGGGCCAAGTTCTCAGAAGCAGCATGGGTGGGCGACGGTTTCTACTACAGTGCCTACGATGCCCCGACTGCGGGTCATGAGTACTCTAACGTCAACGAGAGCCACAAGATATACTACCATAAGATTGGCACCCCTCAGTCAGAAGACGTGCTCTACTATCACAACCCCGCCTACCCGAAGCGTTTCTACAACGTTTCCGTCAACGACGAGGAAACCATGCTGTTCCTCTATGAGAGTGGTGACGGCGCAGGCAACAACCTCTTCGTGCACGACCTGCGCAAGCAGCACGGGCAACTGATGCAGATGACGTCCGTCATGGACTACGACTATAGTCCCGTGATGACTGAAGGCGACCGCATTTTCCTCTATACCAATTACGGTGCACCCAAAGGCAGACTGATGGTCGCTGACGTCCGTCGTCCAGGCATCAACAACTGGCAGGAGTTAGTACCTGAGCGCAGAGAGGAAACCATAGACGGCATTACTGCCGTCAACCGCCAGTTCGTCATTGCTTACAACAAGGATGCCTCCAGCCAGGCCTTCGTCTATGACACTGACGGGAAACAGCGCCATCAGGTTTCACTGCCAGCATTAGGCACTGCCCAGTTTTACGGTGACGAGAAAGAGCCAGAGTGCTTCTATACCTTCACATCCTTCACACAGCCCGTCACGGTCTTCAGCTATGACATAGCCCGCAACAAAAGCACGGTCTACTATGCGCCAAAGGTGGCTTTCCGCGCCAAGGACTACGTGACGGAGCAGGTGTTCTTTCCCAGCAAGGACGGCACGTGCATCCCTATGTTCCTGACCTACAAGAAAGGACTGAAGCGCAACGGGAAGAACCCTGTCTATCTCTATGGCTATGGAGGCTTCAACATCTCGCTAAGTCCTAACTTCACTTCCAGCCGCATACCCTTCCTTGAGCAAGGAGGTATCTATGCTCAGGCAACGTTGCGTGGTGGAGGAGAGTATGGCGAGAAGTGGCATCTCGCCGGAACGAAAATGCAGAAGCAAAATGTCTTTGACGACTTCATAGGCGCTGCCGAGTGGCTCATCCTGCAGAAATACACGTCGAAGGACAGAATAGCGATTGTCGGCGGTTCCAACGGCGGTCTGCTCGTGGGAGCCTGCATGACCCAGCGACCGGACCTCTTCCGCGTGGCCGTGCCTCAGGTGGGCGTCATGGATATGCTTCGCTATCATAAGTTCACCATTGGATGGAACTGGGCCTCGGACTACGGTACCAGCGAAGACTCTCCCGAGATGTTTCGCTATCTGTATGGATACTCCCCCCTGCACAACCTCAAGCCGGGTGTCACCTATCCGGCTACGCTGGTCACCACTGCCGACCATGACGACCGTGTAGTGCCCGCCCACTCGTTCAAGTTTGCAGCCACCCTGCAGGAGTGCCATCAGGGCCTGACACCCGTACTCATCCGCATCGACACCAAGGCCGGACACGGCAGCGGCAAACCTCTGGCAAAGGTTCTGGAGGAACAAGCCGACATCTACAGCTTCATCATGTATAATCTCGGCATGAAGTACAAATAACGATTATTTACTGATAAAAGAAACGCCGAACGTTGCTTATAGTACTTATTCTAACTCATGTTTGGCACTAAACTGACACTCTCTGGAAACTGACTTGCCGACCAAAGTCGCCGAGTTTGCTGACCAAAGTCGCCGAGTTTGCTGACCAAAGTCGCCGAGTTTGGTCTGCAATGATTAGCGGTTCTTGTGCTCAACAAACCATGCGTGGGTATAAAAGTGATACATAAGCAGCGACAAAAGCGTGAGAACTATGCAGAGGTTGAGCAGCAGCTGACTGTGATGGAAGAAGACAGCATAGCCAAGACAAAGGCCGATGGCCAAGCCGGTTTCCCATCCCAGGAAGAAGGTGCTCTGCGACGTACCGCGCTTACAGTGGCGACTGAGCTTGATGAAAAACAACAGGAAACGGGCTCCGACGAGTCCGAGTCCCAGACCAATGACGACTGGTGCCAGCGGAGTGACCACACCGACCGGCTCTTGCGCACTGGCGGTACTCACCGTCAGTGCCAGCAGACCTGCCAACAGCAACAGGAGTCCACTGACAACCTCGCTCTTCAACTCAGCATCACGGAATACGAAGTGCTGTGCAAGCAAGGCCAGTACGAAGCCCCCCATCAGCCAGACATAGAAGGTGGCGGCAAGAGGGAGCGCGAGCACAAGCCCCGTCACTGTGCTGACCGGCAGCAGATTCAGGAAGAGTACATGTCCGTGGGGCAGCAGGAAACGGTCGAAAGAGGCCATGTGGACATCCTCTTCCGGTGCACGGAAAGGGAATGTCACCATCTTTATAAGAACAACGGCAGCCAGGGCACAGCCTATGGCGGTGAGCACCACGCCCGAAAAGCCATAGTAGTTGCTGACAACGAGGCCGGACAGCGGTCCCAAAGCTAGTGCGAAGCGTGCAAACCAGGCTGCGCTGTGATTGGCCTCCGTGCGCTGGTGCGACTCGCAAGTGTCGATGATAAGCGTCGATGACAGCACCATCTGTGCCAGTCCGAAGGTGGCTCCAAGTAACAGCCGCTGAAGCATGACGACGCCAAACTCCGCAAACTCAGAGCGCCGGCCATCCAGATACCACAGCAGTCCCATATCGGCAGCAAGTGCCAGCACGGCCCACATGCATACCACATTACGCCGGTATCGCTCGACAAGCCACGAGCAGTAAGAGCCAAACAAGTATAGTCCAAGCCCAAAGACCCCCATGGACAGTCCTGTCTCGAAGGGCGTGAAGTTCTCGGTGCCCATGAGCCACTGGGGCATGACGGGCAACAGCACGTAGACGGACATGGTAAGCAGCAGGTCAGCGACCAACATCAACCAGAAGTCACGGTGCCACAAGTTAACGTGTACAGGGGTGTTCTGTGTGTTCAATGCTTAATAGGATTCGTTCTCATTAGGGAAGTCGGTGCTTTTTACGTCTTCCACATAACGTCCCACGGCATCAGTGATAATGCTGTTCAAATCGGCATAACGGCGCAGGAAACGGGGCGAGAAGCCTTGAGTCATGCCCAACATGTCGGCAATGACCAGCACCTGGCCGTCAGTACCGTTGCCGGCACCGATGCCAATGGTAGGACACTTAACCATGCGGGTCACCTCTTGGGCCAAATGGGCAGGCACCTTCTCCAGCGTGATGCCGAAACAGCCTGCCTCGTCTAATAGCTGTGCATCCCGCATCAGTTTTTCAGCCTCAGCCTGTTCCTTGGCACGTACGGCATAAGTTCCGAACTTGTTGATGCTCTGAGGGGTCAGTCCCAGATGTGCCATGACGGGTATTCCCGCATCGAGAATACGCTTGACAGTGTCCAGGATTTCTTCACCGCCTTCCATCTTCAGCGCGTCGCAACCGCTCTCCTTCATGATGCGGATGGCATTGGTAACCCCCTCGGCAGCATTTACCTGATAGGAACCGAAGGGCATGTCGCATACCACCAATGCACGGTTGACTGCCCGCACCACTGAGCGGGCATGGTAAATCATGTGGTCGACGGTCATGGGCAAAGTAGTCTGGTTGCCCGCCATCACATTCGATGCAGAGTCGCCCACGAGAATTGCATCAATGCCTGCCTTGTCGACAATGCCTGCCATGGTATAGTCATAAGAGGTCAGCATGGAGATTTTCTCGCCTTTCTGCTTCATCTCCATAAAGCGGTGAGTGGTCACCTTGCGTGTGTCTGATACTAAATATCCTGCCATAATTGTTTTGTTTTGACTATTTCTACTATTTATACATTATACTATTGACCGGCTTCAGATAGTCGGTAATAACCTCGTCGCAGAGTGGACGAATACTTTCTGCAGAATTCGTGGTAGCCAGTCCCACCACGGTCATGCCTGCAGCACGTCCCGACTTCAGCCCGTTAAAGGAGTCCTCGAATACTACACAGCTGTCAATGCTGACACCCAGGGTCTTAGCAGCCGTCAGATAACAGTCAGGATCGGGCTTGGAACGTTGGAAGTCCTCGGAAGTGAGGATGACATCGAAGAGCGAACGGAACTCCGGGTGCCTGGCGTAAACGGCCTCCATCTTCACCTGATTAGAACTCGTCACCACAGCCGTGGCGACACCATGCCGGCGCAGGCTGAGGACAAAGTCCTCGAAACCGGCTACATAGTCGTAAGACATCTGTTGCTCATAGCGGTTCAGACGTTCAGTAATAAGCGGCTGCTTGTCACGCAGGGGGCCCGAAAACCACGCATCATATATCTGCACCAGCGTCTGCCCCTTGATTTCCTGTTCCAGTCCCGGACGTTCAGAATGGAACTCACGACACTGCGCTCCCCAAAACACCGTGTACTGAGCTTCGGTGTCGAACACCACACCGTCAAGGTCAAACAGCGCTGCCTTTATTTCACTTTTCTTTTCCATCATTGCGGGTGCAAAGGTACGAATAAGCGAGCGAAATGCAAAAGAAAAAACGTTTTTCTTTTGCATTTCCAAGCGAAAGTACCTAAGAGACAATGCCTCAAAGGTACGGATAAGCACTAACAATACAAAAATAAATTGTTTTTATTTTCACTTTCTCTTGCATATTTCGTACCTTTGCCGGCGATTTATGAAAAAAGGAGTCATTGCCTTGTCACCACTCGTGGTGTTCATCGTCCTGTATCTGGTCACAAGCATTATTGCCCGCGACTTCTACAAGGTGCCTGTCACGGTGGCCTTCATGGCAGCATCTGTCTATGCCGTCATCATCTTCAATGACCGACCGCTCAGGGAGCGTATCAACACGTACAGCCGTGGAGCCGGTACTACGCAGATGATGCTTATGTTATGGATATTCGTACTGGCTGGTGCCTTTGCCAACTCGGCAAAAACCATGGGGGCCATTGATGCCACCGTGAACCTTGCGCTGACACTGCTGCCCGGCAACATGCTGCTGGCAGGACTCTTCCTGGCAGCGTGCTTCATATCGCTGTCAATAGGAACCAGCGTGGGAACCATCGTAGCGCTGACGCCCATTGCAGCAGGCGTGGCCCTACAGACGGACACCAGCGTACCGCTGATGACCGCTGTCGTGGTGGGAGGTTCTTTCTTTGGCGACAACCTATCGTTCATCTCCGACACCACCATCATGGCAACGTCCACACAGGGCTGCAAGCTCAGCGACAAGTTCCGTGTCAATGCATTCCTGGTAATGCCAGTGGCTCTGCTTATACTTATTATATATATAATAATGGGACTTGGCATCGAGACACCACAGCAAGTCGGCCAGGTGTCGTTCATGAAGGTCATACCCTATCTGGTGGTGTTACTCACAGCCGTCACCGGCATGAATGTGATGGCCGTGCTGACGACAGGCATCACTCTGGCAGGCATCATCGGCATAAGCGACGGCAGCTTCGACATCTTCGGCTGGTTCAGTGCCATGGGCGACGGTATAGCAAGTATGGGCGAACTCATCATCATCACCATGATGGCCGGCGGACTGTTAGAGATAGTCCGCCAACAGGGCGGCATCGACTTCATCATCCGGCAGCTGACACACCGCGTCAGCACCAAGCGCGGAGCAGAGCTGGCCATAGCAGCACTGGTGTCACTGGTAGACGTGTCGACGGCCAACAACACCGTAGCCATACTGACCGTGGGCGGCATCTCCAAGCAGATTGGCGACCGCTACGGCGTGGACAGCCGGAAGGCAGCATCCATCCTCGACACGTTCTCGTGCACCGTCCAGGGACTCATCCCCTACGGTGCGCAACTGCTCATGGCGGCAGGACTGGCACAGCTGAACCCCCTCAGCATCATGCCATACCTTTACTACCCCATGGCACTGGGTGTCATTTCACTGCTGGCCATCCTGGCACGCTATCCGAAACGGTACAGCTGAAAAAATAAAAAATAAATGAAGAGTCCGCTGTTGTCCGCTGCTAAAATAAAAAAGCACGGACCCTGCTGACTGAATGAAACAAGACGACAATAAATAATAGAATGGACATTATACAAAGAAATTTTCTGCGATTGCTGCGCCTTGGAGCCTTCGACGAGCGCGAACCGGCGGAACCCATGACGGAATGGAAATGGGACAGGCTCTACCAACTTTCCCGCATACACGGCATAACACCTTGGATTGCCGACGGACTCAGAAAGTCAGAAGACGACTTCTTCATACAGCTCCCCCCCACCCTCCGCCAGCGGTTCTATGACGACAACACTCCGCGCACCGAACCCCGTGAACCACAAGAGCTCACCAACCCGCTACTGAACAACAAGTTGCAGAAACTGGCCGAAGAGGCCGGCACGGAAGACACCACATTCAACCTGCTGACGGACATCATTGCCATAGCACGCAACATACTCACACAGGGCATCAGCCTGCGGCAGCTCGTCGGTCTGGCGACCAGTCTGCGCACGACCGGAGACAACGTGATGTACGACGTGCTGACGGCGTGGACGGCACAGCTGCACCTAGAACAGATGGCGCAGTTAGAGGGAGCACTGCTCATGGAACTCTTCCACTTCCATGCCGACCAGATTCCGTTCACCCATGCCGCCATAACCGACAAGACGAAAAGGGTGGTTACGGACATCTTCAGCATGACAGAGAAGAACGCTGCCGACTGGTATTTCACCCAGGGGGAAAGCATTTTCGTACGCTCAAGCGACTCCAACGCCATGATGTGGCACGTGAAGCACTCCGCTCGCTACATGCGTTACTACCCCACTGAGGCCGTTACCAACTTCCTCAGCAACTTCGCACACTCCATGTCACACATCGAGGAATAACGAAAAAAATTAGGCACTTAGTGCTTGAAGCGGATTTCGCGCAGGCTGTGCTTACCCATGAAGCGACTCTTGTCAACCAGTCCGTTGATGCCGACTATGCGCCCTTTGGCCGTATACTGCCACATGGTGTAGTCGCGATCGTCAGCCAGCACGGGAGCCTCGTCAGTGTACATGGCTATCATGAGCCTGTAGTCGTCAACCTTCCCCCTCAGGTGCTTGTTGTAGAAATTGCGGAAAGTGTACAGCAGCGGCTTCTGTCGATAAGCCTCTTCCACCAAATCGAGAAAATAAAACAGCGAGTCGCAGAACACATCGGTCGACAAGCCTCCCGTCGACTCAATATCAATCATCGGTATGAGATCCTGCTCGTCGGGCAGACACTGCGACATAAAGTTCTGCAACTGCTTCTTCTGGTCGGTCTTTGGACGGTAGAAGTGGTAGCTGCCCACCTTCAGACCGTAACGGTGGGCCAAGTCGATGTTGCGCTCGAAGGTGGCATCAATACGGTCCCCCCCCTCCGTAGCCTTCAGATAAACGTACGCCATTTTCGTGTTGTCGCCCACCGTTTCCCAGAACACCTGTCCCTGATAGTGGCTCAGGTCGATGCCGTGGATATGCGAGCAGGTGTCTTCACACAGCACGTTGGGGGGCATCATGGCTTTTGCTACGCTGTCCTCCTGCACCGTAGCCAGCACGCCATCCTGAGCGTCAGCCACATCAGCGTTCAACACCTGGGCATTCACGCTGCCCGCAAAAAAAGTAAATAACGTGATAAAAGCTGTAAGTTTCTTCATCGTCTCTTGCAATTCAGGCGCAAAAGTACAAAAAATCCATGAACTACACGCACTGAAGACAGAATTATTTCGTAACTTCTTGGAAAAAGCGCAAACCTTTTGTAAATAACAATAAAAAATGGCGCAACCGAGTAAGCAATGTTATTTCAATAGAGTCATCGTCGTGCTGAATGATTAAATTCATCGCCCAATACGATCTCAACTTTCATACGGCTTCTTCTGCTTCCAGTTCCTTGATGAAATCGTCGGCACTCTGTAGTTTGCGCCCTTCACGACGAGCCTGCTTCATCTCGTCGAACGCTCTTTCGAGCGACTCCTTAACGTATGCCTGCTGGCGGAGTGTCTTTTTATTGGACTCATCCTTAGTCTTGAACACAGTAGTAGATACCACACCGCGAAGCAGTTCAATGGCCTTGCGTACATGCAGCGTTGTAGCGTCCTCGTTCAATGTAACTAATATCTGCGTCCTATATACACCTCGCTGCGCACCTCGCCCATGATGACCACCTGTCCCGTGGTGACAAACGTCTCGCAGGCCACGCGGGCCTTGTCGTCGTAGGCCAGGAACTGGTCCAGTATGGCGTCACTTATCTGGTCGGCCACCTTGTCAGGATGGCCCTCGCTCACTGATTCTGAAGAGAATAGGTAACTCATGATTATTTCCTGTTTATTATTTTCTGTTTCCGTTTCGGGTGTAAAGGTACGAATAAGCAGTCGAAAAACCAAAGAAACTGTGGCGTTTTGTGGTACAACGGCGATTTTAACAGACGCTAACAGAGGTTCTGTAGTGTTGCCAATGAGGCTGAACGGCAGTGTCAAACCATCCATCTCCCCAAAAAGCTGTTACAACTTTTCAAAAAGCTGTTACAACTATTTAAAAAGTTGTTAGAACTTTCAGAAAAGTTGTTACAACTTTTTTCCCACGGAGCTTAAATCCCAGTGAAAGATAGCCTATATCCCAGTGAAAGATTTTATTCCAAACTTCCAAATTTTATGCAGAAAAACTTGATTTTCGTATTCTAATCCAAAGAAAAGTTGTATCTTTGCAACGTGTTTCCTTGGAGGCACAAATCTTTTTATTGCTCAATTATCCTGCCGAATTGCGACCTCGAAAGGGATTTAAGAGCGAACAATACTACATTGAAGCTGCGCACCATAGCGCAGACTTCATCCATAGTAGTATTGGGGCTGTCGCAAGCCTGGCAGGATATATGGCAGGGGTTTGCGCTTTCTTTATGCCCATA